>Ga0268265_10002479_pt1 | contig 13864 bp, 15 predicted proteins | sample KBSSwiS52_FD_190355 | JGI IMG/M metagenome (GOLD analysis project Ga0268265, IMG submission 190355) | Switchgrass rhizosphere microbial communities from Kellogg Biological Station, Michigan, USA - KBS Switchgrass S5-2 (SPAdes) (version 2) | ecosystem: Host-associated > Plants > Roots >... | reverse complement strand
CCGGACCCGGCCGAGTTTCTGTTTGTCGCCGCTGCGCCGGGACGCGTATGATTGCGCCATTCAAGACAGAGCCGTCCCTCATGGGGAGCCGCAGGAGCGATTTATGACCGAGACCATTTCAGACAATTCGAAGATCGAAGCCGTCAAGGCGCAGGTCGAGAAGGACATCGAGAAGGCGCAGGATTTCAAGATCAAGGACGAGGACATCGAGCTGTCCAAGGAGCTCATCGGGGTCGACTCGGCCCAGAGTTCCGGCGAGGTCTCCTGGAACGGCGGCGCCTCGCAGAGCGGGATCAAGCGCTGGGCCTATTCGGTCGGCGACGACAACCCGCTTTACTGGGATCCCAATTACGCCCAGGGCACCCGCTGGGGCGCGCAGATCGCGCCGGGCAGCATGGCCCAGATCCTCCACTCAGGGATGCTGGGCGACCCCATCGACAAGGACCTGGCCTACCGGACCCGCAGCCTATTCCGCGGCGTCCATGTGTTCGTCGCCGGCGCCGACAAGTATTGGTACAAGCCGATCTTCGTGAACGACACCCTGCACGGCTACGGCGGCACCGCGGCCGTGGAGGTCAAGCCGTCCGAATTCGCCGGCCGCTCGGTGATCCGCTATCGCCGCTCGGTGAACCTGAACCAGCGCGGCGAGATCGCCTTCATCTCCCGCACCCGGGCCATCCACACCGAGCGCCGGGCGGCGGCGGAAAAGGGCAAGTATTCGGCCATCGAGCCGGCGGTCTACACCGATGACGAGATCGCCCGGATCGACGAGATCTATTCCAAGGAGCAGCGCCGGGGCGCCGAGCCGCGCTACTTCGAGGACGTGAACCTCGGCGACAAGCTGCCGGAGTACGTGAAGGGGCCGCTGACGGTCACCGAGCTGATCGTCTTCCACGCCGGCGGTTACGGCGTCACCGACGGCTACCGGATCGGCGGCTCGCGCGAGTGGTACAAGAACCGCCAGCGCATCCGCAACTTCTACATCAAGGACGATTACGGCGTGCCCGACGTCTCCCAGCGGGTGCACTGGAACTCCGACTGGGCCCGCAAGATCGGCAACCCGATGGCCTATGACTACAGCGTGCTCCGCGAGAGCTGGCTGCACCACTACCTGACCGACTGGGTCGGGGACGACGGCTGGGTGTTCCGCCAGTACGACGAGGTGCGCAAGTTCAACTATATGGGCGACGTGCAGTTCCTGGCCGGTGAAGTGGTGGGCAAGCGCGTCGAGGATGGCCGCTGCTACGTCGACCTGATGGTCAAGACCACCAACCAGCGCGACACGGTGACCACCACCTGCGAGGCCACGGTGATCCTGCCCAGCCGCGAGCACGGCCCCGTGGTGCTCCCCGAGCCGCCGTTGGCGGAACGGGTGAAGGCCACCGAGATGTGGAAGCGCCACAACGAGCTGCAGCGCGAAGGCGGCTTCAAGAAGTACCTGGACTAGGGCGGCGGAAACCTCCCCTTGCGGGAGAAGGTGGTCCTCGCGAAGGCGGGGGTCGGATGAGGGGGCTCCCGGACCTCTCTTCCGATTCCTGCAGCGTTGGCGTCCCGGGTGGCGGTCGCGACCTGTTGTCCGTCCACCTGGGCCGCCTCCGGAGACGGACGGCCGCAAGCGCCGCCTTAAATCCTTGTAAGGTCGGAACGGCGCGGTTCCGCACGGGTTTTCTTCAATGGAAGACCGCTCACCGCGGCGTCGCATCCGCCGCCTCCGAGCGTGTCGGGGCGTCACGCAAAGGACGGCGCAACATGGTCCAGCCGACTCACGATCCAGCCCACGCCACCATCTCCTCGCATCGGGTGGAGGGCACGGCGGTCTATAATCTCGCCGGTGAGCGCATCGGACGCATCGAAGACATCCTGATCGAGAAGGTCAGCGGCCAGGCCACCTGCGCCATCCTCTGCTACGCTGGCGCCCTGCACGCGGGCGGCGCGCGCTTTCCGATCCCGTGGGACTGCCTGCACTACGACACCCACCGCAAGGGCTACGTGGTGGATGAGGACCAGCTGAAGGCCGCGCCGCAGATCGACCATGACCGCTACGGCGGCGACCTGCCTTGGCGCGAGGGGGTGTTCGCGCACTGGGCGGCGCCGCCCTACTGGTTCGGAGCGGGCCCGCGGCCGGGCACGAAGACCCGCCGCTGAAGCTCGACATAAGCGCGCGCACGGGCCAAACCGGCGCCGATGAGAGCCGCCGTGATCGCCGCCCTGCTCGCCCTTGCGCCGACCTTGGCCCGCGCCGACCGTTCCTGGCCTGACGGCTATGTGGCGCGGCTGACGGCGCTGGCGCGCCTGCAGGCGCTGAACGCCGAGCTCCTGAGCCACAACAGCGCCACCGCCGTCCTGCAGCGCTGGTGCGACGCCCACGGCCCGAGGCCGGGCCTGCAGATCACCGCGCGGCTGGAACAGGGGCCCGCCAAGCCCGCCGGCGAGGCGGAACGCCGCGACCTGCAGGCCGGACCCGACACCCCGCTGCGCTACCGCCGGGTGGCGCTGGCCTGCGGCGACGTGGTGCTGTCGCGCGCCGACAACTGGTACCGGCCGGACCGGCTGACGCCGGAGATGAACCGCCGCCTGCTGGAGACGGAGACGCCCTTCGGCGTGGTGGTCGCAGCGTTGAAGTACCAGCGTCGCACCCTGTCGGCGCGCCCGCTCGTGGAGCTCCTGGCGCCGGGGTGGGAGACGCAGCCGCCGCAGGCCAACGCCGCGCCGCTGGTGCTGCCGCCGCAGATCCTGGAGCACCGCGCCGTGTTGGCGACGCCGGACGGGGCGCCCTTCAGCCTGGTGGTGGAAACCTACGCCGACAGCCTCCTGACGCTGGTCCCGGCCGTTCCTGCGACATAACGCCAATTTTCCCGTTCCGCCGAACGCGTTAAGAAGACTTAGGTTTTATCGCAGACGGGCGCCGGAAGGCGACTGTGGCGTTCCCGTCGGGGGACGGGAAGAAAGCGCTCTCGGCCAGGCCGGGAGCGCTTTTCGCGTTTGGGGCGCCGGCGTCTCGAGCTCGGCGTCGGGATGGCCCAAGGGTTGCGTCACGCCCCTCAGAGACACGCAACCTGTCCCGCTTCGAGACGCTCGTAACGGGACGCAACGCAGCAATTGGCCATGTCGAAGTTCATGCTCTTCGAGTCGAACTACATTCCCGGCACGTCGTCGATGCAACGCCCCGTCGTGCGGGCGAAACGCGGACTCAGCGGGACGACCTTCGGATTCCTCGTCGCGGCGTGGTTCGCCATCGCCTTTGCGGCGGGCGTGCTGATCCTCACGCACTAGAAGCGCGACCGGAAGCGGAAGCCGCTTCCGGTCGCGCTGCAAACTCTTGAATCAGCCCTGCCGGTCAGGATTTCCCGGCCAGCTCAGGTTCCGCGAGCGGTTCGCCGCATTCAGCCGCGTGTAGGGCCTGGGCTCCATCCGCCGCAGCAGGATGTCCAGCATCTGCGAGCCGTCCATGTTCGGCGAAGGCGGCTCACCAAACACCTCGATCCACAAAGACCGGGCTTCCTGCTGAATACGTTCGGCCCTGGACACCACGTGTTTCCTTGCCTCCGCCAACCCTGTGGTGAGGCCTATGGTTCCGCAATCGCGTTAATTAACCGCTGAAGCCGCCGAACGCCCAGCCGCCCCTCAAAATGAAAGCCCCGGCCTCTGTTGAGAGGCCGGGGCGTGCGCGGCTCGCAAGTCGGGGGGGCGTTTTGAGCCGCTGCAGACATAGAATGCGCGCCCGAAACTCCGGTTCCGACAGCGGGCCGGAAAATTCGGCCCGCTATGGAAATTCTACTTTCGGGTCCAGCCGCCGTCTTCGGGGCGGTAGTATTCGCCAGGCTTCAGCTTGCCCAGGATCACCGTCTGGAAGGCCGCGCCGCCGGCCGCCAAGGGCGTGACGCCATTGCGGGCGGCCGCCTCCCGGTAGATCTGGGCCCGGCCGGCGTTGATCTCGTCCACCGCCGCCTTCAGGGCCGCATCGCTGGCCGGCTTGACGAAGCCCAGGAAGCCGTCCGCCTGCTCGCCCACCAGGCCGGCCGCCTTGGCGTTGTCCACCAGGGCCTTGGACTGGCTCACGTCGGCCCGCGCCGCGCCGGCCAGGAGGCCCGCGCCGATGGTGCTCAGGATGAATGTGCGTCGGTGCATCATGAGCTCCTAGAACAGGTCCGGATTCTTCTGGACGAGCGCCTTGACGTCTTCGTCGAGCCGGATGCGGACGTCGGCGTCCAGCTTGGCGTAGATGGTGATGGGCTTCACGTCTACGTGCACGGTGGGCGCGCAGGCGCCCAGGGCCAGGGCTGCGCCGCCCAGCCCGAGAAGGACCTGGGTCCCCTTGTCGTCGGTCATTTCGTCCGCTCCACAGATGCTGGGGTCGTCTTCGCCCCCGGGGCCTGAACACCGTCTGAACCGTCAAGCTTCCGAAAGCCCGCGACGTCGCCGAGAAGCTGGTCGAGGTTGAGCGTGGTGTCCAACGTCAAATCCACCTTGGTGCCGGACGGCAGCGGCTGGGCCTTGTTCATGAAGCTGCGGTTCATCAGCTCCCCGACCCCGACCCGCAGGACCTGGCGGGTCGGCGGCTGGTGTTCGCCCTTGATGTGGAACAGCACGCCCAGGCGGCCCTTGGGCAGGCTGTCGATGTCGGCGGTCAGGGTGTCGAAGGCCAGGTGCTCCATGGCCTGGTAGGCGAAGTCGCTGAACGCGTTGGGCGCGGGTTCCGGCGCCTTGGCGGGACCCTGCGGCGTCTCGGTGGCGGCGACGCCGGTCAGCGCCTCGCGCCGGATCGACAGCCGCCCCGGCTCCACCGCGCGCAGCTCCCCCTTGGCGATGCGCAGGCCCTGCGGAACCCATTGGAACGGGATGGTCCCGCTCACCCGGGCGTTCAGGTCCACCCGGTCGGCGAAGGGCGAGGCCTCCACCATGTCGGAAATCTGCACCCCGTCCAGGTGCAGCACCCCGCCGAACGTCGCGCCCGGGGCGAAGGGCACGTTGAAGGCGTCCACATGCACGTCGCCGCCGCCCATCGAGGCCCTGGCGGCCTGGATCTGCAGCGCCTCGCCGCTGAGGCCGAAGGTCGTCTGCAGGTCGGTGAGCTTGGCGAAGCCGTCGATGGAGGCCGCCCGCAGCCGCTGGTCCGGCGGCGCCGTCAGCGGGACGAGGCTGGTGAAGGCGATCTCGCCGGAGAGGCCGTGGACGGCGCCCACGGGGCTGGTGAAATCCAGCTGCGGGATGGTCAGCGACCCGCCGCTTTCCAGGCCCTCGGGCGACCAGGTGATATCGCCGGTGAAGCCGGCGTGGCCGCGGACCGGCGGGCCCAGGCCGGCGGCCAGCGGCGACAGGGCCGCCGGCTGCAGGCCGCCCTCGGCGAAGGCCAGGTCGCCGGTGTCCAGGTTCACCTCGCCCACCCCGGTGCGGGTGTCATGGCTGAGCTGGGCCTCGCCCAGCCGCCGTCCGGCCGGGTCGGCCAGGACCACGGCCGCCTGCCACACCCCGTCGCGCATCAGCGCCGGCCCGCTGGCCCGCAGGGGGTTGAACCGCCGCTGCGGCGCGAGATCCTCCAGCGTTCCGGACTCCAGGTTCACCGAGGCCGAGAGCGCGCCGCGCGTCTGGCCGAACTCGATCGCCCCCGCGCCCTCGCGCAGCGCCGTCTGCAGCAGGACGGCCTGGGCGGCCGTCTGGCGGACCTTGCCGCGCACCCGCCAGGCCTCGCCGCGATATTCGAACATCGGCGGGCCGCTGGGGCAGAGCTCGCCAGACAGGCCGGTGACGTCGTTCTCCCCGAACTCCAGGCGCTCGGCGGCGAAAGGGGCGCAGCGGCCGGTCACGAAGACGGTCGCGGCGCCGGTGACGCGCAGCTCGCCCTGGGCCTCGAAGCGGCCCTCGTGCACGGGCTCGAAGTCGCTGCGCACGGCCAGCCGCATCGGCGCCACCACGCCCCCGCCGGCCAGCCGCAGACCGTCCACCGCCGCCTTGGCCTGCGGCAGGCCGCCGCCGGCGACGGTGACATCGAAGGCGCCGCGGCCGCCCCGGAACAGCGGCCGCCCGGCTGGCGTGGTCAGCACCGCCTCGCCGCCGGTCGGACCGCGCAGGCGCGCCGGCGCCGTGAGCTTCAGTGTCAGGCCGCCCGCGTCGACCGCGATCCCCGCCCCGGGCGCGGTGAGGGTGAAGGCCCGCAGGGTCTGTTTGACGGCGACGACCTCGGCCACGTCCAGCCTGTCCGGGGCGGGAACGCCGATGACGGCGCCACGGCTGGAGAGCCCGCCGTTCAGGTCGATGCGCGTCCCGCCCGCGCCGAACCCCACCGGCCCGTTGAAGCCTGCGTTCACCGCCCGCAGGCGCAGCAGGCCGGCGTCGAACGCGGCGGCGTCGCCGATGGCGCGGATGTCGCCCATCAGCCGGTCGCCGCCTGGGCGCACCCAGTTCAGCGTCTGGGCGGTGAGCTGCAGCGTCAGGTCGCGAGCCTGCATCCCCGGCCCTGCGACCCCGGCGGCGGCGGCGTCGGCGCGCCCGGAGCCGGTGACCACCAGGCTGTCGATCCAGCCCGCCGCGCGGCCGGTGAAGGCGCCGGTCAGGCGCGGCGCGTCCAGGCGTGTCGCGCCCGCCGCGGTCGCCTCGGCCTCGGCTGTCAACGCCAGGGTCACGACCCCGTCGCCCCGCCGCCGCTTCAGGTCGGGGTAGGGGCCCTGGCCGGTCAGCCGGATGTGGGCGCCGCTGGCCTGGGCCCCCTCGGTCGCCAGGCGGGTGAGATGGGCGTCGAGGTCCAGGTCGACCCGATCGCCGCGGGTGCGCAACTTCAGGCTGGAGGCGCCGAAGTCCACGGTGAGCGCGCCCTGTTTCAGCGTCGCCGGGGCCAGCCGGGCGTCCAGCGCCACGAGCTTGCCGTCGTTGAGCTCGGCGTCGGTGCGGATCTCGGCGCGGCCATAGTCGCTGTCGATGGCGAGCCGCCCGCCCTCGATGCGGATCCGCGGCTGGCGCGCGTCCGGCCGCGGCGGGCGCTTGCGCAGCTCGGCGATCACCGGGTCCAGGGCGCCGAAGCTGAGCTTGCCGGACTTGAAGCTGGCCTTCAGCACCGGCCGGACCAGCCGCACCGAACGGATCTGCAGGCCGAAGCCATCGCCGGACCAGGGGCCGGTCAGGTCGTAGGCGATCTCGCTGGTCTCCACGGAGAAGTCGGGGTGGTCCGGCGGGCCCACCACGATCCGGCCGGTGAGGCCGCCCAGGCCGAGCGCGCCCACGTCCGCCTGCGCCGGCACGCCGCGGGCGCGCAGCCAGCCCAGCAGGGCTTCGCGGGCGATCAGGTTGCGGCTCGCGTAGACGCCCACCAGCGCGATCAGCGTCACGGCGCCGACGCCGATGGCGACACGCGGGGCGCGCGAAGCTCGCCTCCTCGTCGAAGGGCGGGGGACGGATGTGGGATCGTTCTGGGTCAAGGCCGCTACGAAGCGACCCTAGGTCATCCCGGCAAGCCGAAAAAGAGGACTCAAGGACCGGGCGAACCGGCGGTCCCTTCGGTCACGCGTGCTCGACCGCGATCACTTGAGGTCAAATCGCTTCTCACTCCGCTCATCCCGGCGAAGGCCGGGACCCAGGTGAAACCCACGAAGCGCTCAGGCTGAATCTGGGTCCCGGCCTTCGCCGGGATGAGCGGGATGTGGGTCTATGCGAACCGGTTTTGTCCCTACGCGGCGACCTTGCGCGGGACCAGGCGCTCGCTCTTCAGGGCTTCCTGGGCGCCGGAGACGCCGGCTTCGCCGTACTCGGCGTCCTCGTTCACCTGCCAGACGTCATAGATTCTGCGCTCCGCGATGATGTTCTCCACCGTCAGCATGGCGGTCATCATGGCGTGGTCCTGGTTGTTGTACTTGTGCATGCCGTTGCGGCCCACGAGGTGCAGCGTCGGGAAGCTGAGTTCATAGTCCAGGCGGACCGCCTCGACGTTGGCCTGGTAGGCGTCGTCGTAGATCGGATAGGCCTTGGCCTGGCGCACCACGCAGGCGTCGACCACGTCCTCGGGCCGGATGAGCCCGATGTGGGCGATCTCGCGCTTGGCCAGCTCGATCAGCGCCTCGTCTGGCGCGGACCAGACGCCGTCGCCTTCGAAACAGAAATATTCCAGGCCCAGGCACGCATGGTCCTGGTCCGGCGCCATCTCCGGCGACCAGGACAGGAAGTTCTGGATGCGGCCCACCTTCACCGCCGGATCGTGGATGTAGATCCAGTTGTCCGGGAAGACGGATGCGTTCTTGGCGATCAGGGCCACGGTGAGGAAGTCGCGGTAGCGCAGCTCGCGCGCATGCAGCCGGCTGATCGGGGTGGGCGTAAGCGCTTGCGACAGCTCGGCGATCGGCGCCGAGGAGATCAGGTGGCGCGCGGTGACAACATGCCTGCCGCCGTCGGAGTCGGTGGCCATCACGGTCCACATCCGGCTCCTGGGGTCCCAGTTCGCCGTCTGCATCGCCCGGTCCATGACGATCCCGCCGCCCTGGGCGCGGATCTTCTCGGCGGCGGCGTCCCACATCATCCCGGGGCCGCGGCGCGGATAGCGGAAGGTCTCGATCAGGGTCTTGACGCCGTCGCCCTTGGGCTTGATCCCCAGGGAGTTGGCGACGCCGTTGAGCACGGCGGTCATCAGGTCCAGGCCCTTGATCCGCTGGGCGGCCCAGTCGGCGGAGATCTCGTCGCAGGACATGCCCCACACCTTCTCGGTGTAGGTCTTGAAGAAGATCGAGAACAGCCGCTCGCCGAACTGGTTGCGCACCCACTGGTGGAAGGTCTTCGGCGCCTTCACCGGCATGACCTTGGCGGCCGCGTACGACAGCATGCAGGCCGCGGAGTTGAACAGGCCCAGCTTGAACAGCGCCTCGAACGCCTTCAGCGGATAGGCGAAGAACTTCCCGTTGTAATAGATGCGAGACAGGCGCGGCCGCTCGATGAAGTCGTCCGGCAGGATCTCGTTCCAGAGGTCCACCACCTCCTTCGACTTGGAGAAGAAGCGGTGGCCGCCGATGTCGAACAGGAAGTTCTTGTAGTTCACCGTGCGGCTGATGCCGCCCACATAGGTCGGGTCCTTCTCCAGGACGAGGACCTCGCGGCCGCGTTTGGAGAGCAGATAGCCTGCCGTGAGGCCCGCGGGGCCGGCGCCGATGATCAGAACGTCGGTGTCAGTCTGCACGGGAGGGCTTCCTCTAGATCGGTTGCGCCGGCGCCGGGCCGAAGGTGAAGAACCGCTGCCCGGCGTAGGAGAAGACGGCCGCCGCGGCGGCGGAGACCAGGAGCAGCGGCAGCGGGTGAACCTCCGGCAGCATGGCGCCGAGGCTCAGGAACAGCACGTAGTTGAAGCCCTGGGCGCCCAGGGCCACCAGGCCGTAGCGGCCGAACTCGGCTCTGCGGCTGCGCCCGCTGGACTCGAAGGTGAAGGCGCGGTTGGCCAGCCAAGTGACGACGCTGGCCGCCAGCAGGGAGACGGCCCGGGCCACAGGCCGGGGCGTATCCTGGATGTGCAGCGCCATGAACACCGTCGAATCCACCGCCAACCCGCCGGCTCCTACCGCGAGAAAACGGCAGCCACGTTTCATCTCGGCGACGAGCTGCGGGTAGCTGAGTTCGATCATGTCGTCCTGGGCGGCCTTCTGCGCCGGGGTCGTGGCGGTCGCCCGCAACCTCGGCCAATAAGCTTTAGACGGCGTAAACCCCGTTGGAGCACGCTGCCGCACGCGTCGAAACCCCAAGCCCGCCAGGCCTCATGCAACCGTCCGCCGCACCCTCTCCGAAGCGGGGCTGGCCCACCGTCCTGGCCGCCCTGGCCGTGACCGTGGTGGTGGTCGCCTCGCTGCTGATCTCGGCGCGGGGCCGGGTGGCGACCACGCTCGGCGACACCGACGACGCCATGCGCCTGGTGATGGTCCGCGACCTGATCAGCGGGGCGCAGGGGTGGTTCTCCACCCATGTGGCGCGCATGCAGCCGCCGCTGGGCCTCGACATGCACTGGTCGCGCCTGGTGGACGGGGGAATCGCGGCGATGGACCGGGCGTTCGGCCTGGTCCTGCCGGCGGACCAGGCGGAGGCTGTCACGCGCATGGCCTGGCCGCTGGTCTGGACCTTCCCGGCCATCTGGGCGGCGCTGGCGCTGGCCCGCCGGCTGGGCGGCGCGCCGGCGCTGCTGCCGGCGGCGGCGATGCTGATGATCAACATCCTGCTCTATTCGCAGTGGTGGCCGGGCCGGATCGACCACCACGACATCCAGATCACCATGGCCCTGGCCGCCGCGGCGGGCGCGGCTTTCGGCGGGGTCCGCGGCGGGGTGCTGGCCGGCGTCGCCACCGGCTTCGGCCTGGCCGTGGGGATCGAGGTGCTGCCGTTCGCGGCGCTCGCCGGGGCGAGCTTCGCCCTGCGCTTCCTCCTCGAACCCAAGGCCCACGCCCGGGCGGCGCAGGCCTACGGCGGCGCGCTGGCGGTGGCGACGAGCGCCTTCTACGTCGCCCAGACCTCGCCCGCCCGGCTGGGCGCCTCGGTATGCGACGCCCTCGGCGCGAACCTGTGGGCCGGCGTCGTGGCCGCAGGGGTGGGGCTGCTCGTCGCGGTGCGGGCGACACAGGGCCGCAGCCTGGCGGCGCGGCTCGCCGCCCTGGCGCTGGCCGGCGCCGTCGCAGGCGCGGTCTACGTCGGGCTCGATCCGGCCTGCCTGCACGGCCCGGCCGGCGAGGTGGACCCACGGATCAAGCCGATCTGGATGGACCACGTCAGCGAGATGCAGCCGCTGCTGGGCGAGTTCTGGAAGAAGCGGTCGAACTTTGTCGTCTGCGTCCTGGTGTCCATCGCCCTGGCGGCGATCTCCTGGCTCTGGCTGGGGGCGCGCAAAGAGGGCCGCACGCACGCCTGGCTGCTGGCCGGCGCCTTCATGGCGATGGCCGCAGCCCTGGCCTTCGACGCCCAGCGGATGGCCCACTACGCCAACTGGTTCGCCACGCCGCTGATCGCCGCAGCCCTGGCCGACATCTCCACGCGTTACCTGAAGGGGAGCATCGTCCCGCCGGTGCTGGCCGCGGCCCTGCTCGGCCAGCCGGCGCTGATCGCCCTGCTGGACGCGATTCCCGGCTGGGACAAGCCCAAGAGCAAGGGCGAGGCCGCCGCCGACCGCTGCATCGAGAGCGCCGCCATGCGCCCGCTCTCGCGCCTGCCGGCCGGCCTGGTGCTGGGCGAGATCGACCTGGGCCCGCGCATCCTGGCCCAGTCGCCGCATGCGGTCGTGGCTGCGCCCTATCACCGGATGAGCTGGGGGATTCTCGCGGCCAACCACGCCCTGGCGGCCCCGCCCGGCGAGGACGAGCGCGCCGCCCGGGCGCTGAAGGCCGATTACGTGGTCACCTGCCCGGCGCGGATCGGCCAGATGAACCACGCCGGCCTCGGCCGCCAGAGCCTGCAGGTGCGCCTGGACCACGGCGAGACCCCGCCCTGGCTCGAGCGCCTCTCCGACCGCAGCGATCCGCTGCAGATCTACCGGATCCGCCCGCCTGCGCCGCGATGACGCATCTGCCGATGGCGCGCCGGGCCGGGGCGGCCTATCTTCACGCCGAACCCCCGAACCCGCAGGACCCGCGCCGTGGAGCCTGAGCGCAAGCCCGAGATCATCGACCTCAACCGCTACAAACAGGCGGTGCAGGCCAAGGCCAGGCGCAAGGCCGCGCCGCCCGCGTCCCGGCGCGAGCCGCTGCTGGGCTCGCGCCCCCGGGCGGGCCTGATCCTGCTGCTGGCCGTGGCGGCCATGGCGGCCTTCTGGGCGCTCTCCAACCTGCGCTGAGGCGCATCCGTCGCCATTTACGAAACCTAAACCTCGCCGTGGCCAGCGTCCCCTGGGGGACGTCGCGCCGCAGGCTCAGGCCGCGTGCGCCAATTGTTGTCGAGCACGCCCATGCGCCTGGCCGCTGTCGCCTTCCTCGGCCTCTCGCTTCTCGCCGCTGCGCCCCGGACGGCGCGCGCCGACACTTTCGAGGACGAGGTGCTGGCCGAGCTCAACTTCGCCCGCGCCAACCCGACGAAGTACGCGCGCGAGCTGCAGCGGCACGACGCCGCCTATGATCGGGACGACCGCTACGCCGACCCCGAGGCCGTTGAAGACGCCGTCGATTTCCTCATGCGCCAGCCGCCGCTGCCGCCGCTGCGGCGTGACGCCCAGGTCGCGGCGGCCGCCGCCGCCCACGCCGATGCGCAGGGGCCGCGGGGCGGGCTCGGCCACGGCGCTCCGGGCGGGCTCGGCCGGCGGCTGCAGAGCCGGGGCGTCTGGGCCGGCCTCGCCGCCGAGAGCATCTCCTACGGCCAGTCGACGCCGCGCGACGTGGTCCGCCAGCTGGTGGTCGACTCCGGCGTGCCGAACCGCGCCCACCGCCGCGATGTCTTCAGCCCCGCCTATCAGGTGGCCGGCGTCGGCTGCGGCCGCCACACGGCCTATGGCGCCATGTGCGTCATCGACTTCGCCGGCGCGCTGGTCAGTCGCTGACGCCGCCGCCTCAGCGGTCCCGGGACTTGCTGACCACCGTGCCGACGCCGGCGCCCACGGCCGCGCCGATGGGGCCGCCCAGCACCAGTCCGGTGGCGGCGCCGGTCGCCGCCCGCTGCTCGACGTTGTGGCCGCAGCCCGCGAGCGCCAGGCCTGCGAGGGTGAGCGTCAGGGCGATCGCGCGCATGAGAGTCTCCGATGGCGTTCCGTCGCGCGCACCGTGGGCCGCGTTCGCTTAGGCTTCGCTAACGGCTGGTGATTCGGTCCGGAGCCGGACGGCCCCCGTCTGGTGGCGACCGGGCCGTGAACCCATGTTAGCCCGGTTCCCGGAAGAGGGCGGACGTGCTGGAACATCGACTTCGCAGACATTGCGCCGCCCTGGTCGCCGTCGTCGCGGCTCTCGCCGTGCAGGCGGGCTGCCAGCGGGAGGCCACCGCCCGGCATGTGGAGCCGGCGCCGGCGCCGGCGCCGGTCCAGCGGGTCAAGGTGCTGAACGGCGACGCGCTGGTGCTGGACGGAAAAAGCCTCAGGCTCGCCAACGCCTACACGCCGCAGCCGATTCCCTACGCGCGCTGCTGGGCCGAGGCGAGCGCCGCGCGGGCGGCGGCCAAGGCGTTGCGGGAGATGATCTCCGGGGCCGAACGGATCGGCGCCCGGACCACGGAGGAGCGCGACGAGTTCAACCGGACGCTGGCCTATGTGACGCTGGACGGGCTCGACGTGGGCGACACCCTCTACGCCAAGGGCCTGGCGGCGCGCCGCACCAAGCCGCCGTTCCGCTGGTGCGAGGGGTTCAGCGCGACGCGGGACGGCGCCCCGGAGGTGGGCTCCCTGCTCGGTCCCCTGCGCTAACGGCTGACAGTTGCGCGCGCCTGCGGCGCGTCCCCGGCGGCGGCCTCGCCGGAGATCTCCTCGGCGGCGCGCTTGCGTCCGGTCGCGTCGGCGATCGCCGCCCGCATCAGCATGAGCGACCAGGCCATCTGCGCCTCGCGCGCCTCGCCCTCCAGTTCGACGATCCGCGAGAGCAGATAGGAGCCCAGGTCGTGGATCGAGGCGGCCGCATGGCCAAGCGCGGCCGGGGCCAGGTCACATCCGTCCCGCCGCAGGGCCTGGACGATCAGGCCGACGGATCGCGCCTTGTATTCCTGATCGACGACGCCCAGCTCCGGGTAGAACTGCAGGGCCCGCGACGTGGTCAGCACGTGGGAGGCCGGCGTCTCGACGTAGTAGCGGAACCAGCCCTCGATCTGCTCGGACAGCGTCGCCGACGGATTGAGGCGGGCGATCTCCCGCAGCGAGCGTTCCCGCTCCTCGTTCCATTCAGCCGCCACGGAGGCGAGGATCGCCTGCTTGTTCGGGAAGAACTTGTAGAGCGTTCCCACCGAGACCCCG
>Ga0268265_10002474_pt1 | contig 13881 bp, 8 predicted proteins | sample KBSSwiS52_FD_190355 | JGI IMG/M metagenome (GOLD analysis project Ga0268265, IMG submission 190355) | Switchgrass rhizosphere microbial communities from Kellogg Biological Station, Michigan, USA - KBS Switchgrass S5-2 (SPAdes) (version 2) | ecosystem: Host-associated > Plants > Roots >... | reverse complement strand
GGTCGCTCATGGATAGGGTCCTCTCTGACTCAAGGGAAGCACGAGAGAGCGACGCGCGACGGATTATGGAATCGACACCGATCGATACGATTCTTTGCACTAAAACGGCGGCCCCGCGATGGACTGAACCCGGCCACCGTCGCAGACTCCCCGCATCCGAAGCAGGCAGGACTGCAACTGTATGAATAAGCATTCGAAACTCATCCTCGCCGTCGCAACGTTCTGCGCAGCGAGATTCGCCTTCGCCCTGAGCCCCGGCGAGACGGTGGACAACTTCCGCCTGCTCGATCACCAGGGCGGCTCGCGCGAGCTCTATTACCTCTCGGACATGAAGGCCGTCGTGCTGATGGCCCAGGGGAATGGTTGCGAGACCTCTCGCGCAGCAGTGCCGGGACTGAAGTCGCTGCGCGACCAGTACAAGGCGCAGGGCGTCGAAGTCCTGATGATCGATTCCAATCTCCCCGACACATCGGCGGCGATCGTCAAGGAAGCGACGGCGGCGGGCATCGACATGCCGATCCTGATCGACGACACGCAGCTCATCGGCGAGGCGCTCGATCTACGCCGCAACGGCGAAGTGCTCGTGATCAATCCGCAGGGCTGGAAGCTCGCGTATCGCGGCCCGGTGTCGGATGCGAGCGCTGCGGTCGACGCGCTCGTGAACGGACAGCCGGTGAAGACCGCGAAGGTCGACGTCAAAGGCTGCGCGATCGCGATGCCCGAGCGCGACAAGAAGGCAGCCCACGCGAAGATCTCTTACTCGAAGACGATCGCGCCGATGCTGGTCGACAACTGCGTCACGTGCCACCGCCAGGGCGGCATCGGCCCGTGGCAGATGACGAGCTACGAGATGATCAAAGGCTTCGCGCCGATGATCCGCGAAGTCGTGCGCACCGAGCGCATGCCGCCGTGGCACGCGGATCCGCACTACCAGGCGTTCTCGAACGACCGCTCGTTGTCGAAGGACGAGGTCAAGACGCTCGTGCACTGGATCGAAGCCGGTGCGCCGCGCGGCAACGGCGGCGATCCGCTCGCCGAGCTGAAGCGCACCTGGCCCGAGTGGTCGCTGGGCGAGCCCGACCTGATCGTCGAGATTCCGGCGTTCGACGTGCCGGCGACCGGCACCATTCCGTACCAGATGCCGAGCGCGACCAACCCGCTCGATCACGACGTCTGGGTGCGCGCTGTCGACTTCCAGCCGGGCGATCGCACCGTGCTCCATCACATCATCGCGACGATGGGCGCCGACGGCGCCGGCATCCGCGAAGGCGGCAGCCTCGGCGGCTACGTGCCGGGCGCCGGCCCGATGGTGCTGCCGACCGAAACCGGCATCCTGATGAAGAAAGATGCGAAGTTCTTCTTCCAGATGCACTACACCGCGACCGGCAAGGCGGCGCGCGACGTGAGCCGCATGGGCCTGTACTTCCGCAAGGACGCCCCGGAGTACCAGTTCCGCAGTGCTGTGATGGCGAAGCCCACGCTGAAGATTCCGCCGAACACGAAGGCGCACACCGAGTCGGCGTCGCGTACGTTCGACAAGGACATCATCGTGTACAGCCTGCTGCCGCACTCGCATTTCCGCGGCACGGCGTCGAACTTCATCGCCACGTACCCGGACGGCACGACGGAAACGCTGCTGTCGGTGCCGCACTACGACTTCAACTGGCAGACGACGTACGAGCTGGCGACGCCGAAGCGGCTGCCGGCCGGCACGAAGGTCACGCACAGCACGACGTGGGACAACTCGAGCCAGAACAAGGCGAACCCGGATCCGAACCGCGAAGTGCCGTGGGGCCAGCAGACCTGGGACGAGATGCTGTATGGCGTGGTGCGCTTCCGCTACGTTGACGAGAGCTCGGCGCCGAAAGCCACCGTGTCGAGCACACGCGAGTAGAACGCAGCAATAGATTTTGGAGTGACACTGCTTCGATGCCATTCACTCCGTTTCACTTTGGTCCCGGCGCGCTGGTCCACTCGGCGGCACCGCGACACATCAGCTTTCTCGCCTTCTGCGGTGCCAACGTGCTCGTCGATGTCGAGCCGCTGTACTTCATGCTGACGCATCAGTGGCCGATCCACCGCTTCTTTCATACGTATGTCGGAGCGACGGTGGCGGCGGGCATCGTAGTCGCTGTGTTTGCATTGGTTCGCAAGCTGCTGCCGCGACTCAGCGTGCGAGCGGTGGCGCTCGGGGCGATCATCGGAACGTACTCGCACGTCCTGCTCGATAGCTTGATGCACGCCGATATGGAACCGTTCGCGCCGTTCAGCGATGGGAATCCGCTGTTGGGCGCCGTGTTTCTCAACACGCTGCATGGCTTCTGCTTGGTTGCAGGCGTCGTCGGCGGAGTCGCGATCGGCGCGCGCTATTTGTGGAAGAAGAGTCAGGCTTTAGCCTGACTCTCTTTTTTTGCGCGAGTACGTGCCGATGAGCACGCCCTTGGCGATCACGTGCCCTTTGATTTTGTCCAGTAGCTCCGCCCGCCCCGGGCGTGACTCGAAGCGCGGCACTATATCCAGCGCGAACACCTGGAAGACATAGTGATGCGCACCGTTCGCCGGCGGCGGATCGGGCGGCAGCCACGTCGCTGCAAGCGCATCGTTCGCGGCGCAGCGCTGGTCCGGCAGCGTGCCCTCGGGCAGCGATGCATCGCTGCCCGGCAAGTCCCAGATGATCGCGTGCACCAGCGGCCGAGGGGTCGGACTGTCGGCATCCTCGACCAGCACCACGACGGCTTCGGCATTCATCGGCACGCCGCGCCACTTGAGCGGCGGCGACAGGCCTTCGCCATCGGCCGTGTATTGCGCCGGGATCGGCTCGTTATGTCCGAACGCCTCGCTGCTGACTTCGATCGACGCATTCACGCCAGTCAGCTGGGTGTCGACGATCGTCAATTGTCCGTGTTCCATCACTGTCCAATTGGAACCGGCGATCACAAGTTCCCGGCCAGTTGTAATCGGTGCCGGGCGCGGCAAATAATCGCCACGTGCAAGTTCTGATCGTCGACGACAGCGCCGATGCCGCCGCCAGCCTCACGATGCTGCTGGAACTGGAAGACGTTGCCGCGCACAGCGTCGGCGATGCGGAGGCAGCGCTCCAGCTTTGCGAAAGCCGCACGCCGCTGCTGCTGCTCATCGACATCGGCCTGCCTGGAATGAACGGCTACGAGCTCGCGCGCCGCCTGCGTCAATTGCCGCAGTTCGACGGGACAACGTTGATTGCGCTGACCGGCCGCGAGCAACCGAGCGCGCAGGAGCGAGCGCTGTTCGATCAGTTCTGGACCAAGCCGTTCGAGCCGCGACGACTGATCGAAGAAGTGAAGGCCGTGATCAGCCGGGCGCCGGTGAGTCCGCCCGCCTGAACTCCAGCGACAGCGCCGTCGCGTTCGCAGTGAGCACGGCGCCGCCAGCAGTTTCCACGATCGTCTGCAGTTCCTCGGCGCGCAACGGACTCGCGCGCGCAGCATCGTCAGCAGCACCCGCCTGAAAAGCCACGTCCAGCACGACCAGCCCCTCGGTGCCCGTACGCACCGATAGCGCGACGGCAGGCGTCGGATTGTTGAAGCAGCTGTGCAGTAACACGTGGCACACGCGGACACGATCGGCGCGCAGGCTGAGCGCGGGATCGTTGGACAACGTGCACGTCGCCTGCATACGCCGCTTGCCTGCTTTTAACAGTGCAGTGACTTCCGTCAGGAGTTCATCGACGCGCACCGGCACAAGCTCAGCGGTGGCCGGTCCCGTGACATATTTCGCCAGGCGTTCGCTGTTCGCGACCAGACTCGCGACAGAGGCTTCCGCCGGATCGATGTAGGCGGCGGCCCGCGCCATCAGCTTGTCGAAGTCGCCATTCCGCCGGGCAAGCCGGCCGAACAGCTCCATGCTGATGCGGATGGAATGCACCGGATTGCGCAGGTCGTGCAGCAGCTTGCCAACGATCTGCCGCTGGTTCTCCTGCTGTACGCGGATCAGGACGGCGGCATCGGGCGGAGGGCCGGCTGCCGGAGGGCTCGCTTCCAGGTTGTTCTCTCCTCTCGGGCGGTCGGGGCGGAACTAACTCCGGGGCTCGGGAGTTCCCTCGCAGCTTGAAAAAATTACCTACCGGCGGCAAGGCCCAAGCGCGTGTCGCGGCGGGAAAAAATAGCGGGTTCTGGCCAGTACATGCTTCTATTGCGTCGCCACAAGCTTTTGCTATGTTCGGCCGCCTGCCCGCCGGGCTTTTCCAACTTTTTGCTCAATCGCGGAGTCCGCCTCGATGGAAACGCAAGAACGAGTGCGCAGCCGTGCTTCACGGGCACTCGGTCGCAAGAATGGCAGCAAGCGCAACAGCGCCAAGGCCGAAACTGACATCGATCTGAAGAAGCTGCTGCGCGCTCTGCAAGCGGTGCGCGACGGCGACTTCTCGGTGCGCCTGCCCAGCGACCAGACCGGCATCGGCGGCAAGATCGCCGATACGTTCAACGAGATCATCGCTTCCAACCAGCGCGTCGCGCGCGAAGTGGAGCGCGCCGGCCAGATGGTCGGCAAAGAAGGCAAGACCCGTCATCGCATCACGGTCGACCGTCGCTCCGGCGCGTGGGGCGCGATGGAAAGCTCGATGAACACGCTCATCGACGATCTGTTGTGGCCGACCACCGAAGTCACGCGCGCGATCAGCGCCGTGGCGAAAGGCGACTTGTCGCAGACGATGCCGCTGGAAGTCGAAGGCAAGCCGCTGCGCGGCGAGTTCCTGCGCTCCGCCACCATCGTCAACACGATGATCGAGCAGATGGGCGCGTTCACCTCCGAAGTGACGCGCGTGGCGCGCGAAGTCGGCACCGAGGGCAAGCTCGGCGGCCAGGCGGATCTGAAGAACGTCAGCGGCATCTGGAAGGACCTCACCGACAACGTCAACTCGATGGCGTCGAACCTCACCGGCCAGGTTCGCAACATCTCGGAAGTCACGATCGCGGTCGCGAACGGCGACCTGTCGCGCAAGATCACGGTCGACGTGCGTGGCGAAATCCTGCAGTTGAAGGAAGCCATCAACACGATGGTCGACCAGCTGCGCTCCTTCGCGTCCGAAGTGACGCGCGTGGCGCGCGAGGTCGGCACCGAAGGCAAGCTCGGCGGTCAGGCGATCGTGCCGGGCGTCGCGGGCACGTGGAAGGACCTCACCGACAACGTCAATTCGATGGCCTCGAACCTCACGGGCCAGGTGCGCAACATCGCCGAAGTGTCGACCGCCATCGCGCGCGGCGACTTGTCGCGCAAGATCACGGTGGACGTGAAGGGCGAAATTCTCGAGCTCAAGAACACCATCAACACGATGGTGGACCAGCTCAACAGCTTCGCGGCCGAAGTGACGCGCGTGGCGCGCGAAGTCGGTACCGAAGGCAAGCTCGGCGGCCAGGCCGAAGTGAAAGGCGTCAGCGGCGTCTGGAAAGACCTCACCGACAACGTCAACTCGATGGCCTCGAACCTCACCGGCCAGGTCCGCAACATCGCGGACGTGGCCACCGCCATCGCCGGCGGCGACCTGTCGCGCAAGATCACGGTCGACGTGCGCGGCGAAATCCTGCAGCTGAAAGAGACCATGAACACCATGGTCGATCAGCTGCGCGCGTTCGCGTCCGAAGTGACGCGCGTGGCGCGCGAAGTCGGCACCGAAGGCAAGCTCGGCGGTCAGGCGAACGTGCCCGGCGTCGGCGGCACCTGGAAAGACCTCACCGACAACGTCAACTCGATGGCGTCGAACCTCACGGGCCAGGTGCGCAACATCGCCGAAGTGTCGACGGCCATCGCGCGCGGCGACTTGTCGCGCAAGATCACGGTCAACGTCAAAGGCGAAATCCTGCAGCTGAAAGAAGCCGTCAACACGATGGTCGACCAGCTGAACGCGTTCGCATCCGAAGTGACGCGCGTGGCGCGCGAGGTCGGTACCGAAGGCAAGCTCGGCGGTCAGGCCGAAGTGAAAGGCGTCAGCGGCGTCTGGAAAGACCTCACCGACAACGTCAACTCGATGGCGTCGAACCTCACCGGCCAGGTCCGCAACATCGCCGACGTGGCGACTGCCATCGCGAACGGCGACTTGTCGCGCAAGATCACGGTCGACGTGCGCGGTGAAATCCGCCAGCTGAAGGAAACGATCAACACGCTCGTCGATCAGCTGAACGCGTTCGCGGCCGAAGTGACGCGCGTGGCGCGCGAAGTCGGCTCCGAAGGCAAGCTCGGCGGCCAGGCCGAAGTGAAGGACGTCAGCGGTGTGTGGAAAGACCTCACCGACAACGTCAACTCCATGGCCTCGAACCTCACCGGCCAGGTGCGCAACATCGCCGAGGTGGCCACGGCCATCGCGCGCGGCGACCTGAATCGCAAGATCACCGTCGACGTGCGCGGCGAAATCCTGCAGCTGAAAGAGACCATGAACACGATGGTCGACCAGCTGAACGGCTTCGCCGCGGAAGTGACGCGCGTGGCGCGCGAAGTCGGCACCGACGGCAAGCTCGGCGGTCAGGCGATCGTGCCGGGCGTCGCAGGCACGTGGAAGGACCTCACCGACAACGTCAACTCGATGGCCTCGAACCTCACGGGCCAGGTCCGCAACATCGCCGAGGTATCGACGGCCATCGCGCGCGGCGACTTGTCGCGCAAGATCACGGTGGACGTCAAAGGCGAAATCCTGCAGCTGAAGGAAACCATCAACACGATGGTCGACCAGCTCAACGGCTTCGCGGCTGAAGTGACGCGCGTCGCGCGCGAAGTCGGCACCGAAGGCAAGCTCGGCGGTCAGGCACAGGTGCCGGGCGTCGCGGGCACGTGGAAAGACCTCACCGACAACGTCAACACGATGGCGAACAACCTGACGAACCAGGTCCGCGGCATCGTGAAGGTCGTGACGGCAGTCGCGATGGGTGACCTGCGTCAGCGCCTGACGGTGGAATCGAAAGGCGAAGTCGCAGCGCTCGCCGACACCATCAACAGCATGACCGACACGCTCGCGACGTTCGCCGACCAGGTGACGTCGGTGGCACGCGAGGTCGGTGTCGAAGGCCGCCTCGGTGGCCAGGCGAACGTGCCAGGCGCAGCCGGCACGTGGAAGGATCTGACGGCGAACGTGAACCTGCTCGCGGCGAATCTCACGACGCAGGTGCGCGCCATCGCCGAAGTGGCGACGGCCGTGACCAAGGGCGACCTGACGCGCTCGATTCAGGTCGACGCACGCGGCGAGGTGTCCGAGCTCAAGGACAACATCAACGCGATGATCGGCAACCTGCGCGCCACCACGGAGCGCAACACCGAGCAGGACTGGCTGAAGACCAATCTCGCGAAATTCAGCCGCATGATGCAGGGTCAGCGCGACCTGGTGACGGTCGGCCAGATGCTGCTCGCCGAGCTGGCGCCGCTCGTCAACGCGCAGCAAAGCCTCGTCTACATCATGGACTTCGACGAGCGCGGGCCCATGCTCAAGCAGCTCGCCAACTACGCCGACGCGCAACCCGACGGCGACGAGCCGCGTCGCTACGCATTGCGCGAAGGTCTCGTCGGTCAGTGCGCTGCGGACGGCCGCCGCATCCTCGTCAACGATATCCCGCGCGAAGCAGTGCACCTGCGCAGCGGCCTGGTCGAGGCGCGCGCGCGTAACTTGATCGCGCTGCCGGTGCTGTACGAAGGTCAAGTGAAGGCGGTCATCGAGCTCGCGTCGATCACCGAGTTCACCGCCTCGCACCTGGCGTTCCTGGAGCAGCTGACGGGCTCCATCGGCGTAGTGCTCAACACGATCGAGGCGACGATGCGCACCGAGCGCCTGCTGAAGCAGTCGCAGGAGCTCGCCGGCGAGCTGCAGGCTCAGCAAAAGGAGCTGCAGCAGACCAACGAAGAGCTCGCCAACAAGGCGCGGCTGCTCGCCGAGCAGAACGCGGAAGTAGAGCGCAAGAACCAGGAAATCGAGCTGGCGCGCCGGGCGCTGGAAGAGAAAGCGGCGGAGCTGGCGCTCACCTCGCGCTACAAGTCCGAGTTCCTCGCGAACATGTCGCACGAGCTGCGCACGCCGCTCAACAGCATCCTGATCCTCGGCCAGCAGCTGGCCGAGAACGCCGACAGCAACCTGAGCCTGCGCCAGGTCGAGTTCGCCAAGACGATCCACGCGGCCGGTACCGACCTGCTGAACCTGATCAGCGACATTCTCGACCTGTCGAAGATCGAGTCCGGCACGGTGACGGTCGAGTCCGAGGATCTGCTGTTCACGCACCTGCGCGAGACCATCGAGCGCAACTTCCGGCACGAGGCGGAAGGCCGCATGCTCTCGTTCGTCGCGGACTTCGAGCCCAACATCGGCCGCCACATCACGACCGACTCGAAGCGCCTGCTGCAGATTCTCAAGAACCTGCTGTCGAACGCCTTCAAGTTCACTTCGCACGGCAGCGTGCGGCTGCACGTCGGTCTGGCAAAAGGCGGTTGGAGCGCGGACCATCCCGTGCTCAACCAGGCAGCGTCGGTGGTGCAGTTCGCCGTCACCGATACCGGCATCGGCATCGCTCCGGAGAAACAGCGAATCATCTTCGAGGCGTTCCAACAGGCCGACGCCGGTACCGCGCGCAAGTACGGCGGCACGGGCCTGGGTCTCGCCATCAGCCGCGAGCTGGCGCACCTGCTCGGCGGCGAGCTGAAGCTCACGAGCGTTCCGGGCTCGGGCAGCACGTTCACTTTGTACCTGCCGATCGGCTTCATGGGCTCGGCCTATCTGCAGAGCCTGACGCAACCCGGCCGCAGCGACGCGAAGCCGATGTTCCAGCCGATCGCGCTGCCCGCAGTGCGCGCCGAGGAACTGCCCGACGACCGCGAGAGCTTGGAGCCCGACGACCGCGTGCTGCTGATCATCGAAGACGATCCGCACTACGCGAAAGTGCTGCTCAACCTGGCGCGCGACACGGAGTTCAAGGCGATCGTCGCCAAGACCGGCATGGAAGGCCTGAGTCTCGCCCGCAAGCATCGGCCGACGGCGATCTCGCTCGACGTGTTCCTGCCGGACATGCTCGGCTGGACGGTGCTCAACCAGTTGAAGCGCGACACCGCGACGCGGCACATCCCGGTGCAGATCCTCACCGTCGAAGAAGAGCGCCAGTACAGCCTGGAACGCGGCGCGTTCGCGTTCATGAACAAGCCTGCGACGACCGAGGGACTGGAAGCGGCGCTCCAGCGCATCAAGGAATTCGCCTCGCCGCGCATCCGTGAGCTGCTGGTCGTCGAAGACGACCCGACCGAGCAGATGAGCATCGCCGAGCTGATCGGCTTCGACGACGTGAAGATCACCGCGGTCGGCAGCGGTGCCGATGCGCTCGCGGCGCTCAAGGAAAAGACCTTCGACTGCATCGTGCTCGACCTGCGGCTGCCCGACGTCTCGGGCTTCGAGCTGATGGAGAGCATCCAGCAGGATGAGCGGCTGCGCGACACGCCGATCGTCGTGTTCACCGGTCGCGAGCTGTCGACTGCCGAGGAAGAAGAGCTGCGGCAGAAGGCGAAGAGCATCGTGCTGAAAGGCGTGCGCTCGCCGGAGCGGCTGCTGGACGAGACCGCGCTGTTCCTGCATCGCGTGATCACCGACCTGCCGCCGGCGAAGCAACGCATGATCGAGACGCTGCATCAGTCCGACGAGCCGCTGCAGGATCGCAAGGTGCTGGTGGTCGACGACGACATCCGCAACATCTTCGCGCTCAACAGTCTGCTCGAGCGCCACAAGATGGCGGTGATCAGCGCGACCAACGGCCAGGACGCGATCAACCTGGTCGAAGCGACCGACGACCTCGCGCTGGTGCTGATGGACGTGATGATGCCGGAGATGGACGGCTACGAGACGATGCGCCGGATCCGCAACAATCCGAAGTTCCGCCTGCTGCCGATCATCGCCTTGACCGCGAAGGCGATGAAGGGCGACCGCGAGAAGTGCCTGGAAGCAGGCGCCTCGGATTACGTCGCGAAGCCGGTCAACACCGAGCAGTTATTGTCGCTGGTCAGGATGTGGCTGCACCGCTGAACGCATGAGCGCTTCGCACGACAAAGCCGAGCTGAGCGCGCGACTGCCGCGCACTCAACCGGACCGGGTCAACATCCTGCTGGTCGACGACCAGCCGGCGCGCCTGCTGTCGTACGAAACGATCCTCGGCCAGCTCGGCCAGAACCTTATCTGCGCGCGCTCGGGGGTGGAGGCGCTGGCCCGCCTGATGAAGGACGAGTTCGCGCTGGTGCTGCTGGACGTCAGCATGCCGGGCATGGACGGCTTCGAGACCGCGGCGATGATCCACGATCATCCGCGCTTCGAGCGCACGCCCATCATCTTCATCACCGGCGTGCATGACACCGAGTTCGATCGCCTCAAGGGCTACAAGCTCGGCGCCGTCGACTACGTTTCGATCCCGGTCGTGCCGGAGATCCTGCGCAGCAAGGTGTCGGTGCTGGTCGAGCTGCACTGCCAGCGCCTGGAGCTGCAGAAACTCAATCGCAGCCTCGCCGACGCGAACGAGCAGCTGGAACAGGCCAACACGACGCTGCAAGCGGAGAAGACACGCGAGCTCGAGGCGCTGAACCTGCATCTGCAGAAAGCGAATGCCGAGCTGGCGGCGTCGAACCAGGCTCTGCAAGCCGAGATCGCCGAGCGCGCGCGCGCGGAAGCAGCGTTGCTCGAGGCAGATCGTCACAAGGACGAGTTCCTGGCGATCCTGGCGCACGAGCTGCGCAACCCGCTCGCGCCGATCCGCAACGCGGTCGAGATCATGTCGCGCTTCCCGATCGAGAATCCGAAGCTGAAGTGGTCGCGCGACGTCATCGACCGGCAGGCGCTGCATCTGACGCGGCTGGTCGACGACTTGCTCGACATCTCGCGCATCACGCGCGGCACGATCCGGCTGGCGCAGGAGCCGGTGCGCAGCGAGACGATCATCGCGCGCGCGGTCGAGGCGCTGCAGCCGATGATCGCCGAGCATCGCCACGAGCTGTCGATCGATTGTCCCGACGGCTCGCTCATGGTGCGCGGCGACCTTACGCGGCTGGTGCAGATCCTCGGCAACCTGCTCAACAACGCCGCCAAGTACACCAACGACGGCGGGCGCATTCACATGAGCGTGCGGCGCGACGGCCGGTCCGTCGAGTTCCGCGTCAGGGACAACGGCATCGGCATCGCGCCGGATTCGCAGTCGAAGCTGTTCAACCTGTTCTCGCGGCTGGAGACGACCGACGATCGCACGCCGGGCGGTCTCGGCATCGGCCTCGCGCTGGTGCGCAAGCTGGTGGAGATGCACTCGGGCGAGGTCGCGGTACGCAGCGCGGGCGTCGGCCAGGGCAGTGAGTTCATCGTGCGGATTCCGCTGCTCGATAGCGTTCCTGCGGGAGGGGACGGCGCAGCTCACAGAGCCGCAGCGACGCAGCCGCGGCGTCGCATCCTCGTTGCCGATGACAATCCGGATGCGCTCGAAAGCCTGGCGCTGCTGCTGGAATGCGATGGCCACGAAGTCTGGAAAGCGGCGAACGGCGCCGAGGCCTGTGAGCTGGCGGAGAAGTGTCAGCCGCACCTGGCCTTGCTCGACATCGGCATGCCGGTGCTCGACGGCTACGAAGCCGCGCGCCGCATCCGGTCCGAGACCTGGGGCAAGGGCATGATGCTGGTCGCGCTGAGCGGCTGGGGCCAGAGCTCCGACGTGCAGCGCTCGCGCGATTCAGGATTCGATACCCATCTGGTGAAGCCGGCGAGCTTCGACGCGCTCGCTCAGCTGCTCAGCCGCGTGCCGCCCGGCGGCAAGTAGTAGTGCGCCATGCCCGGCTTGCCGCGGGCGACGCACGACTGATCTGCTCCGCCGCTCACCAAAAACCACTCGCTGCGATTCGCACTGCCGAGCGATTGCACGGCAGCGTTGCTGAAACACTTGGTGCGCGCGTAGTCGTTGATGACGAGCTGGCGCCCCCGCTTCTCGGAGAGCCACAGCGCCGCATCGGCCATCTCCTGCTCTGCTTCGCGCCAGCGGGCGTGACCGAAGTGCACGATCGAGCGGCGCGCGTTCAGCACGTATTGCTCCTTGAACGCGACGAGGCCGAGCTCCTGTCGCGGATCGGCAGTCTGCTCGATGAGCGCGACGAATGTCGCTCCGGAGCGCGCATCGTTCATCTGCGGGTTCACCCAGAAACTCACGACGAGCAGCGAGGTCGCGAGCACGCCCGCGTACGCCAGGAAGCCGCGCCGCGGACGCGCGATCGCACACACGACAGCAGCCGCGATCGCGATCAGCGCGAGCGGTCCGAGCGGGTCGATGTCGATGTACGTAATCGCATCGGCGCGCTTGTCCGGGCGTATGACGAGGAAGAGCAAAGTCAGCACGGATAGAGCGCCGACCAGCGAAGCGAGCACGAACAACGCGCGCTGCGCACTCAGGCGACTCGCGACCTGCTTGAGGTATGGCGCGCACAACAGCGCAAAGGCCGGCACTGCAGGCAGCACATACACACCACGCTTGCCCGCGCTGAGACTGAAGAACAGCACGACGAGCACGATCCACGATGCCAGCAACGCAATGCGCAGGTCGAACGAGCGCAGCGCGCTGCGCCAATGCGAGAACAGCCACGGCACGAGCAACGTGAGCGGCAGCCAGAGCCCCGGAATCACGTTGACGAAGAAGTACCAGAACGGCTCGCGATGATGCCAGGCGTTGCCGTAGCGCTTGACGGTCTGGTTGAACAGGATCTCGTCGCGATAGGCGGCGAGTGATGGATCGTTGTTGGCGGCGATCAGCATCGGGATGAGCCAGATGCTGACGGCTGCGAGGAACGCCAACGGTCCAAGGAGCCAGCGAGCACCGCCGCCCGCTGCCTTGCGCGGCTGCCATTTCGCATCGCGCAAAATCGCGAACGGCACCAGCACCAGCAGCGGCAGAAATCCCACGCCCTTGGTGATCACGCCTAGCCCCGCGGCGGCCCAGCCTATCGTGTACCAGCGCCACGACGGCCCGAGCAGCAGATGCCGCAGCAGGCCGTACAAGCTCAACGTCGTCCAGAAGCACAGCGTCGCGTCGATCTGCGCCTGCCGCGCCTGCCACACGAATTGCACCGTGAACAGCAGCGCCAGCGCGCCGGCGAACCCGGTCTCGCGATTCCACAAGCGTCGGCCGAGATCGTATACGAGTGCGACGCAACCGAACCCCGCGAGGAACGACGGCAGCAGGAAGGCGAAGCGCAGCGAATGGGTCAGCGTCAGACCCAGCGCGATCAGCCAGAAGAACAACGGCGGTTTGTCCGCGTACGGCTGGCCGCCGACGCGCGGCAGCAACCAGTCGCCGGTCGCGACCATGTCGCGGGCCACGAGCGCAAAGCGCGGCTCGTCCGCGGGCCACGGGTCACGTAAGCCGATACCCGTCGCAATTAGCAACAGCGCCAACGCCAGCAGCCACAGGACATCCGCCCACGGCGATTGATTTTCGCGTGCTGCACCGTCAAACATCTGATGAATTCCACTCGCTCAATCGCCCAGACCCGCTTCGGCGCGGCATTCTACGCATGGTTGCGCGACCGTTGGACAGCAGGTCTTGCACTGCGCTCCGACGTCGCCCTGATTCTGCTCATCTCGATCGCCTGGGCCGTGCTGTACAACCTCCAGTTCTGGCACCAGGCAATTGCCGCGATGTGGCATCCGGCAGCGGGTGCTGCATTGTTCCTCGTTTCGCTGTTCGTTGTGGTCGTGTGCCTGCAGGCGCTGCTGCTCGCGCTCGTGCCGATGCGAGTCGGATTGCGGGTTGCAGCAAGCGCGCTGTTCGTGGTCGCCGCGGCCAGCTCGTACTTCGCGAGCGCCTATGGCGCGATCATGAACCAGGACATGATCCGCAATGCGATCGAGACCGATCCCGCGGAAGTGGGCGGCTTGAT
>Ga0268265_10002464_pt1 | contig 13928 bp, 14 predicted proteins | sample KBSSwiS52_FD_190355 | JGI IMG/M metagenome (GOLD analysis project Ga0268265, IMG submission 190355) | Switchgrass rhizosphere microbial communities from Kellogg Biological Station, Michigan, USA - KBS Switchgrass S5-2 (SPAdes) (version 2) | ecosystem: Host-associated > Plants > Roots >... | reverse complement strand
GCGCATCGAGAATTACCTGGGGTTCCCCACCGGGATCAGCGGCGTGGCGTTGATGGCGCGCGCCTACAACCAGGCGCGCAAGTTCGGGGCGGAGATCGCCATACCCGACGAGGCCGCCAGCCTGGCCGCGCACCCAGACGGCGGCTTCGCTCTCGCTCTCGCCAACGCCGAGCAGGCGCGCACACGGGCGGTGGTGATCGCCGCGGGCGCGCGATATCGGCAACTGGGACTGGCGGACCTGCCGCCGTTCGAGGCCAGCTCCGTCCACTACTGGGCCTCGCCGCTGGAGGCCCGCCTCTGCCAGGGCCAGCACGTGGCGCTGGTCGGCGGGGGCAACTCCGCCGGCCAGGGCGTGGTCTACCTGGCGGGACAGGTGGCGAAGGTGACAGTTCTGGTGCGCGCGTCCGGCCTGGAGGCGAGCATGTCCCGCTACCTCATCGACCGCATCGCCGGCCTGCCGAACGTCGAACTCGTCACCCACGCCGAAATCACCGCGCTCGAGGGCGAGGACGGCGCGCTGCGGTCGCTGCGGTGGCGCGATGTCCGCACGGGAACGGAAGCCTCGTTGTCTCTGCGCCACCTGTTCCTGTTCATCGGCGCCGACCCCAATACCGACTGGCTGGCGGGATCCGGCGTCGTTCTCGACCCGAAAGGCTTCGTCGTCACCGGTCCGCAGGCGGGGGCGGGCGACCCTCTGGAGACTAGCCTGCCCGGCGTCTTCGCCATCGGCGACGTGCGATCGGGCTCGACGAAGCGCGTCGCGGCCGCGGTGGGCGAAGGCGCGCAGGCCGTGGCGGCGGTGCACCGCTACCTCGCCGGTCAGGGCGACTCCAGAGCGGAAGCCAAGGCCGCCATGGCGGTGCTCCCACCCGGGCGTTGAGCGTGTCTCTAGCCTGCTCGCGGCGGGCTACTTCGGCGCGCCGCTCAGTCTCCCGCCAGGCGACAGGCATGGCGGAACTTTCGACTTCGGGCGATGATGGCGGCTCTTGGACGGTTCGTGGCGCGGGCGCCGCTCGCATGAGTTTGACGGCGATGAGCATGAGACTGTGGTTCCCGACGCCGGCGTACGTGGATGTCTGAGCCCTCAACGAGCGTGAACGCGCCCTCCGTGACGGTGGTCGTCTGCACCCGTAATCGCGCGGACCGGCTCTCCGTGGTGCTGGAATCGTTCGCCGACCTCGTCATACCGAGCGGCCTCGAGTGGGAGGTGCTGGTCGTCGACAACGGCTCCACGGACCCGACCAAGGCGGTCGCCGAGGGTTTCGCCGCGCGCCTGCCCCTTCGGTACGTCGTCGAGCGGCGGCCCGGACTGTCCCACGCCCGCAACCGCGGCGTGGCGGAGGCCAGGGGCGACTACATCTGCTGGACCGACGATGACGTCGTGGTGGATCAAGTCTGGCTGGCGAGCTATGTCGCCGCGTTCCTGCGCCATCCCGAGGCGGCGATCTTCGGCGGCAAGATCCTTCCCGAGCTCGAGGCGCCGACGCCACGCTGGTTCACGGACTGCATCGCGTGCCCGCCCGTCCGCAGCGTGATGGTGTTCCGCGACATGGGCGAGCACATCTCGCCCATCACGCAGGAAGGCGCACGGTTTCCCTGGGGCGCCAACTATGCGCTGCGCAGGACCGAACAGCTCCAGGCGCCCTACGACCCCGAGCTGGGACATGCGCCTCACCATCGCCGGGTCGGCGAGGAAAGCGACGTCATCTATCGGCTGATGGCCGCGGGCGCGACGGGCTGGTGGGTTCCGGGGTGCGTGGTGCGCCACGCCCTGCCGTCCCGCCGCCAGAGCCTGCGCGAGATCCTCAAGCATTTCCATGCGGTGGGCGAGACGTTCGCCTACATCCACGATCGCTCGCCCGGCCATAACTGGAACGAGCTGCACGGTCCGCCCCGGTTCCGCGACATGGGCGCCGCCGCCCTGGCGCGGCTGCGGCTACGGCTGGCGGCGCGGTTCGCCGTCGCCTGGCTGAAGGGCGACCTGCCGCGCGCCCTGGGCCAGTTGTCCGACCTCGGCCTCTATTCCGGCGTGGCGTCATACCGGCGGGGCGGGGCGAAGCGGTCCGCGCCGCTCGCCGCTCCACAGCCAGCCGCCAGCACGGGAGCACGCTAGATGTCCAAGCCACGGGCGATCATCATCGGACTCGACGGGTTCGAGCTGTCCCTCGCCGAACGGCTCCTGGGGGAGGGCCGCCTGCCGGCCCTGAAGCGGATGCAGGAAACCGGCGCGAGCCTGCTGCTCGACCACGGAAGGGCGAAGCGTACGGGGCTCGCCTGGGAGCACGTGAGCACCGGCCTGTCCCCGGATCGCGCCAAGCGCTGGGCCGCGATCGATTTCGATCCGGCGACCTATGGCGTCGTGCAGCGGCCCACCTCGCTGAAGCCCTTCGCCGCGTCGCTGGGCTGCCGGACCGTCGTGTTCGACCCGCCGTACTTCAACCTGGCGCAGGCGTCGTCGGTGCGCGGCCTGGTGAGCTGGGGCGCGCACGACCCCGGGGTGCCGCAGATCTCGCAGCCCGCCGGCCTCGCCGAGGAGATCCGGGCGAAGTTCGGCGCCTATCCCGCCACCGAGTGGATCTATGGGTTCGTCTGGCCGGACGCGGCGAAAGCCCGCCGGATGGCCGACGAGATCGTGGGCGCCGTACACCTGCGCAACGACATCACCGCCTGGATGCTGAGCGAACGCCTGCCGGACTGGGACCTGGCCTATGTGGTGATCAGCGAATACCACTCCGCCAACGAAAGCCTCTGGCATGGCGTGGACGCGAGCCATCCCCTGGCGGGCTTGCCGTCGGCCGAGCCGGCGCGGGCCGGGCTCGAAGGGGTGTACGAGGCCGCCGACAAGATGCTCGGCGACCTGATGGCGCGGTTTCCGGACGCCAACGTCGTCGCCTTCAACCTGCATGGGATGGGGACGAACGACTCCGATGTCGCCAGCATGGCGCTGCTGCCCGAGCTGCTTTACCGACATCGCTTCGGACGGGCACGGCTGAAGAGCGGCGGCTGGCCGACGCTGGACTCGGGCGTGCCGCTGATCAACAGCCAGCAACGCTGGGGCGAAGAGGTCATCGACGCCATCGGGCCACGCGCGTTCGCCGACAGGGCGCGCTCCAGGCTGAGGCGCACGCTGGGACGGCAAGCGCCGACCGCGCCGATGGGCGACGGCCTGTCCTTGGACTGGATGCCGGCGAGCCGCTATGCGCCGGACTGGCCCTACATGAACGCCTTCGCGCTGCCGGCCTATTACGACGGCCGCGTGCGGGTGAACCTGAAGGGCCGCGAGGCGAGGGGAACGGTCCCGCTCTCCGCCTACGACGCGGTCTGCGACGAGGTCGAGGCGCTGATCCGGGAGTGCCGCAACATCTTCACCGGCGAACCGGTCGTGCGCGAGATCGACCGGGCAGAGCGGCCCGCCGCGGAGCTCGCCGTGTCGGAAGCGGACCTGATCGTGGTCTGGAACGGGGCGCCGCTGGGGTTGTCCCACCCGCGACTGGGGCAGATCGGGCCGCTGCCCTACCATCGGACCGGCGGCCACAGCGGCCGGGACGGTGCGGCCTACTTCGCCGGTCCCAGCGTCAAGGCGGGCCGCTATCCCGTCCACAGCGCCTTCGATGTGTTGCCCACGGTGCTCGAGCTGGTCGGGGAGCCCACCGCCGCCGACGTCAGCGGGACGGCTATCCGGGACCTGATCGCTTCATGAGGGCGGCTGCGCCGCAGCCCATTTCAATCCGCCCTGGGGCGCCTGTAACCTCTCCGGAACGCTGGAACGCCTGGGGTGGACCATGACCGACGACGCCGACCTGGACCTGCTGGACCGGCCGAACCTGGAGGCCTGGATGGATGCGGCGGCGCCGCAACTGGGCGGCGGGCCGCTGCAGGCGGTGAAGCTGCAGGGCGGCGTTTCGAACGCCGTGTTCCGGGTGACCCGGGGCGGCGAGGCCGCGGTGCTGCGCCGGCCGCCCCGCGTGCCGCGGCCGGACAGCGAGCGCTCCATCCAGCGCGAGGCGACGCTGCTGAAGGCCCTGACGCCCACCGACGTGCCGGCGCCGGGGCTGATCGCCTACTGCGAGGACAAGGCGGTCACCGGCGAGAAGTTCTACCTGATGGAGTTCATCGACGGCTGGCGGCGCACCGGCACGGCCGCCGACCCGGCGCCGTACAACGATCCCGAGAGCCCGGAGTTCGGCCAGATCGGCTACGCCCTGCTGAGCGGGACCGAGAAGCTGCACAAGGTCGACTACCGGGCCATCGGGCTGGAGACCTTCGCCAAGCCCGAGAACTTCCTGGAACGCCAGGTCGACCGCTGGCTCGGGGCGATCGAGAGCTACAAGCAGAACGTCGGCTACGAGGGCCGCAGGATCGTGGGCCTGGACTATCTGGCGGGGTACCTGCGCCAGGACATGCCGGCGACCGAGCACGTGGGGATCATCCACGGCGACTACAGCTTCGCCAACTCGCTCTACCAGTACGGGACGCCGCCCAGGCTGGCGGCGATGATCGACTGGGAGCTTGCCACCATCGGCGACACGCTGCTGGACCTGGGCTCCGTGCTCTACCACTTCAAATCGCACAAGGATAAGACGCCGGCGTTCGGCATCTTCGACTCCAGCCGGTTCCCGTATCGCGAGGAGCTGGCGGCCCATTACGCGGACTACACGGGCCGGTCGGTGGCGCGGCTCGATTACTACGTCGTGCTGGCGATGTTCAAACTGGCCGCGATCATGGAGGGGCACGTCGCCCGGGCGCTGTCCGGCAAGTCCGACCCCACCCTCGCCCCACGCCACATCAGTTTCGTCGACGGCATCACCGCCAAGGCCGTCGAGATCGCCCGAGGCTAGCGCGACGCGGCGCCCATTTTCGCGATAGGATGTGATCCAAACGACCGCCGCAGGAGGAATGGCGATGTCTCAGGTGATGGTGATCCGCGACGCCGACAAGGCCTGGCAGGAAGTCAGGGACGACTGGCCGGGCAAGGCCAAGCCCGGCGAGCCGCGGGTGATCTACAAGACGCTGATGGGGCGCGAGCCCGGCCTGCCGAACATGCAGCGCACCTCGTATGAGCCGCATCACTTCGAGCCGCCGCACAGCCACGAGGAGGACGAGGTGATCTACCTCCTGAAGGGAGGCCTGGCCTTCGGGGATCAGACGCTGACGCTGGGCGACGCGCTGTTCGTGCCGAAAAACACCCGCTACAGCCTGCGCGCCGGCGATGCGGGCGCCGAGTTCGTGCGGGTCGGCTTGCCCGTCTAGGTCTGAAATTCGAAGAACACCGAGCAAAGTCCGATTCAATCAAATCGGACTTTGCTCGAGGGGGTCAGACCCGTTCGATGATCGTGGCCGGGGCCATGGCGCCGGCGGCGCACATGGTGACGAGGCCGGTGGCGAGGTCGCGGCGCTCCATCTCGTCCAGCAGGGTCCCCAGGATGATCGCGCCGGTGGCGCCGATCGGGTGGCCCAGCGCGCAGGCGCCGCCGTTCACGTTGACCTTCGCCGGGTCCACGTCCAGGTCGCGCATGAACTTCAGCGGCACCACCGCGAACGCCTCGTTCACCTCGAACAGGTCGATGTCCTTGATGCTCATCCCGGCCTTCTTCAGAGCCTTCTTGGTGGCCGGGCCGGGGGCGTTGAGGATCAGTTCCGGACGGTCGCCGGCGTCGGCCAGCGCGCGGACTCTGGCGCGCGGCTTCCAGCCCTGGGCCCGGGCATACTCCGGCGAGGCCAGCAGCACCGCGCCGGCGCCGTCAACCACGCCCGAGGAGTTCCCGGCGTGGTGCATGTGGTTGACCTTGATGCCCGGGAAGCGGCTTTCCATCATCTTGCGATAGGTCAGGCCGTCCTCGGTCAGCGGCATGTCGTACATGCCCACAAAGGCGGGCTTCAGGCCGGCCAGCGACTCGAGCGTCGTGCCGGGGCGGGGATATTCCTCGCGGTCGAGCGCGACGGTCCCATCGTCCTTGTAGACGGTGACTAGGCTGCGGTCGAAGTAGCCGTTGGCGATGGCGTGGGCGGCGCGCTGCTGGCTCTCATAGCCCAGCTTGTCCACGTCCTCGCGGGTGAAGCCCTCGAGCGTGGCGATGACGTCGGCGGCGATGCCGACGTTCGGCTGCGGGTACATGGCGCGCAGGTGCAGGTTGTCGGCGTCGAGCAGCGGCCCGGTGGCCCGCGGCAAGCTCGGCGTATAGGACATCATCTCGACGCCGCCGGCGACGACGCAATCCTGCATGCCGGAGGCGATGCCCATGGCGGCCAGGTTCACGGCCGAGAGGCCCGAGCCGCAGAACCGGTCGATGGTGATGCCCGTGGACGTCTGATCCCAGCCGGCGTCGAGCTGCGCCATGCGGGCGACGCAGGCGCCTTGCTTGCCGGCCTGGGTCGAGCAGCCGGCGATCACGTCGTCGACTTCGGCCGTGTTGATGTTGTTGCGCTTTTCCAGCGCCTTCAGCGTCGTCGAGAGCAAGCGCTGCGGGTGAATTTCGGTGAGCGCGCCCTTGCCGGCCTTGCCGATGCCCCGGGGCGTGCGAACGGCGTCGATGATCCAAACTTCCTGCATTCCATCCTCCTGCGACCGCGGGCTGTCTGTCTTCTCTAGGGACTATCCTGTCGCCGCGCCAGATCAAAGCCCTCCGCGTCGCCCCGTCCGCCGCCGGCCCCGTGACTTGGCGGAACGTAGTTCGTCGACTTAACGATAGGTGAACCTTAGCGAGCTAGGCTGTAGGCGGGGCTGATGTAGTGAGATGCTGCAATGACCCGGTTCGACTTCTACCGAACACCGGAAGCGCCGCCCCGGCGGCGCCCGACCCATTCGATGCTGTGGGCCACCCTTTGCGTGCTGCTCGAAATCAGCGTGCTGCTGTGGCTGTGGGTCGAACTCGCTCCCTGATGCTACCCTAGGGACCGCGACGATTGGCGCCGCGCCGCCGAGCAACGGTTCGCCTATGGTCTCCAGGCGTCGCGCGGCGGACAGCCTGCGTGACGCGCGGCGTCTGGCCGCGGAGAAGGCGGCCTTCGGGCCGCCTTCTCCACGCCTGGAAGCTGTACCACTGCAAAGCTGCACTCTCTGGATGCGACAGGTTGCCGCAGGTCCGATGTTCGAAATTTAACAGCATTCGTCGCCGCTTTGCTGAGAATGACTGCGTTCGCGGCGAATCAGCGGCCGATTATTCTTAAGCTGTTGATTTTGAGACGTGCTCGACGAACTGTGGACTTATGTATCAGGTCTGAAACGGATGGAATTCGCCCCTGGGCGTGATAGGGGTGGCGTCATTCTTTCCGATGTCTGTGAAACTCGTGTCGAAACGATCGGCTCAGACACTTTAGTCTGGTTGTGTCGCGGTGGGGCTGCCGCAGGATGACGAACAGTAGTGATGCGCCGAGCGGCCGGGACGCGGCCGAAATCCGCCACCGCATGGCCAACGCCCTGCAGTTGCTGAGCGCACTTGCGCGCATGCGCAGTCAACGCGCCGTGGAGCCGGACACCCGGCGCCAATTGCTCTGGATGGCCGACACCATCGGATCGATCGGATCGCTCGAGAAGCGCCGCGAAGCCGACATGGTGGACTTTGCAGGCTTCCTCGCCGAGATGGCGCCGATCTGGCGGCGCCGCTACGCCCCGCAGTTCGCCGACGTGGTGGTGCAGGCCGAGCCGCTGCTGGTGCCGGAGCACGTGGCCTCGACGCTCAGCCTGATCGCCCAGGAGCTGATCGGCAACGCCCTGGCCCATGGCTTTTCCAAGGACCACACAGGCCAGGTGGCCGTGCGCCTGGCCCGGCGGCCGGATGGTCGATGCGAGCTCAGCATCAGCGACAACGGACGCGGGTTCGACCCCACCGCAGGCGGCGAGCGGTTCGGCTTGTGGCTGGTGCGCAGCCTTTCGGAGCAGGTTCGCGGAGACTTCGCCCTGGTCGCCAATTCGGGCGTCACTGCGACGCTGACGTTCCCGCTCTGACGCGGCGGCGAGGCCGTGGCCTCAGGCCGACATGCGCCGCTCGATCCGCCGGTCGGGAACGAGCCACATCAGCGCGGCGCCGGCGTAGATCGCCACGGAGACCAGCGGACTGAGAAAGGCGGCTGCGATCGCCGTCGCATAGAGCGCCAGCGACGCCAGGCCCTTGATGTCGCGTCCGAAGGCGAGCGCCAGGGTCGAGCCGGGCCCTTCGTGCCGCGTGAGCAGCCGGGCGAGGATCGTATAGGCCAGGCCGCACATGAAGAGCACCGCGCCGTACAGCGCCGTGGGTGTGCGCGCCAGGTGGTTCTCGCCCATCCAGCCGGTGACGAACGGGATCAGCGAGAGCCAGAACAGCAGGTGCATGTTGGCCCACAAAATGGGACCGGTGACGCTCTTCACCACCTGCAGCATGTGGTGGTGGTTGTTCCAGTAGATGCCCAGGTAGATGAAGCTCAGCACATAGCTGAGGAACACCGGGATGAGCGGCCTGAGCGCCGAAAGCTCGGCGCCGTGCGGGACCTTCAGCTCCAGCACCATGATGGTGATCAGGATGGCGATGACGCCGTCGCTGAAGGCCTCGAGGCGTCCTTTGTGCAAGCCCGCCTCAGCGCGGCGTGATGAATGCCGAGGACACCCAGCCGCGGTTGCCGTTTTCGTCGTCCACTTCCCACCAGATGCCGTTCTTCTGGCCGGTGGGATAGACGACGTCGCCGGGCGCGAAGCTGCGGACCGACGGGGCGGACGGCGAGGCGGTCTTGCGCAGCACCAGGCTCTGCTTGACGGAATAGCCCTGGATCCCGGCGTTGGCGGAAGCCTCGGCCCCGGTGGGCGCGCCCCTCTGCATGTAGCCGACCAGGTCCACGAAGGCGTTGAAATAGGCCGCGGTGATCACCTTGCCGATCTCGGTGTTCGAATAGCCGCCGCCCGCCGCCGCGCCGAAGCCGCTCCACCCGCCGCCGCCGCCGCCCACGCCGAAGCTGATGTCGGTCTTCTTGGCGACGCCCTCGGCCACGTAGAGCTGCTCGGTGGTCCGCGCGTCCACCAGGGTGATCAGCGCCTGGGCTTCGGACTTCTTGGTGTTGATGCTGCCGGCCAGGGAGCCGAAACCGCCGAATCGGGATCCGAAGGCGCCGGCCACGGCGCCCAGGGCGTTGCCGCCGGAGTTGGAGTTGGAGTTGGCGATGTCGGGCACGATGAAGAAGTCGGCCGAGGCCACCTGGCCGCGTCCGATGTTAGAGCCACGGCGCAGGTCGCCCGACTCGGCCAGGCCCTTTTCCATGTTGCGCATGGCCAGGCCGCCGTTGCGGTCGACGATGCGCAGGCAGTTCGAGCGCGAGGCGAACAGCTTCAACAGGCTTTCCGGGCTGGAGAGACCAAGCTCGGTCCACCAGCGGTTCTCCGGCTCCTGGATCGCCGCGGTGCCGAGCGGCTTGTCGCATCTCGGCAGCTCGGGCGTCGCCGCGTTCTTCGGCGGCTTCTTGTCCATGCCGTATTGGGCTGCGGCCGGCGTCGCGGACACCAGGGCGGCCATCAGGCCCAGAGCCGCGGCCGCAGAAGAGAGAACTCGCATGGAAAGGTCCCCGAAAGTGGCGGATTCGACGATGTTAAGGAGGTGTAGTCCCGCTGTGGCCGCGGATCAATTGCACTGACGACGTTACGTGAACGCGTCGCCCGGCGCTCGTGGGGCCCCTGGACACGGCCCGCAGGGCGCCTATCTGCCAAGTCTGTCCGCGTGCGCGAATGTTTGAAGGGAGGCGCGCCTTGACCGAACCGATCCAGGTTCTCTGCGTGGAATGCGATGCGGTGAACCGCCTGCCGGCCGACCGCGACGCCCGGGCCGGAAAGTGCGGTCGCTGCGGCGCGGCGCTGTTCGGCGGCAAGCCAGCCGCACTCAGTGGGGACCGCTTCCGCCGGCACGTGGCCAAGAGCGACATCCCGATCATCGCCGACTTCTGGGCCGCCTGGTGCGGGCCGTGCCGGGCGATGGCCCCGATCTTCGAGCGCGCCTGCGCCGAACTGGAGCCGCGGGCCAGGTTCGTGAAGGTCGACGTCGACGCCGAGCCGAAACTGTCCGCCGACTACGGCGTCCGCGGAATTCCGGCCCTGTTCCTGTTCAAGGGCGGGGAAGTCGCCGCCCGTCACGCGGGCCTCGCCGACGCGGCGCTGCTGCGCAGCTGGGCGGCCTAAGGCCCCGCGGCGCGCTTGCGCGGCGGACTGTCCGACCCCAGTGTCGCGCCAGGCGCAATCCAGGCGGGAGGCTCGGGCCATGTGGAGATCGAAGGACGCGGTGGCGGTGATCACCGGCGGCGGCGGCCTCCTGGGACGCGGCATGGCGCTCACCTTCGCCGACGCCGGCATGGATGTCGTCGTCGCCGACCTGCGCCTCGAGGCCGCCGACGCCGTGGCGGGCGAGGTGCGGTCGCGCGGTCGCCGCGCCGTCGCCGTCCAGACCGACGTCTCCGACCCGGCCGCCATGGCGCGGCTCGCCGACCAGGCCTACGGCGAGTTCGGCAGGGTCAACCTGCTCTGCAACAACGCCGGCGGCGCCCTGCTGAAGCCGGTCTGGGACTACAGCCTCGAAGAGTGGAACCGGGTCCTTGGCTCCAACCTGATGGGCGTGATCCACGGCGTGCATGCGTTCATGCCCCGGATGATGGCGCAGGAGGGGCCTCGCCACATCGTCAACACCGCCTCCATGTCCGGCGTCGGCCTGGCCAGGCTGCGCGAGCTGAACGCCATCTACGTGACCGCCAAGTTCGCGGTGGTGGGCCTTAGCGAGACGCTCGCGCCGTCGCTGGCGAGCCACGGAATCGGCGTCTCGGTCCTGTGCCCGGGCATGACGGTCGCCGAGCCGTCCAAGCCCATGGAGTTCAGGATGGCCAGCGCGGCCTGGTACAAGGACAACCTCCTCGACGCGCTGGACGTCGGGCGCGAGGTCCTGCGCGGCGTCGAGGAGAACCGGCTGCACATATTTCCCCACCGCGAGGGCCTGGGCGAGGTCGAAGGCCGCCACGAACTCCTCCTGGAGAGCTTCCGCCAGGCGGCCGTTACGTCGCCGCCGCTGGGCGCGCACCCCCGCGGCTGAACGCTCAGGCGACCTCGGCCGGAATCAGGCTGAAGCTCGCCGCGCAGATCAGGGCGCCGCCCGCCTCGAAGGCCTGCAGGTGCAGAGTGTCGGTCTGCGCCGGCGAGGCGCGCGTCAGCCACACCAGCTCCCGCGCCGCGCCCGCGGGCCAGCGGGCGACGAGGGCCGCTTCGGCCGCGCACAGGCTGGCCATTCCGCCTGGCCCTTCCAGCTTGGCGAGGATGCGGTCGAGGTCGCCCTGGCTGCGGTCCACCGCCTGGGCGAAGCGGCCCACCGCGTCGGCGGCGTCGCGGGCCTGTTCGAGTTTCGTCATGGTCTGGTTCCTTCCTGGGGTTTGGTCGCCAGGCGGGGGCCATGAAAAACCCCGCGTCCTGGTCGGAGCGGGGCGGCTGATCCTTGCGATCGTCTGCGGTCTAACCCACGCGCAATCGCCCCCGGTCCGGATGGACGGTGGTAATGGGCGTCATGGTCATGGCTTTGCAGCGCAAGGGACGGTCCTCGGTTGAGGCGGGCGTCATACCCGATCCGGCGACCGATCGGAAGCCCGTCGTCTTTCAGTCGGCTCGGGTGGGACCCACGCTGCGCTTGCCCGGAGGGATGCGCACGGCCAAGCTCGTCCAAAGGGCTGGGGAGCAGGGGTCATGGTCACGCCGGCGCATGTCGCGAACTTCGTCTCCATCGTGGTCGGCCTGGCGTTGGCCGACATGGCCCACAGCCTGCACAGGCTGCTGCGCGCCGGACGCCGCGTGCGGTGGGATTTCCTGACGCCGATGACGGCTCTGCTGGTCACAGCGTCGGTGGTGAACGTCTGGTGGACCGCCGACCTGGTGTTCGGCAAGGCCCTGACCCTCGCGGCCTTCCTGCCCAACCTCGCCAGCCTCGCGGCGCTATTCCTGCTGGCCTCGGCGACCCTGCCGGACGAGGTCCCGGCCGGCGGATTGAGCCTGCGGAACTACTATCTCGACAACCGCCGCTATTTCTGGGGCCTGTTCATCCTGTGGGTGCTGGCCCTGGTGATCAATGAGGCGATGACCTCGGCCGCGCAGGGGCGCAAGGGCGACGAAATACTGCGCGCGGTGGGCCCCAACCTGCCCTTCCTGCCCCTGTTCGGCCTGCTCATGTGGATCCGCAGGCCGTGGTTCCACACCGTGACGCTGGCTTTCTGTCTCGTGGTGGTCGTGGGCTCCTGGATGTTCAATCCCATGAACGCGGCCCGCGCCGCGGGCGCCCCGGTCGCAGCCCCGGCCAAACCCTAGTTGGTCGCCAGGATCATGTTGCGGACCAGCGGATAGATCTGCGTCGACCATTTGCGCCCGCTGAACACGCCATAGTGGCCGACGCCGGGCTGCAGATGGTGGCGCTTGCGGTTGGCGTAGATCCCGCTGCACAGGGTATGCGCCGCCACCGTTTGGCCCACCGAGCAGATGTCGTCGCGCTCGCCTTCGACGGTGAACAGCGCCGTGCGCCGGATGGCGGCCGGGTTGACCCGGCGGTTGCGCCAGACGAGCTCGCCCTTGGGCAGCAGGTGCTGCTGGAACACCCGGCTGACGGTCTCCAGGTAGAATTCCGCCGTCAGGTCCAGGACGGCGAAATACTCGTCATAGAAGGCCTTGGCCGAGCCGGCCTCCGTGTCGCGGTGGGCCGCCAGATGGCTCCACATGTCGACATGGGCGTCCACGTGCCGTCCGAAGTTCATCAACATGAAGGCGGTGAGCTGGATGAAGCCCGGGTAGACCTTGCGCCCGGCGCCGGGATAGCGGGCGGGCACGGTGGCGATCAACTCGCGCTCGAACCACTCGATCGGGCGACTGACCGCCAGGTCGTTGACCAGCGTCGGGTTGACGCGGGTGTCCACCGGGCCGGCCATCAGGGTCATGCTGGTCGGCGTCGCCGGGTTGTCGTCCTCGGCCATGATCGAGACCGCGGCGAGGGCGTGGGCGCAGGGCTGGCAGACCGACAGCAGGTGCGCGCCGGGCCCCATGGTCTCCAGGAAGGTGATGACGTGCTCCACATATTCGTCGAAGCCGAAGGCGCCGGCGGCCACCGGCGCGTCGCGGGCGTTTCGCCAATCGGTGATGTAGACGTCATTGTCGGGCAGCAAGGTCTCGATCGTCCCGCGCAACAGGGTGGCGAAGTGGCCGGATAGGGGGGCCACCACCAGCACCCGCGGCTGGTCGAACTCGCCGCCCTTGCGGAAGCGCACCAGGTTCCCGAACGGCGTCGAGGCGACCACCTCCTCGCGCACCGACACTTCGTCGTGGCCGACGCGCACGCTCTTGAAACCGTAGTCCGGCCGGTGATGCGTCAGGCCCGCCCGCGTCACCATCTCCAGCCCGGCCGCCATCTGGGCCAGCGGCGGAATCTGGCGGACCCACCGCGGCCCGGCGTGCAGCGCCGCCCTGGCCACTCCGGCGGCCAGCCGCGCCGGCGCCATGAGGTCGACTTGGGCCTGGTAGGCTCGGTAGATCATTCACCCTCGCGTGTCGCCCGCGTTCCCGTCGAGCGATCCATGCTCCCAATCCCGCGGCGGAAGTCGCCGCCTAGCGCCCATTGCGCCGTGCAAGGATCGGGCTAGGGCCCAGGTTGCTCGCAGTCGGGCGCCGCTGAAGCCCGGGCGCCCAATTGCGCGTCATTCGGGGTTGCCCGACGTGGGTCGGCGCGCGAGGTTGGACGCGGCTCAAGCATCCGCCGTACCCGTCTTGGGACACGTCCCTGGGGAGCACACCGCTTCGATGGCCAAGCCTTCGCTCACCATCTCCAGCCGCAACTACTCATCGTGGTCCCTGCGCGGCTGGCTGCTCTGCAAGTTCGCGGGCCTGGACTTCGACACCGTCATGCTGCCGACCGACGACGCATCGGCTCGCGCCGAGCTGCTGCTGCTGTCTCCGTCGTTCCTCA
>Ga0268265_10002463_pt1 | contig 13929 bp, 10 predicted proteins | sample KBSSwiS52_FD_190355 | JGI IMG/M metagenome (GOLD analysis project Ga0268265, IMG submission 190355) | Switchgrass rhizosphere microbial communities from Kellogg Biological Station, Michigan, USA - KBS Switchgrass S5-2 (SPAdes) (version 2) | ecosystem: Host-associated > Plants > Roots >... | reverse complement strand
CAGGGAACCGACCTGCGTCAGCACGAGGGCCGACGTCGGAAAGCGTGAGACCAGCGAGCGGACTTCCTGTTCGGCCCGTCGCGTGTCTCCGTTGGCCAATACCGCCCGGACGAGCGCAAGCCGTGCTTCCGGATTGAGCGGCGCCGAGACGACGGCCTGCTGCGCCAGTTCAATCGCGGGAAGCTTCTGTCCCTTGGACGCATAGACGCGCGCCAGCGCGATTTGCGCGCCGACCGCGCGTGGATTGAGCTTGATCGCCTGCCTCAACGCGTCGGTCGCCTCCTCCGCCCGGCCCACGGCGAGGTAGGCTTGCGCCAACAGGAACTGACCGTCGGAGGCGCGCTCCGGGTCGGCCGCGATCGCGGCCTTCGCCAGCCCCATGGCCTCGTCAGGCTTCTTTTCCAGCAGCAACAAGCGGCCCTTCAGGACCAGGGCGATGCGGCTATTCGGCTCGCGCTTCAAGAGCTCGTCCAGGATGGTGTGCGCTTCCGCCGCGCGTCCTTCGGTGTAGTCGATCGCTGCCAGGCGGGCTTTCGCGAGGGCGTAGCTCTCCTTGGTGGCGGCCAGCTTGTCCAGGATTGCAGCGGCTTCCTTCGGGCGATTGGTGCTCGTGTAGTAGTCGGCGAGCGCAAACAGCGACGACGGATCCTGGCGCTCGTCCGCGAGCGCCTTGAGCGGCAATTCAGCTTCGAGCGTGCGGCCGCTCTCGATATACAACGATGCCAGGTTGCTGTTGGCCTGGATACTCCGTGGGTCGACGGCCAGCGCTTCCTTCAGCACCATTTCGGCTTCGGCGGTGCGTCCCTGCGTTCGATAGAAGTGGGCGAGGGCGACGCGGGTCTCCACTTTCTTCGGGGCCGCGTTGACCGCCTTCTTGAATGAGGCCTCGGCCATCTGGCGATCGCCGCGTGCCAGCTGCAGCACGCCGACGTTCGAATACAGCGAGACCTGTCCCGGATCGACCTGAATCGCGGCGTTCAGCCGATCCATGGCGCCGTCCATGTCGTTCAGGCCCGCCAGCGCGTTTCCGAGCAGCGTCAGGCCGCCTGGATGACGGGGCGACAACTGCAGCACCCGCTCGGCGCGGCTCTTGGCGTCCGTGAACTGGTTGCCGAGAAGCAGCAGCGCGCCGGCTTTCAGCTGGGCGTCGATGTTATCGGGCAGCGTATCGGCGGCGCGGGCGTACTCGCGGTAGGCGTTCTGGGCATCGCCATTCCGTGCATAGATGTCGCCCAGCTTGATGCGGGCTTCTCCCAGCTTCGGATCCTTCTGCAGGGCGGCGCGGTATTCGACGATGGCGCTGGCGTAGTCCTTTTTGGCTTCGAAAGCCGCCGCGCTCTCCAAATGCGTCCCGGCACTCTTTCCACCGCAGGCAAACAAGGCCACGGTGACACCTGCGGCGAGCCCCTGTCGAATCCAGCGATATTTCTGCACGGCGCGGGTACAGCAAAAGCCCTTCCGCTTCAGCTTGGCCAGGCGTTCGGCCCGCCGGCCGGGCGGAGGTCGCTGCGCACCGCCCGGCGACGGCGAATCTGACCGTGGGACTAGGGATCCGCAGGCCTCCATTTGCCGAACAAAGTACCGTCTGGTGGAGATTTTCTTGGGCGCCAAGTCGGCGATATTCCAGTTCATTCAGTGTTTTACAGGGTTTTGCGGATGAGCGAGGGTCCTACTTTTGCAGTTGAGCTCCCGGACACTACTGGGAGGCCGTGTGAACCTACTGAGACCGATCACGAAACCCTTCGCCGTCGCCGTGCTGGCGGCAGGAGTTCTTGGTGCGGCGCAACCCGCGTCGGCGGCGCCGGTGCAGCTCTATTCAGCGACCACGACCGGTCTGCAGGACATGACGCACCAGAACGCCTATACGTGGCAGCTGAATGGCGTCAATACCCAGGTCGGAAACGCCACGATCACCAGCGCCGTGCTCACGTTCTTCAATTTTGCCAATTGGGTATCCGCCGCCCAGGACCCGACCAACATCCTCTGGGTTAACCTGCTCGACACCTCGACGCATCAGGGCAACGGTCAGATCGCCTCGGCAATCGACAACACCAACGGTGGGACGCTGGGCATCAACGACGTGCTGGACGGCTTCCGGTACTCGGGCGGAACCAACCAGTTGGTCATCCCGTCGCTGGTGACGGCCGGCACTGCCAGGACGTACCTCGGAAGCAGCACGAACCCGAACGACGCGGGCGTCACCGGATACAACCCGGCCGGCACCGCTGATGCGCTGGGCAGCAATGCCGGCGCCTTCGGAACGACCCCGACGACCTGGACGCTGACGATCACCGACGCGACCGTGCTCAACACGCTCAAGAACTACATCAACAACGGCGGCGACATCGCGCTCGGTCTCGACGCGGATTGTCACTTCTCGGATTCCAGCATCCAGTTCCAGATCTTTGGGAATCCGCAGGTTGGCGGCGCTGCGGTGCCGGAACCGACCACGCTCCTGCTCGTGGGGTCCGGGATCGCAGCGGCCTATCGCCGGCGCAAGAAGCTTCTCGCGTAACAACGTTCGCGACATGCCAACGGGTGCACGTCGGGCTTAGCCCGGTGCACCCGTTTTTCTTGTACGGCGTTTCCTGGACGGTGGTCTGGCTTATTGAGTGCGCGCCGGCGGTGGCGGCGCTGCGTCGTTTCCACGAGGCTCGCGGAACCCGTGGAACGGAAGATGGCAGTCGTGCTGGTAGAGGAAGGCGAGGAAGCGCTTGTAGTCGCCGGGCGCCATCCGGAACAGTTCAACCAGCTTCCGATAGTTGCCCTGCGTCCTCTGCAATCCGGCCTTGACGATCTGTCGAAGGTCGGTCTTCGTGAGCTCGCGATCGATAAACGCGGGGTACACGACGGTCCAGAAGCTCTCGCCTCCGACCACCATCATGTCCCACAGCTGCTCGGCGCGTGACTTGGTTTCGGTCTGCGCCTGGGTGGCTGGCTGCGGACTCGTCTCGCCGGCGAACGTCACCGCGTCGAGGATTTCAGCGGGCAGATCGTCAGGCACGATGTCGCGGCCTGAATGACGGATGACGAGACGCTCGACGACGTTCTTGAGCTCGCGGACGTTGCCGGGCCAGCGATGCGACGTCAGGATTTTTTCCGCCGTCGGCGTCAGCCGCGGCAGATCGACCTGATGCGCGGTCGCAGTCTCCGAGAGATAATGCCGCAGCAGCATCGTGACGTCGTCGCCGCGCTCGCGCAGCGGCGGAATCGCCAGGCGAATCACATTCAGACGATAGTACAAATCCTCGCGGAACTCGCCCTCGCCGATGCGCTTCGCGAGGTTCCGATTGGTGGCGGCGATGATGCGGACGTCGACGCGGCCGTCGATGCGATCCGAGCCCACACGTTGAATCTCGCCGTTCTCGACGAAGCGGAGAAGCAATGCCTGCATGCGCAACGACGTCTCGCCGAGCTCGTCGAGGAACAGGGTTCCGTTGTGCGCCATGGCGGCGAGCCCGGGCTTGTCGCGGTACGCGCCGGTAAAGCTGCCGCGGACATGTCCAAACAACTCGGACTCGAGGAGCGAATCGGGAAGTCCGGCGCAGTTGATGGTCACGAAGTTGCGCGTCCGGCGGCGCCCGGTCTCGTGGATCATGCGCGCGACGATTTCTTTCCCCACGCCGGTTTCGCCGACGATGAGCACCTTGGCGTCGGACCGAGCAGCTGCATCGACGTCCTCGCGGAGCCGCTGCATCGCATCACTGCTTCCGATCAGAAGTGGAGCAGGCGGAACTGTGTTCGCTGTCTGGGCGCGTCGGACGAGGGTTAGCTCTTGTGCAGTCACGGGTTTTTTGTCTGCCTCATTGGGGAATTCAGCGGCGCGAACCTTCTAATTCTCCAAGACAGCCGCGACCAAGATACTACCGGCAAGGCGAGACGAAATTCAACCCTAAAAGACGCAAGGCGGACAAAAAGTCATATCAGTCGCGCAAAAGGGTCGAGGTCTGGGTGAAAAATGTAAGCGGATTCAGGGTTTTATTGCGCAGAACTTCCTGGTCGTGCTTGGTATATCGTTCAGTCGCACACATTGGCGCGAAGCTCCCGTGCGGTGGCCGCGTGATTGCAGCCGGGAGTATCCGCCTCTTCTGAGCCGTGCTCGCCAACCAACCTCCCAAGCGGCGCGAGGCGTCTGGACACGGGTCCACATCGTCGAGGCTTCGCGACGTCGCGCAAAGTCGCATGTGGAAGTGGCTCTTCGACGCGCACCGCCTGCTCGGTGTGACCGTCGAAGTCGTCGACGATCACTTGAACGTGCTCTCCGTGCCGGTCAGCGGCGGTCTCGTGGGACGTGACCCGGATCCGACCGAAGGCTCGCTGCAGGATGCCGTCACCGAATCGCTGACCACGGCCACGCCCACCACGACGACGGCTGGGGGGTACCAGATCTCGTGCACACCGATCGTCGTCGGTGGCGCGGTGGGGGGCGCCGTGCTGGCCGGCGCGGAAACATTGCGGCTCGGCGATCGCGATCTCGCACGCGCCGGGTTGCTCCTCGCCAACTGCCTGGAAGACGAGCTCTCCCACCCGGTGGTCGAACACACCGACAGCCTGCACAAGATCGCCGCCTTCTATCAACTGCTGCACACGGCGATCGCCTCGGGGTCGGATCGGGAAGTCGTGCGGACGTTTGCCGAGGCGCTGAGCGTCTGGGACGAGATTGAAGTGTTCGCGTACCGCGCGGACCTCGATGGCCGCTACGCGCTGGAAGTGTCGCTGCCGGGCTCCGACGTCACCTCGGGGCCGCGTGAACTCGACGCGTCGGCGTTTCCCGTGGACGCCGGCTTGTCGCGCCTGTCCGCGCACGATCGTCAGGACCTTGGCTTCGCGGGTGCCGGCGAGACGGCACTCGTCCACCTGGCGGCTGATGGTGGACCGTGGGTGATCGCGATGACCGCCGCGCACGATCCGACCGAAGCGGAACGCTCGGAGCTCTACGTCGCCGCGCTCGCGCACGCCGTGAACGCAGCGCTTGGCGTCGAGACGGCCAGGTTGACCTGGGCCGTCATGCAACAGTTCGTCGACAGCCAGTCGCCGCACGACGCGGCGGCGCGCGCGTTGAAAGAAGCTGCGGCGGCCTTGAACGCGGCCGGAGGATTTGCCGTGTTCGGCGCCCAGGGCGCACCGGTCCTCGTCGTCGGCGACGGCGCAGATCTCGATCCGGCGCTCGACGATGTCGCGGGACCGCGGACGCTGCGCACGCGCGTCAGCTCGAGCGGACAGTACGTTGGCATCCTGGAGATGAGCGCCACCGGCCGGGCCTTCACGCGACGCGACGTGAGGTTATTCGAAGCGGCAGCGGCGAATTTCGGGACATGGCTGCCGTCGGCGATCCGGCGCATCGACGCCGATCCCGATCGCCGGGTCGTCGCGCGATCGTTCGATCAGATTCTGGAAGGCTACGTGCGAGCCGCACACGCGGCGAACGACGCCGCCTCGCTCGTCCTGCTGTCGTCGGGAGACGCGCCGCTGTCGCTCCAGGCGGCGCACACCTGGATCAGAACCGTTCGGCCGCAGCTGCGGCCGACCGACCTCGCCGGACGCCTGTCGTCGGGCGAGGTGGGTATCCTCCTGCTCGAGACGCCGCCGCCGGGAGCGCAGGTGGTCGCCCGGCGCCTGGCTCGGGTCTTCGAGACTCGTCCTCATGGATCCGAACCTGCCGTCCGGATTGGGGTGGCCAGTCAGAACGGCGACGAGCCATCGGCCGCCGAACTGATCGAGCGTGCGCGTAGCCACGTACTCGCTTTGTAATTGGTCAACTGTCCTTAAACCGCCGATCGAAGTCAGAGAAAGTCAGGACTTTCAATCGTTAGGTCGCCGTGCGGCGACATAAGTCTGCCTTCCGACGGTGATTAATCCGCCAGGCCCCGCATCTAAAGGTCAACCAGAGCTTCATTTAGCGTGACCTTAGGGGCGGCGACTAAAGGTGGCGACCCCCTTGCACCCCGACGAGCATCAACCCGTTGGAACGCCGGAGTGGACCGTTAATGAGCACAATGACCATGCGCGCGAAGACTCGAGTGGACTTAATAGGCCACAGTCCCGAGATACTGGCGCTCCAAGAGGAGATCGAGCGAGTGGCGCGGTCGGACGCCAAAGTGCTGATCACGGGCGAAAGCGGGGTCGGCAAGGAGATCGTGGCACGGAGCATCCATACGCTCGGCCCACGAGCCCCTATGCCGTTTGCCCCGGTGAACTGTGCCGGACTTCCGGAAACGCTCCTCGAATCGGAGCTCTTCGGCCACGTCAAGGGCAGCTTCACCGGCGCCTACCGCGACAAGCCCGGTAAGCTCGAGACGGCCCATACGGGGATGGTGTTTCTCGATGAAGTCGGGGAGATGACGCTTCGCATGCAGGGTCTGCTGCTGCGTTTTCTCGAGACCGGGGAGTTGCAGAAAGTTGGCGCCGACGGGGGAAGCCGGCACGTCGACGTTCGCGTCATTGCCGCGACGAACCGTAATCTGCGGGAACTGATCAGCCAGGGTCAGTTCCGCGACGACTTGTATTACCGCTTGAACGTCATACACATCGTCGTGCCGCCGTTGCGCGATCGGCGCGAGGACATACCCGAATTGGTCGAGCACTTCCTTGGCCGGTACGTCGCCGCCAACCGATCGCCCATCACCGAAGTCTCGCCGGCGGCGATGAAGGCGCTGTGCGCCCACTCGTGGCCCGGGAACGTCCGTGAGCTCGAGAACGTGATCGAGCGGCTGGTGGTCAATGCCAAGGGCCCGCAGATCATGCCCGAGGACCTGCCGCCCGACATCCGGGCCCAGGACGCCATCAGCTTCCGGCCGCGGCGCGAGCGCCGGCGCACGGTCGCCGACGACCTGTACAAGCGGCTGACCGAAAACGGCGAATCGTTCTGGACGTCGGTCTACCCGCTGTTCATGGAGCGCGAAATCACGCGGGCGAACGTGCGCGAAGTCGTCAGGAAAGGCCTGGAGGAAGCCCGCGGTAACTACAAGATCGTCGCGCGCATCTTCAACATGGACACGCGCGACTACAAACGGTTCCTGAATTTCCTCAGAAAACATGACTGCCAGATTCCATTCAAAGAATATCGCTAGCGCCCTCGCGAGTGGCCTGACCGCTTTCGCCCTCACCGGCGCGGCGATGCCGTGCTCGGCTCAGGCGCAGCCTGCGCGCCCGACGACCGCCGCGCCGCCCCAGGCGCCCGCGCAAACCGTCGCGCCGCCGCCGGTCATGGCCGCGACCGGTGTGAACGTGCCGCCCGAGTACACGATCGGGGCGGACGACGTGCTGTCGATCGTGTTCTGGCGCGACAAGGAACTGACGGCGGAGGTCACGGTCCGCCCGGACGGCAAGATCTCGCTGCCGCTGCTCAACGACATCCAGGCGTCCGGTCTGACGCCGGCGCAGCTCAAGGACCGCATCGTCGAGGAGTCGAAGAAGTACGTCGAAGATCCGAACGTCACGGTCGTCGTCAAGGACATCAAAAGCCGCAAGGTGTTCATCACCGGGGAAGTGCGCAAGCCGGGATTTTATCCGTTGACGTCGTCGACCACGGTGCTGCAGATGATCTCGATTGCGGGCGGCCTGGCGGACTACGCGAAGCCGGACAAGATCTCGGTTGTGCGCGTCGAAAACGGCAAGCCCCAGAGTTTCAAGTTCAACTATAAGGAAATCATCGAAGGCAAGAAGCTGAACCAGAACATCGAACTGAAGCCGGGCGACACCATCATCGTTCCGTAGCCCACGATCGAGGACAAGGCGTGAGCCGAAAGACAGTCGGAATTCGATTGGTGTGCGCGATGGCGGCGTGTGTCGGTGTCGCCGCGCCTGCCGCTGCGCAAACCGAGCGGCCGATGGGCGGACCATTTTCGGGCTTGTTCTCAGGCAGCCCCAGGGATCAGCCGCACACGCTCGACGTGCGGGCGTCCGGGTTCGCGGCCTGGGACGACAACCCGTTGGCGCAGTCGCCTGGCGCCGGCGCGGGGACCGATCCATTCTCTGTCGATCCGCGGTTCATCAAGCCCGGCGTGGCGAGCGGTTTCCAGGGCTCGGTGGCCTACGCATTCCGGCGAACCGGCACCCGGAGCCAGTTTCAGTTCACCGCGGACAGCGGCCTGCAGCAATTCGAGAACGGCCTCGGGAACGAGCCGTTCCGGTTTTACGACTATAGCGTCGCCACCGGTTTCACGACCAAGGTCACCAACAAGACGTCGGTGTCGGTCGGGGCGACGTCGGGATACGCACCGTACTTTCGCTACGCGCCGTTCCTCAAGAACACCACCAACGAAGACAGCCCGGTCGCGAGCGATTACGGCTTCGCGGTCGACTCGGCATTTGTCCGATCGTCCTCGGCGGCGGCGTCGATCGAGAATCGCTTCACGAGGAAGTCGGGCGTGTCGGCGGGCGTTGGCTGGGAACAGCGCGTCATGCCCGGTAACGATTCGGCCAACACCGACATGCGCTCGGCCCATCTGACGTTCAGCCACAACCTCACGCGGAAGTTCTCGTTCCATCTCGGATACGGCATCCAGGAGTCTCGCTACGCGTTCGCTCCGGACCTCCGCCCGGCGTTCACGCACAACCTGGACATCGGCATCGGCTACGGCGACGGACTCACGCTGACGTTCGCCCGCCATTACACGCTGAGCCTGTCGATCGGCGCGTCGCTGGCGAAGAACGGCGACCCGGCCGTCGTGGCAAGCACCGGCAAACAAACCGCGTTTGTCGTCAACGGCGGCGCCACGCTGAGCCGGCCCATTGGACGGAACTGGGGCGCTTCGCTCGGCTACTCACGCGGCACGTCGTATGTCGTCGGCTTCCTGCAACCGGTCACGATGGATTCCGCCAATGCGAGCATCGGTGGAGCGCTCGCGACGCGCCTGAACATTTCGGCGGGAGGCGGTGCGTCACGGGGTCAGCAGCTGTTCACCGAATCGGGCGGCAACCTCGTCACCTACACCGCGTCGACGAAAGTGACGTACGGGCTGTTCAGCTTCCTCGGCATCTACGCCCAGGCGTCTTATTATCGATTCTCGATTCCTCCTGACTACTTGACCAGCTTTCAATTCGTGCCACAACTCAATCGGCGGAGCGTGAGCGTCGGACTGTCCACGTGGGTCCCGCTTATCAAGCAGCGACGCGCGCGCCAGGATCCTGCCGTTCTAGCAACGGGGCAACCGTGATTCCGGGCAAACAGTACACACCTGAAGACATCGTTCTCATTGCGTGGCGGCGCAAATGGTGGGGCATTCTGCCTGCCATCGCGATCACCGTAGGCGTCTATGCCTGGGTGCGCACGCTGCCGAACCTCTATCGATCGGACACGCTGATTCTGGTCGTGCCGCAGCGCGTTCCGGAAAACTACGTCAAGTCGACCGTCACGACGCGCATCGAAGATCGTCTGCAGTCGATTCAGCAGCAGATCCTGAGCCGGACGCGTCTCGAGCGCATCATCCAGGACTTCAACCTGTACGCGGAGGCACGCAAGACCGCGATCATGGAGGACGTTGTCGAGCGGATGCGCGGCAACATCGCCGTCCAGGTCGTCAAGGGCGACGCCTTCAGGGTGAGCTTCACGTCGGACGAGGCGCGGACCGCGATGCGAGTCTGCGAACGGGTGGCGTCGCTGTTCATCGAAGAGAACCTGCGCGATCGCGAGGTCCTGGCCGAGGGCACCAATCAGTTCCTCGAAGCCCAGCTCGAGGACGCGCGCCGCCGGCTGATAGAAACCGAGCGGAAGGTGGAAGAGTACAAGCGTCAATTCGCCGGAGAGCTTCCCGAGCAGCGCGAGGCCAACATGCAGGGCCTGCACAATCTCGAGATGCAGCTGCAGGCGCTCACCGAGTCGCTGAACCGCGATCGCGACCACCGCCTCGTCGTCGAACGCCAGGTCGCGGACGCCGAGTCTCCCGACGCCATTCCGCCGACCCCGCCACCGGCGGCGGTGCAGCTCGGTCCGGACGGACTGCCGGTTGGAGCGACCGCGGCCCAGCAGCTGGAGCAAGCGCAGGCGACGTTGCAGGGCATGCAGACACGGCTGACGCCGCAGCATCCTGACATCCTGCGGATGAAGCGCGTGATTACCGAGCTCCAGAAGAAGGCCGACGCCGAGGCGCTGGCGCGGCCGGTGTCCACGGCCGGACCAGTCGTCAGCCCGCTGGAACGACTCAGAAAGAACCGACTCGCCGACATGAAGGCCGAGATCGAGAAGATCGACAAGCAGATTGCGTCGAAGCTGGAAACCGAGCAGCGCATCCACAAAGCGATGAGCGATTACCAGAAGCGCATCGAAGCGGCGGCGGGCCGCCAGTCGGAGCTGACCGAGCTGACGCGCGACTATCAGACGCTGCAGACGACGTATCAGAGTCTTCTGGGCAAGAAAGAAGACTCGAAGGTGGCCGCGAACCTCGAACGCCGTCAGATTGGCGAGCAGTTCAAGATTCTCGATCCGGCGCGCCTGCCCGAGCGGCCGACCAGCCCGAACCGGCCGCAGCTGCAGTCGATGGGTCTCGCCGCCGGCGCCGGCTTCGGTCTGGCGCTGATGGTGCTCATCGAGTATCTCGACAAGACGCTGAAGTCTGAGGCGGACGTGACGGCGGCGCTGAATCTCCTGGTGCTCGCGACGGTGCCGGTCCTTCCCGATATTGGCAGCCGCATGGCGCGGCGGCGGAAGCTGATTGCGATCTCAGCGACCGTGCTGTTTACGGTGGCCGCCGGCGCGGCCGCGGTCGCGTGGAGAGTCTGGAAATAGCATGTCACGCTTGAGAGAGGCGTTCGAGAAAGCGAAGCGTCAACCAGGCGCGCAGTCCGACGGCACGGCCGGACCGACGGGCGTCGATCCGTCTCTGCCAAAGGACTGGGATTTCGACCTGAACACCGGCGAGACGGTGCAGACGACCGCTGAGGCGTTCGAGGAGGTCGAACCACTCGCGCCGGTCGATCTGCTCGATCGGGACGACCGCATGGCGGTCGAAGTGGAGCGCGAGATCCCTGTCGAGCGCGCTCCTGTCATCGCCCTGCCGCGGCCGAAGGACGACTTCTGGTCGACGTATCAATTCGGCCAGAAGGGGATCGGCAAGGTCGTCGTCGGCCCCGGCGCCGAGTCGACGCTGGTCGAGCAGTATCGGCGCCTTGGCGCCGCGCTGCATCATCACCAGTTGCAGTCTGGCGCGCGGACGCTGATGGTGACGAGCGCGGTCGCGGCCGAAGGCAAGACGCTGACCGCCACGAACCTCGCGCTGACTCTCAGCCATTCGTATCAGCGCCGCGTGCTGCTGGTCGACGCGGACCTGCGGCGTCCGAGTATTCACGACATCCTGCGTCTCCCGAACACCACGGGGTTGAGCGACAGTCTGCGTCACCCCGAAAAGGAAGGCCTGCGGTTCCACGCGATCGCGCCGAACCTGTGCGCGCTCACCGCCGGACGCGCCGATTCGGATCCGATGGCCGGTCTGGTGTCGAACACGATGAACCGTCTGCTCGTGGAAGCCTCGCAGCAATTCGACTGGGTCATTGTCGACACGCCACCGGTGGCATTGCTGCCGGATGCGAACCTGCTGGCGGCGATGATCGACACCGCCGTGCTGGTGATCAGCGCTCACGCGACGCCGTACCCGCTGGTCCGACGCGCAATGGACGCGATCGGCCAGCAGCGCATCCTTGGCGTCGTGCTGAACCGGATGGCGCGCGCCGACATGGTGGCGGCGTACAACTACTACGGCTACGGCACCTATTCGTACGGAGTCTCCAACAAGCGCAGCAACGGCCTGATGTTCTGGCGGCGGAAGAAGGACGCGGCGCCCAAGAGCGGGACGAAGTCGGAGGCCGCGACAGGCTAGATGTATCCGAGCAACTGGCGACCGTTCGTGTTGATAGCAGGCGAGACCTGCCTGCTGGTTGGCGCTGTCGCCGCGGGCAGCTACGTACGTCTCGGCTCGGACACCTGGTGGCAGCTGCAGAACGAGAACGGCCTGTGGAAGGCGCTGCTCATCGTGGCGGTCGTCCAGCTGTCGTTGTACTACGCCGACCTCTACGACTTGCGCGGTGTCGGCAGCATCCGCGACCTCACGACGCGGCTGATCGAGGCGTTGGGCGCCACCTCGCTGATTCTCGCCGGCATCTATTTCCTGTCGCCGGATTGGATCGTCGGGCGCGGCGTCTTCCTGATCTCGGTCGTCTTCATGGTCTCGCTGGTGGTGGCCTGGCGCATGGCGTTTGCGTGGCTGACGCAGCGTGTCGCGCCGCGCGAGCGGCTGCTGCTCGTCGGCACCAACGCGGCCGCGGTCGATCTCGCGCGCGAACTGTTCGAGCGGCGGCAGGAGCTTGGCGTCGAGATCGTCGGGTTCGTGGACCCGGACCCGACGCGCGTCGGCGCGCCCGTGTTGAATCCCGGCGTGGTCGGCGCCATCGACGACATTCCGCTGCTGGTCTCGCGCCTCAATGTCGACCGCGTGGTCGTCAGCCTGGTCGACGCCCGCGGCAAGCTGCCGATGGACCGGCTGCTCGACATCCGCCTCGACAGCGGCGTGACCTTCGATCACCTCGCGTCGGTCTACGAGGAATACACCGGCAAGATTGCGGTCGAAAACCTCCGTCCGTCGTGGCTGATTTTCTCGGAAGGCTTCCGCAAGACGCGGTTGTTGATGACCGCGAAACGGATCCTCGACGTCATCTTCTCGGCCGCCGGCCTGCTGATTGGCGCGCCCGTCATGCTGCTCGTCTCGCTCGCCGTGCGATGCACGTCCTCGGGTCCGATCCTGTATCACCAGCGCCGTGTCGGCCGTCACGGGCGTGAATTCACCGCGCACAAGTTCAGAACGATGCGCGAGGATGCGGAGACGGCAACCGGTCCGGTCTGGAGCAGTGCGAACGACACGCGCGTCACGCCCGTCGGTGGATTCCTGCGGCGGACGCGCCTCGACGAGATGCCGCAGCTCTGGAACGTGCTCGTCGGCGAGATGAGCTTCGTGGGCCCGCGACCGGAGCGGCCCGAATTCGTTCAGAAACTGACCGAGCAGATCCCCTACTACGGTCAGCGCCACGTGTTGAAGCCCGGGCTGACCGGTTGGGCGCAGATTCGCTATACCTACGGCGCCAGCGTCGAGGACGCAATCGAGAAACTGCAGTACGACCTCTACTACATCAAGAACCTCTCGATCGCGCTCGACGTCGTCATCGTCCTCGAGACGATCAAGACGGTCATCACCCGGAAGGGCGCGCGGTGAGCGAGCCGCCGAGGCCTGCGGCGAACGCGACGGTCAAAGCCGCGAACGCGCCATCCGGCGCGATCGTGAACGCGATGACGGTGGACGTCGAAGACTACTTCCAGGTATCAGCATTCGATCGCGTCGTGTCGCGATCCCGCTGGGACGTGCTCGAGAGCCGCGTCTCGCGCAACACTGACCGCGTCCTCGAGCTCTTCGACAGCGCGAACGTGCGCGGGACCTTCTTCGTGCTCGGCTGGGTGGCAGAGCGTTTTCCGGCGCTCGTGCGCCGCATCGCCGATCTTGGCCATGAGGTCGCGTCGCACGGCTACAACCATCAGCTGGTGTACCTGTTGACGCCGCGGCAGTTTCGCGACGACATCCGGGCAGCGAAGAACGCCATCGAGAACGCCGCGGGCGTGGAAGTCGTCGGCTATCGCGCGCCCAGCTACTCGGTGATCCAGTCGAGCCTGTGGACGCTCGACGTGCTGATCGAAGAAGGGTTCGTCTACGACGCGAGCATCTTTCCGATCCATCACGATCGCTACGGCATTCCCGATTCGCCCAGACATCCCCATGTGTTGCAGCGGACGGCGGGGTCGGTTCTCGAAGTGCCGGGGTCGACCGTCCGGCTCGGCGGCGTCAACCTCCCGATCGGCGGCGGCGGGTACTTCCGGCAGTTTCCGTACGCGTGGACGAAGTGGGGCATCGATCGCGTCAATCGGCTCGAGCGGCAACCCGTGACGTTCTA
>Ga0268265_10002462_pt1 | contig 13932 bp, 8 predicted proteins | sample KBSSwiS52_FD_190355 | JGI IMG/M metagenome (GOLD analysis project Ga0268265, IMG submission 190355) | Switchgrass rhizosphere microbial communities from Kellogg Biological Station, Michigan, USA - KBS Switchgrass S5-2 (SPAdes) (version 2) | ecosystem: Host-associated > Plants > Roots >... | reverse complement strand
GCGGTCTTGAGCGAGGCCGTGACCAAGATCGGGCAGGTGGCGCAGCTGATCAGCGAGATCGCCAGCCAGACCAACCTGCTCGCTTTGAACGCCACGATCGAGGCGGCGCGCGCGGGCGAGGCGGGCAAGGGCTTCGCCGTCGTCGCCTCCGAGGTGAAGAGCCTCGCCACCCAAACCGGCAAGGCGACCGAGGACATCTCGCAGCAGATCTCGGCGGTGCAGGACGCGACCTCCGGCACGGTCGAGGCGCTGCAAGAGATCGTCGGCAAGATCAAGGACATCCACGGCCTCTCGGCGGCGATCTCCGCTTCGGTCGAGGAGCAGCAGGCGGCCACCGCCGAGATCGCGCGCAGCGCCCAGGGTGCTGCCGGCAGCACGCAGCAGGTCTACAACAGCGTGCGCGAGATCACCGGCTCGGCGGCGCTCACGCGCGACGTCGCCGCCAGCATTCAGCGCCAGTCGGGCCAGCTGCAATCGGAGACCGACCGGTTCCGCAGCGAGGTGGCGAACTTCCTTTCCAACCTCGCCGTGGGCTGACCCTCCGTCCAAGTCTGGCGCCGCGTTTCTCCCAAAATTCTCTTGCGGGGCGGGACGATTTCCCGTAACGGGACCCCTTCTGTCTTTGTCTAAAAGAGGTGGGGGATGACCGCCAAGTTCCCGTACAAGGGTCGCATTCTGATGATCGGCTACGGCTCTGTCGGCCGTTGCACCATGCCGCTCTTGGAACGCCATTTCGACATGCCGATGAGCCGGATCACGATTGTCGACGCCGTCGACAATTCGGCGGATGCCGCGCGCTTCATCGCCCAGGGCTTGAACTACGTGGTCAACCCGTTGGTCGAGAGCAATCTCGCCAAGACGCTGGCGAAGTATGTCGGCAAGGGCGACCTCATCCTCAATCTTTCGGTCGAGGTCTCTTCGCTCGCGATCGTCGAATGGTGCGCCAAGAACGGGGTGCTCTATCTCGACACCTGCATCGAGCCCTGGGCCGGCTATTATGACAACGCCAAGATCCCGGAGGAGGAGCGCACCAATTACTTCCTGCGCCACTCCATGCTGGAGTTGGGCAAGAAGTTCAAGAAGGGCAGCCCCTCGGCGCTGGTGACCCATGGCGCCAATCCGGGCCTGATCTCGCATTTCATCAAGGCGGCGGTGCTCGACATCGCCAAGTTCCGCGGCCTCGACGCCAAGAAGCCGGCCAACCGCGAAGGCTGGGCCAAGCTGATGCGCGATTGCGGCGTGAAGGTCATTCACGTCGCAGAGCACGACCTGCAGGTCTCTGGCGTGCCGAAGCGTCCGAACGAGTTCGTCAACACCTGGTCGATCCCCGGCTTCGTCGGCGAAGGCTGCCAGCCGGCGGAATTGGGCTGGGGCACCCATGAGAAGAAGCTGCCGGAGAACGGCGTCGAGCATAAGGTCGGCTGCAAGGCGGGAATCTTCCTGCGCCAGCCCGGCTGCATCACCGAGATGCGTTCCTGGACTCCGCATGGCGGGCCGATGATCGCCTTCCTGATCACCCATGGTGAATCGATCAGCACCGCCGACTACTTCACCGTCGCCGAGAAGGGCAAGCCGGTCTACCGCCCGACCTGCCATTACGCCTATCACCCGTGCAACGACGCGGTGCTGTCGGTGCGCGAGTTCCAGATGAAGAACTTCAAGATGCAGGACGACGTGCGCCTGCTGGGCGAGGAGATCGAGGACGGCATCGACGAGCTGGGTGCGCTGCTGATGGGCGATTTCGGCGCCTATTGGTACGGTTCGCAGCTTTCGATCCACGAGGCGCGCCGCGTCATGGGTCCGGAGTTTAACGCGACTTCGCCGCAGATCGCCGCACCGGTACTCGCCGGCGCTATGTGGCTGATCGAGCATCCCGACCGCGGCGTGGTCGAGCCCGAAGACCTCGATCACGAGTATATCCTCGATATCTGCCGGCCTTATCTCGGCCCGGTGGTCGGTTCCTGGACGGACTGGACGCCGCTCAAAGATCGCGACGTGCTGTTCCCGGAGCCCAATCTCGACCGCAAGGACCCCTGGCAGTTCGAGAACTTCCGCGTCCGTCGCTGACCCACGAACGGCCTCCTAGGGGAGGCTGGTGCAATGGTTCCAGGGCTCGGTCTGTCGATTGGCCGGCAGGTTCGGCGGTAGCTTGTCGCCGAACCGGTCGAGCACCGATTGATGGATTCTGGCGCCGTTCGGAATATTGCGCTGCTCGAACAACGGTATGGTCAGGCCGAACAGGGACCACCGTCGCGAAGCCTTGGGCTTGCGCCGCGGCAGGAACTCGAGGATGGCCCAGGCCCAATTCATCGAGTTGTGTAATTTGGACTTCGCGTCGGGAGCGACATAACCCTTCTCAGGATACTTGCCGAGGACGACTTTGTTCGTCGTCAGCGTATTGAAATGCAGTCCCGTCGGCGCGACCTGTTCGATCATCCATTCGAGCGTCAATTTCGCGAGACCGCTGTCCTGCTCTGGAAAGCCGCCGCCGATATCGCAGTGCGTACCTGAGAACCAGACTTCCCGCGCATCCTGGGCCTGGGCCGCTTTACGGTTGAACGGGTTGCCCCAATACTCCTGGCCTTCGGGCCAAAGCTGCGGCCGGAACATCGTGCGGTGCTCGTGGATCGAGACGGCGTGGCGGACCGACTGCACGCTCACGTTCTTCCCGGTGAAGGCGTGCTCGCGCAGTCGGGGCCCGTGCCGGCCGCTTTCGATCATGGAAGCCACAGTGTCGAACAAGCCGAGCAGGCGGATCGGCGGACGGTCCGGAGCGAGGGTGCGCTCGTAGAGGCGGACTTCCAAGAACTTGTTCTTCTTGTCGCGGGCATACTTGCCGCCGTCGCTCTCGTCGCTGTCATCTGCGGCATCGGCGTCCTGGTCCACGGCTTTGTAGGCGCGATAGGCATAATCGAGCAGATTGAGGTTGCGCTGCTCGATCAGGCCGATGGCATGGATGAATCCGGCGAGGACCCGCGCGGTATAGGCGCCGCGGCTGAAGCCGAAGATGTAGATCCGGTCGCGTCCCGGCGTTCCGTTGCCGTCCTGATTGTCCTTCACGTAGTTCTCGACCAGGAAGCGGTAGGCTTCCTTCACGTTCTGATCGAGGCCCCAGCCGGTGGCCAGGCCCCAGATCTCAACCACCTTGCGCCGAACCCGCGACCAGGCGTTGTCGTCGCCGAAAGTGCCGACGCCGGGATCATAGTAGACCAGCTGCCGCTCGCTCTTCTCCAGCGTGCCATAGAGGCGCAGCACGTTGGTCCGGTTCGCCGATATTGAGTTCGACGTGCCGTCGAGCAGGATGACGATGTTCTTCGTCATGATGGGGTCCTTCAGGAAAGGTCGGCGAGGAAGCGGCGCTTCCAATGCGTGACGAGCGCGCTGTATGCAAGCCTAGCGCCGGCGCAAGCATTTGGGTAGGCGATTAACCGTCTTCGCAACCTAAAGTCCGAGGACCTTGGATCCTGAAGTCTCGCGCCAATTAGGCCTGCGGCGCGGCGGGTTTCGCGAGTTCGACCGCCTGCTGCGCGACGGCCGCGATGCTTGCGCCTTCGGCGACCCTGACCGTCGGCGAGGCGAAGCCGATCCCGTTGGCATCAAACACCGTCTTGATCTGCGCCAAGGCCCGGCGGCGGATGGTGAATTGCTCGTTCGGCTTGGTCATCATCTTCATGCGGATCTGAATCCCGTAGTCGCCGAACTGTTCGACGCCCTGCATCTTCAAGGGCTCGATGATGTGCGGGGCGAAGTCGGGTTCCGCCGCCAGCTCCTTGCCGATCTGCTTGATCAGTTTCTTGGCCTTGGCGAGATCACTGTCATAAGTGATGGTCACGGTCAGCTTGTCGATCACCCAGTCGCGGCTCATGTTCTGCACTGCGCCCAGCTCGCCGAACGGCACCGTGTAGAGCGGCCCGCGATGATGCCGGAGCTTCACCGAGCGCAGCGAGAAGGATTCCACGGTGCCCTTGTAGCTGCCGCTCTGGATGTACTCGCCCACGCGGAAGGCGTCATCAAGCAGGTAGAAGACCCCGGAGATGATGTCCTTCACCAGGGTCTGTGCACCGAAGCCGATCGCGACACCGGCGACTCCGGCGCCGGCCAGCAGCGGCCCGATCTGGATCCCCATGGAGGAGAGCACCATCAGTCCCGCCATGGTGAACAGCAGGACGAAGAGCACGTTGCGCAGGATCGGCAGCAAGGTCTTCAGGCGCGACCGCTTGGCGGCGGCTGGCTGCGTGGCGTCGCCCGCTCTCTCGTTGATCTTGTAGTCAATTAGCGCCCGGAGGATGCGCCAGGCGATATCGGCCGCCAGGAACAGGATGATGGCGCTGACCGCGCCGCGCAGCAGGCGCGTTCCCAAACTGTCGCTGGCCGTCAAGCTGGTGAGGTCGAAGGCCCAGCGATCCGCCAACAGCAGCACCGCGCCGATGATCAGAATCGCGCGCACCCCACGCTCGGCGAGCACGCGGTAGGCGGTCGCTGCCTGAGTTTCCGGCGCGGCATTTGCGGCAGGTTGCGTCAGATGCGCGATCACCTGCCCGGCTAGGCGCAGAGCGGTCGGCAGGGCGAAGGCGAACACGGCAAGCCAGAACGCCGGCATCGCGCCCACCGCCCAGAGCAGCCAGAGCAGCACGCCGTAAGCGGAGAGCAGCAGATTGCCGACGCGGCGGCTCCTCGGCAGGGCCGCGTCGAGGGGCCGCCGCCAGACCGCTTCCAGCCAGAGCGCCTGCAGCACCAGACCCAGCACATAGGCCACCAGCTGCCGCCCCGGCACGCTGAAGCCGAGCCGCGCGAGCAGGCTCGCGGTCACCCAGCCGAACGCAAACCAGCCGACCATGATTGCGAGGCGGCGCGACCAGTGATGGGCCGCGCTGTCGCCGATCGCCAGCAGGCGGTGCGGCGCGTCGTCGGGCGCCGTCAGGAAGCGGCAGATGAGATAGGCCGCCCGCGCCAGCACGAAGACGATGAGATAGCCGGCCAGGATTTCCTGCATCAGCGCCGGCAGACCGGTCAGCGCGAAAATCAGGAAGCTGCCGAAGGCGAAGGCCAGGACTTGAGCCACTGCAAACGCGAGGCGCAGGCCGGCCGTCTTCAGCCGCGCCTCCGGTTCGCCCGTGTTTTGCATCCACTGCGCGATGCCGAGCGATTGCGAGCGCAGCAGGCGTTCCGCCAACACGCCGAGGGCGACCGAGAGGCCGATCAGGATCAGAAAGTGCCAGACCCGGCTGCCCTGCAATTCGCTGCCGAGGGCGGCGGCGGCCGTGGCGAACTGATCCGGCAGGGTGGACCAGGCGCGGATCAGGTCGTCGAGGTGCTGGTGGAACGCCGCGATGCGCCGCGCCAGATAGCCCGAAGGCGAGGCCAAGGATGCGTCGGCGGGTGTTGCTGCCGCGGCCGGCGTCGTTGCGCCTGTGGCCACGCCCTGGGTCTTCAGCCATTCCTTGACCGCGGGATCGTCGAGCAGGCGGACCAGCTCGCGGACATTCGGCGGGACTTGTCCCTCCGCGGTCTGGGCGGCGGAGGGTGAAACGGCCAGGAACAGTCCAACGACTGTGATGAGAATCCGCAGCATTGCCACCCCGCCGGCCGGACGCGCCCATGTCATCCTCGCCTGTTCGGGGCAGCGCCACGATGCTGTTACTGTAACCTACCCCGTGCACCGGGAATTTTCCCGGCGGGCGCTGGACTTAGCGGGTTTTTCAGGGAAGTTGCAGAGCGGCGGCCCTTTGACTATGGTGCCGCCCGCCGAACGGGCCAAGGTCGACCACTGGCCCCGTTCTTTTCTGCCCAGGCATTGGGGCGTAGCCAAGCGGTAAGGCAGCGGGTTTTGGTCCCGCCATCCCAGGTTCGAATCCTGGCGCCCCAGCCAAGATCCTCTGACGCAAGCAAGCCGCCGACATAGCGACGCGAGGACGTGACGTCCGGTCCGACGCATGAGCGGACACGGATTGCGCATTTGCGGCGAAACCGCCGTCCTGACATCATTCTGCAACACGAGTTAAGATTGAGAGAGTCGGACGGCACTCGACCTTAAGGAAAAACTCCTGTAGGCTGTCTCCCATCCGTCGAAGCCCAGAATCGATCGCTCCACAGAGTTCCGCCGCGCGCTGGACCTGCTCGCGCCTGCGAAGGATCACGCCTGCATCACAGCAAGAAGCAAGATCGGGGAGCCGGAGACCATGGACACTTCCTATCGCGTCGAGGGTGGCAACAAGAAGGCGCCGTTCACGTTGACGGTGCATCGCGGCGACGGCATGGCGCTGCTCGGGATGAACTGGCGTGGCGGCAAGCCGCCGCGCGACTTCGTCGGCTTCTCGATCGAGTTCCGAGAGCCGGACAGCACGAAGTTCTGGCCGATTAAGAACAAGATCGCCTTTCCCGGCCAGCGCTCCAAGCAGTCGGACCCGCCGATCGAGAGCACCAAGGCGCCGTTCCAGAAGTTCCGCTGGGTGCACTTCCCCTTCAATGCCGAGAAGAAGGGTAAGTTCACCTATCGGGTGACACCGCTCTTCATGGACGCGACCGGCGCATTGAGCCGCGGCGAGGAGCAGACGGCCGCGATAGCGCTGATGCGGGACACGCTGCCGAAGGCGAACGTCGCCTTCACCCGCGGCTTCGTCTCGTCGCAGGCTTTTGCCCAGCACTTCGCGCCCGATGGCAAGATCACGACCATCATTCCCGGTAACGCAAAGAAGGGCCTGACCTTCAAGCCGTCGCACAAGGATGCGGAGAAGGCGCTCGCCTGGATGGGGTTCGAGGCGCGATCGGCGATCCTGGAGGTCCTGGACCAGGCGATCAACAACAAGAATGCGCAGGTCCGGGTGATCGCCTTCGATCTCAACATGCCGGAGATCGTGGGCCGCCTGGTGAAGCTGAAGAAGCGGCTCAAGATCATTATCGACAATGACAAGGACCACAAGGCGGGCTCGGCCGAGAATGCGGCGGAGAAACGACTGAACACGAGCGCGGGCGCGCAGAATGTGGTGCGCCAGCATATGGCCAACTTGCAGCACCACAAGTCGATCGCCGTCAGCGGCGGCGGCATCAACAAGGTGGTCTATGGCTCGACCAATTTCTCCTGGCGCGGCTTCTACGTGCAGTCCAACAACGCCTTCATCGTCAACAGCAAGAAGGCCGCGGACGACTACTTCACGTTCTTTGAAGACTACTTCAAGGCCAAGAACGCCGGCGATTTCATGAAATCAACGGCGTCGTCCGGCTGGCACACGCTCGGCATCGCGGGCCTCGACGCCAAGGTCGGGTTCTCGCCGCACAACAAGGCGAACGGGCTGCTCGCCACGATCGGCAAGGACATCGGGAAGGCAAAGTCCTCCGTCTTCTTCTCGCTGGCCTTCCTGGGCCAGATGACGAGAGGCCCGATCGGTCCGGCCCTCGGCAAGCAGATGAAGAGCAAGAAGGTCCACACTCTCGGCATCGCCGACGCGAACGTCAAGGCCGGCAATCTCGGCATCACGGTGATGACGCCGGACGACAAGAGACGGGTGGTGCGATCCTCTGCGCTGACCGGCAAGGTTCCGGCGCCGTTCAGCACCGAGCCGTCGGGGCTTGCCGGTGAAAGCGGCAACGAGCGCGGCACGCGCATGCACCACAAGTTCGTGGTGATCGATTTCGACACGCCGGATGCCCGGGTCTATTTCGGCTCCTACAATTTCTCCGAACCGGCGGATCTCGAGAACGGCGAGAACCTTGTCTTCGTCAAGGACCGGACGGTGGCGACCAGCTACATGATCGAGGCGGTCCGGATCTACGACCACTACCGCTTCCGCACCGTGCAGGAAAACAAGAAGAAGGCGAAGACCCCGGCCCTGAAGGTCATCACCCTGAGACCCGCGCCGAAGACGGCCGCACAGAAGCCCTGGTGGCAGGCGCATTGGGATGACCCGATCCGCAAGCGCGAGCGGGAGCTGTTCAGCTAGAGCGTAGGTGGGCGCAGGCACCATCGGACGGTGCTAACTCTCCAGCGTGACCGGCACGGTCGGCTGGCCGCCGCCGCTGCACGCCGTCTTCAGCAGATCCATGCCGCTTCCGGCATCGCCGTGAATGTTGACAAGCTCTCCCGGGTGCCACACAAGTCGAGCCCGTGCCGCTTCCTGTCCTAAGATGACCGCTTCCGACGATTTCGAAATTTTTCTGGTAACGGCGCCCGGCCTTGAGGCGGCGCTCGCGGCCGAGGCGCGCGAGAAGCGCTTCCGCGATCCCCGGATCATCAAAGGCGGTGTCACCATCCAGGGCGGTTGGGCCGAGGTCTGGCGGGCCAATCTGGAGCTGCGCGGCGCGGCCCGGGTGCTGGCGCGGGTCGCGGAGTTTCGCGCCATGCATGTGGCCCAGCTCGACAAGCGGGCGCACAAGGTCGCCTGGGGCGAGGTGCTGCGCGCCGATCAGCCATTCTGGGTCGAAGCCACCTGCAAGGCTTCTCGAATCTATCATGAGGGTGCAGCGGCGCAGCGCATCACCAAGGCGATCGCGGACACGGTCGGGGCGCCATCCTCGAAGGATGCCGAGATTGTGGTGAAGGCGCGGATCGACGACGATCTCTGCACCATCAGTATCGACACCTCTGGCGAGTCGCTGCACAAGCGCGGCCATAAGCAGGCCGTCGCCAAGGCGCCGATGCGCGAGAACCTCGCGGCCTTGTTCCTGCGCCAATGCGGCTTCGACGGAACCGAGCCCGTGGTTGACCCGATGTGCGGCTCCGGCACCTTTGTCATCGAGGCGGCGGAGATAGCCGCCGGATTGAAGCCTGGCCGCTCACGGCGCTTCGCCTTCGAGCAGCTTGCCACCTTCGATGCGGTCGCCTGGAATCGCCTGCGCGCGGGCAAACCGGCGGGGCATCTCGAAGGTCTTAGATTCACTGGCAGCGATCGCGATGCCGGTGCCGTGGCGATGAGCCGTGCCAATGCCGAACGCTCCGGCGTTGCCGCACTCACCGCTTTCAAGCAGCAGGCGATCAGCGATCTGGTACCGCCGGAAGGAAAGCCCGGCCTGGTCATCGCCAACCCGCCCTATGGTGCGCGGATCGGCGATCGGAAACAGCTGAACGCGCTCTATCGCGCGCTCGGGCAGACTCTGCTCGCGAAGTTCAGCAGCTGGCGCGTCGGCATCATCACCAACGAAGCAGCGCTCGCCGAGGCGACCGGGTTGCCGTTCCAGCCGCCGGGCGATCCGGTGTCGCATGGCGGCATCAGGGTGCGCCTGTTCCAGACGCCACGGCTGCCTTAAGTCGTCATAGCCGAGCCGGCTACTCCGCAGGCTGCACTTCTTCCACGACGAACACGTCGGTCAACCCCATTCCTTGCTGGACCTGTTTCTCCAGCTTGCCGCGCAGGATGACCTTCTTGTTCAGGAGGTCGGCCAAGGTGTCGGGATCCTCTAGGCTGCGGCTGTCACCGGTGCCGTCGGCGGGACTGGCACCGAGCGGTTCCTCCACCTCGAGTGGCGCCGGTAATGTCACGACGACCTCGCCACCCGAAGCCGCGCCGCCCTGGCCGGTCACCACCAGCTTCCGGTCCGTGAAGTAGTTGCTGCCCTGGTTGGTGAGCACGCCTTCGATCACCACCTCCTCGCCCCGCAGCTTTTCGTTGACCGCGTCCAGGGGTGACAAGGCGACGGCCTGCGGCAGCGCGCCCGGACAGGTGGTGCGCGAGACGTAAATGTCGAGGGTGATTTTCTGCGGGGTCTGCACGATGTTGCAGAGCGCAGCGGAAATGTGCTCGGCATGTGTGCTGTCCACGGCCTTCACATTGCCTTCGCCCGGAAATACATCGCCAGCGTCACCGCGGTTGTCGATCTTGGCCTGGTCGAGCTGACGTTTTCCGTCGGCCTCGATCACATTGATCCCCATATCGCGCGGAAGATCGTTGACCGAATTGTCCTTGAGTCCGCCTTCGACGCGGACATTGTTGACTTCCGTCACGAGCAGTCCGCTCTTGGCGATCGACTTATCGAAACCTTGCTGAGTCCGGTACTCAAGCAGAAGGTACTTCTTGTCGGCCGGATCAGCGGCGTCGGAATATTCAACTCTCACCGCATCGCCCGTCTGCACAGGATTCAGTGTGACGCCTGTCTCGTCCGTCTCGATCACGCGGGGCGTGACCCAGCCTAGGTATTCCTTGGCCCATGCCGACATGTGGGACGGAGTTTCCGGTGTCTTGTCCATGCCGCCCCATGACCCGGTCGCCATGAGATCCCATCCACCCAGGCCCTCGGAATCTACCGGGTTGTGCGCATCGTACAGATCGGGGAGGCCGAAGGCGTGTCCGAATTCGTGCGAGAAGACGCCGATCTGGATCATCGTCTTCTGGTCGCAGGCGAGCGCCGGCATGATGACATACTCGTCCACCAGAATGTTCACCCCACGCGTACCCTTGTCGTTCGTCTCGAAGTTCGTCCTTGTCCATTTCTTCAGCGAATATCGCTGCGACCAGATATTATCGTTGCGCTCGCACTCGCCGCCGCTTTCCGGCTGGACGAACGCGACGAAATCGACGAACCCGTCGTCGTCACCGGAGTCGGGTTTCCCGTCTGGTCCGTCATTGTCGAAGCGTCGAAAATCCGTGGTGGCATCGACGCCCTTCAATGCCTCGGTCAACATATCGCCGATGTGGGCATTGTTGCACCGGCCACGGCACGGTGCTGGTCCCGCATAGAACACATCGTTCTTGGACACCTTTGTCCATGCGAGCACCTCGCCCGTAACGGTGAACTGATCGCCTGACATTTCCCGATAGTCCTCGGTCATCGTGCCGGTCGGCCAGGGTCCGTCGAACAGCTCGGTCTGGAGATCAGAGGTGGCATAGGGCACCTTGCTCGTATTGGCGAACAGCAGCGGTATGACCGGAACTTCCACGGTGCCTGTTACAGCCGACTTCCTGGTGATCGGTGCTGCAAACTCAAGGTCCGGCGGCGAATTCTCCATCAATGTCCGCACCTCCGCCGCGGCTTCGACGCGTGGACGCAAACCTCTTTGCACCTCGTAGGAGTCGATGGAAATCGACCGCACATCTTCCGACTCGTCACCTGCGCTTGTGTCGGAATTTTGCGGAGGCGGATCGGCGTATGCGACGCGCGCAAGTGCGATGGCTGCGCCCAGACCCATGAAGAACATACGGACGCTTGCCCGGTGGTACATGATTTCCTCGCGTTTTATGCTTGGCGAAGCCGGCGAAGTGAAATCGGTAATGTCTGAATCCCGAGTCAAAGTACTATTTTTGTCAGCGCATAGCAATAATCTTAGTATCTTAGGTTGCAGGTTCAGCGGTGTCCGGCCGAAACCCGTGGGCTCTAGTAGCGCTTCGCCTCGCCGACATTCTTGCCGGAGGGCGCGTGCTCGCGGACGCAGGCCAAGGCCGCGTCGCGCAGCAAGGCGACATCGACCGCCAGCGGCACCATCTGGTAGCCGGCGGCGAAGAGCTCCTTCGGCGTCGCACCCGCGCTCGGCACCGTGCCCATGATGCGCCCGGTTTTCTTGATCGCAGCTTCGGCTTCGGCGACCAGCTTGCGGACGTCGGGATGATCGAGCTGCTCCAGCCGTCCGATCGAGCCGCCGAGATCATTGACCCCGATGAAGGCGACATCGACGCCTTCGACCGAAGCGATCTCGGCCGCGTGCTTCACCGCGGAAGCGGACTCGATCTGCAGGATCAACAGCAGGTTGTCGTTGGCGCGGTGGATGTAGTCCTTGACCTTGCCGTAGGAGGAGGCGCGCACCACGGGCGCCGCATAGCCCCGGGCGCCTTGCGGCGGATAGCGACAGGCACGCACGGCGGCCTTCGCCTCGGCGGCGGTTTCGATCTGCGGGATCATCAGGCTGTCGGCGCCGACCTCCAGGATCCGCTTCAGGAAGATGGGATCGTTGGAGGGCACGCGGATGACCGCGGTCATGTCGGTGACCTGCGCCGCGCGGATCATCTCCGTGGCAGTCGCAATGTCACCCTGGCCGTGCTCCAGGTCGATCACCACAAAATCGAAGCCGGCATGGCCGAGGATCTCGACGACGGTGGAGCTGCCGGTATCGACCCAGCAGCCGAACACGGACTGACCCTGAGCCAGCCGCTGCTTCAGCACATTCTCGCGGTACATTTCGCCCTGTGGAATTGGTTACGCCGCCGGAAGTTCTAGCATCCCCGCGACGAGATCAGGGGCGTTTTCAGCGCGCCTTGGCGGCGAGCCAGAGCCGGTGGCCGTTGCGGAACCAGACTGTGATCAGGCCGAGCAGCAGGATGCAGGCGACGAAGCCCAGCGTGCTGCCGGACGGGCCGGCATAGTCGCCGTCGCGCCATTGGCGCAGCAGGAGGCCGGTCAGGGAGCCCAAGGTCACCATGATGACCAGGGTGCCCAAGGCCCAGAGGCGGAAATGGTGTCGAAAGTCGCTCATAGGGTCGAGTTTATACGGTGATTCCTAACAATCCGGAAATTCAGGAAAAGCCCTTATTCAGGATCAAAAAACGCATTGGTAAGGCGGTTTTCGGCCCATTAACCTCCGCCGCCAAGGACCCCAAAAGGCCGTTTTTCGTCAATTCCCACGCTCGAATTTACCTAGGAACCGAGTTCATGAAATCTCAAGCCCGTGTTGTCGTGATCGGCGGCGGTGTCGTCGGCTGTTCCGTGCTCTACCACCTGACCAAGGCGGGGTGGACGGACGTGGTCCTGGTCGAGCGCGACCGGTTGACCTCGGGCTCGACCTGGCACGCCGCGGGCGGCTTCCACACCCTGAACGGCGACCCCAATGTGGCGAAGCTCCAGGGCTACACGATCGGTCTCTACAACGAGTTGGAAAAGATCTCGGGCGAAAGCTGCGGCTTGCACCGGTCGGGCGGCCTGATCCTGGCGGAAACGCCGGAGCGGCTGGAATGGCTGAAGATGGCCCATGCCCGCGCCCGCTATCTCGGCCTCGAGACCGAGATGCTGACCATGTCCGAGGCGAAGAAGCTGCACCCGATGCTGGAGGAGCAGTATTTCGTCGGCGCGATGCTGGATGCCGCCGACGGCAACCTCGATCCCAACGGCACCACCAACGCCTACGCCAAGTCGGCCAAGCTCGCCGGCGCCGAGATCTACCAGAGCTGCCGGGTCACGGACCTCAAGGCCCGCAAGGACGGCAGCTGGGACGTCATCACCGACAAGGGCAACATCCACGCCGAGCATGTCGTGAACTGCGGCGGCCTCTGGGCCCGCGAGGTCGGCCGCATGGTTGGTCTGGAATTGCCGGTGCTGGCGATGGAGCACATGTATCTCGTGACCGAGGACATGCCGGAGGTGATCGCCTTCAACAAGGAGCGCGGCCACGAGCTGCCGCATATCATCGACTTCAAGTCCGAGATCTACATGCGCCAGGAGCGCCAGGGCATCGTGCTCGGCACCTATGAGCAGGCCTGCGTGCCCTGGCAGCCGCGCACCACGCCCTGGGAGTTCGGCCAGGAGCTGCTGCAGCCCGATCTCGACCGGATCGCACCCAATCTCGAGCTCGGCTACAAGCACTTCCCGGCCTTGGAGAAGGCCGGCATCAAGCGGGTCATCAACGGTCCCTTCACCTTCTCGCCGGACGGCAACCCGCTGGTCGGCCCGGTGCAGGGCCTCAGGAACTTCTGGTGCGCCTGTGCGGTCATGGCGGGCTTCAGCCAGGGTGGCGGCGTCGGCCTGGCGCTCTCGCAGTGGATGGTCAACGGCGATCCCGGCTTCGACGTCTGGGCCATGGACGTCGCGCGTTTCGGCGAATGGGCGACCCGCTCCTACACCAACGAGAAGGTGCGCGAGAACTATGCCCGCCGCTTCTCGGTCCGCTTCCCGAACGAGGAACTGCCGGGCGCGCGTCCGCAGCAGACGACGGCACTCTACGACACGATGCTGGCGCAGGGTGCGGTCATGGGCGACAGCTGGGGCCTGGAAACGCCGCTCTGGTTCGCGCCGAAGGGC
>Ga0268265_10002461_pt1 | contig 13934 bp, 12 predicted proteins | sample KBSSwiS52_FD_190355 | JGI IMG/M metagenome (GOLD analysis project Ga0268265, IMG submission 190355) | Switchgrass rhizosphere microbial communities from Kellogg Biological Station, Michigan, USA - KBS Switchgrass S5-2 (SPAdes) (version 2) | ecosystem: Host-associated > Plants > Roots >... | reverse complement strand
AGCGGGCTCGGCTCCTTCACGTCATTGCCGAGCTCGGCGGTCAATTCCTTTTCCGTGCTCTTCGCCGCATGCGCCCACCAGGAGAGCGAGGAAGCGGCCGACAGGATGACGCCCATCTGATGCCAAGTGTTCGGGATCGCGTGGCAGAAGGCGTGGATCGGCAGATTCTTGTTCGGCGCGAAACCGGCGGTGGTCGCCCAGAGCACCCCGGATGTGCCCAGCGAGACCGAGGCATCGCCGGGATGGATCGCACCGAGACCGACCGCGGCGGCGGCATTGTCGCCACCACCGCCGGCGATCACCGGCGGCTTGGCCATGCCCCAGCGCTGCGCCAATTCCGGCCTGAGTGTCGCGGAAACGGCGCTGCCTTCGACCAGCTTCGGCATCTGCTTGCGCGTCATGTGCTGTCCCGCCAGCAGTTCCTCCGACCAGTCGCGCTTGGCGACATCGAGCCAGAGCGTGCCGGACGCATCCGACATGTCCTCGACCATGTCGCCGCTCAGCAGATAGCGGAGATAGGCTTTCGGCAGCAGGACAGTGGCCACCTGTTTGAAGATCTCCGGCTCGTGGCGGCGGACCCAGAGCAGCTTCGGGCCGGTGAAGCCCGGCATGGCGGGATTGCCGGTGAGCTTGCTGATCTCCGGCCACTGCGCGGCGATCTCGATGCATTCCTGTTCGGAGCGGCCGTCGTTCCAGAGGATGCAGGGCCGCAAGGGGTTGCCGTTCTTGTCGAGAAGGGTGGCGCCGTGCTGCTGGCCGGAGAGGCCGATGCCCTGGACCGCGGCCATTTCCTTCGGGAACTTCACCTTGATCTCGTCGAGCGTTTTCGCCGTCGCGGTCCACCAATCGGCCGGTGCCTGCTCCGACCAGGTCGGGTGCGGGCGCGAGACTTCGAGCGGCGCGCTCGCGGTCGCGATCACCGTGTCGTCGCCGTCGATCAGGATGCTTTTGACCGACGAGGTGCCGAGGTCGATGCCGATGAACAACGCTTACCCTCCCTTGCGGCCGTTTCTTTTTGTTTTCGCCGCGGCCGATGCGGCGTGGAATTTATGGCAGATTGTCGCGCACGAAGATATCGATCCGGATGCGTTCCTGATCGGGAACGATCGCCTGTTTCAAGCCCAAAGCCATCAGCACGCGGGCCGCGGAACGGGCCTCGTGGCCGGGGTCCTGGTTGATCACCGCGTCCATGGTGCCGCGCATCAGGAAACGCTTCGAATGCGGGGTCAGTTCATGGCCGACGAAGATGACGTCACGGGCGCGGCCGGCATGCTCCAGCGCCTCAGCGACGCCGCGGTTGCCGGCACCGGCATTGTAGATGCCGACCAGATCGGGATGCTCGGCGAGCAAGGCCTCGACCACCGCGCGGGCACGCTCGCCTTCGTCGCGGCCTTCGCGCACGCCGAGTGCGCTGAGTTGTGGATAGTCGGCGGCGAGCACCTGCTGGAAACCGTAGATACGTTCGGCATGGTCGCGCAGCGACAGACTGCCGGCGAGGATCGCGACCGGGCCTGGACGACCGCCGGCGAAACGGCCGAGCAAGGTGGCCGCTGTGCGGCCGGCGGCGGAATTGTCGATGCCGACGAAATGCGCGCGCTTCGATCCGGGCACGTCGGAGATCAGAGTCACCACCTCGATGTCGCGGGCGTCGAGATCGTCGATCGCCTGGCGCACCATCGGGTGGTCGAGCGCCACCACCGCGACGCCTTCGTAAGAATCGTCGATGCCCTCCAGCGTCTTGGTCAGAGCCGCGGGATCGAAGACATCTGTCCAGACCACGTCGGCGACCGCGCGCTGGTTGCCGAGCCAACTCCGCGCCGCTTCGACCTGGTCGGCCAGAATGCGCATGAAGGTGTTGTTGCCGGCAGGCAGCACGAAGCAGAAGCGCTGGACGGAACGGCGCGCCAGCTTGGCGGCGATGGGATCGGGGCGATAGCCGAGCTTTTCCAGACTCTGTTCGACCGCATGGACCGAGCGCGACGAAACACCGGGCCGGCGGTTGATCACGCGATCGACGGTGGCGAGGCTCACGCCCGCCTCCCGCGCGACATCCGACAAGGTCATCCGCATCGGCCGTTCGATCATGGCCGGTACTCTGCAAATCTGCCTTGAGGTACGCAAGTCAAAACACGTCAGCGCACTGCAGCAAAAGGAAATGCGAGAGACATCGGATCCAAAAAGGGGAACCGCCGGCCAATGGGTCCGCGCCTTGGGGAGAGGCGGAGACTGGCCGGCGGTGCCGAGCGCCGCCCTTGGGAGGCAAGCGCTCTGGGGACTACGCCAAGCTGCGGGGCCAAGCAGGGGAACTCGGCGGCGCAGCAGGATTCTCGAGGTATTGTGAGGATTATCCTACGCGGCGGCTCTTAAATTTGCGTTACCAGCAAGAGACAGTGGGATTAAGAACCCAGGTCAGCTTGCATGTGCAAAGCATTCGTTTTGCAGCATTCACGGGAATCGCTGCGGCGCAGCAGCCGAAAAGAATTATCGCAAGGCTTGCGGGGAAATACCCAGGCGCGTGCGAAACGTCGCCGTCATATGGGCATGCGAGGCGAATCCGGAAGCCAGAGCAATCGCGGCCAGTCCGAGGCTCCGGTCGCGCAGCAGGAGTCGCGCGCGGGCGATCCGCCGCTCGATGATCTGGTCGTGCGGCGCCCTGCCCGTCGCCCGTTTGAAGGCGCGAGTGAAGAAGCCGGTGGAGAGGTCGAGCGCCGCGGCGAGATCCTGCACCGTGAGCCTGGTGTCGAGCCGCGCCTCGATCAGTTCATCGATCTGGCGCAGGCGTTGCGGCGTCATCCAGGCTTCCGCCCGCTCCGGCTTCAGCGCCAGCATCGCCGCGGCACGGGTTTCCAGAACATGGACCAAGCGCTCGCAAGCCAGCGGATCGATCGGCGCCGGCGCCAGCAACAGGCACCGCAAGGCGTTGGCGGTCCGGATCGCCGTCGCATCGATGGTGTCGCTGAAGCGCTGGGTCCAGATCCAGGGCGCTGCGGTGCCGGCGCCGACGGTGACCTTCAGGTATTCGCCGCCGGTCGCAGAGCTGGAATAGACGTCGCAACCGGCCGGCACGAAAGCGAGGCCGTTCGGCTTGGCGCGAAAGCCGGTGCGGCGATCGGTGCCGAAAGCGTGGATGCCGATCTGGCTGTCGAAGGCAAAGCCGATGACGGGTGCTGCCGGCGTGAAGCGCGCCTCATAGCCGTTCTTCGGCAAGAGCTCGACGGTCCAGCACCCGGGCTGTTCAAAGCGGCGAAGTCCATTCATGGACCCATCCTATCGGAGGCGGCCGGAACGGCGCTACCGGAGCGCCGCGGTTTGGGTCAGATTCTTGAAAGCGGCGCCCGCCGGCGCCTGCTAATTCGCACTTCCCGGAAGGATGCGCATGACCCTGTTCAGCCGAGACGCCCTCAACGAAGCCGCCGCCCTGGTGCACCAGACCGTGCCGCCGACGCCGAGCTTCGCCTGGCCCCTGCTCGCCCGCAGCATCGGCGCCACGGTCGTCGTGAAGCACGAGAACCACACGCCGACCGGCGCCTTCAAGCTGCGCGGCGGGCTGGTCTACATGGATTCGCTGCGCCGCTCGGGCAAGCTGCCGATGGGCGTCGTCACGGCGACCCGCGGCAACCACGGCCAGTCGGTGGCGCTCGCCGCATCGAAGTTCGGCGTTCACGCCGTGCTCGTGGTCCCCGAAGGCAACTCGGTTGAGAAGAACGCGGCGATGGAGGCGCTCGGCGGCGAGCTGGTCATCTCCGGTCGCGATTTCGACGAGAGCCGCGTCAAGGCCGCCGCGATCGAGCGCGAGCGCGGCTATCATTATGTCCCCTCTTTCCATGCCGATCTGGTGCGCGGCGTCGCCACGGCCGCGCTGGAGCTCTTCGCGGCGCATGACGATCTCGATGCGCTCTATGTCCCGATCGGCATGGGCTCCGGCATCTGCGCCGCGATCACCGCGCGGGATCTCTTAGGCCTGAAGACCGAGATCATCGGCGTCGTGGCGGAGAACGCCCCGGCCATCGCCCTCTCCTTCGCGGCCGGCAAGCCGGTCCCGACCGCGACAGCGCGCACCTTCGCCGATGGCCTGGCCTGCCGCGACCCGCAGCCGGAGGCACTGGCGATCATCACCAAGGGTGCTGCGCGGATCCTGCGCGTGACCGAAGAGGAGATCGCCGCCGCGATCCGCCTCTATTACACGGCGACCCACAACATGGCCGAGGGTGCGGGTGCCGCCGCCCTGGCCGCCTTGATCCAGGAGCGCGACAAGCAGAAAGGCCGGCGCATCGGCGTGATCCTCTCCGGCGGCAACATCGACATGCCGGTCTTCGCCCGGGTGCTCGCCGGCGAGACGCCGCCCGTCTGATGCAAGGGGTGTGATGTCAGACCTGGCGATCTCCCTGCTGATCTTCGCGGTGATCGCCACCGCTTCGCCCGGCGGGGCCACGACGCTCGCCACCGCATCCGGCATGCGCTTCGGCCTGACGCGCAGCCTGCCGCTGCTCTTCGGCATCGCGGTCGGATTGGCATCGCTGGTCGGCCTGGTCGCGGGCGGGTTGGGTTCGCTGGTGATGTCCTGGCCGGCGCTGCAATTCTGGCTGCGGCTGCTCGGCAGTGCCTATCTGCTGTGGCTCGCCTGGAGCATCGGCCGCCGCGGCGCGCCGAGCCCCGGCGGCGCTGCACGCGAACGGCCGATTCCGTTCGGCGGTGGGTTCCTGTTGCTCTGGAGCAATCCGAAAGGCTGGACCATGGCGGTCGGCGCCGCCGGCGCATACACCGCGCTCGCCGATGACCCGGTCAAGCTGGGTCTGCTGCTGGCGGGCGTGTTCGGCGTCGCGGCCATCGCATCACTCCTGCTCTGGTGCAGCGGCGGGCAGGTTCTGGCCCGCCTGTTGAAGACCGAGCAGCAATGGCGCGCGGTCAACATCGCCCTCGCCCTCCTGCTGGTCGCCTCGATCCTGCCGATGTGGCTTTAGCCGCGGACTTGACAGCCGCCGCCCTCGGTCGCATTGTGATGAGACAGGTCTGTCTCATCACGGATCACACATGAAAGCCTCAGACGACACCGCCCCCAGCAAACGCCAGCACATCGTCGATACCGCCTATGCGCTGTTCAAGCGGGAGGGCTTTCACGCGACCGGCATCGACCGGATCATCGCCGAGGCCGATGTGGCCAAGATGACCATGTACCGGAACTTCCCGAGCAAGGACGGTCTGATCGTCGAGGTTTTGAACCACCGGGCGCGGCGCTTCATGCACCAGCTCGACCGGCTGGCCCAGGGCACGGCGACGCCAGAGCGAAAGATCCGCGCGATCTTCGACTGGTATGGACACTGGTTCCGGCGCGCCGACTTTCACGGCTGCCTGTTCGCCCATGCCTTGGCGGAGTTCGGCGATCCCAAGCATCCGGTCTTCGCCGCGGTGGCGGCGCAGAAGACCGACCTCAAGCGCCGCATGCAGGAAATCCTCAGCACGATCATGCCGAAAGCCCGCGCGGAAAGCACCGCCGCGGCCTTGCTGATGCTGATCGAAGGCGCGACTTTGGTCGCACAGATGGGCCAAGGCGATCGCGCGATCCGCGATGCCTGGTTGGCCGCACAACCGATCATCGAAGCCGCAACGCGCAAGCGATGAGCGGCGTGGCGATCGGCCTTGCGCTGTTTGCGGCGGTCCTGCATGCCGCGTGGAACGCCTTCCTGCGCACGGGATCCGACCGGTTGTGGACGGTCACGGTCATGAGCTTCTCGAGCACCGGCGTCGCCATTGCGCTGGCGCTGTTCTCAACCCTGCCGCCGGCAACGGCCTGGCCCTATATCGCCACCTCTGCTCTGCTCCAGGTCGGCTACAGCCTGTTCCTGGTGGCGGCCTATCGCCAGGGCGAGCTCGGGCAGATCTATCCGATCGTGCGCGGCAGCGTGCCGCTGCTGGTGACGCTCGGCGGCTTCGTGATGGCCAATGAGCAGCTGACGCGCCTGCAGACTCTGGGCGTGCTGCTGGTGGCGGGCGGCATCATCAGCCTTTCCTTCGGGAAGAACCGCGCCCAGACCAAGTCGATCCTCTATGCCTTGGCGACCGGCACGATCATCGCCGGCTATGCAACCGTCGATGCGATCGGCGTCCGCAAGGCCGGCGAGGCCGGCGGCTACACCGCATGGGTCCTGCTGATCTACGGCGCCCTGCTGCCGGCGACGTTCGTTGCCTTGCGCGGCAGACTGCGTTTCGATCTCCGCAGTTCCGAAACCCTGAAGGCGCTGGCGGGCGGCGGGGTCGCGCTGGTCGCCTATGGCGTCGTGGTTGCTGCCTTTGCGCTGGGGCCCGCAGGGCCGATCGCCGCTATCCGCGAGACCAGCGTCGTCTTCGCCGCCTTTATCGGATGGCTGTTCCTCGGCGAGCGATTGACGCCGCGCCGGGCCGTGGCTTGCGCAGTGGTGGCACTCGGCGCCGTCAGCCTCGGCTATCGGGGTTGAGCCGTTCCGGTCGGAAGCTTGCCGAGGATGATCATGCCCAGCACGTCGTCCTTGGTGACGTCGGCTGTGCGCACCGTGCCGACCAGCTTGCCGTTCTTCATGACGCTCACGCGATCCGAGAGGTCGAAGACGTCGTGCAGGTCGTGGCTGATCAGGAAGATGCCAAGGCCTTCTCTCTTCAACTGCTGGATCAGCTCGGCGACCATCTTGGTTTCCTGGACGCCAAGTGCCGCCGTGGGCTCGTCCATGATCAGGATGCGGGCGTTGAAATGCACCGCCCTGGCAATCGCGACCGACTGGCGCTGGCCGCCGGACAAAGCCGCGACCGGCGCATGAAATTTCTGGAAGTTCGGATTGAGGCGGTTCATCACCTTGCGGGTGGCATCCTCCATCGCCGCCTCGTCCAGCAGCACGCCGGATTCCAGCTCGCGGCCGAGGAAGAGATTGGCGCAAGCGTCGAGATTGTCCGCCAAAGCGAGGTTCTGATAGATCGTCTCGATCCGGTATTTCCGGGCATCGCGCGCGCTGTGGATCGGCGCGACCGCGCCGTCGATCCAGATCTCGCCGGCGTCGCAGGCATAGGCGCCGGACAGCACCTTGATCAGCGTCGACTTGCCGGCGCCGTTATGGCCCAAGAGACCAACGACCTCGCCGGGAAAGAGATCGACCGTCACGTCGTCGACCGCGCGCACCCCGCCGAAGCTGACCGAGATGTTGCGCATCTCAACCAAAGGATTCATCGCCTGTCCGTCATCCGCCCCTTTGGCATCCGCCATGACCGTCAAACCTTCCTGCGGCGCTGGTAGAGTTGGTCGATGAAGACCGCAATCACCAGGACGAGACCGGTCACGATATTCTGCAGCGAGGCGTCGAAGCCCAGCAGAGACATGCCACTTTGCAGGCTCTGGATCACGATCGCGCCCAGCAGCGCGCCGGCGATCGTGCCGACGCCGCCGGAAAGCGAGACGCCGCCGATCACCGCGCCGGCGATCACCTTGAGTTCGTCCAATGTGCCGATCGAATTTCCGGCGGATTGCAGGCGCGCCGAGCCGATGATCGCGGCGACGCCGCACAGAGCGCCCATCAGCGTGAACACCCAGAAGGTCATGCGCTTCGTATCTACACCGGCGCGGTCGGCGGCTTCGAGATTGCCGCCCATGGCGAAAACATAGCGGCCGAAGCGGGTGCGATTCAGCACCACGATGCCCGCCACGGCGAGCGCGATCACGATCAGCACCGGATAGGCAATGCCCTCGGCAACGGTGAGACCCTCGGCCGGAATGACCCAGCCCTTGATCTCGGCGAGCTGCTTCACGGCGCCCGGCGGCATCTCGTAGGCGATCATGGTCGCGGCGAAGGCGACGACCAGCGCACATTGACCGCCGACGACGGCGGCCTCGGCCCAGATCGGGCGCACCGGGAAGCCGAAGCGGAGCTTGCGGCGACGGCGCTGAATGGCGGCATAGACAATAACCAGCACGGCCAGCAGGGCGAAGATCCAGCTGCCCCACTCGCCCAGGGTGCCGAAGGCGCCGCCGCCCAAGAGCAGGAAGGTCTGGTCGAGCGGCGCCACGGTCTGCCCCGTCGTCACCCACCAGGCGCAGCCGCGCCAGATGAGGAGGCCGCCCAGGGTGACGACGAAAGACGGGACGCCGAGATAGCCGATGATGAGTCCGTTGATCGCGCCCAAGAACGCGCCGATCAGGATTCCGGCGATGACGGTGATGATCCAGATCGACGGGCTGCCGAGACCGACCAGCGGCGGAAGCCAGCGCGCCTGAAGAACGCCGATGATCATCGCAGTGACGCCGAGGATCGAGCCGACCGAGAGATCGATCTGCCGGATCACGATGACGAAGACCATGCCGATGGTCATGACTGCGACCGAAGCCGTCTGGGTCGAGAGATTGTAGAGATTGCGCGGCGTGATGAACTTGCCGTCGGAGAGGATGTGGAAGCCGATCCAGATGACGATCAGGCTGGCGACCATGCCGAGCAGGCGCTCGTCGATCTCGAGGCGGGCGAACAGGCGGCGGAACGTGTTCATGCCCTGCTGACTGGCTCCAGCGGTCGTGACACTCATCAAGGATAGTCCAATTGTATGGGCGGAGAAATGCCCCGCCCAACCCTCAGCGATCGAAGTAGAGGGTCGGGCGGGTTGAGGTGTGGAGAGTGAGTCTTACGCCGGATCTACTTGCAAACCGCGACTTTACCCGCGGCCACGCCCTGGCAGACCTCGTCCTTCGAGATCCAGCCGGCATCGATCACCACATTGAGGTTGTCCTTGGTGATCGGGACCGGCTTCAGGAAGGTCGAGTTCAGAGTGTTGCCGCCGGGGCTCTTGAACTGCACGGTGCCCGGGATGTCGGTGAGCTTGGTGCCTTTGGCGAGCTGCACGGCGATCTCGCCGGCGGCCTTGCCGAGTTCGCGCGCGTCCTTCCAGACCGAGACGGTCTGGGTGCCGACCGCGACCCGGTTCAGAGCGGCCTTGTCGCCGTCCTGACCGGAGACCGGAATCCCCTGCAGGCCCTGCGCCGTGAGCGCCGCGACCACGCCGCCCGCGGTGCCGTCATTGGAAGCCACCACCGCATCGACCTTGTTATCGGCTTGGGTGAGGATCTGCTCCATGTTCTTCTGCGCGTTCTCCGGCTTCCAGCCGTCGGTGTACTGCTCGCCGACCACCTTGATGGCGCCGCTGTCGATGGCACCCTTCAGGACTTCGAGTTGGCCTTCATGCAGGAAGTCCGCATTGGGATCGCTCTGCGAGCCCTTGATGAAGACGTAGTTGCCCTTCGGCTGGGCCGCAAACACGCCTTGTGCCTGCATCCGGCCGACTTCCTTGTTGTCGAAGGTCAGGTAATAGGCGCCCGGATTCTCGATCAACCGGTCGTAACCGATCACCGGAATGCCTTCGTTCAAGGCCGCGGTGATCGCGGGCTCGATCGACTTCGCATCCTGGGCCAGCACGATCAGCGCCTTGGCGCCGCCGGCGATCAGGCTCTGGACGTCGTTCAATTGCTTGGTCGGATCGCTCTGTGCGTCGGCGCTGATGTACTTGGCGCCGGCCGCGGCAAGCGCCGACTTGATCGCGGCTTCGTCGGTCTTCCAGCGCTCTTCCTGGAAATTCGACCAGGAAACGCCGACCACCAGGTCCTGGGCGCTGGCAATTGCCGAGCCGAAGACCGTCGCAGCGAGTGCCATTGCCGGCACCGCCCATTGCAGATGTCGCTTCATTTCTAAAATCCCTCCCGTCAAAGGTGCCTGCTCGTTGTCTCAGGCCCATCGCGCCGATTGGTTGGACGCGATTGGTTGGCAGCCCGTTATTAACTTCGAGCATTGAACTTAATGTGCGGTGGAGTGCGCGTGATCGTCAAGCGGATTCCCTTTGGACTTTGGTCGGTATGGCGCAGAGCCCTTCCCTTTCGCATCGCAACATACTGTCTCAGAACGGAAATGTTTTATGGCGCCCACCCGACCATCTTCCATCAAACGAATTGACAGCCGCCTCTCTGTCTTTCATTTGTTTCAGTGCTGAACAAAACCAGGCGCATTCGTCGTACAAATTCGGCATAACCGGCTATGAACCGCATCAGCCCTCCGCCACCGACCTCGCCGACCCGCAACCGCATCCTGCAGGCTTTGCGCATCCATGGGCCGCAGGCGCGCGTCGACCTGAGCACGATCGTCGAGATGAGTCCGGCGACCGTGTCCGGGGTCACCGGCGAGCTGGTGCGTGCCGGCGCGCTTCGCGAAGTGTTCGGCCGGGAAGATGCCGGCGATGCGGGCCGCGGTCGCGGCCGGCCGAAGGTCACGATCGAATTGGTGCCGGAGACGGCGCATGTGATCGCGGTGAAGCTGTCGATCAACGAGATTCAGGTGGCACTCGGCGACTTCACCGGTGCGATGGTGGCGACCGAGACCATGCCGCTCGACACCCGCGCTCTCGCCGCTGCCGACATCGTGGCCGCGGTCGGCGACGCGATCGAGCGCTGCCATCGTTCGATGGCGCCGGGTTACGGCCCCTGTCTCGGTATCGGACTCGCGGTGCAGGGCCTGGTGCGCGATTCCGACATCATCGCCTGGAGCCCGGCCTTGAGCGTGCGCGATGTCGATATCGTGCAGCCACTGGTGCGTCGCTTCGACCTGCCGGTCTATGCGGCCAACGACGCCAATTGCATCGCGGTCGCGCTGCGCAACAAGCCGGAATTCCAGGCGATCGACAATATGGCGGTGCTGATGCTCGGCACCGGCGTCGGCATGGGCCTGATTGTCGGCGGCAAGGTATATGACGGCCGCACCGGCGCCGCCGCCGAGTTCGGCCACACCAAGTACCAGATGGACGGGCCGTTCTGTCACTGCGGCCGGCGCGGCTGCATCGAGAGTTTCGTCGGCGATTACGCGCTCTATCGCGACGCGCGGGCGATGCTCGACCTGCCGAACACCGACGCGCTGCACCCTTCCGAGCAGCAGATGCAGGTGCTGTGCGATCTCGCCGCCAAGGGCGATCCGGTGGCGCTGGGCCTGTTCGAGCAGGCGGGCCGCGCGCTCGGCTTCGGCCTCACCAACTTGATCGCCCTGATCAGCCCGAGCCTGATCCTGGTTTCCGGAAGCGGCGTGCGCGCCTACCAATATTTAGAACCCAGCATGCGGCGCAGCCTCAAGGACGGGCTGGTCGAGACCTTGCTGGCCAACACCGAGATCCGCCGCCAGCCCTGGGACGAGGATCTCACGCTGCGCGGAATCACAGCGCTAGTCCAGGCGAACGTGCCGTATCAACCGAGCTGACGCCGCGTTCCTTTCTGACGGGCCTCACGCGGCTTCAAGGCCCTCACCCTGTCCCTCTCCCTACGGGCGAGGGAACGCTGTTGCTATCACTCGGTAAACCCCTCTCCCGTAGGGAGAGGTTGGGTGAGGGCCTTGCCGCAGCGTGAGGCCTAACAAGCACTGACAAATACCAAGACGGCGTATAATCTCCGCGCCACGAATGTATGACAATTCTCGTTGAGGAGGATCGGATGGCGGGTAAGCGCGTCGGATTGATCGGCGTCGGGCTGATGGGCTACGGCATCGGCAAGAACATCGTGACCAAGGGCCACAGCCTGAAGGTGCTCGCCCACAAGAACCGCGAGCCGGTCGAGAAGCTGCTGAAGCTCGGCGCCACCGAAGGCAAGAGCCCACGGGAGATCGCCGCCGAGAGCGACATCGTCTTCTTGTGCGTCACCGGCTCGCCCCAGGTCGAGGAGGTAGTCTATCGCGAGGACGGCGTGCTGGCCGGCGTGCACAAGGGCCTGATCGTCGCCGATTGCAGCACGGCTGAGCCGAGCTCGACCTTGAAGGTCGCGGCCGACATCCAGAAGAAGGGCGGCCGCTTCGCCGATACCCCCCTCACCCGCACGCCGGTCGAGGCCGAGGCCGGCAAACTGGGCCTCATGACCGGCGGCGACGACGCGACCCTCAAAGAGCTGCGGCCGGTACTCGACTGCTTCGCCGACACGATCATTCATGCCGGCGGTATCAGCGCGGGTCACAAGCTGAAGCTGATCAACAATTTCGTGGCTCTCGGCACCGCCACGGTCGTCGCCGAGGCGATCACGGCGGCGACCAAGGCCGGCGTCGACCTCCAAGCGCTCTACGACATCGTGATGGCGGGCGGCGCCAAGTCGGTGATGTTCGAGCGGCTGATGAAAGTGCCGCTCGCCGACGACGACACGGCGCTCAAATTCGCCGTCGCCACGGCGCGGAAGGATCTGCGCTACTACACCAACATGACCGAGCAGATCTCCGCCACCTCCTTCGTCGCCGAGGTGGTGCATCAGACGTTCATCCTGGCCGAGAATTCAGGCTATTCGCAGCGGTTCGTGCCGCGGATGGTGGATTTCTTCGCCGGCTTGAACGGAGTCGAGAACCGCAGGAAATAGCCGGTCTCGGCAACAGGATAACGCTCTTGACTCCACCACCCCGGCTTGGTCGGATGAATGCGAGGCGGTTCTGCGATAGACTGCCCCGGGGAATGCTTGCAGAATCGGCGCGCATCGGCCATGCAAAGCCGCACCATTTGCGTCGACGGGAAGAGGCATGAAGCACTTCCCCCATAAAACACGATGAGGAGGGGTTCCCATATGATCCGCACAGCAACCTGTGCCCTGCTGGCCGCTTTCCTGCTCGCCGGATGCGGCGAGAAGAAGGAAGAGAAGGCCGCGAGCAACGACCAGGCCGCCACGACGACGCCGGCAGCCGCACCGGCGGCGAGCGGCGCCAAGATCGGCAATTGCGAAGTGGTCGGGCCGAAGGGCTCGAACCCGATCGCCAGCCCGGCCAAGGCCGGCCAGCTGACCGTCGAGGTCTCCCTGCCCGCGCCGATCTGGTGGAACGGCGATACGCCCGAAGCGATCAAGGACGGCATGGAATACTGCCTCGCCGCCGAGATCGCCTATCGCGCCGGCTTCGAGAAGGTCGAGGTGGTGAACGTCGGCTGGGATCCGCTGGTGACCGGCCAGACCTCCGGCTTCGATCTCGCGATGTCGGAAATCTCGATCACCGACGAGCGCAAGAAGGTGGTCGATTTCTCGGTGCCCTATTTCAGCTCCGACATCGGCGTGCTGTCTCGGACCGACAAATTGGTCGATGACAAGACCATCAAAGAGGTTCAGGTCGGTGTGCAGCAGGCCACCACCGGCGCCTCGTTCGCGACCGACACACTGAAGCTGACCAAAGTGAACGTCTATCCGGACCAGGGCGACATGTTCACCGCCTTGCGCGCCGGCCAGATCGACGCTGCGATCACCGACACCTCGATCGTGCTCGCCGAGGAAGTGCGCGGCGAAGGCAAGGTCAAGGTGCCGGGCCAGTACAAGACCGGCGAGTCCTACGGTGCGCTCTATCCGAAGGGCGGTGCCAACAACGCGACGATCGACAAGATCATCCAGTCGATCATCGACGACGGCACCATGAAGAAACTGAGCGCGAAGTGGCTGGCCTCGGTCTGGGGCAAGGACCCGGCCGACGTCCCGGTCTGGAACCCGTAAGCAGAGAGTCGTTTTCCCGGTCGCGGCAACACCGCGGCCGGGAATATCGTTTCAAACCGAGATCGTGACCGAGACCAATCCGAAGTGACTTCCCTGCCGCCAAGCGTCGCTGCAAACGGAGCCCGGCAGGGTGCTGACGGTCTTTCCCTCGCCTCCATCCTGTTCGCCGCCCTCTGCGTGCTCGCCGCCTTCGGCGCGACCGTGCTGGTGCGCAGCGCCCTGGTCCATCTCAACGCCTATAGCAGCGTCTGGGAAATCCCGCTGATCGCGACCATCGCCGTCGCGGCCGTTCTGTTCTGGCCGGCCTTGCGGGGGATGAATCTTTCCCGCAAGGCACGGCGCTTTCTCGATGCCGGCGACGTGGTCCATGCGCGGATCGACACCGCCGCCGCCAAGGAAAGCGCGGTCCTCACCTTCGGCTGGGGCATCTTCTTTCTCATCGCCATCGGCACGGTCT
>Ga0268265_10002454_pt1 | contig 13954 bp, 35 predicted proteins | sample KBSSwiS52_FD_190355 | JGI IMG/M metagenome (GOLD analysis project Ga0268265, IMG submission 190355) | Switchgrass rhizosphere microbial communities from Kellogg Biological Station, Michigan, USA - KBS Switchgrass S5-2 (SPAdes) (version 2) | ecosystem: Host-associated > Plants > Roots >... | reverse complement strand
GGGGGGGGGGGGGGGGTGGACCTTGGCCGCTCGCCGTGTGTTACCGCTCATCGCGGGACCTCGGGGCGCTTGAAGTAGATGGATCGCCACCCGCGGTCGTCCCTCTCCATGTGCCACGCCTCCCATCCCTCGCCGCCCTTGGCGCGCAGCACGTCGTACCAATTCTCCCCAGGAGCTACGTTGACGCTCGTGTATTCCCAGCGATTCATGGCACCACCTCGGACCATCGCATCTTGTCGCGGATGTCGTACCATTCCTTGAGCGTCCATGGGCACGGGCCATCGAACCCGGTGCCAGAGGCAGGTGGCTCGACGAGCGCACCGCTGGTCAGGTCGTACACGACGAAGGCCGCTCCTAGCGGCGACCATGTCACCCCATGATCGCGCTCGCGCACCATCCCGCTCGAGATGCGCGGACCGCACAGCACGATGCCATCGCATCGCGTGACCACGGCGCACGCGTCGCGCAAGCCGGCCTCGCGCTGTGCCGCGTCGTCGTCGTCGGCTCCGGCCAGGCACGACGCGATCCACGGCGCCATGAACGTGTCGCCAGGGAACGAGCGGCGTAGCCACGCGAGCCACGCCATGGCGCGTTCGATGTTGCGCTTGACGAGGATCCCGGCGGCCATCGGAGCTCTCGCCTCGGGAAGCGTCTCGCGCGCGAAGTGCAGCTCCTCTGGCGTCGGCGCGAGCGGATGCGCGACGTACAGCACGGTGCGGTTCATTGCTCCAGGCCTTTCTCTCGCGCGACGCGTCCAACCGCGACCGCGATGTCCTCGCGGTGAAACGACGGGTCGAGGAAAAATAGCACCGATAGCTGCTCCAGCGCGAACTTGCTGTCAGCCTGAGATAGCAGCTTCATCATCTGCGCGAACTGGTCCGCGTCATGAGGGACGTAGCCGGGGTAGTAGACAGGCGCCGCGCTGGGAGCGTTCTCATCCAGGCACCCGATGCACACGAAGCCGCCGGTGCATCGGCACACGTGCTCGGTGTCGTCGCCGCGCCCGTGGCACCATATCTGCCGCGCGAGCCAGCCGGCCATGAAGCGCGTCCTTGTCGGTGCGATACCGGCCCGATGCAGATTCCATCCAACCCTGGAGTCAGAGCCAAGCCACGCCGTTCCGCCCTCGTCGACCAGGGTAGCGAGGTTCGCCGCAGTGCGCTCGATCCGCACCGCCTCATCAGTGGCGAGCCAGTTGACCTCGTCTTGTTCTCCCATGCTCATGGCGTCACGTACCTGACCGAGCCGCACACGCGCACCAACTCGGCGACGGAGTAGTTGTCGCGATGTTCTCGATCCTCGTCTTGCAGGACCGAGGCGAGGACATTCACTGTTCCCGCGCCACTGCTCCGCTGACACATCAGGACGCCGTGCCAGCAGCTCGCGGTGCGGCACGCGTCGCAGACCGTGACCAGGTAGTCCCTCATGGCGTCTCTCCTTTCAGCGCCGCGTCGAGGCGGCACGGGATGCATCGCTCGTCGCATTCGGCATCGTGTTGACCGCTCGAGTTCTCCTTGCACTCGCATTCGCACTCGCATTCGCTGTCGCCCAGCAGCGTCTCCACGCGCTGCACCGACTCGCGCATCTTCTTGTTCTCGGCGCGCAGACGATCGATCTCCGACCGCAGCACGTGCACGGTTCCACCGAATTGAGCAGACGCATCGACCAGCTTATCGCCAAGCGTCCTGGGCGTCGTGGCCATGACATCCTCACGAAGCCGGTCGTTCTCCGTGCGCAGGCGGTCGCGCTCCTCGAATACCGAGCCGACCTCGACGCGAACCATGGGGTGATGGTCGAGCCTTCCGCACTTGTTCGTGCACGCCTGGCGGATCGTGCACTCCTGCGAGTCGGCAGGGCATGACCAGGGCGCCGGTTCAGCCTGGACCTCTTCCGGCGATGCGCCGACGCGCTTCTCATCCCGGGTCATGAACACCTCCGGCGTGACCGCGCCAGGACCCCATACCGTGGCGTCGTTCAGTTCGAGCGACTCGATGACGTATCCCGGGATGAGCTTGCAGATGAACTCGAGCGCGGCGAGGTCCAGCTCGCTCAGGTCGAGCAGCGGCTGATCGTTGCCGTCGCCGGCCTCGCGCACCCTGACCAGCACGGCGGCGAGCTCACGGCAGGTCATCATGGCGTCACCCACGGCGTGACGAGGTACAGCATCCAGGTCACGCCGATGCCCAGGCCGACGCAGACGCCGGCCTCGATCCGGCGTGGCGCCTTGGTGAGCTGGTCGAGTACCTCGGCCATGAGCTCGAGGAACAGCGACATCACGATCGCGAGCAGGATCCATCCGCTCGCGGACAGGCCGCTGAGCATGTTGGAGATCATGGTTGATACCTCTCCTCGAGCACGCCGGGCCGGCAGTGCGCGCACCCCGCGCACATGTAGTGCCCATCCGTGTCGCAGTCGCCGGCCGGCTCGCCAGGCTCGAACGCGCGCGATGGACACGGAAAGTCGGGGTCTCGCTCCGGGCGGTCGAGGCCGATGGCAGACCTCACCAGCTCGCGAGCGGTCAGCACGTGATCCGCCCCGCGGTGAAGTGCCGGCGCGCGCCACATGCTGGGCACGTGTGCTCGTACACGCCGGGCCGGAACACCTGGTGGCTCGGCGGGTTGTGCTCGGGATGGCGACACGGAACGGGTGGGTCGGTGAGCTTTCTGGTCGGCACAAGGTCTCCTTGTTGATGTTTTCCACCACGTCTTCGACGGGGAATCGGCGCGCGTGGAAACTGGTTCATGGGGTTCGTCGTCGAAAATGGCAGAACATCCGGTTCGGCTGGGATGCGCAGTTCTGGTCAATCCTCGTCGGAGAAGCGCGCCGTATAACTGGCTCGGCGCGATGGATTTCCACCGAGGTTTCCACGGATCACCGCCGGCCGCCCTGGAGAACGCGGAGCCGACGCTCGATGCTTGACGTCGTTGCCGCGTCGCGGCTCACGTAGCTGCGCGTGGTCACGGCAGGGGCATCGCCCGTGGCGTGGCCGAGGTGGCGAGCGATGGCGAGCGGCATCTCGCCGGCCTCGGCCGCGACAGAGGCGCTGGTACGGCGGATCGCCTGCGGGCCGATCGCTCCGACGCCAGCGGCCTGGCAAACCTCGCGGACACGCTCCCACGCCGTGGTCCGTCCCATCCTCGCGCCGAGTTCGTTCGTGAAAATCGGGTCGTCCGGCGCCTTGTCGCGCACCAGGTCAGCGAGGAGATCGCGCAGCACATCGGGCAGGCGGAAGTGCCGGCGCCCTGCCGCGGTCTTGGTCTTGCCGACGCGGAGTACCGTGCCCGCGTCGTCGATGTCGCGCACGTTGCGCTTCCACAGCTCGGAAGCGCGAGTACCCAGGTACAGGTACGCGAGCGTCAGCACGGCGTGCTGGTTCGTCCCATGCGCGATGCACCAAGCCTCGAGTCGGCGCGATTCGTCCGTGCTCAGCGTGACCTTGTCCGCGCCGACCACCCGCGCCCCGACCGGCTCGACGTCGGCGAATGGGTTCGCGCGGAGCCACTTCTGCTTCGTGCAGAATCGCCCGAAGTCGCGCGCCCGGCCGAGCGAGTTGCGGTGCGTGTCCACTGCCCTGGCCTGCCCCGCCTTGGCGTGTCCATCCGGGTACACGCGTGCCGCGGCGTACAGCTCCGCGCCACGGCCGGCGATGTACCGCACCGGACGCGACATCACCGAGCCGAGGATCCGCGCGAGCATGTCCCGGTACGTCGAGATCGTGACCTCGGGCCTGCCCCTGGCCCGCTTCGAATCGAGCCACGCTTCGATGGCCTGGCTCACCGTGACGCCCTGTTTCTCGTCGCGTGCCGCTTCGATGGCCGCGTCAGCCTCTGCTCGCGTATCGAAGCTCTCATAGCGCGTCGACCTCGTTCCGCCGCGGCTCGTAACGATGTGGATGCGCCATCGGTCTCCGTGCTTGTACGGTCCATGTGCTCGTGGTCCTGTTCTGCGCATGGGTCTCCTTGCCCACGCGCGCCGATTCCCGGAGCGGAGGGTCGCTCAGATCGGATCCGCGCCGCAACCGCGGCGGCGATCGCCTCGATGTCGGCGGGGTGGAGACGCGGCGTGGCCATCAGATCCACTCGCCGCGATCGGTCTGCATGTCGAGCGCCTCGCCGAACAGCCGGCGGTACGCGTTGAACACGCGGTCCCACATCGCCCACGCGGCGACCCCTTCCGCGCTGCGCAGGCGCTCGAAGCTCGTCGCGATGAACGCGTCGGTGAGCGGCCCGTAGAGCGTCACGGCTCCGCTCCGTTTCGCTCCAGTACGCGCTCCTCGTGGTCGTCCGAGTCCTTCGCCGCGGTGCTACGCGTCTTGCGCCATGGACCGATGAACCCGCAGCTGCAGCTGACGCGGCACTCCTTGTCGACCTCGCCACGGCGCTCGATCTCGATCTCGTGGCCGTCGAGAAGCTGGACGCTCATGACCATCCCATGGGCGCGCCGCATTCGCGCCAGGTCATCGCCAGACCATCGAGAGTCAGATGATCCTCGGCGATCCAGCCGCGCGCCGCGACCTCGAGCGCTAGCCACCATGCCATGCGCTGGACCGTGCGCGCGCGGATGATGTTCGGCGCGATCATCGCGACGCCTCGTGCGGACCCGGAGCGGGTGGGAATCCGAGCGCTGTGGTGATGTCGTAGACGCGGTTCCAGAGCGCGAGATGCCTGACGAGCTCCTCGCACGTCGCGCACCGCGTCTCATTGCACTCGCGTCGATGACTCCACAGGTACGCACCGCCCTTGCGCAGACCGTGGTGCGCCGCGACCCAGACCAGCTGGAGCACGATGTCGCTCATGCCGACCACCCGCTGTGGTCGAGCTCCGCGCCATCCGGCGCGATGACATGGAGGCGCACCAGCTTGCCCGCGCGCAGCGCCCGCAGCGCCATGCGCACCGTCATCCAGGTCCCGCCCGCGCGCTGTGGCGTCGACTCGGCCGGCGCGGCGATCATGACGCTGCTCGCGTCCACGATGGCTTGGTTTCGCACGTGGTACGGCGCGGGCTCATGGAGCTCTACGCAGAGCTCCAATGCGCGTGTGGATCTGAATAGAGCAACCCGCGGAGGATGACCTACGACCTCGAAGCCCATGCTGTCGCACTTCTCTGCGAACTCCTCATCAGCGCCGATGCAGCACCCTTGGTGGGTCACGATCGCCTCGTCGAACTCCTCGTCGATCTTGCAGAGCAAGTCGAACAATGCGACCTTCTGCGCGCCGGTCATCCCGTGCCGAGTCCCGGTGAATCCAATCTCCATCACGTCACCACCGTGACCGGAGTTGGCCCCGGCTCGATGAGCGCCGCGGTGGCCGCGCTTCGCTCCGCGTGCAGCGCCGCGGCGTACTCGATCAGTTCGCGCTCGGTCTTGCGGAGCGTGCCCTCCCACTCAGCAGCTTCTGCCAGCCACGCGTTGAGCTCCGCGGTTACTCGGGCTACCCCGTCGCGTTGAGCGCCTAGCATCTTCTTGGAGTGGATGTACGCCTGGATTTTCTTGTCGAGTTCGCTGCTCATGACCACGGATCCTTCTGTGCGCCGTTGCGAACCTGCATCCGCGCCACTTCGACATGTGGCGACGATGCGAGCGCTTGTTTTCCGAACTCGGTCAGGCTCCATACCGGGATGTCGCGCCGGGCCCGCGCCGGACGTCCGTCCGAGCTCTTGGCCGTCGTCGCGCCGCTCACGGATCGGGTCCCGTTCTGCGCAATCCACCCTCGCTTCGTGAGCGTTCCGCGGATCGCCGGAGCGATCCACGGCTGGATGCCCGTGGATAGCGCGAGCAACACCACGGTCTGGGGCAGCGTCGGCACGACCGGCGCTGCAGTGGCTACGGCCATAGCTTCGCGTCCTTTCTGATCGTCGCGAGCATGTCGAGCGGCTCATGGACCGGAACCGGGACGGCATCGGAGCAGCCCGCGACCCCGTACATCTCCTCGAAGCCGCGACATGCCGCGAGCAGGCACTCGATGCGGAGCTCGCGCTGGTCCGTGGTCATGCGCCCGCGCAGCGCCCAGGCCAGCTCGGCGATGTTGAGAAGGCGCTGCTGCTCGCCCGGGCTGAGTTGCCAGCCCTGCGCGAACATGATGCGGATGTTGTCGATCGACCTCATGTGCCGCGCAGCTCCGCGCCGAGCAGCGCGAGGTCAGCGAGCGCGTCGCCGATGCGGACGTCGATGTCGGGTTCTGACGCTGCCGTCGCGGCGAGGTCGGCGATCTCGATGACCCGGGCGCGCAGCGAGCGCAGCGCGACGACCGCTCTCGCGCCGGTCATGTACACGTCGTCGAGTTCGGTGCTCATCGCGCCAGGGTCGGCCCGGTGTTGTGCCGGATTGACCTGGGTCCTCGCGTCTTCCCACACCTCGTGCCATTGCTGCTCGTCGCTCATGGCTCACCCCGGCGCGGGCGGTTGAACTTCATCGCCGGCTCGTACTTGCAGCCACGGACGCAGTTCCAGATGCAGATCGCCTCGCATCCGCATGCGATCTGCATCGGCTCCTCGGTGCCACGGAACACGGTGCACGAGCAGTAGCCGTCGCCGTCCGAGTCGGTGCGCGCGCACTCCAATCCGGTTGTCCCTGGGATGTTCTTCACGAACAGGCGCGCCGCGGAGTCCGCCGCGGTCGGGTCAGTTCGTGTGCACGCACCGACGAAGATCAGAACCAGAATTGACGCTCTCATCGTGTCCTCCAAATCGTTCGCGCCCCCGCCAGGAATCGAACCTGGACCGTCCCGATAGACCAGTCGGGCAGCACACCCTGTGCTTCGAGAGCAGACGGCCGGGACCATTCCCGGCCGGGCACGCGCGCCGCCCCGCGCTTGACGACCTGACGGCGCGCGCACCAAAATCACCGCTGGCCCTCGCGGGCGTTGATCTCGGCATCGTGCTTCGCAAGCTCAGCGTCGGTCGGCTCCGAAGACGGAGGTTGCTCCTGGCGCCGGCCACGCCTACCACCGACCGCCGCGGCAGCAACGCTGGGTGGGCGCGCCGGTTTGTCGGCGTCACCGCGCTTGGCGGCAATGGCCTGATCCGGCGTGGTATGACCGTCGCGAATCGCGCGGTACAGCTGCTGGAGCTCGACGATCTCGGCCGGCGTGGTCGCGTCGAGGTCATGGCCGAGGTACTCGGTGAGCCACGACGGCTTGACGTTCAGGCCGCTGAACGCATCGGCGATCTTCCGGCGTTCCACGTCCGGGTCCTGCGCGGCCTTGTTCTGCGCCGTCTTATCGCAGCGCTCACGGCACTCGGCGAGCAGCCATCCCGGCACAAGGCGAAGCACGCCGGTGCGACTCGCCTTGCTGATCTCGGCCGCTTCCTTCGTGGTCACGTCGTCGGGCGTGGCCTCGACGCGGAACACCGTATCGCCGTAGCTGTTCACGCGCGTGCTGATCGCTTGCTGGCCGCGTTTGAGCGCCTTGACCTCGCGCGTCTTGGAGATCGTTAGATCCCGAGACCACGCCGTGTTGCGCTCGAAGTCGGTCACGGTCACGCGGACCACGCGCTCATCGTCGCTGTCGTACAGCGTTTGCGCCTCCGCGCCCATGTTGCCCATGGCCTTCATCGCGGCCTCTGCGAACCGAACGCTCATGCCCGTGATCGTCGCCCCTCCGCGCGGCACGCGGTAGATCGCACTCGCCGCGAAGCCAGGTCGTTCGCACTCCTTCAGGAGGTCTGCGCGCACGTCCATCATCACGCGCGGCCGATGCATCGCGATCATCCACCGCGCGTTGATATCCGCCGTGGCCTTGGCGGTCAGCGCTTGCGTCGCCGCGTTCTGCATGAGCGCAGAAACGCCCTCGAAGCTGCGACGCACGATCTGGTTTCGCTCCGGGGCATCGCCCGGTCCGTCGTCGTACGCATCGGCGCGATCGTCGTCGAATCGCTCACTCATCGTTCGTGTACCCCTCTCGTCGTAGCGCCCACTGCGGGCGGCTGATGCTCTGGTGATGCTGGTAATGAGGCCAGCGGTTGTTGCGCATGCACGATCGCCACATCTCGACGGCGCGTAGCCAGTCCCGTTCGCCGGACTCGAGGAACATCGCGTCCGGGTAAGGAGCGTACAGCGCGTACGGAGGATCCGGCTCGGCGAACGCGAAGCGGTACGAGACCCGGCCCATCAGCGTCGGACGCAGTGCGATCAGGGCGCGGATGTATGCCGCGGCTTGGATGCGGTACCCCATCGTCTCGACGTGGCGCTCCATCCGCTCCGGGTTCGCGTCTCCGGTGACCTTGAGCTCCGTGACCTCGCCACGCTCGAGATCGACGTGGTCCATCATGCACCGGCACTGCACGTCGCCCTCGTACCACTCGATCGCGACCTCGCTCCGTCCACTCAGCTCGATGCCGGCCTCGCGCAAGCGCTCGCTGATGCGCTCCGCCGCGGTCGTGTACTCGGTGTGCTCGACGTGAGTCAGCGGAACCATGCCGGCGGCGCGCGCCTTTTCTCGCGACTCCTGCGCCGCCTTGGTGCGCCAGTTGTCGAACGGAAGCGGTGCCATGCGCTTGCCCGCGCCGAGCACCAGATGATGAATCGCCGCGCCGCGGTCCATCTCCTTCGTCGGTTCCTTCTCGACGTGGGCGTGCATGGGCGATCGCTGGATCAGCGTCGTCGCGATAGACGACGACAGACCGGGTAGCTTGTGGTAGTCGTCCGGCGGTACATCGATGATTCTTGCCGCGCTCACAGCTTCCTCGCTTTCGAGACGGCGCTCGACCTCGAGTCGTGTCGGCTCACGCGCTTGCCGCGCACGCTGATCGTCCAGCAGGTCCCGGAGAACCGGACCCGCACCGTGCCGTTCGTGACGTCGTTCCACGTGCCCCACCAGCCGGGTGGGACGCGGATCGCACGCTCCATGTCGCGGACGGCCTTGGCCTCGAACTGCGCCCGGGTCACGACGGCATCTCCGTCGTGGTCACGCCGGACCGCGTGAACGCGAGCACGGCCCGGTGCGAGATGAGCAGGAAGTCGACGGGGCGGAACTGGCCCAGCGCTGGCGACGTCTCGACGAAGATCTCGTCACCGACGTCGAAGTCCACGGACGCGCGCGCCACGGCGTCGAGCGCAACGACGGTCGCGCGCGTCACGCCGGGGACCGCGCCGAACGAAGCCACGTCTCGGACCAGCACGGCGCTGTCGATCGAGCCGTGGAATTCGGCGCGCGCCGACTCGAGACGCGCCAGGAGCTCCTCGTTCAGCGACTCGAGCCGGTACGTGAGCGCGCGGTACGCGTCGACATCGGTCCGGTACGTGTTCACGAGCCGGCGCTCGACGCGCATCGACATCACGGACATGACCAATCCGATCGCTCCGAAGATCACGCCCCTCCAGATCATTGAGGAGACGACATGCGACGCGACCCCCATGGTGAGCCCGAGGATCCAGATCCAGTTAACCAGCACGGCTACCACCTCACCGGGCGGCCGTCGCCGTGGAACTGGTCCGCGTCGTGGATGCCGTGGTTGTGCTGGTTCCGCGCGCAACGGTACGTGTGCCCGTTGAGCACGATAGTGCGATGGCACCGCCGCGCGTCGCTCGCCGCGTACTCGACGCGGAGGTTCTGCGGGATCTCGGTCATCGCATCACCTTCGAGCCGTCGCGGGTCTCGCGAGTCCGCACGCCGGTGAGCTCGTGCTGGGTCGACTCGGCGAGAGCGGTGAGCGTGCCCAGGTACAGCAGCGCATCGGCCGGAACCTCGTCGCGATGGCACGCGACGTAGTGCACGATCAGGCTGTGCGTCACGATCTTGCTCGTGAGCTTGCCGTAGCAGATGTAGTGGTCCGCGTTGTCGGACATGGCGTTGCATCCGCGCCCGGTGCACTGGTGCTGGCCACGGTACCGGACCGATCCGGTCGTCGCGGACCGGAGCAACGCTGTCGCGGCGCGCGTGATGTCGTCAATGATCGGCGCGGTCGGTGCACCGCCCGGCTCGATGAATAAGAACCCATCGTTGCTGATCATGGTCTCCCCTTTCGTCGCAGATTCGCTGTGGTGGTCTCGCGAAAGTCGCGGACCGTCTTGGCACGCGGCAGTACCGCGCGTGCGTTGTGGGCTCGTCGTATGTCCCGGGCCCGGGTCGGGACGTCGTCCCACGCCGCGCGCTCCAGCCAGATGCCGAGCCGGATCCCGACTCCGAGCATGGCGAACAGCGCCGCGGTGAGGGCGATGGCGTACGTCGTCGTCGACATCACGGCTCGTCTCCGCGCAACACGTCGCTCGGGTACGACTCCGTGTCGCCACCGAAGTCCGTGCGGGCAGGCGGGATGCGCGGCGCAACCACTGCTACCGCGACCTGGACGCTGAGCTGGAGCAGCGCGGACCGAGCCTCGACGAGCTGCGCGTCGAGTTCCATGACCTGGGCCGCGGCGTCGACCAGCGTGTCACGCAGGGACTGCAGCTCGGCACAGCGCTCCGCATTGAGCGTCTGGAGCCGGACCGATTCGATGCGCTCCGACACGAGCTCTGCCTGGAGCCGCTCCACGGTCACGAGCTGGCGCTCGGCCAGGGCGCAGAACCAGTCCGCCTGCGCATCGTACCGGGCCAGGAGCTCGAGCACGCGGCGCAGGGTCTCGGGCCGCGACATGAGCAGGGCCAGTGCTCGGTCGTCGTGGCCCGCGCGCCGCGCCAGGTCGGCGAGCTCGCCGTCAGGCACGGTGTGGTCCGGTGCGGGCACGTCGTCGTCGACCGGATCGTCCTGATCGTCCTGGTACAGGCGCGGAAGCTGCGCCGCTTCGCTGCGCCTGGACCAGGGCCCTCCGACTCGGGTCTCGGTACGAGGTTCGATCGTGGTCATGGCGCTGCCTCCGATGCGTTCGACTTGGCGCGGAGCGCGCTCAGGATCGAGCGCAGGTTGATGGCCGCGGACTCACATTCGGCGCTGAGGTACCCGGTGATGCACGCGTACCGAGCGAACTCGTCAGATGACGCGTGCTCCGCGCCGGCCCTGCTCCGGGCAGACTCGAGCTGTTCCGCGAGCTGGTTGAGCTCGCGGAGGATCCATGCGTCGATCACGACCCGCATCCCTCTCGTGCGTTCCAAGCCGCGACGACACGCACTCGCGTCTCCTCCAAGCTCTGCAGGTCCGATAGCTTCCCCTCGAAGTCGATCAGGTCGGACAGGTCACGGTACAGGTTGTGGAGCTCCTCCATCTCGCGCCTAACTGCGCGACGGAACACCTTCAACCTGTCGGTGGTCAGGTCATCGGCGGTTACCTTCACGGCGCACCTCCGATCAACCGCTCCATCTCCACCATGTCTCGCCACTCCTGCAGGTCACACCTGAGCCCGCTCATCGCGCGACGGCTCGCGTACTTCGCGCCGATGTCGCCAGCGGCGCACGCCGCGTCGTAGCGCGCGCAGATCGCCGCGACCTCGCCGACCGGCGCGCGGCCGAGAGTGCCGCCGCATGCGCAGTTGCGTTGCTCGATGTGAGCGCCAGCCTCGATGAGCTGGACGCCGACGTAGGTCAGGCGCGACCACGACTCGTCATCGGCGACGAGCGCGGCGTGCACTGCGTCGGTGCAGACCGGGTTCGCACTCATGGCTTGAACCCCTTACCGGCGAGCCAGCGCGCAGCGATGCGCGCGTCAGACTCTACCGGACCGCAGCAGACGCCACGCGCGAACGCGCGGAGTCCGTGGACGCTGCGCCCGTGCTTGCGGTACAGGTTGCGGATCCGCTTGCCAGGCCGGAACACCTTGGCCGGGTCAACCCCGGCGCCAGGAACGAGCGCGCTCACAGCGACACCTCGACGATGAGGACCGTCGCGCGCCGCCACACCTGACGCTGCGCACGATGGCGCGCGTCAACGGCGCGATCCCGGAGCCGAGTCACGCGGCTGGCCAGGACATGGCCGGTCAGCGCGTCAGCCGCGGCGTCGAGGTCCGCGGCGATGGTCGACCACGGCGTGGTCGTGATGGATGAGTACGCGGTCCCGGTCTCCCATGCAGCGAGGGCCGACCGGGCCAATTCGTCCGCGGCGGTGATCGTCATGTGTCTACTATGCGTAGACAGACAGGACCGCGCAAGCAGATTCGTCTACATTTTGTTAACGCCGCGAAGAAGCAGGAGAACGATCCTCTCGTACTCGGCCGGCCGGACCTGGCGCAGCTCGCGCATCAGCGCCATGAAGCGCCGCTCCCGTTCGCGATCATCGGTCTGGTTCACCGCGGCCCCCGATGGCGATTCGGCTGCTCCCCAGCAGCAGACGCCATCCCGCCAACGTAACAGAAAGTTAAGTCCGCTTCACTCTCGCGGACAGGTCCGCGATCAGCGTGTCTTTCTGATCACTCGGAAGCCCACGGAACGCCTTAAGTAGTTCGGCCTCCCTCGGGTCTGCTGCTTCGGTTAGCTCTGGGTTATCGACGGTTGACGTCGGGATGCCCAGCACCTGGCTCACGATCGGAACGAGGTGGCTGCTCTTGCGATGCGGCACCTCCTTGCCCTTGACGACGTCGATCTGGAGCAGGAACCCGATGCCGGCAACGGAGCACTTCCATCCGGCGCGAGATATCTCCTCGACGAGGTCCCGATAGCTCCAGCCGCGCACCTTGAGTTCGTCGCGTACCTTGGCGATCCAAGCCACCGTCACGCGGTCCATGTCGTCCTGATGGCTTGGTCCGTTGTGGCGGGCCGGCACGAAAGCTTCAGGTATCACGGGGCCTTGTACACATGGAGTTGACGGCGCTTGACGTGGTCGTTAACAATTTGTAGACAGGTGATATGGCCACGAGGACGACAGGCGACAACATCGCCGACCTGAGACGACAGCGTAACTGGACGCAGGAAGACCTCGCGGCACGCGCCGAGGTGTGCCGCGGAACTGTCGCGTCGTGGGAAGGCGGGTCTCGTATGCCGCGACGCAAGCACCTGCAGCGTCTGGCAACCGTGTTCCGCGTCGGCGTCAAGGACATCGTCGGCGACCGCGCGTAGCTCCGCATTCTTCTCATGCCGCCACGGTGCGGCGCGTCTAACTGCTCCGCAAGTGGAGCACGCGTTCAGCGTGCCCCGATGCACACGAGGTCACCCATGCCGAAGAAACCGTCACGGCCACGAAAGCAGTCGCGCCGAACCGTCCACATCAGTCGCGAGACCTACGACCGCATCGCCGCGCATCGCGACGCGACCGGCGAGCCCATGTCCGCACTGCTCGAGCGCGTGCTCGAGCCAATCCTCAACGACACCAAGGAGACCACATGACCACGACACCGAAGATGTACCGCCAAGGCGACGTGCTGATCGTCGCCGTCGACTCCGTTCCGACCTCCGCGACTGCGCTGCCGCGTACTAAGCGCGGCGTCGTGCTCGCCGAGGGCGAGGTCACGGGCCATGCGCATCGCATCCCGTCGCGCCACGCGTCGCTGTACCGCAGCGAGACCGACGCGCGGTACCTGCGCGTGATGGGCCCGGCGCCGGTCGCGCTCCGGCACGAGGAGCATCGGACCGTGGAGATTCCGCCCGGAAACTACCGCGTGACCATCCACACCGAGTACGTGCCCGGCGAACTCCCCCGCCAGGTGCAGGACTGACCATGATCAACAAACTCACCGCAGACCAGGAGCGCCAGCTCGTCGAATTCCGCGACGAGTCGCGCGCCATCGGTACGCGTACAGGCCACGACGCGGAATGCGAGCGCATCGGTCGCGACGCGATCGCCGATGCGTACCGCGAGCTCGGGCGCGAGTCGCCGCGACTGGTGCTGTGGGCGCAATCTCCGATGCAGGCGCTGCTCATGCACTGGGCATTGCAGCGGTCGCTTCCGGGGGGCCAGCTCGGGGACCAGCTCTGGGACCAGCTCGGGGGCCAGCTCAGGGGCCAGCTCGGGGGCCAGCTCGGGGGCCAGCTCGGGGACCAGCTCTGGGGCCAGCTCAGGGGCCAGCTCTGGGGCCAGCTCAGGGGCCAGCTCAGGGGCCAGCGCGGGGGCCAGCTCTGGGACGAGCTCTGGGGCCAGCTCAGGGGCCAGCACGGGG
>Ga0268265_10002451_pt1 | contig 13976 bp, 12 predicted proteins | sample KBSSwiS52_FD_190355 | JGI IMG/M metagenome (GOLD analysis project Ga0268265, IMG submission 190355) | Switchgrass rhizosphere microbial communities from Kellogg Biological Station, Michigan, USA - KBS Switchgrass S5-2 (SPAdes) (version 2) | ecosystem: Host-associated > Plants > Roots >... | reverse complement strand
CGACCAGCACCGCACGCTTGCCGGCGTTGATTGCAGCGATAGCCTGCTCGGCGTGGAAACGGGCCGGGCTGGCGAGAACGACAACGTCCACGTCGGGATCGGCGAACAAGTCTTCGCAGTCGGTCGCCACCCGGGCACCAAGCCATTGCCCCGCCGCGTCGGCTCGGCCGCAGTCGGGGTCCCAGACCGCCCGCACCGCAAAATCCGCGGGCATACTTGCCAGATTACGGGCATGGATCGCCTGGAAAGCGAGACCCGTGCCGACGATCCCGACCCCGATCACTTGCTTCATTCCCGTTTTCTCCTTGCCGTTACAGTCCGAGCAGACGGCGACACGCAGTGGCGTCCACCTCCGCAGCGGCAACATCGTCGAAAGCCTGTTCTGTCACGCGAATCAGATGGTTGCGGATGAATGGAGCACCCTCTCGCGCACCATCTTGCGGATGCTTGATCGCGCATTCCCATTCGAGAATGGCCCAGCCATTGAAACCGTACTGCGCGAACTTCGAGAAGATCTGTCGGAAAATCCACCTGTCCATCCCCCAGCGAACGGAAGCGCCCAGGGCGATCGATCCAGTTCTGGTAGCCGCCATAGACGCCTGCGCGCCCTGTGGAACGGAACTGCACCGCCACCAGCTGGCCCTGCAGGTGGGTGGAAAGTTCGGTTACGCAGATCCCATGCCGTGCCAGACACCCGTGCAGATCGTCGCAATAATCCTGGCTTTCCGCCGCCAATTCAAGATCAATCAGACGCGGATCACACGGTAACTGTACACCTTCGTAGCCCAAATTCGCAGCCCATCGGGGAAGATGGCCTAGCGGATCGGTCGTGGGGGCATCACCCAGAAACTGAGCCAGGAAGATCGCCGGCCCCGTGATCGCTTTCATGCTTTTGCTTGTCCGGACATGAAGGTTGGCGGGTGCCGCGTCGGCACCCGCTCCCATTGCTTAGAACTTTGCGCCCACGCGCATGCCGAACTGGCGCGGATCAGCAAAGCCGACAGTGCCGAAGAACCCGGCCGATGCCTGCGTGACAGTAATCTCGTTCTCGAGATTACGCACGAAGGCGCCAATGTAATACCGCCCTTCAGGTGCTTCGTATGTCAGGGACAAGTCAGTCTTGTGGAACGCAGGCTGGTAGAAATATGCATAGTTGCCCTTGTCCGTCAACTCGTATCGGCTGCTGAACCTGGTCATTACAGAAGCCGTAAGGCTGCCATCGCCGATGGGCAGGTTGTAGTCGAGGCCGGCCGTCCACGTCCACTTTGGACTAAATTCGAGGGGGCGGCCCGAGAAGTCCACGCCCGGTGCTGGTACGAACTTGTCGTAACGGGCATCGAGATAGTTCAGGCTGACGCGCGCCGTCAGGCGATCGCTAGGACGCATGGTTGCATCCAGCTCGACGCCGTCCACCTTGGCCGCTGCGGCGTTACGCGTGACGGTGCATGGCAGATCGCCGTTGGGACCGCAGATGTTGACGATCTGGGTCAACTGAAGCCCTCGGTAGTCATAGTGAAATGCAGTGGCATTGAGGCGAAACTGTGGGCCGATCTTGAACTTGAACCCCGCCTCATAGGCCGTCAACGTTTCCGGTTCGTAGTAGAGCGCTTCTGCTGTCAAGCTGCACCCTGGCCCGGTGCCTGCTTCACACCCATCGTTGAAGCCACCGGCCTTGTAGCCTGTCGATACCGAAGCATAAATCAGACCAAGGGGACTGTCATAGTCCACACCGAGGCGCCACGTGGTCTTGTTGAAGGTACGCTTGGCGCCAGTTACTTCCAGTGTCGTCCGGCTTAAAAAACTGCCCAGGTTGTAGGAATCCACGATGGACGTGTAGGTATCGACCGCCGTCGAGCCGTAGCGTGATTTCGTGTCGCTCGAATAGCGGATGCCAGCTGTCAGCTTGAACCCCGGGGAGACCTCATACGTCGCCTGGCCGAAAGCTGATTTGTTTTCCGAAACGGTCGGGTCCCGGATGAACTGGAAGGCCGTGTTCGGCCCCAGCAGGTTGTAAAGCGACAGCAGGAGGTTGGAGCGTTCCTTGAAGTAGTAACCACCCACCTGCAACTGCAACGGTCCGTCGCCCGTAAGCGCCAGGCGCAGTTCATGCGAGGTCTGCCAGTAATGTCCCGGGAATGCCGCCGGCACGAAGCCGTTAGCGTAATTGCTCACCTCGTCGCGATTAAATTCCCGATACGAACCAAGGTATGTGAGCGCCGCAGGCCCCAGATCATAATTGATTTCACCCATGATCCCCTTGTCGTCGTTGTCGCGTCGGCTGCGCTGGACCTGACGGTTGGTAAGGGTGCGCAGCTCCCTGCTGGAGCGATCGCGGAATGTAGGTGCGTCGAAGGTCGAACGGACGCCGGTCACGATGTTCGAAAAGAAGTTTGCCGGCGGCACGACATCGTCTGTGGTTCCCTTCTGCTTGGCATAGTCACCCACAAGGTAAACCGTCAGTGCGCTGGTGGGCTCCCACAGGAGCGAGAGACGGCCGGCAATATTGTCCTTGTAACGATTGAGCGAGATACCGTCGCCTGGATTGCCATCGAGTACGAAATTGTCGCGTCGATCGACGTTCACTGCCGCACGCAAGGCGAAGTTGGAGCCGATCGGCACGTTCAGGGCGCCAGTCACGTTCAAGTTGTTGTAGCTTGCATACATCGCATCGACTGATGCGCCGAACTGCATCCTGGGTCGCGCGCTGATGACGTTGATGACACCCGCTGTGGAATTTCGACCGTAGAGGGTGCCTTGAGGTCCGCGCAGCACTTCCACTCGCTCGATGTCGAAGAAGCTGACTTCCTGGGCCTGCGGTCGGGCAATGTAGATGCCGTTCAGCATGAAGGCGGCCGAGGGATCGCCCTTTTCAGTGTTGTCTGCAGAACTGACGCCACGGATTGTGATCTGCAGGCCCCTGTTGCGCGTGATGGCGAGATTGGGAACTGCCGCATCAAGCTGTGTCGGGTTGGTGATGGCGGATTTAATCAATTCCGCCCCTTCAATCGCCGTCATCGCGATTGGGGTTTTTGACAACAGTGATTCCGTACGGTTGGCGGTCACGATGATGTCGTCCGCATTCCCGGCCTCGGGCGCATTGCTCTGAGCCCAAACAGGTCCGCTGGCAACAGCAAATAGCGAGGCCGCGGTGGCGAGAAACACCTCCCTCATTTCATCCTCCTTGATTATCGTTTATCGGTCGATGGGTAAAAACAGATCGCGACATACAAACAAATTATTATGGCTCATCCTGACCTGCCTTTCAGTATGGCCGCAGGTCGAGGCTGAGTTGATGCGGACGTGCTAGAGCAGCTGTCGGAAGAAGTACGAGGCAACCCTCCCCAATACTTTCACTGAGTGAGAGACGTTCGCGCACCGACACATTTGGTCCGGCAAACTGTCATTATCCCTTCCTCCCTCCTCTATCAATGCTCTCTCGCTGTGAGCGGGCATTCTTCGCTCATGGCGACCTGAGATCACTTTCGTAGACAATTAGCCCGTCACAAAAGTGTTGGATGCTGCTCTTTTAGATAGGCGGGTGGGCCACCTGCATATTCCAAGCCTGCTTTGCGCAAGCAAGCCTCGCTGCGAGGATGCGGAGCACCGGAGGATGATCGCAACCTGGGCGCGTTCGCAGATTTAGCTGGTGGCCTGCGCCGGACAACCGCGCGGTGCGCATCGACATGTCCATAGGCGGTACCTTCCTTGGGCGACGACCCCCATATCTGATGCCCACAGCTCAGAAGCGCTCCCGGACCGCCATCAGCGCGAGCACATCGTTCGTGCCGTCTGCGATCGTCCCCAGGCGGGCGTCCCTCAGCAGCTTCTCGATCGGATATTCGCGGGAAATGCCGTTCCCGCCGAAAATCTCGAACGCCTGGTTGGCGACTTCAAGGGCCGTCTGCGTCCCCGTGACCTTGCAGCTCACGGCGTTCTCGAAGCGGACGGGATAGACGGCATGATGCTCCATCGTCTGGCGGATCAGCGCGCGGGCCGCCTGGATCTTGCGGTACATGTCAAAGAGCTTGAGCTGCACCGCCTGATGCTCAAAAATCGCCCGCCCGCCCTGGATGCGCTGCCTGGCATAGCCGAGCGCATGCTCGAACGCCGCCCGCGCCAGGCCCACGGCGAAGATCGCCATGCCGGGGTTCGCCGCCGCGAGTATCCCTTCGACGAGCTGGGGATAGGCCTCGGGCGGGCACAGCATGTAACTGGCGGGGATCTCGACATCGTCGAAATAGATCTCTGCATCGGTGAGCGTCCGTACCCCCAGCTTGTCCAGCGGCTTTCCGCGCGATATTCCCGGCAGGTCCAGCGGCACGATAAATGCCGCGCATTTCGGGTCGCCGCTGCCGTCATCCAGGCGACAGAACAGGGCCGAGACATGGGCGATGCTGCCCAGCGATCCCCAGGCCGATTTCTGCCCCCTCAAGATGAAGCTGTTGCCCTTGCGGATCGCGACGCAATTGCTCTTGCCGCCACCCGCTTCGGGCGGGGAGATATGGTTCGCGAAATCCAGCATGTCCGACCCGTGACTGGGTTCGGTGATCGACCACATGCTGATCGCGGCGGGCGGGCAGATCGCGAACAGGTCTTCCCGACCGAACTGCCCGATCATGGCATGGGCGAAGCGGCTGGCATAGAGCGACCAGCCCAGTCCGCAATCGCCCCAGCCGAGTTCCTCGTTGATGACGTAGGTGAGACGGGCGATCCGGAGCGGATCAAGACCGCGCCCCGCCTCGGCGAGATCGAGTCCCAGCTCGCGATAGCGGCCAAACAGATCGAGCAGGCCCGATCCTTCCGCGATTACCTCTTCCGGCTGGAGCTTGTCCAGCCGGGCACCAAGGGGGCGCATCACGTCCCGCGCGAACTTATGTGCGGTGGCTTGTACCTCGGCCTCGATTTCGCCCAGGCCCGTCTCCGGCGTCCATGCCGCATCGCTCAGACGATCAAGCATCCTATTTCCCCCGCGAGCTTGTCTGTTCGCGATCCAGGATAAAGGTGAATGGCCGACAGTGAGCCTGCCATTTGGGACAGGGCGCAGGCGGGCTGATGGCATCCCCGCCTGATCCCATCCTGTTCACCATCCATCCAGCACGCACCGTCGAAGGTCAGGCCTCGCCCGACTTGGTCGAGCTGCGAAACAGGAAGGTCAGCAGGAACCACAAGAGGCCGGGTTTTCCCTTGACCAGCGCCCTGAAGGAGCGCGCCTCCTCGGGAGACAGAATTCCCTTCACCGGCATGGCACCCATCACTGTCCCGGTGAAGGTGATCTTGTTTCCTTCGCGGTTCAGCGTCTTCACTTCCATGAGGACGCTGCCGTCTGAGCTGAAAACCTTCATGTCCAGTTCCTATATAGCCATCACGCGGGAGATGTCGGCCCCCATGTCGTCGAGGATCTTCATCGCGGTCGCGCGGCCGCCGCCGGTAACCGCGCCGCCCGGGTGCATGAACGGCCCCGCCAGATACAGGCCTTCCGCGCCAGGCACCGCATATTGCGCGAGGGCGGGCGTCGGGCGGCGGCCGAGATATTGATGAATCCAGTTGCCGATGCCGAAGATATCGCCCTTCTGCATCGATGGCGACCATTCGGCCATGTCGGCAGGGGATTCCGCCGCGCTGGCGATGATGTTGTCCGAGGTCATGTTCGTGCAGTAGCTCGCGTACCGCTCCATCATCCAATCCTTGTACTGGTCGCGGATCTCCGCATTCCATCCGTCGATCGGACGGTTCCCGATCGGACCGGTGTGCTTGAGTTCAAGTGGCGCGAAATTATAGAGGTAAAGCGTATGCTTGCCCGGAGGCGCGCGCCGCGGATCGTGATTGGTGTGATGCGCGATCACGGCATTGAAGTTCGACGCGAGCTTGCCGTGCTTGCAGTCCTTCAATCCCTGGCGCAGTTCGTCAACGGTGGACGGAACGCATTCCACCAGCAGCGACTTGTTAATTTCCGGGCACTTGTAGCTCGGCGCCTCGTGGAGCGCCCAATGCGTGTTGAGCGCACCAAACGACGACAGCTCGCACTTGCGCGCGTCGGCCACCAGCTTTTCATCAAGGCCTTCAATATAGTCGCCGAGCAGCCAGGGATGGATGCAGGCCACGACGCACTTGCGGGCGGTGAGTATCTCGCCATTGTCGAGCTGGACGCCAGAGGTCTTGCCGCCGCTATTGATGACCTTGCGGACCCAGGTGTTGGTGCGGATTTCGCCGCCATGCGCCTCGATGCAGCGGACCAGCGAATCGCTCAACGCCTGTGTGCCGCCACGAACGGAGGTCTCCTCCTGCGTGTGCGCCACGGCGGTGACGAAATAGAGATAGACGCCGGTGCCACGCTCATCGGGATCAACCATGCCTTCCGCGACCCATTTTATGAAGTGCAGCCGAACCTTTTCATGCTCGAACATGCGGCAGATCATGTCGGTCGCGCTGGTCAGCATCGCGCCGAGGATCTCCTGGCCCATCGGACTCTGGTCCATCATCGCCACGAAGGGGCCGAAAGGGAGCGGCGGCTTGAACATGCCGGCGGTGAACATCGGCCCCATCTGGATCGTCCGCTGGACGAAGGCACGGTAGGTGTCGGCGTCCTTCTGCGAGAACTTGGCGATCGTCTCGCAGGTCTTGTCGAGGCTGACGAACGTGCCCATCCAGGTCTCGTCGGCAAAGAGCGAGACATAGGTGCCGTCCGGCGCGTCGAACTGAAGTCCATATTTGGACTGGAGTTCCAATTCGTCATTACGGATCATCGGGTTGGCCATGATCAGAATCATGCCGGTGGCGTGGGTATCGTGCTTGAAACCCGGCGCCGTCACCTCGCGGGAGACCACGCCGCCGCCGACAATGTCATTCTTCTCGAGCACGCACACGCTCATCCCGGCCTTGGCGAGGTAAGCGGCGGTGGTCAGCGTGTTATGGCCTGCGCCAACGAGGACTGCGTCATAAGTGTCAGCCATTGGGAAATCCTTTGAATCTCGTCCAGAACGGACGTTTGCTATTCCATGATGCGGACGCTGTGGGCCGCATCCACCGTCACTGTCGCGCCTGCGACGTAGAGCGAGGCGTCGCTCGCGAGGAACAGGAGCGGACCATCGAGTTCTTCGAGTTTGCCGAACCGCCCGATCGGCAGCCGGGCCTGGGCAGCCTGCCCTTCGGGTGATTCCAGGAACCAGCGGGTAAGGTCGGTTTCGATATAGCCCGGCGCCAGGCAGTTGACCCGGATTCCCTTCGCGATCAGGTCAAGCGCCATGGATTTGGTCATGTGGATCACGGCGGCTTTGGAGGCGCAATAGTTGGCCATTTCAGGCCGGGCGATCTGGCCGAGGATCGACGCGATATTGATGATCGATCCGGGTTTGCCCACTTTCACCAGACGCTGGGCGGCAATCTGCGCTGCGCGAAACAGGCCCTGGACGTTGATCTCCATGACCGAGGTGAACTGCTCGTCGGTCATATCGACCAACGGCGCCGTCGCCTGCACGCCCGCCGAGTTGACAAGGATTTCGACGAAGCCGAAACTGGCCTCTACCTGGTCGAAACCGTCTTCCAACGCCGCGCGATCGGAGAGGTCGGCGCTTACCGCAAGTGCCTCGCCGCCCCGCTCACGGATGGCGTTCGCGACCGCTTCGAGCGGCTCGGGGCGGCGGCCCATCACGGCGACCTTCGCGCCGTTTGCCGCCAGCGTCCGCGCGAAGCGGGCTCCTAGTCCGCCGCCGCCGCCGGTAACGAGCGCCACGCGCCCCTTCACCGAGAACAAGTCCCCTCCCATGCTCATCTCCCCAGTTCCTCGGGTCGCGACAGGATCTCCGCCAACGACGTCAGAAAGCGTGCCGCATCCGCGCCGTTGATCACGCGGTGATCATAGCTGAGCGACAATGGCACCATGAGGCGCCAGCCGATGCGGTCATCGGCGCCTCTCGTCGGCTTCCAGGCGGCTTTCGCGACGCCGAGGATCGCGACTTCCGGCGCATTGATGATCGGCGTGAAGGCGGTACCGCCCAGCCCTCCGATCGAGCTGATCGTAAAGGTGCCCCCGCTCATCTGCTCTACCGGCAGGCCCTTGCCCGGCGCTTGCTTCGTCAGCGCCCCGAGCTCGTCGGCGATGTTCGCGAGCGACCGCTTGTCCACATCGCGGAGCACGGGCACGAGCAGTCTGGATGGCGTGTCCACCGCCACGCCGATGTTATAATAATGCCGCAGGATGATGCTCTTGCCGTCGCCGCTCAGCGATGCGTTGAACTTGGGATAGGCCTTCAGCGCCTCCGTCACCGCCTTGGCGAGCAGGACCGGCAGGCCGATCTTGGTGCCGGCCTCGGTCGCCTCCAGCCCCTCGCGATAGACCTCGACGTCCGTGATATCCGCCTCGTCGTGGTGTGTGACATGCGGGATCATCGTCGAGTTGCGGGCAAGATAGCTGCCGCCGTAGTATTGCGTCATCGAGAGCTTCTGCACCATGACCGGACCGAGCGTATCGCCCTCGGGAATGACGAATGGCGGCAGGGCAGCGATCTGCTCCCGCGCGGTTCGCCTGGTGAAGTCTTCCGATGGCATCTTCTCTCTCATGTTTTGATGGGACAGGCATTCATTCGCGCGGACGCCCCAAGAGCGAGGCAATGCGTTAAGGCCGAATGCGATCACGGCTGGCGCTCGTCTGGAGACTTCTAGGCAAGGCGAACAGGCGCATCGGCTAAGGGAGCATCTTACAAAACCATTATAGTTGTTTTTTATCGGAGCATGCAAGCCCGTCTTTGGTCGATGCGCTCAGGCCCACATTTCCCGCGTTTCCCCGCCTTACCCCTGCGAAGCGAAAGCTGGCGAACCCGATCAGCGCTCGTCATGGCGCGCGCCAGCCCTGCCAATTCCCGGAAGGCCTTGGCGCGTTCTTTAGCCATTTCGTTGGCGGCGGTTCCGCGGATGACGCGACCCTTGATGCCGTGGAAGATGGCGGCGAGGCGGAAGAAGTTGAACGCCATGTAGTAGGCGTAGTCGGGAATCGCCGGCCGGCCGGTGCGCTCGCAGTAACGCGCGACATAGTCCTGCTCGCCGGGAATGCCGAGCGCGGCCAGATCGGTGTCGGCGAGTCCGGCCACGATGTGCGACGGCATGTGGTACTTCATCGCGTGGCAGGCGAAGTCGGCCAGCGGATGCCCGAGCGTTGAGAGTTCCCAGTCGAGCACCGCGAGCACGCGCGGTTCGGTGGGGTGGAAGATCAGGTTGTCGATCCGGAAATCGCCGTGGATGACCCTCGACGCCCCATCCTCCTCCGGCATGTTCGCTTCGAGCCAGGCGATCACCGCGTCCATGCGCATGCAGTGCGACAGCCGCGCGGGCGAGAGGCGCACTTGCGCGTACTGGAGGCCCTCGCCCGGTTGGCCCAGCATCTGATCGGCGGGAATGCGCAGTTCATCGAGGCGGATCGTCGCATGCCCGCCGGGCATCGAGTTGTCGATGGTATTGGGCACATGCTCGATCACGATCGCCGGATCGGGCAGATCGACGAGGAACATACAGGCGCCACCCCGCGTCTCGGCTTCCTCCGAGACGGCCATGACGATGCCGACGCTCGCCCCCTGCGCACCGGTGATGAAGCTCTTGCGTCCGTTGACTATCCAGTGGTTGCCGTCCTTGCGGCAGGTGGTCTTCATCATCGAGGGGTCCGAACCCGCCCCGTCCCATTCGGCCGGCTCGGTCAAGAAGAAGGCCGAGCGGCCCCTGCCCTCGATCAGCGGCCCCAAAAAGCGCTGTTTGAGTTCGGGCGAGCCGACATGGCCGATGAGGTACATATAGCCTTCGTCTGGCGCCATCGTGATGCAGGCCAGCGGCCCCAGAGGCGACAAGCCCGAGCGGATCAGCACCACGGCCGTCTCGCGCTGGCTCAGATGCGCGCCATCGGCCCTGATATGCGGCGTGAGCACCCCGGCCGCGCGCGCCCGCCCCCGCAACTCCGTTACCAGCGCGTCGGTCGGCGCCCCGTGATGATCCCGGCGCGGATCGCTCTCATAAGGAACGACCACCTGCCGCACAAACGCTTCAGCCCGATTCGCCAAGGCGCGCACTTCTGCCGGTATTCCGCCCATTACACTATTGTCCCCCATGAAATCAGGCCTACCCGGTCAAAGTCCGAGTACGGATTTCGCGATGATCGTACGCTGGATCTCGTTCGTTCCACCGAAGATCGTCCAGGCCCGGCTGTTGAGATAACGGGCGGCGGCAAGTTGAGCGCCTGCCGAATGGACGGGTTCGGGAGCACTATCGCCATAAAAAGGCCGCTCGAGCGGCAGATGCAAACCAGCCGGGCCACACAGGTCCACTGCCAGCAGATCGATCTCCTGCCGCAAATTCGATGCCAACAGCTTGGTCAGCGATGTCTGGGGTCCGGGAGCCTTGCCCCTGGCGATATCCGATATGATCTTCAGCTCGATCATTTCCAGCGCATCGACGCCGAGGCGAAGGCGCGCGACTCTGCGAGACCAGTCCGCCTCCTGCGCGGCCCCAGTCTCCCGCGCGGCGACGCTGATCTCATTGAGATCATAGCTCAGCTTCGGCGCATGGCAGGAGCCGCCCCGCTCGTTCTCGAGCAGGAATTTCGCGATTGTCCATCCCTGCCCCGGCTCTCCGACGAGGTTTTCGGCAGGCACCGTCACATCCTCGAGGAAAACCTGGTTGACCTCATGATCGCCGGCGAAATTGACGATCGGCCGCACCGACACACCCGGCGAGCTGAGGTCGATGAGCAAGAACGAAATGCCCGCCTGATTCTTGACGCCGGGATCAGTCCGCACCAGCGTGAACATGCGGTTCGCGTGATGGGCGTGCGTCGTCCAGATCTTCGAGCCGTTGACGAGATAGCTATCGCCCTGCCGCACCGCGCGAGTCTTGAGGCTCGCCAGGTCGGAGCCGGATCCCGGCTCCGAAAAGCCCTGGCACCAATAGTCTTCGCCCGCGAGAATGCGCGGCAGATAATTGGCCTTCTGCGCGTCGCTGCCAAAAGTCCACAACACCGGCGCCAGCAGCTTGAGACTGAGCACGGTGAGATTGGGAGCGCCGGCGAGCGCGCATTCCTTTTCGAACAGATAACGCTGAACCGGCGTCCAGCCCGTGCCGCCATGCTGCACAGGCCACTGATAGCCGAGCCAGCCCTTTTCGCGCAATATGGCGTTCCATGCCTGCCCGAGTTCGGGCTCCACGAAGACAGTTGGCGTGAGCGCCGCGCCTCGCCTGATGTGGGGCGGCAGATTGTCCGACAGGAACGCGCGGACCTCGTTTCGGAAAGCCTCATCTTCAGGCGTCAGGTCAATGTCCATGCATCATCCGAGAAAAGGGCGCATCAAGAGACATGCCGATGCGCGGCTCGATATCGACATCCGATGCCGCCCGTGATGTGTCCATCGAGAATGCCGCTGATCGCGTTACGTTGGCAGTACCGGTAGTCTTGAGCGCAATATTCCACGACTCTCCAAAACGCTAGCTTTGAGGAACTAACGCGATTTCCGCCGTGTCGCGTCGACAGCGCATCGTCGCCCACGCCGAGGCTTGAACCGTCAGAAAGCGATGAACCCCAGTTGCGCTGCTTTGAAGAGAGTCTGGCCGCGGTTTACCGCGTTCAGCTTGGCAGCCGCATTCCGAAGATGAAAGCGAACCGTGGCATGGCTGACACCCATTATCACACTGATCTCGAAGTCAGTTTTGCCGATGGCCGCCCACCTGAGACATTCGACCTCTCTTTTCGACAATCGCGACTGCGGTAACGGGCCAAAATCAGAACCCATTATTTGGACATAGGTCGAGATAAAGAGCCGCGACAAGAATCCCAATCCATCCCGGTAAAGGAAAAACTCCTCGGCAAGATCGGTTCTTTCTTGATCCAGCAAGTTGAAGCTTACCGCTCCGATCTGGCCAAACGGCAGATGGACCGGCACCACGATCGCCGCCGAGGTCAAGGCGAGCTTTTCGAAATTCTCCAAGCTGATTCCGTCGAGATAAGGATTGGGGGCAAAGGTATGGAAACCTTGCGCGTTCACCCAAAAAGGCTCGCTTCCAAACCGACATGCAGCGGTAAGAGGCGAGGCGAGCGCCAGCCTCTTGTTGCGCCACCAGGCTCGCTCATCGGCGCCCCACTCAAAGACCTCTGCAGCCAGGATCCTGCCCTCCGCGTCGACAGGAGTCTCTTTACCGGCGATGCTGTGAGCGGGCGCGGCACGCATTCTGCAGGCCAACGCAATGCGATGCAAGGCCACGGCAGCGGGACGTACACTGTCACGGGAAGTGATTCGGACCGAGTCGATATTATCCTGGGACAAAAGGTTCATGCGGCGCGTCGTTCCTGCATCAGTATAGGTCTGGCCAGCCGCACCAGCAACCAGGAGCCAGAAACGGACGACGACGCCTTCCGTCCGTTCCGTGTTAGCCGATTCCGAAGTGTCGTTCTACACTGGGCACGACCGCAATGGCGCATTCCGCCCTAACCAAGGATACGGGCCGGTTCCGTGCCGTCCCATGTACACGCCGCATCTCGCATCATCGCGAACAGCTCCCCGCTGTCTGACATCGGTCGCAGGAATTCGACCACATGGCCCGGTCCCGGCCCAGGATCGACATAGATCACCTCGCCATCGTTGCCCACTTTCCCTTCCATCAGCACTTCAGCGCCCGCCTTGGCGCAGGCGGCCCGTGCGGCGGTCATGTCGTCCACGAATACGCAGACGTGGTGCAGGCTGTCGCGCACGGCATATTCGCCGCGATGGAGCGAGGGCGCATCGCTTTCGCACCGGATCAGCTCGATCTGCATGTCTCCCCAATGACCCAGCGCCATGGAAAACACGGCATCGGTGGGCTTCCCCCGATAGTGCATGTCTTCGAGCCGCACGTCGTTGAGGAGGAAGAAGGGCCCGCATAGGGAGGGCTCTTGGGCCGATAGCGCTGCACGGTCCAAGACCAGAGCTTCCCGGTCCCTCCGAGGGCCACGGGCTCGCTGTCGTCGCGAAGGGGACGGGAAAACAGGATCCGGCCTGTCACAGGATCGCGTCCGCCGATCAGCCGGGGCGAGCGATCATCGGTGAATAATCCCTCGGCAATCAACTGCACAGCACTGCCCTTGCACCCTGATTCAAGGTGTTCCAAGTGTAGGTGAGCACGGAGGCCCTGAAGACGGCTCAAAGCGTCAGGGTAGACGGCCGCGCGACGATGCGTCCGAGCCTCCTTCCCGGTCGATGGCGCTTAGCGTTCCTTTTTCTTGGCTTCGCAGGCGGCGAGGAAAGGCGCGGGATCGAAATAATAGGGCTTGATCTCGCTGCATTTGCCGTTGCGGAACCGGAACCACTCGCACAACTCGGCAGGCTTGAGCGCGGGGTCGGCGAAGCGCATCGTCAGCTTAACGATCGCACAATCATCTCCCACCGTCAGCGCCTCGCGCTCGAGGGCAGAGACATCGACCATACCCATCACCAGAAGGAACAGGTTCTTCAAACCATTCTTGCCGCGGAAATCGCCCGCCATCGGCAACCCGGCCGCCTCGCTAGCGACGAAATCGTCGGTCATCATCTCGGCAACCGCCTCCCACTCGCCCGCACCCGCGCGTGCATAAAGAGTATCGACCAAGGCCGCGATTTCGTCCGGCTTAAGGCTCATGGCTATCGAATCTCCTCTTCGATGGACCGGATAGTAGCAGCGCGCGACGCCAACGGAACCTGCCCATATTGATAAGCGCAGTTCTCCTCACATCGCCGTGATGCCGCCATCGACGACGAATTCCGCGCCCGTGATATAGTCTGCTTCGTCGCTGGCGAGGAACAACGCCATGTTCGCGATGTCCAGCGGCGAGCCCAGCCGGCCGAGCGGAACCCCGGCGGCCATGAGCTTGAGCGCTTCGCCATTATCCGTCCGGGCGACGTCGAGCATCGCAGTATCCATCAAGCCCGGGTGGATCGAGTTGCACCTTATGCCATCGGCCGCGCACTCCAGCGCCACCACCTTGGAAAAGATCC
>Ga0268265_10002448_pt1 | contig 13979 bp, 11 predicted proteins | sample KBSSwiS52_FD_190355 | JGI IMG/M metagenome (GOLD analysis project Ga0268265, IMG submission 190355) | Switchgrass rhizosphere microbial communities from Kellogg Biological Station, Michigan, USA - KBS Switchgrass S5-2 (SPAdes) (version 2) | ecosystem: Host-associated > Plants > Roots >... | reverse complement strand
CGCTGGTCGAGGGGGCGGTGCTGGCGATCGTGATCGTGTACCTGTTCCTGCGGGACTGGCGCGCGACCTTCATCTCGGCGATCGCGATCCCGCTCTCGGCCATCCCGACGTTCTGGTTCATGGATCTTCTGGGCTTCACCCTGAACTTCCTCTCGCTGCTCGCGCTCAGCCTTGTCGCGGGCGTGCTGGTGGACGACGCCATCGTCGAGATCGAGAACATCGTGCGCCACATGCGCATGGGCAAATCGGCCTATCAGGCTTCGATCGACGCGGCGGACGAGATTGGCCTCGCGGTCGTCGCCACCACGTTCTCGATCGTCGCGGTATTTCTGCCCGTCGGCCTCATGCCGGGCATCCCCGGCGAGTTCTTCAAGGCTTTCGGCCTGACGATCGTCGCCGCGGTGCTGATGAGTCTGGCGGTCGCGCGCGTCATCACCCCGATGGTCGCGGCCTATTTCCTGAAGGCGCATGGCCATGCCGAGCACGGCGGTGGCCGCGCCATGGACGGTTACATGCGCATCCTCGCCTGGACGCTCGACAGCAGCGAGTCGCATCGGCTGCGCGGACTCCTGCGCCGTGTGCCCGCCCGCGCCTGGTACTACCCGCTGGGTATCTTGCTGTTCGCCCTCATCTTCGCGGCCGGCATCGCCGGGGCCGTGTTGCTCTTCAAGGGTGTCGACTTCGTGCTGCGCGGCGCGGGCTTCAACAAGACGGCCTTCATCCTCTCCGCCGTCATCGCGCCTGTCGCCATGCCGCTGGCGGTCTATCTCCTGGGGCGGCTGTTCCGCTGGGTCGCTGCCTTCCTGGGCGGGTTCGGGCGCTGGTACGGCTATCTCTCGGATCGCGTGCGGGCGCGTATGCGCGACCACCGTTTCTATGCCTTCTGCACGGGGGTCTATGCGCTGGTGGTGACTTTCGCGCTCCTGGCCGGGGCGCCGCAGCAATTTCAGCCGAACACCAACGAGGATACCAGCCAGGTCAACATCGAGATGGTGCCCGGCACCACCATCGAGCAGACCGAGAGGGTTTCGGATCAGGTGACCCACCTGATCGAGGCCCAGCCCGAGGTGACTCTGGTTCTCGAGGCGACCCGTGAAGGCCGGGCGACGCTCTATGTGTCGCTCAAGCCCGCGAAGGACCGCGATGCCACCAGCATCGAGTTCGAACGCCGTCTCGCTCCGCAACTCCAGCAGATCCCCGATGCACGGGTCAGCTTCGCCACGCAGTCGGGCGGGTTCGGATCGGGCCGCGACATCTCGGTCATGCTGTCCGGCAGCGACCCCGACAAGCTGCAGGCGGCGGCGCAGAAGCTGGTCGAGCAGATGCGTGGCATCGACGGCGTGGTCGCGCCACGGATCGCGGCCGATCTGAAGCGACCCGAACTGGTGGTCGTCCCGCACCTGGACCTTGCGGCCCAGCTCGGCGTCACAACCGCCGCGCTCAGCCAGACCATCCGCATCGCCACGCTGGGCGAAATCGACCAGAACGCGGCCAAGTTCTCGCTGAGCGACCGGCAGGTGCCGATCCGCGTGATCATGCCTTATGATTCGCGCCGCAGCCTCTCGACGATCGAGAACCTTCCAGTGCCCACCGCGTCCGGCGGCTCGGTGCCGCTCAAGCGCGTGGCCGAAATCCGCTTCGGTGCCGGTCCCACGCAGATCCAGCGCTATAACCAAGCGCGCCGCATCTTCGTCGGCGCGGACCTCGGGACCGGCAAGGTCAAGGGTCCGATCATGGAGCAGATCCAGAAGCTGCCGATCATGCAGCACTTGCCCCCCGGCGTGTCCAACGACCCCGTCGGCGAGGACAAGTGGCAGGCGGAAATGATCAACAGCTTCATCATCGCGGTGATCAGCGGCATCTTCCTGGTGTTTGCGGTGCTGGTGCTGCTCTACAAGCGGTTCGTTTCGCCGCTGGTGAACATGGCCTCGCTGCTGCTGGCGCCGTTGGGCGGTCTGCTGGCGCTCACCATCGTGGGGCAGCCCGTCTCGATGCCGGTCTACATCGGCATCCTGATGCTGCTGGGAATCGTCGCGAAGAACTCTATCCTGCTGATCGACTTCGCCATCGAGGAGATGGAGAAGGGCGTCGAGAAGCTCACCGCGATCATGGATGCAGGGCACAAGCGTGCGCAACCGATCGTGATGACCACGGTCGCGATGACGGCGGGCATGGTGCCCACGGCCTTGTCCCTCTCCGGCGATGGCGCCTTCCGCGCCCCGATGGGCATTACCGTGATCGGCGGGCTGGTGCTGTCGACCTTGCTGACGCTGGTGATCGTGCCGGCCGCCTTCAGCCTGGCCGACGGGCTCGAGAAGCGGATCGGTCCGAAGCTGCGCCGCACCTTCCTCACCTACGATCCGGCCCATGTGCATGACGGACCGGCGGAACATCGCGGCGAGGGCGCCGTTCCCGCCGAGTAGGCGTATTAAGGAGCCCGCATTGCCCGATCCGTTCCGGAGGTCTGTCCGCACGCCTTCCCAACGCGCGCCACAGGACCGGGCCCGGACGATGCGTCGCATTGCCACGGGCCTTTTGCTCGCCATGGCCTGCGCCTTCGCGGCGCTCCACCGCTTCGCCGGATCGGCGCCATGGTGGGGCTATGCGATAGCCTTCACCGAGGCCGCCATGGTCGGCGGGCTGGCGGACTGGTTCGCGGTGACCGCGCTGTTTCGCCGCCCGCTGGGCCTTCCGATCCCGCACACCGCGATCATCCCGACAAACAAGAACCGCATCGCCGACACGATGGGAGCGTTCCTGCGCGACAATTTCCTGACGCCGCAAGTGGTGGCGCGACGCCTCTCCGGGTTCAATCTGGCGGCAAGTGCCGGCACGTTCCTGGCCGAAAGCGCCGGCAGCTCCCATTCGCGGTTGCGCGCGGGCGCGGCAAACCTGATCGCCGATGTGCTGGAATCGCTCGATCCCGAGCGGCTCGGCACGCAGGTGCGGGCCGGCCTCGTTCGGCAGCTTGAGAAGGTGGAGCTTTCTCCGCTGCTGGGTCAGATGCTGTCCGCCGCTATGGCCGACGGCCGCCACGCTCCCTTGCTGGATGGTGCGATACGCTGGGCGGGGCAGACCTTGGAAGCCAACGAGGACCTCGTGCGCACGATGATCAGCGAGCGGGCGCACGGGTTGCTGCGCTTCACCGGCCTCGATTCCAGGCTCGCCAATGCCGTGCTTGACGGGCTCTACAAATTGCTGGCCGAGATGATCGTGCTTCCGGACCATCCGCTCAAGCGCAAGGTCGAGACGATGCTGGAAGAGCTGGCGCACAAGCTCGTCCACGACCCCGAAACGCGCGAGAAGGTGGAGCATGCCAAGGCCGCGCTGCTGGCCAACCCGGCGCTGGCGCAGTGGTGGCAGGGCGTGTGGGAGCGGCTGCGCCATGGCCTGATCGACGCGGCGCGCAATCCCGAAGCGGGGCTTGGTGCCGGAGTTGCCGGAATGCTAGCGGAACTCGGCGAGGCGCTACGCGGCGACCCGGGCCTGCAACTGCAGATCAACCGCTTCGCGCGCCGCACGCTGGTCGGCGTCGCGTCGCGCTATGGCGACGAGATCGTGCGCCTCGTTTCCGAGACGGTAAAGCGCTGGGACGCGCGCACCGTCACCTCGCGGCTGGAAGCGGCTGTCGGGCGCGACCTGCAGTTCATCCGTATCAACGGCACGCTGGTGGGTGGCCTGTTCGGCGTCGCCATCCACGCGGTCGAGCAATCGCTGTGAGCGGTCCGCTGATCACCACCCCGCGGTTCGAACTGTGGCAGCCGCGCGGGCCTGCCGACCACGAGGGCCTCATCCGCCTGCTCGCGGACGAGGAGACGCGCCGCCATCTCGGTGCGATGCCGCGCGGACCCCAGGCGCAATGGGAGCGTCTGCTGCGCAATGCCGGCTCGTGGAGCCTCTACGGCTACGGCACTTTCTACGTGCGCGTGCCGGGCAGCGACGAACTTATCGGCAACTGCGGCGTGTTTCACTCATGGCGCGGGCTGGAGCCGAGCATGGATGATCAGCCTGAGGCGGGCTGGATCGTCCGGCGCGACTGGTGGGGCAAGGGGCTTGCGGCCGAGGTCATGGCGGCCGCGCTCGAGTGGTTCGACGGCTGCCACGGGCCGCGCCGGGTCGTCGCCATGATCGAGCGTGGCAACATCGGTTCGGAGCGCGTGGCGGCCCGGTTCGGGTTCCGCGGCTATGCCGAGATCGAGCTGGATGGAAACATGGTCGATCTCTACGAGCGGATCGGTGCGGTGGGGCCCGTTTGATCGCGTAGCGTCAGGCCCAGGTCGAAAGCGGCTCGCGCGTCGATGGCGGAGATCCGTCACCGCGGCTGTTCCCCATGGTGCACGCCGCCACCTGCGCGGGAAACGAAAAACCCGGCCATCGCTGGCCGGGTCCGTCGTTTTTCAGGTGCGCGCGCCGATCACAGCTTGCCGGTCAGTTCCGGTACCAGCGTGAACAGGTCGCCCACCAAGCCGATGTCGGCGACCTGGAAGATCGGCGCGTCCTCGTCCTTGTTGATGGCGATGATGGTCTTGGAGTCCTTCATGCCGGCAAGGTGCTGGATCGCGCCGGAGATACCGACCGCCACGTAGACTTCGGGCGCGACGATCTTGCCCGTCTGGCCGACCTGGTAGTCGTTCGGCACATAGCCGGCGTCGACCGCGGCGCGGCTGGCGCCGACGGCGGCGCCCAGCTTGTCCGCCAGCGGGAAGATCACCTGCTGGAACGTCTCGCTGTCCTTCAGCGCACGACCGCCCGACACGATGATCTTGGCGCTGGTCAGTTCCGGGCGCTCCGACTTGGCGAGTTCGGCGCCGACGAAGCTGGAGAGGCCCGCGTCGCCGGTGCTCGCCACCGCTTCGACGATGCCCGAGCCGCCCGTTGCAGCCGCCTTGGCAAAGGCGGTGCCGCGTACGGTGATGACCAGCTTGGCATCGCTGCTCTCGACCGTCGCGATGGCGTTGCCGGCGTAGATCGGGCGCGTGAAGGTCTTGGGACCTTCGACGGAGAGAATGTCGGAAATCTGCGCGACATCGAGCAACGCGGCGACGCGCGGCGCGATGTTCTTGCCGTTCGAGGTTGCCGGCGCGACGAACGCGTCGTGATCGCCCAGCAGTTGCACGATCAGCGGCGCGACGTTCTCTGCCAGCGCGTTGGCGTAGGCGGCGTCATCGGCCAGGTGGACCTTGCCCACGCCGGCGATCTGCGCAGCCGCCTCGGCGACGGCGGCACAACCCGCTCCCGCGACCAGAAGATGCACTTCACCCAGTTGCGAGGCCGCGGTCACGGCGGCGAGGGTGGCGTCCTTGACCGACGCGTTGTCGTGTTCGACCCAAACGAGAGTCTTCATCTCGGAATTCCTTTCGGATGCTGCGTCAGGCGACGCCCATGTCCTTGAGCTTGGCAACGAGCGTGTCGACGTCGGGCACCTTGATGCCGGCGCTGCGTACGGCAGGCTCCTTGACCGACAACGTCTTGAGGTGCGGCGTGATATCGACGCCGTAGTCGGCAGGCGACTTGGTATCGAGCTGCTTCTTCTTCGCCTTCATGATGTTGGGCAGCGAAGCGTAGCGCGGCTCGTTCAGGCGCAGGTCGGTGGTCACGATGGCGGGAAGCGACAGCTTCACCGTCTCCAGGCCGCCATCGACCTCGCGCGTCACCGAGACGCTGTCACCTTCGATCAGGACCTTGCTGGCGAACGTGCCCTGCGGGCGGCCCAGCAGCGCGGCGAGCATCTGGCCGGTCTGGTTCGAATCGTCGTCGATCGCCTGCTTGCCCAGGATGACCAGGCCGGGGTTCTCCTCCGCGACGATCGCCTTCAGCAGCTTGGCGACTGCGAGCGGCTCAACCTCGGCATCGGTTTCCACCAGGATCGCGCGATCGGCACCCATCGCGAGGGCGGTGCGCAGCGTTTCCTGGGCCTTGGCCGGACCGACCGAGACGGCGATGACTTCCTCGGCGCTGCCGGCTTCCTTGAGGCGGATTCCTTCTTCGACGGCGATTTCGTCGAAGGGGTTCATGCTCATCTTGACGTTCGCCAGATCGACGCCCGTGCCGTCGGCCTTGACCCGCGGCTTCACGTTATAGTCGATGACCCGTTTCACGGGTACGAGGATCTTCATGTGTTAGGGTCCTCTCAACGGTAGCGCGGCACAAGTCCCACCGCGCGATTGGTCGGTATGCGCGGATCGCCATTGCGTCCCGTGTGCGCTGCGTCAAGCCCTGTGGAGGGGCAAGGCGATCCAGCGGAAACGAGAAGGGGCCCGCCGTCGCCGGCGGGCCCCTTCCTTGTGCCGGTGAGGCGGGACGGTCAGGCGACCGCCTTGACCTCGGCGACGATCTTCTTGGCGGCGTCGCCAAGGTCGTTCGCGGGGACGATGGCGAGGCCGGAGTTCGCGAGGATATCCTTGCCCTGCTGCACGTTGGTGCCTTCCAGGCGGACCACCAGCGGAACCTGCAGGTTCACTTCCTTCGCCGCCGCGACGATGCCGTCGGCGATGATGTCGCACTTCATGATGCCGCCGAAGATGTTGACCAGGATGCCCTTCACGTTCGGATCGGAGAGAATGATCTTGAACGCCGCCGTCACCTTTTCGGTGGTGGCGCCGCCGCCCACGTCGAGGAAGTTGGCGGGGAACATGCCGTTCAGCTTGATGATGTCCATCGTCGCCATGGCAAGGCCGGCGCCGTTGACCATGCAACCGATGTCGCCGTCGAGCTTGATGTAGGCAAGGTCGTACTTCGAAGCTTCGATCTCGGCCGGATCCTCCTCGGTCTCATCGCGCAGTGCCATGACGTCGGGGTGACGATAGAGCGCGTTCGAATCGAAGCTCATCTTCGTGTCGAGGACGAGGAGGTTGCCGTCCTTGGTTTCGACCAGCGGGTTGATCTCGAGCATCGCGCAGTCGAGCTCGATGAAGGCGGTGTAGAGCTGCTTGGCCAGCTTCTGCGCCTGCTTGTTGAGCTCGCCTTCCAGCTTGAGGCCATAGGCGACGGCGCGCCCGTGGTGCGGCTGGAAGCCTTCGGCCGGATCGATCGTGATGGTGGCGATCTTTTCGGGGGTCGAGTGGGCGACCTCCTCGATGTCCATGCCGCCCTCGGTCGAGACGATCATGGCGACGCGGCCGGTGACGCGGTCGACCAGCATCGAGAGGTAGTATTCCTTCGCGATGTCGACGCCGTCAGTCACGTAGAGGCGGTTGACCTGCTTGCCCGCGTCGCCCGTCTGGATGGTGACGAGGGTGTTGCCGAGCATCTCCTTGGCGTTGGCCTCGACCTCTTCGATCGACTTGGAGAGGCGCACGCCGCCCTTGCCGTCGGGACCCAGTTCCTTGAACTTGCCTTTGCCACGGCCACCGGCGTGGATCTGCGCCTTCACGACGTAAAGCGGCCCGGGCAGCTTCTTGGCGCCTTCGATGGCCTCTTCGACGGTGAGCGCGGCGTAGCCGGCCGGGATGCCGACGCCGTACTTCGCGAGCAGTTCCTTCGCCTGGTATTCGTGGATGTTCATCGCTGAATCGCTTTCTGCTGGAGTTTGCTACCGGACGCTGACTCAGGCGCGTGGGGAGGCCTTTGTGCTGGGTCGCCTAAGCATATCGATCCTTGCTTGAAAAGACCCGGCAACGATCCGATCTTCGCGGTTGCAAAAAAGCCTTTTCGACGAGACGCTCCCCCTTCCATGATCGACCGCGACCAACTCGAAGCCATCGTGCGCGAGGCAGGCCGAATCGCGCTTTCCGCCTGGCCTGGCGACGGACATGACTGCGAAGTCTGGGACAAGGGCGCGGACAGTCCGGTTTCGGCGGCGGATATCGCGGTCGACGGCTTCCTCAAGCGCGAGTTGGGCGCCCTGCTTCCTGCCGCGGGCTGGTTGTCGGAAGAGACCGCAGACAAGCCTTCGCGCCTCGACAATTCGCTGATCTGGCTGGTCGATCCGATCGACGGGACACGCGACTACATTCGCGGGCGGACCGGATGGGCGGTGTCCGTCGCCTTGGTCAGCAGCCGGCGGCCGCTGCTCGGCTGTCTCTTCGCGCCGGTCAGACGGCGCGCCGAGGGTGGCGAATTGTGGCATGCGGAGGCCGGGCAAGGCGCCTGGCGCAATGGTGAGCGGCTTAGCGCCAGTCGACGGCGCGAATTGCCGGGCGCTCGGGTGCCGGCCAAGGTCCTGCCTCGCGAGGATGCCGACCTCGTAAGTGTCGATCAGCCAAACTCCATTGCCTTGCGCATCGCCATGGTCGCGGCCGACGAGGCCGATCTGGTGGCGACGCTGCGCTGGGGGTTCGAATGGGACATCGCCGCGGCCGGGCTCATCGCGCGCGAGGCCGGTGCCGCCGTGACCGACGCCTTCGGCAAACCCCTCAACTACAACAAGCGCGATCCGCGCGCGTTCGGCGTGCTGGTCGCCTCGCCCTCGGTGCATGGAGCGGCAGTCGAGCGGCTTGCGGATCGCGCCTGGCGGCTCTCTGCCTAGGAGGCGCTACCGGGTCGAAGTCGCGATCAGCGCCCTGGCCGCCGCCCTTCCGGGCTCCGCGGCGCGGGCCGCACAATCGGCGTCGGGGCTGAGTGGAAACATCCGGTCGAGCTGGAGACAGGCGGCCTGCGCGACCCGATCGACACGCGTCAGAAGCCTTTCCGCGTCACCCGGTCGCGACAAGTCCAGGTCCTGGTAGAGCACCGGGATGCTGACGGTGGTCGTAACGATCGGAGCACCCGTGTAGGGCGAGCGTTCTCCGGCCAACGGCCCGGAGCGAGGTGCGACGACCACGATGTCGGTCGGCGGCGGTGGCGGGCCGGCGCCATCCTGCGCCAGCGCGGGCCCGACCTCGCAGCAGAGCGCGATTGCGACTGCTATGCTCACTTTGGCGCGAGACATCGGCCCCTCCCCGTAACGCTTTGCTCATAGGCATCACGTTGGCCGTGGACGGCGCCGGGGTCGTTGACGGATCGCAAACTTTGGCGGGTCACAAGAAGCGGACGGACACGAAAAAGGGGCCGGCACTTGCCATGCCGGCCCCCTTCGATGCTGTGGCCCCGGGGTCAGCGCGCGGAGCGGACGTCGTCAGTGGTGATGGGGGTGATCTTGATCTCGACGCGGCGGTTGAGAGCGCGTCCTTCGGCGGTGTTGTTGTCGGCCACCGGCACGCTCTCGCCCATGCCCTTGGTCTGGATGCGCGCCGAGGATACGCCGCGCGAAGTCAGATAACGGGCAACCGCATCGGCGCGACGCTGCGAGAGATCGAGGTTGTAGGCGTCGGATCCGGTCGAATCGGTATGCCCGTAGATGTCGATCAAGCTGTCGGGATACTGGATCATGCTCTGGGCGACCTTGTCGAGCGAGGCCTGGAACGACGGGCTGATCGCGGTGGAGTCGACCGCGAAGGTGACGTCGGGAAGGTTCACGAGAATGCCGTCGCCTTCCTGGGTCACGTCGATGCCCGAGCCGGCGGTGCTTTCCTTCAGTTCCCTGACTTGCTTGTCCATCTGGTAACCGACGGCCGCGCCAGCCACGCCGCCGATCCCGGCGCCGAGGATGCGTGCGGTCTTGCCGCCGATCACGCTGCCCAGCAGATACCCCAGGCCCGCGCCGCCTGCCCCGCCCAGCGCGGTCCGCGAGACTTTGCGATCGCCCGTGTTGGGGTCGGTCACGCAGGCGGATACCGTGATCAGTGACAACACTGCGGCGGCGGACGTGAGCAAGCGGGAGGTCTTCATCGCGGAACCCTTTCTGTCGTTTTCGGCACCGGTCGGTCTGTCTACTACTGAACATTAATGCCGTGTGATGAGTGGCAGAACGGACTTGCGAGCCGCCGGTTCCGTTTCTGCCCTTCGCGGGGCCCCGTTTGTCTGCTAGCCCTGCGCCATTGTGACGCCCTTTCCTTGGACCGATCTCCTCATCATCGCCACCCTCGTCATGGTGAACGGATTGTTCTCCATGTCAGAGCTGGCGATCGTATCCGCCCGCGCCTCACGCCTGCGGGTAAGCGCCGACAAGGGCAGCAAGGCCGCGCAGACCGCGCTGGATCTGGCGGCCGATCCGGGCCGCTTCCTCTCGACCGTACAAATCGGGATCACCCTGATCGGGATCGTCGCGGGCGCCTATTCGGGGGCCAGCCTGGGCGGCCCGGTCGGCGAGCGGCTCGCCGCGCTCGGCGTGCCGGTCCGCTTCGCGGGCGAGGCGGGCTTCACGTTGGTTATCATCGCCACGACCTACGCCAGCCTGGTGGTCGGCGAACTGGTGCCCAAGCAGCTTGCCTTGCGCGCCGCCGAGCCGATCGCGCTCGTCGCGGCGCGGCCGATGGTGATCCTGTCCAAGGTCGTCGCGCCTTTCGTCTGGCTGCTCGACAAGTCCTCGGGCCTGATCCTCGGCTTGCTCTCGGTGCGTCGGGGCAACCAGGACCAGCTCACCGCCGAGGAGCTGCACATGATCTTCGCCGAAGCGACGCGCACGGGCGTGATTGAGGAAGGCGAGCGGGCGATGATGGCCGGCGTCATGCGCCTCGCCGACCGGCCGGTGCGCGAGCTGATGACCCCCCGGCCGGAGGTCCACTGGATCGACGCGGGCGCCACCGAGGAACAGCTGCGACTGAAGATCGCGGACATGCCGCACGCGCTGCTGCCGGTGGCCGAAGACAGCGCGGACAATATCGTGGGCGTGCTCAAGGTGCGCGAAGTGCTCGCCGCATGGCTGGAAGGCCGCACGGTCGAGATCGCGGCGCTGATGCGCAAGGTCGAGGTCATCCCTGACCAGGTCGATGCGATGGACGCGCTCAAGGTGCTCCAGCGCGCCGAAGTGCCGATGGCGATGGTTCACGACGAGTATGGCCATCTGGAAGGCCTCGTCACTCCCAGCGACGTGCTGGCGGCGATCGCCGGCACCTTCGTCAGCCACCAAGACGAGGGCGATGATCCCCATATCGTCGAGCGTGATGACGGATCGCTACTGGTCGCGGGCGCCATGCCGGCCGACGCGCTGGCAGACCGGCTCGGGATCGAGCTGCCGGAGGATCGCGAGTTCGCGACTGTGGCGGGTTACGTGCTGTTCGTGCTCAAGCAGCTCCCGCACGAGGGGGAGCATTTCGCCGAGCAGGGCTGGCGCTTCGAGGTCGTCGACATGGACGGCTTCAGGATCGACAAGCTGCTGGTCGAGCGCGAGACCATGGACGAGATCGACGAGGCCAGCGGCGACGAGTAAATCTCGGCGATGGGCTTTGGCGCTGTCCCGGACCGATCCGGGGCCGAGCCGGCGATGTCGTGAGCAGGCTGCGTCGGGACCGAGTGGAGCGGCGCAGCCGGTCCCCGGTGGCGCCGGGGACGGCGGCGTTAAGCGCCGATGGCGGTCTGGGCCTCGCGCCCGTCGCCTTCGGGGGCGGCGATGATCTGGCGCGTCACCTGACCCTTGGCGACGGTGTGCGTCGCGCTGTCGCCCACCATGGAGCGGATGCCGGGAGCGGCCGAGCCGGCAAGGCCGAGCGAGCTGGTCTCGATGTCGCTGCGCGCCGAAGGTCCGCCGAACAGCGCGTCGAGCGTCTGGCCCTGCAGCGTTTCGTCCGAGGGGCGCGGCTCACCTTGTTGCGGCGGCTTCAGCGCGAAATCGGGCGGCACCACCAGCGGCGACTGGCGCTGCACCGCGAATTCGTCCGGACGGTCGTGGTTGAACAGGCCGCCGCCTCCGCAGCCCGAGAGCAGCAGGGCGCCCGTGGTGGCGATCGCACCCAGCATCAACGTGTTCGACTTGCGCATTTTCAACTCAACTCTCCGGGGCGGTTCGCGGCGCGGCTTCGGGCTTGTCGCGCGAAAGCAGCGAGCGGGCAAGGATAATCAGGACGCCGATCGTGATCGCGGCATCGGCGAAATTGAAGATCAGAAACGGCCGGAATTCGCCGAAATGCAAGTCGGCATAGTCGACCACGAAGCTGTGTTCCCAGCGATCGCGGATGTTGCCCGCGGCCCCGCCCAGCACCATCGCCAGCGGCACGATATCGCCCAGCTTGCGCTCGCGCAGCAGCCAGCCGAGCACGAACAGCGCGATCAGTCCGGTCATCCCCATCAGCAGGAACTTGCCCTCGATCGATCCGGCGGTCAGAAGGCCGAGCGAGACGCCGTAGTTCTCGGTCCAGCGGAAATCGAAGAACGGCAGCACCTTCACCACGCGCACCTTGTAGAGGTTCAGCGTCTGGTCGATGAATACGATCTTGATCGCCTGGTCCGCCGCGAAGATCGCGAAAGCGAGCAGCAGGCCCAGGATGCGGTTGCGCCAGGCGTTCAAGCTGCGGCCTCCAGCGTGTTCACGACATCCTCGCAGCGATGGCAGAGGGCGCCATCCTCCGTTACTTCGGGAAGATGGCGCCAGCAACGGCCGCATTTTCTCATCTCGGTGGCAGCGACCGCCACGCCATCGTCCTGGCCGCGCGTTACTGTCGCGGTGATGAATAGCTCGGCCAGATCGGCGTCGGGCGCCGTCGCGGGCACGGTGACTTCGGCAGCGAGGCTGGAGCCGACGATCTTTTCGCGACGCAGCGGTTCGATGGCTTCGGTGACTTGCTGGCGCAAGGCGCGCAACTCCGCCCAGCGGGCGAGGTCGGCTTGCGCCGTGGGCACCTCGGGCCATTCGAGCAAGTGCACGCTGTCGCGGCCGGGATAGCGGCTCTGCCACACTTCCTCGGCGGTGAAGACCAGCACCGGCGCGGCGTAGCGGATCAGCGCCTGGAACAGCGTGTCGAGCACCGTGCGATAGGCCCGGCGCTTCGGATCAGCAGGCGCATCGCAGTAGAGGCTGTCCTTGCGGATGTCGAAGAAGAACGCCGACAAGTCCTCGTTGCAGAAGTCGATCAGCGCGCGGACGTAAGTGTTGTAATCGAAGTCGGCGACGGCCTGCCTGAGCGTGGCGTCGAGTTGGCCGAGCAGCACGAGAACGTACTGCTCCAACTCGGGCATCTCGCCGACCGGCAGCGCTTCCGCGTCATCGTAGTCTGCCAGCGCGCCCAGCATGTAGCGGAAGGTGTTGCGCAGCTTGCGGTACTGGTCGGCGACCCCTTTCAGGATCTCGTCGCCGATGCGGTGGTCCTCGGTGTAGTCGACGCTCAGCGCCCAGAGGCGGATGATGTCGGCGCCGTTGGTCTCCATGACCTTCAGCGGGCTGACCGTGTTGCCCAGCGACTTCGACATCTTGAGGCCCTTGGCGTCCATGGTGAAGCCATGGGTCAGGACCGCGTTGTACGGCGCACGGCCGCGCGTGGCGCAGGATTCCAGCAGCGAGGACTGGAACCAGCCGCGATGCTGGTCCGAGCCTTCGAGGTAGAGGTCGGCCGGCCATTGCAGCTCGGGCCAGCGGCCGCTTTCCAGCACGAAGGCATGGGTGGAGCCGCTGTCGAACCACACGTCGAGGATGTCGGTGACGCGCTCGTAATCGTCGGCGGCATAGGCGTTGCCGAGGTATTCCTGCGCGCGGGCATCGGACCAAGCATCGACGCCGTCCTGCTTCACCGCTGCGATGATGCGGGCGTTCACTTCCGGGTCGACGAGGTATTGGCCGGACTTGCGATCGACGAACAGCGTGATCGGCACGCCCCACGCGCGCTGGCGGCTGAGCACCCAGTCGGGCCGCCCCTCGACCATCGCGCCGATGCGGTTGCGGCCCTTCTCGGGCACGAAGCGGGTGTCGGCGATGGCCTGCAGCGCGGTTTGGCGCAGGGTCGCGCCATCTTCGGCGCGATCCATCGGGACGAACCATTGCGGCGTGCAGCGATAGATCACCTTGGCCTTCGAGCGCCACGAGTGCGGGTAGGAGTGCTTGTAGTCCGCCGAAGCCGCCAGCAGCCCGCCAGCCTCGCGTAGACCCTCGCAGATCGGCCCGTCGGGCGCGTTGAACTTGGGGTTGATGACCGAGCCCTGGCCGCCGAGCCACGGCCAGTCGGCGCGGTACTTGCCGTCGGCCTCGACCACGAACTTGGGGCCGATGCCGTGCGCTTTGCACAGCTCGAAGT
>Ga0268265_10002437_pt1 | contig 14032 bp, 10 predicted proteins | sample KBSSwiS52_FD_190355 | JGI IMG/M metagenome (GOLD analysis project Ga0268265, IMG submission 190355) | Switchgrass rhizosphere microbial communities from Kellogg Biological Station, Michigan, USA - KBS Switchgrass S5-2 (SPAdes) (version 2) | ecosystem: Host-associated > Plants > Roots >... | reverse complement strand
GGACCACGGTGCAGGTTCTCGCTGCGCTCGAAATAGTCCCTCGACAAGCTCGGGAGGAGCGGGGCCGGAGCGGGTTGCCGCCGAGAGCAACTGCGACGGGGCAATGCACGACCTGCCAGATCAACGAGTCTGTCTGTGTGGTCAGGATCGGCAAGCGATCCTGACGGGGCCTCTCAAGCCGCCTTCTGCAGTTCCAGCGCCATCCGGTCCCAGATCTCGACCAGCGCTCGGGTCAGGTCCTGCATCATCTCTTCGGTATGCCCTGGCCCTGGGGTGAAGCGCAGGCGTTCGGTGCCGCGCGGGACGGTGGGGAAGTTGATCGGCTGGACGTAGACGCCGTATTCCGCCAGCAGGATATCGGCGATCTGCTTGGCGCGGACCGGGTCGCCGATCATCAGCGGGACGATGTGGGTGGTGGACGGCATGACCGGCAGGCCGGCTTCGGCGAACAGGGCCTTGAGGCGGGCGGCGCCGGCCTGCTGGGCGTCGCGTTCGGCGGAGCTGGACTTGAGGTGTCGCACCGAGGCGAGGACGCCGGCGACCAGCACCGGGGAGAGCGAGGTGGTGAAGATGAAGCCCGGGGCATAGGAGCGGATGACGTCGATCACCCGCTTGTCCGCCGCGATGTAGCCGCCCATCACGCCGAACGCCTTGCCGAGCGTGCCCTCGATGATGGTGATGCGGTGGGCTGCCTCGTCACGATCGGTGATGCCGCCGCCGCGCGGGCCGTACATGCCGACGGCGTGGACTTCGTCGATGTAGGTCAGCGCGTTGTACTTGTCGGCCAGGTCGCAGATGGCGTGGATCGGGGCGACGTCGCCGTCCATCGAGTAGACGCTCTCGAACGCGATCAGCTTGGGGAGCGCCGGGTCGGTCTCGGCCAGGAGCTGTTCGAGGTGTTCGACGTCGTTGTGGCGCCAGACCTTCTTTTCGGCGCCGGAATTGCGGATGCCGGCGATCATACTGGCGTGGTTCAGCTCGTCGGAGAAGATGACGCAGCCGGGGAGGATCTTGGCGAGGGTGGAGAGCGTCGCGTCGTTCGAGACGTAGCCCGAGGTGAACAGCAGCGCGCCTTCCTTGCCGTGGAGATCGGCCAGTTCGGCTTCGAGGTCGATGTGGTAATGGGTGTTGCCGCCGATGTTGCGGGTGCCGCCGGAGCCGGCGCCGACATCGTGCAGCGCCTCTTCCATGGCGGCGATGACCTTGGGGTGCTGGCCCATGGTCAGGTAGTCGTTGGAGCACCAGACGGTGATCGGCTTGGGGCCGTTGTGGCCGGCGAAGCAGCGGGCGTTCGGGAACGCGCCCTTGTTGCGCAGGATGTCGATGAAGACCCGATAGCGGCCCTCCGCGTGGAGACGGTCGATGGCGGCATCGAAGATCTGGTCGTAGTTCACTGCGTTCGCCCAATCAGTTTGGTCAGGCCCCATTCCCGGCTTTGCCGCCGATGTCCAGCCTTGGCATGGGGTCGCATATAGTTCGGTCGCGAAAAAATGACCAGCATCAAGAATGTCGCGGAAATTGCGACTTTCGGGGGGCTGGCGGGCGTCAGAACCATTCCGCCGCGCCCAGCCCGTGCGCGGCCAGCGCCGGCTGGAGCGGGGCGAGTCCGGCAGGGGCGTCCGGGCGGGTGAAGACTGCCCGGTCGGCCCGGTTGCGTGCCATCGGCTGGCCGGCGGTCAGGTGGGCGATGCGCCGGGCAATGCCCTCGGCGCCATCGACGAAGCGCACGGCCGGGCCGAATTCGGCGGCGAGTTCCGCGGCCAGCAGGGGGAAATGGGTGCAGGCGAGGACGACCGTGTCGATCTCCGCGCCATCGGCCCGGGCGCGCAGGCCGGCGGCGGCTTCGGCCAGGGCTTGCCGGTCGACCGGTTCGCCGCGCAGGCGTGCCTCGGCGGCGGCGACGAGGTCCGGGGCGGCGTGGCGGACGAGGCGCTTGCCCACGGCGAACTCGGCCTCCAGCCGGTCCACATAGGGCTGGCGGATCGTTGCCTCGGTGCCGAGCAGGCCGATCGTGCCGGTGCAGGTCATCGCTGCGGCGGGCTTGATCGCCGGCACGGTGCCGACGATCGGCACTTCCAGCACTTCGCGCACCATGCCGAGCGCGATGGTCGAGGCGGTGTTGCAGGCGATGCAGACGAGGCGCGGATGCCAGCGTTCGGTCATCCGCCCGAGCAGGCCAGCGACGCGGGCGGCGACCTGGGCCTCGCTCTTGCTGCCATAGGGCAGGCCGGCGAGATCCGCCGCGTAGATCACCGGCATTTCCGGCAGGATTCGGCGCAGCGCGGCCAGCACGGTGAGGCCGCCGACGCCGGAATCGAACAGCAGCACCGGCGCGGCGGGATCGGGCGAAATCGGGGCGGTCTGCGGCACGGCGGCGAAGAAATCCTCTCCTGAAGCCCGGGCCATATTGGCGCCTGGGCCGCATTGGCCAGCAAAAAAATGCCGAGGGCAAAATCTTTTCAGGGTTTTACGATTGCCGTTAAGCACGATAAGGGACCCCGGTCTTTGAATTGCACCCGGCCCATGCAGGATATCCTGGCCGGCATCATGGGGAGGACTGCACATGATGACGCTGGTCGGCCTGCTGGCAGGGTATCTGCTCGGCTCGATCCCTTTCGGGTTCCTGCTGGGCATCATCGCCGGCATCGGCGACATCAGGGCGGTCGGTTCAGGCAACATCGGCGCGACCAACATGCTGCGCACCGGGCGCAAGGGGATCGCCGCGCTGACCCTGCTGCTCGACGGTGCCAAGGGCTATGTCGCGGTGATCATCATGCATGTCGTCGCGCCGGGCGGGGTCGAACCGCATCTGGGGGCCGCGATCGGCGCGGTGGTCGGCCACTGCTTTCCGGCCTGGCTGCGCTTCAAGGGCGGCAAGGGGGTGGCGACCATGCTCGGGGTCGTGCTCGCGCTCGATGCGCAGGCCGGCCTGGTCTGTGCCGGGGTCTGGGTGACGATGCTGGTCCTGACCCGGATTTCGTCGCTCGGCGGGATGTCGGCGGCGATCGCCGCGCCGGTCTCGCTGTGGTGGCTGGGCGGACAGGACGAGCGGATGCTGGTGGCGGCGGCGCTGCTGGCGGCGCTCGTCGTCGTCCAGCATCGCGAGAACATCGGGCGGCTCCGGGCAGGCAAGGAGCCGCGCGTCGGCCGCCGCAGACCGCCGGCCGGCGCCTGAACCGGGAGGCTGGCGATTGGCCCTGCCGGCGGACGACAAGGAGCGGTTCGACCGCCTGCGGCTGATCCGCTCGCCACGGGTGGGGCCGGTCGCCTGGCGGCAGCTGCTCGGGCGGTTCGGCTCGGCCGGCACCGCGCTGGCGGCGCTGCCGGACCTCTCGGCACGCGGGCGCAGCGGTCCGGGCCAGACCTACCGGCCGGCGCCCGAAGCACGGATCGAGGCGGAACTCGCGGCCGTGGCCCGTCTTGGCGGGTTTCATCTGATCGCGGGGGATGACGGCTATCCGCCGCTGCTGGCGCAGGCAGAAGGCATGCCGCCGGTCCTCGTCGCGCGCGGCGATCCGTCGCTCGGCGCCCGTGCGCCGGTGGCGATCGTCGGCGCCCGCAACGCCTCGGCCGGCGCCTGCCGGCTGGCGCGCGGCATGGCGGCGGCGCTGGCCGGGGCCGGACATGCCGTGGTTTCCGGCCTGGCGCGCGGTGTCGATGGCGCCGCTCACGAAGGCGCCCTGGCGGCCGGCGGGGCGGGGACCATCGCGGTCGTGGCCAATGGCCTCGACATCGTGTTTCCGCGCGAGCACGCGGCGCTGCAGGCGCGGATCGGCGAGGAGGGCCTGCTGCTCAGCGAATATCCGCCCGGGGTCGAGCCGCTGGCCCGCCAGTTCCCGGCGCGCAACCGGATCATCGCCGGGCTGGCGCTGGGGACCGTGGTCGCCGAGGCGGCGGTGCGGTCCGGCTCGCTGCTGACGGCGCGGCTGGCGGCGGAACTGGGACGCGAGGTCATGGCCATCCCCGGGTCGCCGCTCGACCGGCGCAGCCAGGGGTGCAACGGCCTGATCCGCGACGGCGCGACGCTGGTGCAGGATGCCGCCGAGGTGATCGAGGCGGTCTCGGGCTTCGGCGCGCTACCGCCGATGACCAGGGTCCCGGGGGCGCGCAATGTCTCCGAGCTGCCCCTGGTCTGGATCGAGCCGCAGCCCGGGCAGGACGAGACGGTCGCGGACGACCCGGCGCTGGCGCCCGACATTGCCGGACTGCTTAGCCCGGCGCCGGTGGCGATCGACGATATCGTGCGGGCCAGCGGCGCCGGTGTCGCCGCCGTGCAGCAGGCGCTGGTCGAGCTGGAACTGGCTGGCCGGCTTGCCCGCCACGCCGGCGGCCGGGTCAGCCTGGTGGACTGAATTTATGCAACCATGACCTGGTTGCGTCCGCCTTCCTTGGCGCGATACAGCGCCTCGTCGGCGGCATGGAGCGCGGCGCGGGGGTCGTCGTAGCCGAACACGTTGGCGACGCCGGCGGAAAAGGTGATGAAGCCGATCGGCTCGTCGGTCGCCTTGTTGACGAAGTGCCGCTTGCCGAACGCCTCGCGGGCGAAGTCGAGCTGCTTGCGCGCCTCCTCGGCGTTCAGCCCGCGAAACAGCATGACGAACTCCTCGCCGCCGTGCCGGGCGACATGGCAGCGGTCGTTGGAGATCTGCGCCAGCACCTCGCCGATCGCCTGGATCACCCGGTCCCCGGTCTCGTGGCCGAAGGTGTCGTTGATCCGCTTGAACTTGTCGATGTCGCAGATGGCGATCGACAGGCTGTCCACCGCGGCGCGCGCCTCGCGGTATTCGCGGGCATAGACCGCCTCGAACGCGCGGCGATTGGGCAGGCCGGTGAGGTGGTCGATCTCGGCATCGCGCCGGGCGCGGGCGAGGCTGGCGCGCAGGCTCTGCGCCTCCTGCTCGCTGCGGCGCATCTCCTCCTCGACCTGGCGGGTGCGCTCGATCATCGCGTGGGTCATCTCGACCAGCCTGGCGACGTCGATCTTGCCCGAATCCTGGGTGAACTGGCTGGCGTGCTCGCTGAGCGCGGCACCGTATTCGCCGGTGGCCGCGCTGGCACGGCGCGCGGTCTCGCCGAAGGCCTTCAGCGAATTGTCCATGCGGGTGCGGACGCCCTCGCTCTTGTCCCCGCCGAGCGCGAGTTCGGGATCGTCGGCCACCGCCTCGTCCAGCCATTCCTGGGTGATCTGGCCGGCGGTCTGGGCGACGGTCAGCTTGCGGGCGAGACCGAGGCTGGAGCCGGAGAACGCGGCATGGGCGATCAGCAGGTTGCGCGGGTTGATCTCCAGCGCATTGCGCAGCAGGAATTCGCTGATTCGCTCGAGCAGGTCGGCGCGGGCCTGGCTGCCGGGCGCATTGCTGCCGGGGAATTGCGGCGCCTGTTCCTCAGCGGCATCGTCCGCCTTGTCCTGCCATCGTCGAGAAAATCCGAACAGTGCCATTCTCTTAACCCCCGGCCTTCAGGTGACCCGTCGAAGTGCTTTGTCGCACCCCCTGAAAATCGCTGTTAACTGCAACCGTTTGCTCGCTATTGAAGCAGGGTGATGGAAAAATACGGAGCAAGGTTTGCATCGGCATTATTTGCAAACGGCTTTTGGAAAAATACGGATTAAACCCGAAATTGGCGTGATCGCGAATTAGCGGTTTATCCGTATCTACTTCGCCGGGAGCGCCTGCGACAGCAGGGGCAGACGGCGAGAGGCCCACTTGACGCCGACCGCATACCCCCGCCACCCTCGCGCGTGTACACATGCACGTGAAGGCAGGCTCACGCCCGCTTGCCCGAAAGGCGCCTGAAAAACCTTATGCAACTGGTCATCGTCGAATCGCCCGCCAAGGCGAAAACCATCGAGAAGTATCTCGGCAAGGACTACCGCGTCCTCGCCTCCTACGGCCATGTCCGCGACCTGCCGCCCAAGGACGGCTCGGTGCGGCCCGACGAGGGCTTCGCCATGGACTGGGAGCTTTATGGCGACAAGCAGGCCCGCGTCCGCGAGATCGCCGATCTCGCCAAGCAGGCCGACCGCCTGATCCTCGCCACCGACCCCGATCGCGAGGGCGAGGCGATCTCGTGGCATGTCCGCGAGCTGCTGGCCAAGCGCCGGGTCCTGCCCAAGCTGGTCGAGCGGGTGACGTTCAACGCCATCACCAAGGACGCGGTTACCACCGCGATGAAGCACCCGCGCGAGCTCGACCAGGACCTGATCGACGCCTACCTCGCCCGCCGCGCGCTGGATTACCTGTTCGGCTTCACCCTTTCGCCGGTGCTCTGGCGCAAGCTGCCGGGCGCCAAGTCCGCCGGCCGCGTCCAGTCGGTCGCCTTGCGCCTGATCGTCGAGCGCGACCGCGAGATCGAGGCGTTCAAGCCGCAGGAATACTGGCAGGTCGCCGCCCGGCTCCAGCACGACGGCACCGAGTTCGCCGCCCGCCTCGTCCGCTTCGAGGGTGACAAGCTCGAACGCCTGAGCCTCGGCGACGAAGGCACCGCCATGCGGGCCAAGGCGGCGGTCGAAGCCGGGGCGTTCCGGGTGGAGGAGGTCGAGACCAAACCCCTGCGCCGCAATCCGGCCGCGCCGTTCACCACTTCGACCCTGCAGCAGGAAGCGGCCCGCAAGTTCGGTTTTGCCGCCGCTCACACCATGCGGCTGGCCCAGACGCTCTACGAGGCCGGCGCCATCACCTACATGCGGACCGACGGCGTGCAGATGGACCCCAGCGCCATCTCCGCCGCCCGTGCGCTGATCGCCGACCGGTTCTCCGGCCACTTCCTGCCGGAAAAGCCGCGCGTCTACGAGACCAAGGCGAAGAACGCGCAGGAAGCGCACGAGGCGATCCGGCCGACCGAGTTCGCCCGCGACCGTTTCGGTTCGGGTGACGAGTCCCGGCTTTACGAGCTGATCTGGAAGCGTGCCGTCGCCAGCCAGATGGCGTCGGCCAGCCTTGAGCGGACGACCGTCTCCTTGCGGGACGGAACCGGCCGCAACGAGCTTCGCGCCACCGGCCAGGTGGTCAAGTTCCCCGGCTTCCTCGCCGTCTACGAGGAAGGGCGCGACCAGAAGGCGGACGCCGAGGATGACGATTCCGGCCTGCTGCCGGCGATGGCGCAGGGCGACATGCCGGCCAAGCGCGGCGTCGATGCGACCCAGCACTTCACCCAGCCGCCGCCGCGCTTTTCCGAAGCGAGCCTGGTCAAGCGGCTCGAGGAGCTGGGCATCGGCCGGCCTTCGACCTATGCCTCGACGCTGCAGGTGCTGAAGGACCGCGCCTATGTCCGCACCGAGAAGAACCGGTTCTTCGCCGAAGAGTCCGGCCGGCTGCTGACCGCCTTCCTCGAACGCTACTTCCCCCGTTACGTCGGCTACGACTTCACCGCCGGTATGGAGGACGAGCTCGACGATGTGTCGGGCGGCCGCGCCGGCTGGCAGGCGGTGCTCGAAGCCTTCTGGAAGGACTTCAAGCCCAAGTCCGACGAGGTCATGGCGCAGAAGCCCTCCGAGGTGACCCAAGCGCTCGACGAGTTCCTTTCCGACTACCTGTTTCCGCCGCGCGAGGACGGCAGCGACCCGCGCCAGTGCCCGCAATGCGGCGCCGGCCGGCTGGCGCTGCGTGGCGGGCGCTTCGGTGCCTTCGTCGCCTGCTCGAACTACCCGGAGTGCAAGTATACCCGCAAGTTCGCGCAAGGCGGCGGCGGCGAGACCACCGAACCCGCCGAGCTCGGCAAGGACCCGGTGAGCGGCGAGCCGGTGACGCGCAATGTCGGCCGTTTCGGCCCCTACATCCAGCTCGGCAGCGGCAAGGAAGCCAAGCGCGCCTCGATCCCCAAGGACATTCCCGAGCTGGACCTCGACTGGGCGCTGAAGCTGCTCAGCCTGCCGCGCGAGATCGGCGTGCACCCCGAGAGCGGCAAGCCGATCACCGCCAGCATCGGCAGGTATGGGCCATATCTGGCGCATGATGGCAAATATGCCCGCCTGCGCGCCACCGCCGAAGTGTTCGACACCGGCATGAACGCCGCGGTCGCCAAGCTGGCGGATGCTGCCAGCGGTGCTGGCCGGGGCAACCGGACGCCGGCCGAGCCGCTCAAGCTGCTGGGCGCTCACCCCAGCTCCGGCGGCGAGATGAAGGTGCTGGCCGGCCGCTACGGCGCCTATGTCACCGATGGCACGACCAACGCCACATTGCCGCGCGATCTCCAGCCCGAGGACCTCACCGCTGAACGCGCCGCCGAACTGATCGACGAGCGCGCGGCCAAGGGGCCGGCCAAGGGCAAGAAGAAGGCGCCGGCGAAGAAGGCGCCGGCCAAGAAACCGGCGGCCAAGAAACCGGCGGTGAAGAAGGCGCCGGCGGCGAAGAAGACCAAGGCCGAGTGACATCGGCCCGGAATTGCGGTTTTCCTGGCCCGGGTCATCGATTAGGCAATCGGCAGACCCTTCCAGAGGACCCGCCGGTGACCGCTGAAATCCCTCTCGCGCCTGACCGGCCTTCCCTCGAAGCCCGGGCCAGGGCCAGAGCCAAGGATTGGGGCGCGACACTGCTGCCGGGTGCCGATCCGGCGGCCGGGGCAGGGGCCGTGTTCACGCGCGGCCAGCGGCTGGCCCTGCTGGCGCTGTTCGTGCTGCTGGCGATGTTGCGGTTGCCCGAAGTCTGGCGCCATGGGAGGCTGCTTGGCGAGGAAGGAGCGGTCTTCTTCGCCTATGCCTGGCATCGGCCTGCCGCCGACGCCTTGTGGCGGCCGTTTGCCAGCTACCTCAACCTCGGCGCCAACGGCGCGACGCTGCTGCTGGCGCGGCTGGTGCAGGGCGGCGTGGTGCCGCTCGAACATGCGCCATACGTCACCCAGGCGATCGCCACCGGCTTCCAGGCCGTGCCGGCCGTGCTGGTCCTGGGCGGGCGTGGCCGCTGGCTGGCCAACCGCTGGGCGGTGCTGGGCGCGCTGCTGGTCATGGTGGTCAGCCCGACGGTGGAGGAGGTATTCGCCAACACCATGCACATCGGCTACCATCTTGCCCTGGCAGCCGCGCTGATCGTCGCGCTCGACGTGCCGGCGGGCCGGGCGGGGCGGTTGGCCTGCCTCGCCCTGCTGGTGCTGGGGCCGCTGTGCGGGCCGGGGGCGATCCTGGTCCTGCCGGTGTTCGTCCTGCGCTGGCTGGCAGAGCGGGACCGTGCGCGGTTCATGCAGCTGCTGGCACTGGCGGGGGGCACGGCGGTGCAGATGCTGGGGTTCTACAGCCACAGCCCGGTGCGCAGCGAGCTGCTCGATCCGGTGACCCTGGCCAATGTCCTGTTCCTGCGACTGGCGGTGGCGCCATACTTGTCGGCGCCGGTGTCGATGGCGTTGGGTCAGGCGATGTTCGAGGCCTGGCGGGAGGGCGGCTGGTTCTGGTGGCTGCTGAGCGCCGGGGCCATTGCCTGGCTCGGCCTGCTGGGCTGGCTGGCGCTCGCGCGGCGGGATGCGGCGTGCTGGCTGATCATCGCCGGGCTCGGCATCGGCGTCGCCTCGTTCGGCGCCGGCATGTTGCTGATCGATCCCAGAGAGTGGTTTTCCGTCAAGTCGGCCGAACGCTACAATTTCCTGCCGATGGTGCTGTTGGGGCTGGGCATGGTGGCGGTGGCGATGCGCGGTGTGGCGCTGCAGCGCTGGCTCGCGACGCGGCTGGTGCTGCTGACGCTGGTCTCGGGCATGCTGACGTTTGCCATGGCGGCGGAATCGGTGGGCGAGGGGCCGGAATGGTCGCGCGAGGTTGCCGCGTGGCGTCGGGACCATGACTACCAGTTGCGCGGTTGGCCCGGATATTGGTCGATCGATCTTGCCGACCGTTCGCGGCCCTGCTCGCCGGTCCGTGCCGACCGCGATATCCTGACCGATCCGGCCTATTGCGAGACGAGCTGGGTGGCGCTGGTGCGGGCGGCGAGCGGCAAGGGCGGGCGAGCGAAGGAAGGGGATGGATCGCGATAGCCGCTGCGGGCGCCGAACGCTTACTCCCGGATCGTGCCATCGCCGGCGATGGCCGTGGCCAGGGCCTGGCGCACCCGCAGCGAGGCGTAGAGGACGATGGCGATGCCGACGGCCAAGAGCGCGAAATGCCACGCCCCGCCGCCGTTGCCGGCCAAGGCCAGCCCCCGCCGTCCCAAGGCGCCCAGTGCGACATAGCCGACCAGCGCCGGTAGCGAGGCGAGCGTCCCCAGCAGGAAATCGCGCTGGCCGATGCGGGTGAGGCCGAGGGCATAGCTGGTCAGCGCGAAGGGCATGACCGGCGAGACCCGCAACAGGGCGACCATGCGCCAGCCTTCGGCGGTCATCGCCGCGTCGATCCGGGCCATCGCCGGCCGGCGCTGCAGCCACCGCGCGATCGGGCGGCCGAGCACGGTGCGGCTGGCGGAAAAGGCAAGCCAGCCGCCCAGCAGGGTGGCCACCGTCGACAATGCCAGCCCGCCGCCGAAGCCGAGGCCGGCACCGGCCATCATCGCGATCATCGATGCGGGCAGCACGCCACTGGCGGCGACGAGGATCTGGCCGAGCGCGAAGGCGAACCAGTTGGACGCCATGAAGCCGTGCAGGCCGGCGACGGATTCGTGAAGGAACAGCCTGGCCTGTGCCGGATCGCGGCCAGCCAGCGCGAAAGCGGCCAGGCAGGCGGCGAGGGCCAGGGCCGGCAGGGCAGGCCCCCGGCGCCGGGCCGATGCGGTCACTGGCCGCTCGCGGACCGCACGGCCGCCAGCGCGGCCGGTTCGGGCACGGGCACCGGCCGCTTGGCCGGCGCGCTGGCTGCCGGGCTTTGCCATTCCAGCCGGGCATCGGTGGCGTGGAACAGGCGGGGCCTGATGAGCCCCATTCGGGCGGCGCGATAGGCCAGGGCGGTTTTCAGGACGCCCAGGCCATAGGTGCACGAGCGCCGGAAATTGATGCTCGAGGCTTCCTCGAAATAGCGGGTCGGGCAGGAGATCTCGCCGGTCCGGTAGCCTTGCCAGGCGGCCTGGGCGAGCATCTGGTTGTCGAACACGAAATCGTCCGAGCAGGCTTCGAGCGGCAGCGTTTCCAGCACTTCGCGGCTCCAGGCGCGATAGCCGGTGTGATATTCGGAAAGCTTCTGCCCGAGCAGCAGGTTCTCGACGAAAGTCAGCGCCCGGTTGGCGAGATATTTGTAGAGCGGCATGCCGCCCGCCCGCGCGCCGCGCCCGAGGATGCGCGAGGCGAGCACCACGTCGTAATGCCCGGACGCGATCATGCTCGCCATCGCCAGGACCAGCTTGGGCGAATACTGGTAGTCCGGATGCAGCATGACGACGATGTCCGCCCCCCGCTCCAGCGCGGCGGCGTAGCAGGTCTTCTGGTTGCCGCCATAGCCCCGGTTGCGCTCGTGGACGATGGTGTGGATGCCGAGCGTGCGGGCGAGGTGGCAGGTATCGTCGTTGCTGGCGTCGTCTGTCAGGATGATGTCGTCGACCACGTCGAACGGGATTTCCCGCCAGGTGCGCAGCAAGGTCAGGCCGGCGTTGTAGGCCGGGAGAACGACTGCAACCTTCTTGCCATCTATCATCGCGGCCAATCCTTACGTCGCGTTCATCGATTTCCTAGGCGGCAATCCGCAACGAATGGTTAACGCGGGCACAACCTGTCATTCCATAGCGCCAGGTTTCGCACCGTCCGGATGACCACACCGTGGGCCGGCATCGGGCATCGCCGCCTAAAAAAATCGTCGGCGGAATTCCGCTTGGCCGTTGCCACCGGTGCCAATCCCCCTAAAGCGGGAACCGGGGGTGGCCATGCCGCATGGCCGGGCGAGGACGGAATCCGCAGTCTTGACGAGACGAATGCCATCGTTGCCAACGCCGTCTTCCCGCAGCCGCACCGCACGGCCTGCCTGAGGATGCTGTTCGTCAATCTCGCCCTCGGCCTCGCCGCGACCGGCATGGTGCCCGAACCCGCTTTGCCGCTCCCGGCCGATCCGCCGGTCGTGCCAGCCGACGCCGCTGCGGAAACGGCATCCGCCGCGCCGCCCGCCGGGGAGCCGGTGCCGGAAACCGAGCCCGCGGTCACCGACGACGATCCCGCGCTTGTCGATGCCCGGATCCCCGGCATCACCGACCCGCTGGCGCCGATCAACCGGGTCTCCTACGCGATTTCCCAGCCGATCGACCGGTTCATCCTGCGCCCTGCTGCCATGGCGTACAAGGCGGTCGTCCCCCACCCGCTGCGCGACGGCGCCCGCAATGCCATTCGCAATCTCAACGATCCGCTGATCGTGTTCAACGACCTGCTGCAGCTCCGCCCTGGCCGGGCGATCCGGAGCACGGTTCGCTTCATCCTCAATTCGACCCTCGGCCTCGGCGGCCTGTTCGACGTCGCCAAACGCAAGCCGTTCCACATCCCGCACCACGCCAACAGCTTTGGCGATACGCTCGGCTACTATGGCGTCAAGCCGCTGCTCTATCTCTACCTGCCGGTGCTCGGGCCCAACACCTTGCGGGATTTCGGGGCCTCATATGTCGACAGTTTCGCGCACCCTCGCCTGCTGTACAAGATCACGCACCCGGACAGCGACAGGCCGGTCTGGAAAACGCGTATCGACCTCGGCAAGGCCGGCATCGTCACCACCGTCGTCGGAGGCCTTGACGCCCGCGCCCAGGCCGACGACGACCTCAAGCGTTTCCGCGAGGATTCGATCGACCCCTATGCCGCCCTCCGCGCCGCCTATCTCCAGGACCGCGCGGGAGAGATTGCCACACTCAAGGCCAAGGCTGGCGCGACATCGGAAAACAGCCATTTCGACGATCCGTTGACCGATCCGGCCGCCGGGCGCTGAGTGGTCCGAACGAGGGCGGGGCGAACTACCGCCCTGCCGCCGCTTCTCCGGATTTCCCGCCTGCAAGGCCGCGTGCCCATCCGGGCAGGGGGCCCGCCGGCAGGCGCACGACGTAATCCTGGGCAAGCCGGAATTGCTGCGGGTAGGCGGTCACGATCGCGCGCGACATGGCAGGCGAATAGCGCGAATCGAACACCGGTTCGCCCGGCGAGCCATCGGTCACGACCATGGCGAACGCGTGGCGTTGAACCCGGCCGAGCATCGGGCGCTCGTCGAGCACCCCCATCGAGCCCAGTTCGGCAAAAATCGAAGGCTCCATCACCACCGGCTTGCCGGCGCGCAGCAACAACACCATGTCGTCGGAAATGATCGGGGCCGGGGCGGCGCGCATGGCCTGTGCCAGCCGTGCATAATCGGCGGCCCGCTCCGGCCGGGAATCGTAGTCCGCTTCCATCAGGGTGGCCCCGGCCACGGTCTGGATGCCGATCATCCACGGCACGGCGGCCCGCCACCGGGCCCAGCGTGGCCCGGGCAATGGCGCGCGGGCGAGATGATCCCCCACCGCCAGACCGCAGCCGATGGCGACCAGCACCATCCATTCGAGGAAGTAGTTCGGTGCCGAGCCGGACTTGAACACCATCGCCAGCATCGCCGTGGCGATGGCCAGGTGGAGGAGCAGAATCGCCTCCGCCGCCGCCATAGGCTCCGCGCGCAGGAGCGGCCACAGCCCGCCGGCATCGCGCGCGCGCTGCCGGATCGCCAGCAGGCGGGGCGCATAGGCCGGTGCCGCGGCGAGGACGAGGCCGAAATGCATGCCGATGATGATCGGGAGGTCCTGGCCCGCCCACCACGAGAACCGGTTGATGTTGTAGAACAGGATGTGGTGCAGGAACTCGCCGTGGGTGTGCACCATCATCACCGCCAGCAGCGCGCCGGCCGTGGCAAGGCCGGTGACGATCCCCGCCAGTGCGGTGCGCGGCCGGACGGCCAGGAGGACCGCGAACACCGCCAGCGGCGCGGCGATGGCGGTCTGCTTGGCATAGATGGCGCCGACGAAGCACAGGGCGGCGGCATGGACCAGCCCGGGGCGGCGAAGCGCCTGGATGCCGAACCACAGGCCGGCGAAGGTCAACGCCACGAAGGGCATGTCCACCCGCATGACCACCGCCCAGTCCAGCACCGGCTGGGTCGCCAGCAGGCACACGGCCGCGACCGCGCCGCCCAGTCGCA
>Ga0268265_10002432_pt1 | contig 14052 bp, 1 predicted proteins | sample KBSSwiS52_FD_190355 | JGI IMG/M metagenome (GOLD analysis project Ga0268265, IMG submission 190355) | Switchgrass rhizosphere microbial communities from Kellogg Biological Station, Michigan, USA - KBS Switchgrass S5-2 (SPAdes) (version 2) | ecosystem: Host-associated > Plants > Roots >... | reverse complement strand
TACGAGGCGTTCCTGCGCGGCGAGCCCTCGCCTCTGCCCGAGCTGGCGGTCCAGTACGCCGACTTCGCCGTCTGGCAGCGCGAGTGGATGGAGGGGCCGGCCATGGACGCGATGCTCGGCTACTGGAAGAGGAAGCTCGCCGGGTCGCCGACGCTCCTCGAGCTGCCGACCGACCGGCCGCGCCCGGCGCGCCCGTCGTTCGCGGGCGAGCTGTCGCTGTCGCTCCTGCCGGCGGAGCTGTACGAGGAGCTGCGCGCCTTCGGCCGCAGGAACGGCTTCACCCTCTTCATGACCACGCTCACCGGCTTCTTCGCCCTGCTCGGGCGCTACACCGGGCAGGAGGACATCCTGCTCGGCACCAGCAACGCCAACCGCCGGACCCGCGAGATCGAGGGCCTGATCGGCATGATCGTCAACAGCCTCGTGCTGCGCGGCGACCTCGCGGGCGACCCGGCGATGCTGGAGCTGCTCGGCCGCATCCGCGAGACGAGCCTGGAGAACTACGCCTACCAGGACATGCCGCTGGAGCGCCTGGTCCAGGAGCTGCGCCCGGAGCGCCAGCCCGGCCGCAACCCGCTCTTCCAGCTGATGTTCGGCTTCCACGACGCCGCCGTGCCCGACCTCGAGTTCGGCGGCCTGAAGGGCTCCTTCCTGGTGCGCGGCAACCGCTCCGCCAAGATGGAGATGAACGTCATTGTCGTCCCCCGTGCCGAGCAGCGCGTCGGCCTCGCGGCGAGCCGGGCCGACCGCAGCGCCGTCCTCCACTGGGAGTACAGCACCGAGCTGTTCGACGCCGCGACGATCCAGCGCATGATCGGCCACTACCTCGCGCTGCTCCGCGGCATGGTCGAGAGCCCGGGAACGCGCCTCTCCGAGCTGCCTCTCCTGGTCCGCGGGGAGCGCCGGCAGGTGCTCGCGGACTGGAACGACACGGCCGCGGCCTACGCGGGGGCCGCGACGCTGCACGAGCTGTTCGAGGCCCAGGTGGACCGGACCCCCGAGGCGGTGGCGGCCGTGTTCGAGGGCGAGCAGCTCTCCTACGCCGAGCTGGACCGCGCCGCCAACGGCCTGGCCCACCGGCTGCGCGCCCTGGGGATCGGGCCCGAGTCGCGGGTCGCGGTGGCGCTGGAGCGGTCCCTCGAGCTGGTGGTCGCCCTCCTGGGCACCCTCAAGGCGGGCGGCGCCTACGTGCCGCTCGACCCCGGCTATCCGCGGGAGCGGCTGGCCTTCATGCTGGAGGACTCCGGGGTCGCGGTGCTGCTCTCCCGGAGGTGCCTGCTGGAGGCCCTGCCCGTCCATGCCGCCCGCGTCCTCTGCCTCGACGATCCCGCCGAGGGATTCCCCGGCGAGAGCGCCGGGCGGCCGGCCGCCGGCGCCCGCGGCGACAACCTCGCCTACGTGATCTACACCTCGGGCTCGACCGGCCGGCCGAAGGGAGTGCTCAACACCCACCGCGGCATCCGCAACCGCCTGCTCTGGATGCAGGAGGCCTACCGCCTCACCGCCGACGACCGGGTGCTTCAGAAGACGCCGGTGAGCTTCGACGTGTCGGTCTGGGAGCTGTTCTGGCCGCTGCTCGCCGGGGCCCGCCTGGTGCTGGCGAGGCCGGGCGGCCACCAGGACCCGGCCTATCTGACCCGCCTGATCGCCGCCGAGGGGGTGACGACGATGCACTTCGTCCCCTCGATGCTCAGGGTCTTCCTCGAGCAGGGAGAGATCCCCGGGCGCCAGGTGCGATCGCTGCGCCGGGTCATGGCGAGCGGCGAGGCGCTGCCGGCCGATCTCGCCCGGCGGTTCTTCGCGCGCATGCCGCAGGGAATCGAGCTGCACAACCTCTACGGTCCCACCGAGGCGGCCGTCGACGTCACCTTCCACCCCTGCCCTCCGGACGCCGCCCTGGTGCCGATCGGCCGCCCGGTCGCCAACACCCGCATCCACCTGCTCGACCGCGCGGGCCAGCCGGTGCCGGCGGGCGTGCATGGCGAGCTCTGCATCGGCGGCGTTCAGCTCGCCCGCGGCTATCACGCCCGGCCCGGCCTCACGGCCGAGCGGTTCGTGCCCGACCCGGTGAGCGGCGAGCCGGGCGGCCGCCTCTACCGCACCGGCGACCTCGCCCGCTTCCTGCCGGACGGCGCGATCGATTTCCTCGGCCGCATCGATCACCAGATCAAGCTGCGCGGCTTCCGCATCGAGCTGGGCGAGATCGAAGCCGCTCTCGCGGCCCAGGGCTCCGTGCGAGAGAGCGTGGTGGTGGCCCTGCCGGACGGAGCCGGCGATGCGCGGCTGGTCGCCTACGTGGTGCCGGCCGAGGGCGCGGCTCTCTCGATCTCCGAGCTGCGCGAGGCGCTCGCGAAACGGCTGCCCGAGTACATGGTGCCGGCGGCCCTGGTCGAGCTGCCGGCGCTGCCGCTGTCGCCCAGCGGCAAGGTGGACAGGAAGGCCCTGCCGGTGCCGGCGCACGGCCGCGGCGGGCCCGCGGCCGGGTTCGTGGCCCCGCGCAGCTCCGTCGAGCAGACCCTGGCCGGGATCTGGTCCGAGGTGCTGGGCATCGAGCGCATCGGCGTGCACGACAATTTCTTCGACCTGGGGGGCCACTCGCTGTCGGCCACCCGCGTGTTCTTCCGCGTGCTCGACGTCTTCGGCGTCGAGCTGCCGCTGTCGCTGGTGTTCGAGAAGCCCACCCTCGGAGGGATCGCCGGCCTCATCTCCGACCGCCTCGCCGGTCCGCGGGAGACCGCCTTCCCGCTGCCGGGACCCCAGGCCGCGCCGCCGGCCGCCGGGGAGGCGCTGGCGACCCATGCCGCGGGGCTTTCGGATGCGGACCTGGACGCCCTGCTCGGCGAGATGATGACGGAAGGGGAGCGCGCGTGAGCGGTGCCGCCACCCGGCTCGCAACGCTCTCCCGCGAGGAGAAGCTCGCTCTCGTGGCCCGGCTGGCCCGGGAAAAGAAGGCGGCGGCCGAGCCCGTCCCCCGCTTCCATCCGCTCTCCTTCGCGCAACAGCGGTTCTGGCTCCTCGACCAGCTCCAGCCCGGCAGCCCGGTCTACAACATGCCGGTGGCCCTGCACCTCCAGGGCGAGCTCTCGGTGCCGGCTCTGCGGGCGAGCCTGCGCGAGGTCGTGCGGCGCCACGGCACGCTCCGCACCACGTTCGTCCTGGTCGACGGGCAACCCTTCCAGAAGGTCGCCGCGCGGGCGGACATCCCCCTGGGGGTGATCGACCTGGGAGGGCTCGGCCCGCGCGAGCGAGAAGGCGAGCTGACCCGGCTGGTGCGGGAGCATGCCAGGCGGCCGTTCGACCTGGCCCGCGGGCCCCTGCTGCGCGGCAGCCTGGTGCGGCTGGGCGAGCGCGAGCACGCCGTGCTGCTCAACCAGCATCACATCATCTCGGACGGCTGGTCGACCGGGGTGCTGGAGCGCGAGGTGGTCGCCCTCTACGGCGCCTTCTCCGCGGGCCGCCCGTCGCCGCTCCCGGAGCTCTCCCTCCAGTACGCGGACTTCGCCGTCTGGCAGAGAGGCTGGCTCGCCGGCGAGGCGCTGGAGCGCCAGGTGGGCTACTGGCGGCAGCGGTTGGCGGGCCTGCCGGCGCTGCTCGAGCTGCCCACGGACCGTCCGCGTCCGGCTCTGCGCACCCATCGCGGGGCGCGCTGCGCCTTCCATCTTCCCCTCGCATCGTGGCAGAGGCTCAAGGACCTGGGCCGGAGCGCGGGGGTCACGGACTTCATGACGCTGCTGTCGCTGTTCCAGGCCCTGCTGTCGCGCCATTCCGGGCAGGAGGAGGTCGCGGTCGGGACCGTGGTGGCCAACCGGATGCGCCCGCAGGTGGAGCCGCTGATCGGGCTCTTTGCCAACACCCTCGTGATGCGGGGGGACCTGTCCGGCCGGCCCGCCCTGCGGGACCTGCTGCTCCGCACCCGGGAGAGCGCGCTCGGCGCCTATGCCCACCAGGACCTGCCGTTCGAGCACCTGGTCGAAACGCTGCAGCCGGCTCGCGCCACGAGCTACACGCCCCTGTTCCAGGTCCTGCTGGCGCTGCAGAACGTCCCTCAGAAGGCGTTTTCGCGGCCGGGTTTCGTCGTGGCACGGATCGAGGAGGGCAACCAGACGGGGGGAGCCCGGTTCGACCTCACGTTCGACCTGACGGAGACGCGGCTCGGCCTCGCGGGAAGGGTGGAGTACGCGACGGACCTCTTCGATGCCGTGACGGTCTCGCGCCTGACAGGTCACTTCGTGACCCTGCTCTCCGAGGCCGCCGCGGAGCCGGCGCGGCTCGTATCCGAGCTGCCGCTGCTCGGCGGCGCCGAGCGGCAGCAGCTGGTGCTGGAGTGGAACGATCCGGCCGGCGGCTTCGCGGGCGGCGCGCTGATGCATCAGCTCTTCGAGGACCGCGCCGCGGCGCAGCCCGAGGCTCCGGCGGTGATCTGGGAGGGCGTGGAGCAGACCTATGCCGGGCTCGAAGCACGAGCCAACCGGGTGGCCCACCTGCTGCTGGACCTGGGGGTCGGGCGGGGCACGCCGGTCGGCGTCTGGATGGAGCGCTCGCACCACATGCTGGCGGCCGTGCTGGGCGTGCTGAAGGCCGGCGGCACCTATGTGCCGCTCGATGCGGCATGGCCCGCCGAACGCGTGGAGACCATCCTGGGGGACATCGGAGCGCCCGTCCTCGTGGTGAGCCGCGCCACGCTGCCGGCCTCCGAAGAGCTGCGCTGGCGGTTGCCGCTCCTGGCCGATGTGGTCTGCCTGGACGCGGAGGAGCTGGGGCCCGAGCCGCTGGACGCCCCCGGCGTGCGTTCGCTCTGGGACTTCGTGGCCGAACGGGCGACCGACCGGATCACGGCGGGCGGCTTCGTCAGCCGCTTCACGGGCCGGCCCTTCCGCGAATCCGAGGTCGACGAGTACCGGGACCGGGTCCTCGGCCTGGCCGCGCCCTGGCTGCGGCCGGACGCGCAGGTGCTGGAGGTGGGCTGCGGCGCGGGGCTGCTGCTCTGGGAGATGGCCGGGCGGGTCGAGCGCTGCATCGGCCTCGATCCCTCGCCCCGGACCCAGGAGCGCAACCGGGAGCGCGCCCGCGCCGCGGGGATCGCCAACGTGGAGATCCTCGCCGGCTTCGCCCACGAGATCGGCGAGCTCTTTGCCGCCGGCTCGTTCGATCTGGTCGTGATGGCCAGCACGGTGCAGTTCTTCCCCGGGCCGCGCTATCTGGAGAAGGTGGTGGGGGAGGCGCTGCGGCTGCTGGCGCCGGGAGGGGCCCTGCTCGTCGCCGACGTGATGGACGCGCGGCGCAAGGCGGAGCTGGAGGAGGCCCTGGCCGCGGCGGCGGCTCCGCCGGGCTCGGGAGCCCGGGAGCTGTGGGTCGACGAGGACCTGTTCCGGGATCTCGCGGCGGCCGAGGTGCTGCACCGCACGGAGGGCTTCGCCAACGAGCTGGGCTACCGCTACGACGTGCTCTTGCGCAAGGAGGCCGAAGCGGCGCCAGGGGGCCGCCGCAAGCGGCTGTGGGCCGGCCGGCACGTGGAGCGCAGCGCCGCGACCCGTCCGCCGGCCGCCGCCTCCCCGGAGGACGTCGCCTACGTCATCCATACCTCGGGCTCGACCGGCGTCCCCAAGGGGATCGCCGTGCAGCACGCGCCGGCCGTGAACCTGATCGGCTGGATCAACGCGGCCTTCGGCATCGGGCCGGCGGACCGGCTGCTCTTCGTCACCTCCCTCTGCTTCGACCTGTCGGTCTACGACATCTTCGGCGTGCTGGCCGCGGGCGGCACGGTCCACGTGGCCGCGGAGGGGGAGCTCGCGGATCCCGATCGCCTGGTGCGCCTGCTGCAGACAGGAGGGATCACCGTCTGGGACTCGGCGCCCGCGGCCCTGGTTCAGCTCGCGCCGCTGTTCCCCCGGATGCCCGATCCGTCCAGCCGCCTGCGGCGTGTTCTTCTCTCGGGCGACTGGATCCCGGTGACGCTGCCGGACCGGGTCCGGCAGGCCTTCCCCGGGGCGCAGGTGCTGGCGCTCGGCGGGGCCACCGAGGCGACGGTATGGTCCAACTGGTTCCCGGTGGGCGAGGTCGATCCCGGCTGGACGAGCATCCCCTACGGCCGGCCGATCTCCGGCGCCCGCTATCACGTGCTGGACACCGGCTTCGCCCCGTGCCCGATCGGCGTCCCCGGCGACCTCCACATCGGCGGCGAGTGCCTCTGCCTGGGCTATGCGGGACGGCCGGACCTCACCGCTGCCGCCTTCCTGCCCGATCCCTTCTCCGGCACTCCGGGAGCCCGCCTGTACCGCACCGGCGACCGCGGCCGCCATGGCGTCGACGGCAACCTGGAGTTCCTGGGACGGCTGGACCAGCAGGTGAAGATCCGGGGCTACCGGATCGAGCTCGGCGAGATCGAGGCGGCTCTCGCGCGCCACCCCGGAGTGCGCGACGCCGCGGTGCTGGCGCGCGAGGACGAGCCGGGCGACCAGCGCCTGGTGGCCTACGTGGTCCCCGCCGCAGATCCGGCGCCTTCGCCCACGGAGCTGCGCGGCGCCCTGCACCGTTCCCTTCCCGAGTACATGGTGCCCGCGGCGTTCGTGATCCTGCGGGAGCTCCCGGCAACGCCGAACGGCAAGCTCGATCGCCGGGCGCTGCCGGCCCCGGACCGGGCCCAGACCGAGGCGGAGGACTACGCGGCGCCCGCGAATCCGGTGGAGGAGCTGTTGGCCGAGCTGTTCTCCGAGGTCCTCGGGCTCGATCGCGTCGGCGTCCGCAGCAGCTTCTTCGATCTGGGAGGCCATTCGCTGCTGGCCACGCAGGTCATGTCCCGGGTGAGGGAGGCGTTCGGCGTCCAGCTGCCGCTGAGCCGGCTCTTCGAGGAACCGACGGTGGCCGGGCTCGCCGCGGTCATCCTCCTGGAGCACGGGAAGCTCGCGCCGGACCGGGAGCCGATCGGCCGCGCTCCGCGCGGAGCCGATCTGCCGCTCTCGTTCGCCCAGGAACGGCTCTGGTTCATCGATCAGCTGCTCGGCGGCAGCTCCGCCTACAACATGCCCTCGGCCGTGCGCCTCGGCGGGCGGCTCGACGCCGGCGCCCTCGAGCGGGCGCTCGCCGAGCTGGTGCGGAGGCACGAGGTCCTGCGTACCACGTACGCCGCGCGGGACGGCCGGCCGGTCCAAGTCGTCCGGCCGGCAGGGCGGCTGCCCCTGCCCCACGTCGATCTGAGCGGCCTGCGGGAGACCGAGCGCGAGGCGGAGGCGCTCCGGCTGGCCCATGGGGAAGCGGGCCGGCAGTTCGATCTCGCCCGCGAGATCCCGCTTCGGGCCACCCTGCTGCGCCTGGCCCCGGACGAGCACCTGGTCCTGCTCACCCTGCACCACATCGCCGGGGACGGCTGGTCGACCGCGGTCTTCCTGCGCGAGCTGACGGCGCTCTATGCCGCGTTCATCCGCGGCCTGCCTTCGCCGCTGCCCGAGCTGCCCATCCAGTACGCCGATTTCGCGGTCTGGCAGCGGGAGTGGCTCGCGGCGGGGCCGATGGCCGCCCAGCTCGACTACTGGCGGCGCCAGCTCGACGGTCTCGACGAGGAGCTCGAGCTCCCCTCCGATCATCCGCGCCCCGCCGTCGAATCGTTCCGCGGGGGCCGCGAGCCGTTCACCCTCCCGGGCTCGTTGACCCGGGATCTCGCCGTGCTCACCCGGCGCCACGGCCTGACGCTGGCCATGACCCTGCTCGCCGGCTTCAAGCTCCTCCTGGCGCGCGCCGCGGGCCGCGACGACATCGCCCTGGGCGTCGCCATCGCCAACCGCACCCGGCGGGAGATCGAGAGCCTGATCGGCTTCTTCGTCAACACCCTCGTCCTGCGCACCCGGATCTCCGGCGGCCTGGGGTTCCGGGAGCTGTTGGCGCGGGTCCGGGAGGTGGCGCTCGGCGCCTACGCCCATCAGGATCTCCCTTTCGAAAAGCTGGTCGAGGAGCTCAAGCCCGGCCGCGATCTCTCCCGCAACCCGCTCATTCAGGTGATGTTCGGGTTCCAGAACTTCCCTCGCCAGACGATGGAGGTCGAAGGGCTCACCTTCTCCGCCCTGGAGAGGGGTGGCGCGGAGACCGGCACCTCGAAGTTCGATCTGACGCTCTTCCTCTACCAGCAGGGCGACACGGTCGTGGGTGCCCTGGAGCACAGCCGCGACCTGTTCGAGGCCCCCAGCGTCCGCCGGCTGCTGGCGCATTTCGAGAACCTGCTGCGGGCCGCGGCCGCCGACCCGGAAGCGCCGGTCGCGGAGCTGTCCCTGCTCTCGCCGGGGGAGCGCCATCAGCTCCTCCGGGAGTGGAACGCCACGGCATCGGACTATCCCGCGGCCGAGAGCCTCCAGGCCCTGTTCGAGGCCCAGGCCGGCCGCACGCCGGACGCGCTGGCGGTCCTCTCCGGCGCGGACGCCCTGTCGTATGCCGAGCTGAATCGCCGCGCCAACCGGCTGGCCCACCGGTTGCGGGCTCTCGGGGTTGGGCCCGAGAGCCGCGTCGGCCTCGCGATGGAGCGCTCGGCCGGGCTGGTGGAGGGGATGCTCGGGATCCTGAAGGCCGGCGGCGCCTACGTGCCGCTCGATCCGAGCTATCCGCGGGAACGGCTGGCCTACATGATCCGCGACTCCGGCCTGCGGGTGCTGGTGGCCATGGAACCGGCGCTGGCGGCCCTGCCGGAGTCCGCGGCCGCGGTGGTCCTCCTCGACTCCGGGCGCGGCCTCCTGGCCGGCTACCCGGAAGAGAACCCGCCGGTGACGACGGACGGCGGCAACCTGGCCTACGTCATCTACACCTCGGGCTCGACCGGCATGCCGAAGGGGGTCGAGATCCCGCACCGGGCGATCTCCCGCCTGGTGCTCGAGTCCGACTACGTGAGGCTCGGCCCCGCCGACCGGGTCGCGCAGATCGCCAACGCCTCCTTCGATGCCATCACCTTCGAGGTCTGGGGTCCGCTCCTGACTGGTGGCGCGACGGTCGTCATCCCCAGGGAGGTCGTGCTCTCTCCCTTCGATCTCGGCGAGGCGTTCCGCGATCTCGGCGTGAGCGCTACCTTCCTCACCTCCGCTCTCTTCAATCAGGTCGCCCGCGACAACCCGTCCGCGTTCGCGCCTCTGCGCCATCTCCTCGTCGGCGGGGAAGCGGTCGATCCGCGCTGGGCGCGGAAGGTGCTCGAGACGGCGCCGCCGGAGCGGCTGCTCAACGGCTACGGCCCCACCGAGGCCACCACCTTCGCCTCCTGGTTCCTGATCGAAGAGGTGCCGCCGGGAGCGTCGACGGTGCCGATCGGGCGGCCGATCGCCAACACCCGGACCCACGTCCTCGATCCGCTCCACCAGCCGGTCCCGATCGGAGTCGTGGGCGAGCTGGCGATCGCCGGCGACGGCCTGGCGCGAGCGTACTCGGGCCGGCCGGAGCTGACGGCGGTCAAGCTCATTCCCGATCCGTTCGCCGGCGGGGGAGCCGGGAGCCGGCTGTACCGGACGGGCGACCTGGTGCGCCTGCGGCCCGACGGCGCCGTCGAATTCATCGGCCGGATCGACCAGCAGGTGAAAGTGCGTGGCTTCCGGATCGAGCTGGAGGAGATCGAGGCCCGGCTCGACGAGCATCCGGCGGTCGCGCAGAGCGTGGTCCTGGTGCGCGAGGACGTGCCGGGGGACCGCCGCCTGGTGGCCTACGTGGTCCAGGACCCGGACTATCAGGAGACCGGGAGCGCCGTTGAATGGCAGGGCGAGCAGGTCTCGCAGTGGGGCATGATCTTCGACGACATCTACGAGAAGGAGGCCCCGGAGCCCGACCGCACGTTCAACATCATCGGCTGGAACAGCACCTACACCGGCCTGCCGCTCCCCGCCGACGAGATGCGCGAGTGGCTGGACGATACGGTCGACCGCATCCTCTCCCTCGGGCCGCGCCGGGTTCTGGAGATCGGCTGCGGCACCGGCCTCCTGCTGTTCCGGATCGCCCCCCGGTGCGAGCTGTACTGGGGCACCGACGTCTCCGAGCGCGCGCTCGGCTACGTCCGGAGCGAGCTCTCGCGCCTCGAAGGCGGGCCCGACGTGCGGCTCTCCCGGCGCTCCGCGGAGCAGTTCGAGGGCGTGGAGCCCGGCTCGTTCGACACGGTGATCCTGAACTCGGTGGTCCAGTACTTCCCGAGCGCCGAGTATCTGGCGGAGGTCCTGGAGCGCGCGGTGGAAGCGGTGCGGCCGGGCGGCGCGGTCTTCCTCGGCGACCTGCGCAGCCTGCCGCTGCTGGAGGCTTTCCACACCTCGATCGAGCTTCATCAGGCGGAGCCGGACCTGTCCCTGGAGGCTCTCCGCCGGCGGGTGGCGGCGCGCAGCCTCGCCGAGAACGAGCTGGTCCTCGATCCGGCTTTCTTCTCCGCGCTGCGGGAGCGCGTGCCGCGGATCGGCCGCATCGAGGTGCGGCCCAAGCGGGGACGCGCCCACAACGAGCTGACCGCGTTCCGCTATCAGGTCGTGCTGCGGGTGGGGGACTGGCCCGTGTCGGACGGGCTCTCCTGGCGCGACTGGCGCCGGGAGAGCCTCACCCTCACCGCGCTGCGCAGCCTTCTCGAGCGCGAGCGCCCGGCGGTCCTCGCGCTGCGCAACATCCCCAACGCCCGTTTGTCCGCGGCGACCGCGGCCGCCCGCCTGCTCGACGAGACGGACGGGACCGGGACGGCCGGCGAGCTTCGGGAGAGAGCCGCCGCCGTCCGCGGCGCGGTCGAGCCGGAGGACGTGTGGGCCCTGGAGCGGGATCTCCCCTACGAGGTCGAGATCGGCTGGTCCTCACCGGCCGCCGACGGCTCGTTCGAGGCGGTCCTGGGGCGCCGCGACGAAGAACCGCGCGCCGCGCTCGCCGCCCTGCTGCCGGAGCCCCAGGCCGGCTCCGTCCGCGGTCGGAGCCGCTACGCCAACGATCCCCTCCAGGGGCGGTTCGCCCGCCGGGTGGTGCCGGAGCTGCGCGCCTTCCTGGCCGCTCGCCTGCCCGAATACATGGTGCCCGCCGGCTTCGTGCTTCTCGACACCCTGCCCTTGACTCCCAACGGCAAGCTCGACCGGCGGGCCCTGGAGCGGATCGCGCCGAAGCTGGAGCGGGCCCGGGCCGGCTCGGTCGCGCCGCGGACGCCGACCGAGGAGCGGCTGGCGGAGATCTGGGTGCAGGTGCTGGGTCTGGAAGAGGTCGGCGTCGACGAGGTCTTCTTCGAGCTGGGCGGCCATTCGCTGCTCGCGACGCAGGTGATGTCGCGGGTCAAGGAGGCCTTCGGCGTCCACGTGCCTCTGCAACAGCTTTTCGCGACTCCGACGGTCGCAGGCCTGGCCGAGGCGATCGATGTCCGATGCCGGCGTGACGGTGCTCCGGAGCGGCCGGCGATCGCCTCCTTCCGGGAGGACCGGAGCTCGCCGCCCCCCCTCTCCTTCGCGCAGGAACGTTTCTGGGCGGGGAGGAAGCTCGAGGCCGTCACCGTGGCGCCCAACACGGTCTCGGAGATGGTGCTGTTCGAGGGCCGGCTCGATCTCGTCTGCCTGCGGCGGGCGCTGCAGGAGATCGTCGACCGCCACGAGGTGCTGCGCACGAGCCTCCGGGAGGAGGCGGGAGAGCCGGTCCAGGTCATCCACGCGGCGATCCCGGTCGAGCTTCCCGTCGTCGATCTGGAAGAGGTCGCTCCGCCCGATCGGATGGCGGAGATCCGGAAGTGGAGCATCCTCGACGGGCTGAGGCATTTCGACTACGAGCGCGCGCCGCTCTTCCGGTTGACCCTCTTCCGGTGCTCGGAACGGGAGCACGTGCTGCTCTTCACCATCCATCACATCGCCTTCGACGGATGGTCGCGCGCCATCCTGATCGGCGAGCTCGGGACGATCTTCAACGCCTTCAGCGCAGGCCGGCCGTCGCCGTTGCCGCCGCTCGCGGTCCAGTATCAGGACTTTGCGCGCTGGCAGCGGCAGACCCTGCGGGGAGAGACCCTGGCGCGCGAGGTCGCCTTCTGGCGGGACCATCTCCAGGGGGCCGCCTCTCTCGACCTTCGCGGCGACCGCCCGCGCCCCGCCAGGCGGACTTTCAAGGCCGGCGTCGAGTGGATCACGATCTCCAGGGATCTGGTGGGAAGGCTGGAGGCGTTCGCGACAGAGCACCGCGTCACTCTCTTCATCACGCTGCTCACGGCTTTCGAGATGGTGCTCTGGCACGAGACGGGGCAGGACGACCTCGTCGTCATCTGCCTGTTCGCCAACCGCAACCAGATCGAGATCGAGAGCCTGATCGGCAACTTCTACGCCGGCCTGCCCTTACGGGCGCGGCTCTCCGGCGCCCGCACCTTCCGCGATCTGGCGCAGCGGGTGCGCGACGTGACGCTGGCCGCGCAGGAGCATCCGGACATCCTCTACGAGCCGGTCTTCGAAGGCATGAGCTTCCAGGACAGGGAAGACCAGGGAGGGCTCGCGACGTTCCGGGTTCTCTTCCAACTCGCGCAGCTGCCGGTCTCGGACCAGACCCTGTCGGACCTCAAGATCGCCCGTCTGCCCTACGACACGGGCACGATGCGCAAGGATCTGAGCCTCTTCCTCGCCCAGGCCGGCCCCTCGGGCCCGATCGGTGGCCGTTTCCGCTACAACCTGGACGTGCTCGACCGGGAGAGGGTCCTGCGCCTGCGCGACCGCTTCTTCGGGGTTCTCGATGCCGTCCTCGCGGATCCGGATCGCCCGCTCCCGGAGCTGCTGTCCGCTGCGGCCGAGCCTTGTCGACAGGCGGGCGGGTAAGCCCGATCCCTGAGGGAGAGAGCTCGCGGATTGACCGACAAGGCCTGTCCTGCCGGCGGGAAAGCTTGCGCACTGGCCGGTGAGCCTTTCCCGGTGAGCGGGAAGGCTTGCGGGCTGAGCGCGAAGCCTTTCCCCTCGACCTGGCAACCTTGCGCGGTCACCTGGACACCTTCCCGGGTGAGCGGGCAACCCCGCCCGATCTCAAGGCGGACCTTTCCGGCTCTGAGCGAAGCTTGCGGGCCGACCGGAAAAGCCTTCCGGACGGTCGGGAAGGGTTTCCCGCCGACTGGGAGACCTTTCCCGGCGATCGGGGAAGGATTCCCGACGATCGGGAATCCTTTTTCACTGGCCGAAAAGGTCTGCGCGGCCACCGGGAATCCATTCTGGACGGTCGGAAAAGGATTCCCACTGACTGGGAGACCTTTCCCGACGATCGGGCAAGGGTTTTCGCTGACCGGGAATCCTTTTTCGCTGGCCGAAAAGGTCTGCGCGGCGACCGGGAATCCTTTTTCAGCGGCTGAAAAGGTCTTCCCGGTGACCGGGAATCCTTTCCCGATCCCTGAAAAGGTTTGCGCGGCGGCTGGAAATCCTTTCCCGGTGGCCGGGAAACCTTTCCCGGTGGTTGAAAAGGTCTTTCCGCTGACCGGGAAACCTTTCCCGGTCCCTGAAAAGGTCTTCCCGATGACCGGGAAACCTTTCCCGGCCGTCAAAAAGGTCTTTCCAGTGACCGGGAATCCTTTTTCAGCCGCTGAAAAGGTCTGCGCGGCGGCCGGGAATCCTTTTTCGGTGACCGGAAAAGGTTTCCCGATCGTCCAGAATCCTTTCCCGACGAGCGAAAAGGTTTGCCCGATCGTCCAGAATCCTTTACCGATGAGCGGGAAGGTCAGCCCGATCGTGCGGAACGGCGCCGCGGAGGCCGGCTCGTCACGCCTGCCGGGCTTTTGTCCTCTTCTGATGGGCCTCGGCGAGATTGTGGGCCCTCACCAGCGCGTCCAGGGTGAAGACGACAGCATCGCGCAGCTCCTCGGGGAGGCTCGGCCGACGATGCGGACGCGGCGCTCGACCTCGCCCGGATCGCCCTTCAGCTCGGCAACGGCCTGGACCACCTCCGGGTGCGCTGGCTCGATGCGCTCATCTCGGCCGGGCTCGGAGAGATCGAAAAAGCCGTGGCCGACCTGGTCGGCGCCGGAACGGCACGGTGGCCGACGACGAGACGTGCATCGTCTACACAGCCGACAACTACGACCAGAAGCTGCTGCTCGGCAAGCTCAAGCGGATCCTGGATCCCGACATTGCCCGG
>Ga0268265_10002427_pt1 | contig 14077 bp, 10 predicted proteins | sample KBSSwiS52_FD_190355 | JGI IMG/M metagenome (GOLD analysis project Ga0268265, IMG submission 190355) | Switchgrass rhizosphere microbial communities from Kellogg Biological Station, Michigan, USA - KBS Switchgrass S5-2 (SPAdes) (version 2) | ecosystem: Host-associated > Plants > Roots >... | reverse complement strand
GCTGAACTGGATATGTCGTTTCTCCTGAAGTTGCCAAACCTCTCAGGCGCCTTTGCCGACGGCTTTCGAGCGTGGGGCGTGGACAAGTCGCGCAACACGCGCGTAACGAACAGGAATTCGCTTCAGACCGGTTTTGTAGCATTCCTGATTTCTGCTGGATGGCAGCACATCTCGCTCGACGACATCGATGGCGCACTGCTCACTGCATTTCTGAAATGGCTAAATCGGCCAGATGCACTAGATGGCAAGCCGTGGTCTCCCGGGACTCGCAATTCTTGTCTGAAGGCCCTTCGTGCGGTTGTACTCGGCCTCAAATTGACACCGCGACGGCATAACGATGGTCGGCGTATTTCCCAGGATATCCCCAAAAATCCTTGGCCTGGCATCAGCAGAAAACGCAAACCAACGGAGCGCCTGCAGCGTGAACATCTCGAGCAGATCGTAGTCGCCGCGGAAAAGGAAATCCTAAGTACAGCCTTGATGCTCGACCACGGCAAGAAAATGCTCGAAGATGGCAAAGCCCGCCTGCCAATGATTTCAGGAAGAAGGTCCGAGTATCTGGACCCAGGCGTTTGTCTAGCGGCGCTCGATGCACTTTTTCCTGGCGTCGTCCCAGACATTTCCGACATCGTTGCAGTTAATCCGGCGCTCTCGGCGGTCATCGAAGTCGGGCACCAATCAATGACCAAGTACCTTTATCCCACATCTCGCATGATGGTTCCGTTTGTAGTGTTCCTTGCGATCGTGTCGATCTTCAACGCAGAAACCCTCCTCTTCCTTGAGTGGTCGATGATCGAGACTGATGAGATATTCGGCTATCGGTTCATCACAATTCGACCTGAAAAACATCGGGCGTCGAAGAACAATGCCAGACTCCTGCCCGCGGCGTCAGCACGCGGAATCGGCATTGAGAGGGTACTCGACATTATTCGAGCTTGGACTGCTCGGCTTTTGCCGCACGTAGACGCAAGGTATCGCAACCGCGTCTTTCTGTTTGTCCACACAACGGGCGAGAAGTATCCGAAGTCGTATGGCACTCGGCTTGACCACAAGCAAGATTTGACCTGGCAAGTGCAATTGAAGTCGTTCTGCAGAGACAACAATCTGCCCCCATTTACGCTCCGACAGATCAGAACCACGATTCTCGACGAAGCGCAGCAATCAACTGGGGATGTGATTGTGGCAAAACAGTTGGGCCAGCATCGAGATCCGACGACAACCTGGACACATTACACATCTGATGGCACACGTAAGCGCTATCGAGAGCGGCTCGGAGAGGTCTTTCTGCTTCGCTCTCGCTGGCGAGAGACAATGGGACGCGTCGATCCCAGAGAGCGCACAACTTCGCAAGATGTCGGCGCTGCGACTCCAGGCTTTTTATGCCTCGACCCTTTCGATAGCCCGCAGCCCAATCAGATCAAGGGCAGGCTATGCACTGCTTACGGTAGGTGCCCCGAATGCCCGCTTGCGATAGCCAACGGCGGTGATGTCGCGTGCGTTGCAAACTACCGGGCCCTTAAGGGCGCCATCTTAGCCGCGCAAAGCACCTTGGCACCCAAGGCCTGGCTAAGCCAGTGGGCTCCGGTACTGCAGTCACTTGAGACCCTGCTCACTCTCGTGCCTCGCGAGATACTCGCCAAGGCTGAGTCCATCAAAGTTACATTGCCAGCAGTGGGATGACGGCGTGAGTATCACGGCCTCTATTGTGGAGAGCACTGGCCATGCACCCCTACACTTGCGCACAGGGGCGGCACTGAAAGACGCTTACGTTTCCTCAAAGAGCAAGTGGAACGACGAGCGATGGCAATTGGACAACTTGACTCGAGGGTCTAAGGCCAGCAGCTCGGCCATAAAATGGAACATCGATTTACACGACGGCGCCTGCTTCACCGATCGCCAGCACCGCGTCCTTCTGGACACATTCAAAAGGCTTGCTTGGTCCCTTATGGCGGCACCACGGGACGGCGCGCGAAGCATTAAACCCGCATCGTTCGGTTCATTCAACGCCGGTCTGAAGGTCTTCGTGCGGTGGATGGTGCAGTCTGGCCTGAGAACGATCTCTGACTTAGACGGCTCCGCACTGGAGCGCCTCAGACTGGACCTCCCCCTCTTGCTCGTGAGCGAAGAAGACGCCGACGAAGACTTTGAAATCTCCTACGGGGTGGCTCTGCGCGTTGTGATTATGCCAGTCCGCCTATGGCAACAGAGGCAGGAGCTTGAAAAGGCCGGCATCAGAGCGATGGCCGAAGAACCGTGGCATAGCGTATCTGCTGGAACAATCGCTCAAGATGTCGCAACGAAAGCCGCTGGCGAAGTTCTGCCGCTTCCTGATGAGGTCTCGATTCCGGTGATGAATTCGGCGCATCGGATGATTGGCGTACCTGCCGACGACGTCGTGACACTGACCCACAGATACCTCGATGCGTATAGGGCTGGGCGGCCAAGAAATAGAGCCGGACCAGGCACCAGCCTTGCGTCGCAAGCCAATGCGGGACGGTATGCTATTCGCGATTTCCGTTTCTCCACCGTCCCGGGCGATACGATCCCCTGGCATGAACCGATCATTAGAGAGAGAAGACGAACGATCTGGAAGCCAGTTTCGGACATAAACCGGGTGCAACGGCTGCGGCAGCTAATTCTGGATGTGAGTAATGCTGCGGTCGTAGTTATTCAATCAACGACCGGAATACGCGTGTCAGAGATTTGCAGCTTAGGCGCCGGCATGGATCGAAAGACCGGCCTGCCTGCCTGTGTCATGGTGCAGATATCTGCATCTGGGCTTAATGAGGTCTTCCTCCTTCGGGGGGAACTGTCAAAGACCGAGGAGACGCCACGGATGGTGGAGTGGGTTCTCGGAATGCGCCCGCGCGGCTCTAACACATTGCCTCCAGCCGTCCGGGCAATCATTGTCTTGGAGCGACTTTGGGCTCCATGGCGGGAGATGAAGAAGTCTCGGGATCTCATTCTTCACTTCCGGACACGTGCGGGTCTCCCCAAGAGCGGCGATACTGTCTCTTCTATCTCAAGTACGGCGATCGCGAGAGGTACCAAGGACTTCGTCCGAAAGTATGTTGACCTAAGCGGTTTGCCAGACACTTCATCCCGCGCATTGTGCGCCGACGATCTGCTTCCGTATCGCGATAGCGAGGGAACCTGCATAAAAACGCATCAGTGGAGAAAGACACTCGCTCACTTTGTTTTCAACACGGATAGTCGGCTCATTCCCGCGCTGGCGATGCAGTTTCAGCACATATCATTGGCGATGACTGAGCAGGGATACCTTCAGCACAACCACGTGCTGTTTGAGGCGTTTGACTCGGTTAGAGCCCAGGAAACAACCAGCTTGCTATTCGAACTCGCCACAGGAAGGTCGCTGATTGCGGGCCGGATGGGCGGTCACTTAGAGGAGCATATCGAACCGATCCGCCGATTGATCGCCGGCGTATCTAAATCTGATGGTTGGCGAAATGTGCTGCGATTTGTTATCGAAAAAGGAATGAAACTCTGGTTCGCCTCCTATGGCGGCTGTTTACCTCTAGACCCCGGTCAGATGCGCTGCCACGAGGTCGCCGGCACAGACTACGTTCTCAATGCTGAGCCAAACTACGCGACGCGTGAGCCTTCGCTTTGCGCTGGATGCCAATGTTTCTTGCTGGACAGGCGGCACGAGGAATTCTGGAAGAGACGATACATTGAAAATTGGGCAGCGTGGCGAAGAGCCGAGCGCGCAGGCAACACTACAGCCTTTCGGGCAATTCTCTACCGTGCCAACCAGGCAAAGGCACTCCTCCATAAGCTGGCTGTTGACATCAACTCGCAGACCGAAAAAGCAGAGGAGCTTTCGAATGCCCCGTAGACGACGTGCAAGCCCGAGCACAATAGAGCAGGATTTCAACACCGCGATTGATCGCCTCCAAAAGGGCACACCCAGCGATCACAAATTGCGACAGCTGGCTCAACGCGGTTCACTACGAATCAACTTTACAACAGTCGCCAGAGAAGCGCGGCGCTCGCGGACCTTGATTGCGCATGAACGCTGCGCCTATCCAGCTGTTCGAATGCGCATTCTTTCATTGAAGACAGGAGCGTCCAACCCGAAATCCCTCAGCTCTGTGGTCTTCAGCCTGAGAGCCAGGGTCAAGGCGCTCGAGACCATGCTGCAAGCCCAGGGCCACCAGATGCTCGATCACTCCTTGGCACGACAGAGCGCCGAGAGGGATTGCAATCGCTGGAAGTCCGCATATCACAATCTGGCAAAGAGCCGAGGCGGCAAGATTCTATCGGTTGTCGATGACTGACGCCGGTGCCCAACTCGATTTCGAGGCCGGCCATAGCCTCTAGAAAAGGTCGAGCTGCGGCGACTGTTTCTTAGGTACCTGGAAGATATCAAGATTGAAGTGCCACTTCCTATCTTCGAGAATCAATCGCTTTTGAGCGATTTTGAATCGCTGCGCCAGGAGGTCAGCGTATTCGCCGGTTCCGTTGAACCGACTACCAAAATTTGGATCGTTCAGCTTGCCGTCTCGTGTTTGCCGAATAAGATTGAGAACATGATCAGCCCTATCCGGCACGTGCGCCTTGAGCCACTCCGCGAAAAGGTCCTTGATTTCGAGAGGAAGACGAACAAGCGAGTACCAAGCGGATGATGCGCCGGCATCACGTGCGGCTTCCATGATGCTTTCGAGCTCTGAATCATTGAGCGCAGGAATCATTGGAGCCACCATCACTCCGACAGGAATCCCAGCCTTCGCGAGCGCAGCGATAGCTTTTAGACGGAGTTGCGGTGTCGCTGCACGGGGCTCCATCGCTCGTGCCAATTCTCGGTCTAGCGTCGTCACCGATAGATAGACTCTCACCAGCCTTTTCTCGGCGAGACTACCGAGGACATCAAGGTCGCGCACGACAAGTGCCGACTTGGTCACGATCGATACCGGATGATTGAAGGCTGAAAGTACCTCCAGAACACGCCGTGTAATTCGAAGTTTGCGTTCGATGGGCTGGTAGGGATCGGTGTTGGTCCCAATCGCGAGGATACGACACTTATATCGGGGATTGCTCAGCTCACGCTCGAGCAGTGCTGCCGCGTCGAACTTGGCGGATAGCTTCGACTCAAAATCCAGCCCTGGAGACAGACCCAAGTAAGCGTGAGACGGCCTTGCATAACAGTAGATGCAACCGTGTTCGCAACCTCGAAAAGCATTTAGAGATTGCTCGAAGGAGATGTCAGGAGATGAATTTCGCGAGATAACCGTCCGCGCTTTATCCGCGGTGACAGTCGTGCGGAAGCGAGGCAAATCCTCCTCATCGCTGTACCACCCATCATCCTCCCGCACGCGGTCATGCGGCAAATAGCGAGACACAGCGTTCGACACCGCGCCACGGCCACGTTGAGCGCCTCCCGCACGAGCATCCATGTTACTTCTCCACATGATCGCTGCAGCCAGCCGGCGTCCATGATTGATCCGCCGACGAACCGACGGAAGATAGGATAGCGAGTGGAACATTTCAAGAACAAATGGCAACCCAGCCCTGTCGGCGAGGGCGCCCGATAAATGCCTTCAGACGAGCGGTGCCCGCCCGCCACGTCCTCCTAACATCGTGCCGACGGGATACCCTACAACTAGGGCTTCCCCGCCACCGGTGCAGCCAGCGCGAGCCATTCGTTCAACATCTGAATGTTGATAGCCAAGTCGCGATCTTCCCCCGCGCCGCCTTTGTGGATGATGCCTACGACGGCATCCTCTCCGTCGAGAACCGGTCCCCCTGACATCCCCGGCGCGAGCTTCTGCGAAACTTCGATCATCTGAACGGCCTTTTTCACCGGTGATTCAGTTACTGTGCCAGGTCGCACATTCACGAAGTCTCCCGGTCCCCAGCCCGGATACCCGACAGCCGTTACCTCGTCACCCTTACCCACAGGCTTGGCGGAGCGCCGCAGCTCGAAGTATTCAGTTGATGGGATGTCGTGCTTCAATAAGGCGAGATCTCGAGGCTCGTCCACCTTGAGCACGCTGACCTTGAATCTATTTGCCAGTTTTGACGGGTGGTAGACCTCGATGTCGGAGGCATCTTGCACACAGTGGGCGGCGGTGACTAGGCCGACATCCTCTAGAAAGAACGCTGTGCCCTGCATACCGGCGTCTTTGGAATGTTCAACCAGCCATACAGATCGATCGCGAATCTCGTGTTTGCTAGGCTCAACCTCTAGCTTTCGATCCGGAAAGCACTCATTAAACCGAAGGGCGATGCTGCGGAAGACCGGATCCGATTGACCTCTGATATTCCGGAGCCAGCTGATTTTTCCTTCAAGATGCGCCGCGATGCTGGAAGTTCCGCCGTGTTTCTCCTGATAGATCTCCTGAGCTTTCTCGATACCATGGACCTTCACGGAGTGGAGCGCGGCTCTGATATTCCGAACAAATCGGCGATCGACATTGAGAAGCTCATTAATCTTCAGGCCGGTGACCATACGCCGGGAATGCCGATCCGCGTAATGGGCCTTCTCGGGGTGAACGTTGAACCCGTTCGCCGTAAAGATCGATTTCAGGGAGGTGGAGAGCAGATCGGGCGAAAAGCGACCGGCGGGTGGAACGGGACTATCGAACAGTGCACTCAGAGGCTGGTAGCTGGAAAACGTAATGTCGTCAGCATAGCGCGTGTAAATACAGCGCGCGGTCTTCGCAAAGACCAATAACCTCTTGTCCATGCGAAAACATATCATGTTTGACAAGACGGGGCTGCTGGGCGCGCCCTGGGGAAGGTGACCATTGTTACAGCAGAGCCGAGCGAGGATTTCCGCCACACGTTGATCCAGGCCTATGGCCCAGAGCATACCGTAGATGCGCCTCTCCGTGATCGAGGGGAAGAAGTCCTTAAGATCGATGTTCAACACGAAGCGTCGATGGAGATGCGCCTCCGCATTAGTCTTGACGGACCGATTGATGACGAAGCCGTGAACCGGATCGCGCGGCGAGTAGATCTGGTCAAGCAGTCTGGCAATTCTGCGTTGGATGTACTTCAGAGTAGGATCGGGAGCGCTGATCGTTCTCGTCTTGCCCCTGCCCTTGGCGATCTCGAAGTGGTGGTACATCGTCCCGCGGTACCACCAGATCTTATTGAGTTCCCTGGTAGAGACCGCCAGGTAAGTGAGTAGCGCGGCCTCATTCGCGAGTTCTGGAGGGATGCCGATGGTCGGAGGTGCGCCGAGCAGGCGCCGGAACTTCCACACGAGGCCTCCCCTTCCAATCACGCCAAGGCCAAGCGAGGCGATAGGCGAACACGACTTCTTCTCTAAGCGTTAGCTCTTACGCCGCAGTTACTACAGCGCGTATGCGAAGGGGAGGCCTCAGAAGCATATTATCAAATCCGGAGCCGTCATTCCAGTAGCGTCGCAGCCGGATCTTGACGCCGCTGCCTAGCTCGGTTCATGGACTCTCCATTATCCTGCGTCGGATAAGGGGGACCGGTGACCGACTCGGGCGACCGACACAACGCGTTTGCGAAGGACGGCGTGAAACTCGCCTTCGGGCTCGATCCGCAAGAGCGGATCCGGCATATCCGCGAGGTCGCCGGCGGCAGCGCTTGCAACTGTATCTGCCCCGCGTGTGGTGAGCGCCTCGTCGCGCATCAGGGCGAGATTGTGGAATGGCACTTCAAGCACAAGACCAACGAGGAATGTGCGACTGCACGTGAGACCGCAATCCACTTTCTAGGGAAGGAGATTCTTGAGAAGCACAAGCGCCTGGTGCTCCCGCCCGTCGTAGCCAAGGTCGGCGGCCGAATGACGTCGCTACACGGAGAGACCGACATGGAATTCGACGAGGCCACGCTGGAACGGCGCCTCGAAGGCGTCATTCCGGACATAATCCTGCGTAAGGATGATCGAGACCTAGTGGTCGAGATATTGGTGACCCATAGGGTCGACGCCGAGAAGGTCGCCAAACTTAAGGCAATGCGGCTTCCCGGCGTTGAAATCGATCTCTCCCGGCTTCCTCGCGATGCCAGTCGCGACGAAATCGAGAAAGCAGTCATTAGTCACTCGCCCCGGATCTGGCTATGGAACGCCAAGATCGAGGCCGGCGAGGAACAAATTCGGGAGCAAATTGCGACGGAGAAGCTAGAGATCGAGAAGGAGCTAGATCAACAAGCTCTCGCCTTTCTTCAGCAATACGATGCCGTCCTCGCTGGACGATTTTTCGACCACGAGGAAATTCAGCCCACAATCGACCGCGTCGCCGCCCTAGGATTCGGAGTGGAGACCGCCCTTCCCTGTAAAGGAGAACGCATATTCAAGGTCCGGCGGAAGGCCTGGCAGAGCATCCTTTTTGATCAGCTCGTCATCCGGAAACGGCCCTTTCAAAGCATTCACGGTGACTTCGCCGACATCGATGCGCTCGTGCTGCTCGAAAAGTGGATACCAAAGCTTCTTGTGAAAGACCCGGACACCTCTATTCGATCTCGGATTTTGGCTCTGCGGCCTGACTTCGCGACACCCTGGGATGCGGTCGGCAACTACTTTGACCAGCTCATCGCTCGCGGCCTACTCGATGGAAAGGACCACGGCTGCTACACCGTCAACGAAATCCTTCGAAAGCAGATCAAGACTCGTCAGGAAGAGCTGGTAAATATTGACAGCCGGCGGCAGTACCTGGATAGCGTGGTCACGGATATCGTTTCGAAGACCGACAAGGATACTAGATCCCGCTTTGACTTCATTGCATGGGCTCGTGCGAAACACGCTCCACTCAAGAGTGCGCCGGTAGAAATCATCCAGGCCGGTAACGCGGAATGGAACGAACTTCTGTCCGCGTTGTCGGCAATAAGCAGGGCGTTTTGGAGAGACCAGAAGCCCGAGATACTGCTCGATCTTCCCGTCCTACCCGCAATTCAAGCAGCGGCGGAAGGGAGGGCTGCCGAGCGCGCACGCCAGCGGCTCGCCGCGGAAGCGCGCGAAGAAGAGGCTCGGGACCTTCGGGGGAACCGCCTCGTTGAGGCCGCTCGCTATGCACTGGGAGAGGTAGGAGACGCCTGGCTTGACGCCAGCATCGGCCAGGTGTCGCGCCGCGAGGCGGCTCGGAATTCCGACGCCGAGCTCGAACGGCTCCTTCGGGCGGTGACCGCGGAGGTCAGGCGCCGCCAAGATGAGGATACGCGCCGGCAGGATAGCGATAAGGCTATTGCCGAATTCAGGGAAGCGGCGCGGCGAGCGGTCGGTCCAGACCTCGCCGAGATGCTGCTCAACAATGTCCATCCCGAAATCAAAGCTCGCCCCATCGACCTCTTGAAACGCAATGCAAGAAATCTTGAGCGGTGTTTAAGCGTCATAAAAGGCGCTGAGGGTCGTTCAAAACGGTAGGAGGCGTCGGGCTTTTGCCGCAGACGAGGCCATTGGACCAAGCCATGTTCCAGTCGAATTTGAGTGCACGCGCGGTCGTGATGTAATACTTTATTTATTCGCAATTAATAATTTATAGGGTGACCAATTGCGGACGAGCATACGGGGTAAGCTGGATAACACGGTGTTGCCTGCATCGCGTCCCTTGGCACCCCTGTATGAAGGCATTCACAATTCACTGCAGGCAATCGAAGATGCTGGCGGCGTGTCGAATTCGATCGAGGTGAATATCGAGCGCCTGCCGGAATTTCTGGAAGAAGGTATCGCCCGGCCGTCCGGCTTCACAATCATCGACACTGGTGTCGGATTTACCGACGACAACGCAAACTCGTTCTTTACGGCCGAAAGCCGTCATAAGGCAAACCGCGGCGGCAAAGGCAACGGTCGATTCCTTTGGCTTAAGGCGTTCGATAATGTTCAAATCGACAGTCATTTTCGCGACAACGGCGGCGGAATACATCGCCGAAGCTTCACGTTTGATCGGCGAGAGCAACAGGACACGCCGCCACTTACGGCTCCGGTTCGAACACAGGCCGGCACGACTGTAAAGCTCATTGGTCTGGATGAAAAGATCAGCAAGCAACTTTCGCAGCCTCTAGGCTGGTATGCCGATCAAATCATCGCACACTTTCTTCCGCATTTCCGGCGCCCAGATGGCCCGCAGATCGTTGTGCGCGATGGCTCTGAGGTCATTAACGTGAATCTTCGCTTCAGCGAAACGGTGGCCCCGAACGCGACGCCGAGGACATTCAATGTAGATGGGCAGGATTTCTCCCTCACCGGCTATCGCGTCAACTCGCCGGAATTTAAAGAGAATATTCTCGTGTTCGCGGCCCGAGGAAGAGCCGTGAAGCGGGAGCGACTGGCGCGGCACATACCCGGACTAGAAAGACGCATTGAGAAAGAAGACGGCTCGACGGCGGCATATTGCGGCTTCGTCGAGGGAGAACGGCTCGACCAGTTGGTTCGAAGTGACCGGTTCGGCTTCGAGATTGATGAAGACGAGGATGATCTATTCGATGGCGCGCGTAGTTTCACCAACATTCGCGCAGGCGCTCTTGAATCCATTCGTGAAGAGTTGGCCCCCCTTTTAGGCAAGCTACGCGAACAGAAAGAAGAAACCGTCACGACTTATGTGACCAGCCATACGCCAGAATTTCGTCGGCTTCTCGCCACGGAAAAGACGCGGGTGCTTGAGGTGTTGCCTTCGGCGCCGAAGCCGAAGGAGATCGAAGCCGCACTCGGCCGCGTGCTGCTGGAACGGCAGGCCGCACTGAAAGAGGAAGGCCGGAGGCTGCTCGCCTTTGAGCCGGGCTCTGACATGCTGAACGACTACCAGGCTCAGATGGAAGGGTTCTTCGAGCGGTTTGAAGACCTCGACCAGACCGCGCTTGCTCAATACGTGGTGCATCGACGCGTCGTGCTAAACCTTTTGGACCGAGCGCTGCAAAAAGATGACGCCACTGGCAGGTATCAACTCGAGGCGGTGATCCACCGGCTCATCCACCCGATGCGAAAAGGATCGGAGGAAGTCGAGTTTGAAGAACAAAATTTGTGGGTTTTGGATGACCGTCTCACATACCATGATTTTCTGGAATCAGACCGGCAGTTGCGGTCGAGCAAGAGACTGGAGAGCGGCTCTCAGCTAAGGCCCGATTTGTTAGTCGTATTCGATAGGACCCTGACGTTTCGCGAAGGAGCCGATCCCACTACATCGTTTGTCATAGTGGAATTCAAACGGCCCGATCGACAGAACCTTGAAAGATCTCCGCTCGCACAGGTCTACGATCAAGTGCGCGAAATTCGGCAGGGTACGTTCAAGACGCGGAAGGGTCGTCCCATTGAAGGGGCAAGCCGCGACGCGCCGGCCTTTTGCTATGTCGTTTGCGATGTTACTCCTGCTATCGAAAAAGGCGCCATCGACGCAGGAGGACAACTGACACCGGATGGAAGGGGATATTTTGGCTGGAATCCTCAACTCAAGCTCTATTTCGAGGTAATCTCCTACGAGAAGCTGGTTGCAGACGCGCTTCGCCGTAATCGCATTCTGTTCAAAAAGCTAGGCCTGCCCGCTGAGCGTCTCGATGGATAATGCGACTGGTCGCAGCCCACATTTGGCAACGTAGGCAAGGCATTGCTTTTGGTGCCCCTGCTCCGAACACAGGACGGTTCCGTAGTCGCACCCGACGGTAGGGTACTGTTCTTCAGCGCGGAACGCTTCGCGAAAGACATCTGCGAAGGGAAATGCTGCTTTATTTGCGGCGCGGACCCCGCAGATACCGAGTTCAACGATGAGCACATCTTACCGAACTGGATTCTTCGGCGCTTCAAGCTTCAGCGTCTCGCGATCGGCCTGCCGAACGGCCGGCCCCATCGATACGGCTCTTACGTCATCCCCTGCTGCGTATCCTGTAATTCGCTTTTGGGCGACATGGTCGAAGCGCCTGTAAGCAAGGTATTCGCTGGCGGCCATGAAGCAGTCTGCGAGTATCTTAAAACGCACGGGCCACGTCTTCTGTTTGCCTGGATGGCGCTCATCTTCCTAAAAACTCATCTGAAAGACAGCTCGCTCCGGGAGCATTCGAATCACAAAGACGGCGATATGACAATTGCAGCCGCAGCAGAATATGCCTGGGGAGCGTTTCATCATCTTCATTGCTTGGCGCGCTCCGTCTACACTGGTGCTGCTGTAGCGCCGGCAGCCTACGGATCTCTGATCGTTCTTCCCGCGGGAGGAACTGATGGGGCCGGGCTCTTTGATCTTGCCGACATTACAACGGCCCAGACGCTCGTGATCAGGATGGACGATTTCGCGCTGTGCGCCGTGTTCGACGATTCATGCGCGGTGCTTCAAGGGGTGAATCACATTATTGAAAATATTGAAGGGCCGCTTTCAACCGTCCAGATCCGAGAATTCGCCGCGCATATGGCATGCTGCAATATGCACCTTCAGAACCGACCGAAGTTCCGGTGCCGCGTCGCGAGCGGAAGGCCGCCACGCGTCTACATAGACGGTAGCCATGATGCGTCGCCGTCATTCAAGAAGCGCGACAAAAAGGTTTTCGGAGCGTTCATGGAACAGGTGCTCCGTGGGGCCTTGCCTCACATACGCGTCCCCGGGAGAACACCAGAGGAGGTGATGGCTCTGCTCCAGTCGGGCGAGGCGTCGTTCATCTTCGATGACAATGATAAATTTATCGCTAGGGCATGACGAGGCCGCGGCAGTCCTCCCGGCGAGAACTGGCTGACTGGCGATCACAGTGTCAGGTGCGGGGGAGAGTGCATGGTCACACGGTTCATTAAAAATAGTGCCGAGGTCCGGGACATCATCCTGGATCATCTGAAGCGGACGTCTGGACAACGCGCCGCCGCGATCGCCTATTGTACTGAGCTATCCCTGCTGCCGCTGAGGAAGGGCGACATTCTGGGAGTCCTACCTCGAAGCGGACACCGAGTGGAATACAAATCTCAATTGTGGATCGTCGGCCTCGAGTGCTTTTACGATGTAGAGACGAGCAATGACTTGAAGTCGAACCCCGCCAATCGTGCGCTCGTAGCGCGAACGAAGTCAGCGCTTCTCTGTCGGCCTCAGCAAATCCATGTAGCTGACGCCTAATGCAATCGCGAGCTCATGCAACGTCACAATTGTCGGATTTCTACGGCCTCGCTCCAGTCCACTTAGATACTGCTGGCTGAACCCAGAGCGCACCTCAACCTCCTCTTGAGTCAGGCCTTTTTCCCGACGCAGGCGGGCGAAATTTTGGCCGACCAATTTGCGCATATCCATGCGCAGAAGATCGCGACTTACATACTTTAATGTTATCAACTATAGTATGTTAAGACTCGGAGGCCTGCCGGATCTCAATCTGGGATAGCTGGGGCAGTGCTTCGGCGTTGGCTTGCAAATTGAGGGAGGATTCTAGTGACCCAGATCGATAACGCCCCTCCCCGCCCACATCATCCGAGAATCGAGATGTTCAAGGCGGCGATCACCGGCAGCCTGTATGAAGCCATTGACGAGCAAAGTAACGAGGACGGACCAATGGCACTTGCGGCGCTGGCCGAGGTCACCGTTCAGTTTGGATGCATGATGTTTGGTAAGACGCTAACGCTTGCGCTGCTCACGGAGATGTCGCGCATGGCCACGACTCTCAAAGACTGAACATGTTTTTTTCGACACATCCTTGCCGCCGACTTCAAGCCAGCACGAACCTTACCAGAACCCATTCTTTCCGGTCTAAGCTCGTGATATCGCATCACTCTCTGCGAGTGCTCGAAAAATGTGGAGATAGACTTGACGATACGAGTGCTCGCTATGAGCGATCTACGCGTCAAGTTTGACGGTTTCCATTTCCGCTGACTGGAAGCGCCGGACCTAAAGATCCTCGCGGGCGACATACTACATCGCTCAAGGGGCGTTCATTTGGGGATTTGCGGCGTAGGAGCAGAAGGCGCCGGAAACAGAGCCCCGCCACATCTTCGCGCTCGGCGAGTTAGAGCAAACTGATGACGCGGAATGACAGAGGCCCGGATGCTGAGCTCCTCGAGTGGGGTCTTATTCGCGTGACGATGAACAACGCCGTGACATTGCATGCGGTCGGTCTTAGGGTCTGCCACCCCCATGAAGATAGTCGAATCGTTGTGACCAGCTTGGTCCGTTCAATTTCGGACGACCGTCGCACG
>Ga0268265_10002422_pt1 | contig 14087 bp, 23 predicted proteins | sample KBSSwiS52_FD_190355 | JGI IMG/M metagenome (GOLD analysis project Ga0268265, IMG submission 190355) | Switchgrass rhizosphere microbial communities from Kellogg Biological Station, Michigan, USA - KBS Switchgrass S5-2 (SPAdes) (version 2) | ecosystem: Host-associated > Plants > Roots >... | reverse complement strand
AGGCAGCGGATATAAAATCCGATGTCGGCATCGTCCATTGCGCGGAAGTTTTGGTCGCACTCGGCGTCAGCCGGGTACCATTTAAAATACGGTAGGGCCTTCAAGTTTTCCTCTTTTCTCGTCATGCCGGGTCGGCTGGCAGCGGAAAAGAGGTACGCCCCAGCCGAGCCCGACGATCCGTAGTGTCCAGGTAGCTAGCCCGACAACGACACCACGGATATAATACGCCGATTCCGGCGTTCTGTCTAGCCTAGATTGTACATGGTTCACGCGGTCGCCTCAGAGTTAAACATGGGCATGTCCCCGATAATTCGCCGGCGCGAAATCTCCGCGTACGTCGGGTTTAGTTCGCAGCCGATGAAGTCTCGCCCGTGCCGGAGTGCCACCACCCCGACAGTGCCGCTACCCGCGAACGGATCGAGCACCGTGCCGCCTGACGGGCTGCCTGCCATCACGCAAGGCTCGACGAGCTGCGTTGGCATGACGGCGAAGTGCGCGTCAGGGTAGGCGTGAGTACCGATCGTCCACACGTCCCGCTTGTTGCGCAGCGTGGAGCACTGCTCGGATTTCTCCATTGCATCCCATCGGTCATTGAATCCGGCGTGCCGGCGCCCGTGACCGCGCTGCTTGTCCGTCTTTCGCGTCCCCGTTTGTGGGGTCTGCCCAGGGGCAGAATATCCGGGGCCCGTCGCGTCGTGCTCGTTAATGGCGACTCCGGGTTCTTTGATGGCGTCCGCATCGTAGAAATACCGCGCGCTGCGCGTCAGCAGGAATAGATATTCATGCGCCTTCGTCGGGCGATCTGTGACGCTCTCCGGCATCGGGTTGGGCTTGTGCCAGATGATGTCGCTGCGGAGATACCAGCCGTCCGCTTGCAGCGCGAAGGCGACGCGCCAGGGGATACCAACGAGATCCTTCGGCTTGAGTCCTTCCGGTTGAGCCGCGCGCCGCGCTTCTTTGATGGCCGTGTGGGTAGCCTGCTTTGAACCTTCCGCCCATGTGCCAAATGAGGAGCGCCCGCCGCTGGTATACGAATCGCCCAGGTTAACCCAACAGGTGCCATCTGCCCGCAGCACGCGCCGCACTTCGCGGAATACGCCGACCATCGCGGCAACGTACTCCTCTGGCGTGCGCTCTAGCCCCAACTGGCCGACGACGCCATAATCGCGTAGCCCCCAATACGGCGGCGATGTAACGCAGCAGTGGACAGACTCATCAGGAAGCGAGCGTAGCCCGTCGAGCACATCGGCGCAAATTATCCTGAACGTGCTCACTGCGCCAGCGCTTCCAGCAGTGCGACCGATGGCAGAGTCGCCGCCTTGTTGCGCATGTAGATCTTATGCTGTGCCGCGCCTTGCTTCAGTTTGCGCCGCGCCACCCGGCACTCTGGGCAACGTGGCGAAGATCCGGAGCAGATCGCCGGGCAATCCTCGCACTTATGCAGCTTGTGGTGACTCTTCTTGCCGGCGGCAGTAACACCGTAACCCGGGCCCGTGCTGCTCGGCTTTCGGCGCACTTCAGTATGCTCTTTTTCAATCCCAGGCTGATCGGATAGTTCCGGCTTGGCAATCTCTGGGAGTTCCTTGCGGTACCGTCCGAAGTGAAATTCGCGCACGCTGATGCGCGCTTCGCGTTCTTCGGCCGTCTCGACGAGTTGACCGTTCGGAAGTTCAATCATTTGACCTCCGGGTGATTCGCGTCATAGGCGGCGACGATGTTGGACGCGATTGACAGCGGTCTGCCGTACGCATGTATCCGCAGCGCATCCACCGCCGCGCGGAGTTCGGCGCGAAGCTGCGAAATCTCCTTCTGCGCTTCGCATAGCTCAATTGTCAGACGGTCAATTGTAGGCTTAAGCATTTGGGTAGATCGCCTTTGCCCCGTCCAGAAATTCGCGAGCCCGGACCATGCAGAGTTCGGGAATCGTCCTCGTATTTCGGCCAGCCGAGCTTATCCATGCGGCGGAACAGCGCCGCCAGTGCATCGCTTTTCTGTATCTCGGAGTCTATCTGCGGCAAGTCCATCTATATCCTCCCTCGATTTAATCCACTCTTGCGGTAATGCTCCACAAATCCGGCGACCGATGCTGGGAAGTCTTCGCCTGCGATCCACGTAAGTGCGCCGCGTGCCCGCTCTTTCGTGTGCCATTCGGTCTGATGCTTGGCCGGTTTCTCTCCTGGTCGCTTAAACTCGATCCAGAGAACCTGAGATTGGCTGGCTCTGGCTACCGTATCGCCGGGGGTTCGTGTGGGTTCTTCTAGCCATTCCTGTGGAGTCGAAAAGCTATACCGGATGTACAAATGGTCTGCCATCCCCGGCTCGCCGAAGCCCTTGCCCCTGCCGCGGTCGCTTACTGGATCAGTGCGCAGCGCGCGCCAGCCATCCGTCTCGAGCAATCTCGTGCATTCGGCCTCGATCATGTGCTCGGGCCATTCAACGGACGCGTCGAAGGATTCTACGCCGATATGTGAATCTGGTACGGTTATTTCCCCGCGGTTGATTGCCATGCGTCGCTCCATCTCCCTGAATTCGTCTTCTGTCATAAATTAAATCCCGCCGGACTTCATCGAGCCTCCGGGCATTCGTGGCGTTAGCAGTGGAAGGTCTCCTTGTTCCCTGCTCGAACCGGCGGGAAACTGGTGGGCGCATTTGGGAATCCTGAAGATTTGAGATAGCCAGGCTCCCAGTAAGTATGCGCCCATAACTTTAAGATTGCGGAATAATCGCGCCGTTCTGAATCAGCGCGTCAATATCGTCATCGCTCACGCCCATCCCGTCGAACCGGTCCGGCAGTGGTTTCTTGCGCTCGAATGGCCCATACTCCTGCGCCAACTTCTCGCGAAGCTTCATCATCGTTTCGGAGAACGCATCCAGCGCGGCAGACAGCGCCTTGATGTACTTCTCGTCGCGCGTAACTCGCACGATGACGGCTGGCAATTCTTCCGAATAGGAAACCAGATCCCAATATTCCCGCTCGCAGATCCATAAGCATCCCTGCACCTGCGCCTTGTGTGCGTCGGACATCGCGCGCTCGATCATCGCTTGGACATGAACGCCGATTGCCTGGGGGTGCGTCTTGATCTCCAACCCGCCCGGCGCGCCCACTACGAAGCGATCCGGCGAGCAACCGAATCGACCGCAATCGGTCGTGACGAAGCCGATCTTTTCTACCGCACATTCGGCCTGGAAGCAGTATGCTTTTACCGCACGATCTTCCAGTTCCTTCCCGATCTGCATGTATTCCGTCTCGATCATCTCCTGCGCGTGGCCGGTCATCCACTCGCCCAGCAGGCGGTACATGTAGCCCGGTGCCTGCGAGCTTAACTCTAGTTTCTTAGGCGTGAGGATCTTCGAGAACTCCGAAGCAGTCGGTACGCCGCATCGCAGTTCATGCCATTCCTGGGTACCCTGTTCGCAATTATGGATAATCATTTCGCCTGCGCCCTCCGTTTGCTAGCCAGCGCCTGCATGATGTCCTTGTAGCGGCGTTGCGGAATCTCTTCGACCGTGCGAACGTCTGCGAGTTGGAAGAATGCCGCGCGGCCAGCCGCTGACATTCCGATCTCGCTGATAAGCGAGTTGATATCGTCGACCTGATCCTGTGAGATTGCGCCAGCCCGCATGCCGTCATCGTCCGCGCCAACCGTGACGATGTTCCATATCCCGATTGTCAGATACCGCTTGTTGTAGCTGTCGGCGCTGCCCTGCGCCTGCGCATCGTTGCGCCCGGGCCCACCGTCCGGTGATTGGTACCGCGTCGAGCTTCTGCTATGGCCGCCGCGATGAACCAGCGTAACTGTCATTAGGCTACCCGACTTTTCAAGCGGCGCGGTCGAGAACGTCCGACAGAATCCGTACTTCTGCTCAATCGGCCGGATGATTCGGTCAAGCTGCTCATAGGAAGCGTAAGGGATAGAACCCTTGCCGCCCATGTCTTTGGCTTTGTCCTTCCGAATCGTGGGCATCTCGGACATTGCGCCCGCAAAGTCAATATTGAACTGCCGCTCTGCTTCGCGTGCTTCGGCCCGCTCCTGCAGCCCCATGAGCGCTGCCAGTTTCTCGACGTTAACGCGCTCGTCGACTGCTAGCGCCTGGATAACCTCGATGACGCTGGGCTGATGGGCGATTGCCTTCTCTTCGCCGCGCCGGATCAGCCCGCGCACGTCGTCATCTACGGACCGCTTGAATTCTTCCTGCGTCATATCGCCATTACCTCTTGACGCTTCGTCGCCTCTTCCATGATTTCGCTGGCGAAGTCGATAATTTCATCAAGCGTGCCGTGAATAAATACGCCACCAATCACGGCAATGCATACAGATTCTTCACGGTTCGTGTCTCCCAAGAAGATACTGACACTTCCGATTGTTCTATTCATAACCCCTCCGTCGGTGCGCCATTTCCGGCGAACAGCGCGGTAGCGTCGAAGCCTTCGGGCGAAAGCGGCGAAGCGGGTTCTGACAGCGTGACCTTCCGGTTCTTGCTGCCGACCGGGCGCCCCCGCTTCGGCGTATTCGGAACAATCTCGGCAGTCGTTCCGACGTAGCGCTCTCGTTCTCGCTGAACGTGAACAATGGTCGCGTGGAACGTTCGGCGCTGCATGTCGTCAAGCTCGAAATATGCGTCAAGCGCGCGTTCGATAGGGTCAAGTTTCTTCATCATTACTCCCTTGGCGGGCAGCGATCCGCGCCCGTCTCACTCATTTGATTTTCCAGCCATTGCGCTTCGGCCTTCTCTTCGGCGTCTGCTTCGGCCTGGTTTGCTGCGGCTGCTTCGTCCGCTTCCTCTGCCGCTGTCTTATAATTTACGAAGGGGGACCCGAATCCCCCCTCGGCGCGAACATCCGACGTTTGTTCTTCGATCACCTCCTTCTGCATGAACTTCAAAACTAAATCGATAGTGGCTTGGCTGTGCGGCGGATGGCATCCAGCCGCTTCCGCTGCCATCGCCCATTGTTCCGGCGTAGCGTTGAGTACGTCCTCTTCGGTAGCGCCGCACTTCAGAAGAACTGCGGCCAGCTTCGCCGCTTTCTTTTCGCGCGCGAACAATTCGTTGGAGTTCATAACACCTTCAGATATTGCAGGATTAACCCCGCTCCAAACGTGACCAGAGCGGAGAATATGACCGCATATAGCACGCGCCCGACCGCTTCATGCCTGCGCCGCCGCTCGTAGCGCCGCGCGTTATCCGCCAGATGGTCGACGAACGCCTGCCAGCCTTTACCTTGCACGGGAGGCCTCCTCGTTGTGGTGTATTTCTCGAATGGCGGCGGTAAGCGCCAGAGTTAACGAATGCTGGATATCCGATAAAGGACGAGCCGCGTTAAGCGCCTCCATCAGATCGCCCATCAGTTCCTCCAGATTATCTTGCACGGTTCAACTCCATCTTTTTGAGTTCGTCTTTGGCGGATTCGAGGAACGATTCGGCGCGCATGATTGCAAGGACAATCTGCCTGCGGTCGGCGGCCGTCTTCGCCCGATGCCGAGTCTGCGCGAATTGCAGTTCCTCGCGCGCGTAGCACATCAGATCATCCCAGTCCGGCTCAGGTTCGGTGACGTTTGTATCCGGTCCAGCTTCGGTGGGATTTCCTGGAATTTTTTCTAACATCGCCTGCTATCTCCTGATTGAAGTATCCGTCAGGCGGATATAGATGTCAAGGATTATTTCGGGATTATTTTACGTAGTTCGGAATTGGTCGCCAAATCTGATGAGATGCCGGATCATGCGGGCCCACGTCCGCCAATACGCCCAGAATGGACAGCCCCGGAAGTTTGGCCCATAGCATCCCAGTGCAATCGGCAACGTACGTTTTGCCAGTTACCGGATCGATGTGGGAATCGCTGCCGGAGCATTGCAGAATCACGGGTTTAGTGGACTGCCCTGCAACGTTCAAGTTGCCGATTATCCCCTGATATCCGCACGCTTCCCACGTCAAAGATCCGGATGTTAATTTGCTGAGATCTCCTGGGATTTCCGCGCCGCTTACTGGGTCCTTGGACCACGCATTTAAGGCTATAACCACCGAATACGGCCCGATGAACTGCCCCGGCGTCGGGCGGGAAGTCCAACATACGGCGTTTCCGCTGCTGTCTGCCATCGGTACATCTGTGCCGGTCATTTCATTGTGATTAGTCCCAGGTCTGCCCATTGAGGCTGTGACGCGCGTCTGCCCAAGGAATCGATCAGTGATGCAAAGCTGAATCTGCTCCCAGCGCTGGCTTCCGGGCACGTTGTTCATGATCTCGATTTCCTGCGTCTGCGCCGCGGCCGTGATGTCGGTACCGACCTTGACTATTCCCGACTTACAGGAGATTCTAACGCTTGAATCCGGCGGCGTATTGCCCTCCGCGCATGCCCAGTTCTCGATCCATTGTTGATAGCTTACATAAGGCACTGCCACGCCGTTGATCGTAGTTGAAAGGGAGAGCCTGTGCGGAAAAACGACAGAGAACTGGTCACCGATGGAATAGACCAGCGGCGAAACTATCGCCATCTTGCCCGGTGGCCTGCTAAAGGTGAAATCAGCGCCCTGCCGCAGTAGCCTGCCGTTGCGAAAAACCTGGACAGCACCCGACGCGGAGCCGATCATTTGGTATTGGCACGTCTGGGAATAGGCGCATCCCACTAAAGCCAGTAGAAGTAGTCTCATGCCTTTGCCGCCTCTCTCTTCAATTTGCGTTTCTGGTGCTTCCGCTTCCTGCGCTGGTCCGGCTTGTGATGCCGCTTGCGGATGCGCTTTAATATTTCGTCGATCTCCGCGCGCGTTTCTTCTGGCATTGGCACATCGGCTGCTGTATCTTCGATTCCCATTTGTCATCCTCCCTTAAATCTCGTAGTTCAATACCGCTTTGGCCGCTTCGCTGCGTAGTTCGTGCGGGTATGGGACGCTCGGCGCCGGCCTATCCAGAAACCAGCACAGCTTATTCCAGCCATCTCCCAAGTGGTAAGTCAACAGATCCCCAGGACGATCCTTGAAATATTCCCATACCTCTGCGTTATGCCGGTGATAGCGCTTGGCAAATGTCGCCCGGTCTGGAGTCTTGCAGCCGTATAGAAGCTGGTGCATCTTGTGAGTGAACGGCGCGATGTCCCAGAATTTCCGGTGCGGATTAACTGCCGGGTCCCAGTGTCGCTCGACGCTTCGTAGCCAGTCGTGCTCAGGCCGAACCGTCAGGATGAACTTACTGCCCGGATAGGCTTTATCAAGTTGGCGAAATAGGATCGTAAACGGTAGATCGCAAAAGGCATAATGCTGGTCGACCAATGTCGAACGTCCATCGAGCGTAACCTGCTGCCACACATCGCGCGCCCAGTTGGCGGTACCCCAATGATGCGAATTGATCCCCAGGATGCCGAACGCCTTATCGAGCGACGTCGTCCCGGTCTTATGCATGCCGATCCCGAATACTCTAGTTGGCAATGCGCCAATTACTCTCTGCTTTCCGGCGATATTGCGGCATACCGTGCCCATGCCCACCTTGCCGAAATTGGCAATCGAGCTCGCCGGATTGCATGCCGACCGTTCGCCGTACGCCGTTCCAGCTACCTCTGGGTAGTCCTTGAACCGCGCTTTGTCGGTGTGCTTCACGGCGTGTAGAAAGCGGCGGTCAATCTCGGCCGACTCAATCCCTAACACGCGAAGCCGGATTTTAAAATCCTCATCATCCGGACCCCATGTGTTGTACCGCTCGTCATACCCGCCAGCCATGAGGAAAGCATTGCGGGTTACCGCCATGCGGCCATTGATGCCGCGCGTCATCTCGCCTTTGACCATCCGCGACCACATGAAGTACTCTTGCCCGCAAAACGCCGCAGCAGAAAATTCCTTCTCTAGGTAATCGGCGAACCCCTTTCCGGCGAAGTTGTCGGCGTCAAGATTAACCAGGACGTCGCCGCCCTCGGCGATGCCCAGCCGGTGCGCCATGTTCTTCGCGTGCGCCATTGCGAACCGTTCCGGCTCGAATGTCGAATACAGTGCCAGCCGTCCGGATGCCAGATCCGCAGCGTGATGTTCCATGACATACTTGACCAGATCGTCGCCGGAGTTGTAATTCAGAAGAACGAATTTCGCGTTTGGATTGTCTGCAAGGTTTTGCGGCAGAGTCTGTTTGACGTGGTGCGCCCGACCTTTACAGGTTGTGCAAAATACTATATTCAAGGAACCTCCCAAAGTTTTATTACCGTCGACGGGAACGGCTAAACCGCCCGCTGGAAACTTTGGGAGGAACCAGACGAGCGGCGGCCATCTCCCCGCCGACGGAGCGGCGAACCGCAGAAGCCAGTGTATCAGAACTTACTCTAGATTTTCGCTCTCGACTTCCTGCGCTTTTGCCTCATCTTCGACCGTTTTTCCCAATGAATCCGCCATGATACGACGCGTGCCGGATGCCGTTTCCGCGTATTGTTTAAGCAGCGCCGCTAATTCCAACAGCTTCGAAGTTCGCATTTGGTGCTATTTTACACTGAATCAACGTGATACGCTGAATCATGTTTGAGTTCCACGCGCTGCGGGCCACACTCGGCCTCATGCAGATAGGGATCATCTGGGTACTTTTGCGGCGGGACATCGGGTATCTGTGGCGATTCGGCGTCGTGATGTTCGCGTCCGCGGCAATGAACATCGCGCCATCCTTCCCGCACGACGCATCCTGGCAAATGTTCGTTCAGATCCCGGCATACCTGATAATCTTCATCCTGACAGCGGAAGCGACGCTCGAGCTATTCGCCTTTCTGCGGCGTCGCACGTTCATCGAGGAACGCGCCGCGCTGATCGCCTGGGCTGCGATGGTAGGACTGATTCCGGTCTGGATCTGCTGGTGGTGGCCTGGCGACAACTGGTATCAGAATGTCCTACTGATCCGGCAATATGCGCTGATGTGGCTGACCGGTGGGTATTGGGCGGCGTGGTTCTGGCTGCGCGCTGCGCGCCCGATACATATGGAATTACAAATCGCGGATCATGGGGAGTTCTGGGGCTTTTGGCTATTGATCGCGACCACGCACGCGTCCACCACAAAGTGGGGAGTCTTCTGGCGGTTTTTGGAATGGCAAGGAAGCGCCGATCTTTGGAGGATTGCCGGCGACTTCCTCACGCTGACTCAGATCTGCATCTGCTGCGGATTTTTGGTTAATCTGTGGCGTTGGAAGCAGGACGATGACGCGGCCGCTGTTCCAATCTCATTACCCGATCTTCCAAACCTTGAACAGTCCCGGCCACGCCGTCTACTGCATCTCTGATCTGTCGCACTTCTGACAGCAGGAATGCAGAGGAGTGCTCCGTCCGGGCGGGACGCGCGGTCTTAACAAGACGGTCCCATAGCCACTTTGCCGCCGCTGCAATCACGGCGCCCACGAACACATGAACAAGCCCGCCCGGGTCTGGACTATTGGTCTCCATCATCGCCGGTCGGACCGGGCGGCGGGTCCGTCGGAGCGCTCGAGGTTTGCTCGTCCGGGTCGCCGGTGGGCCCGGGAGGAGGATCGGCCGGAGCATCGGTATGGGGCTTGTGCTTTTTCTCGTGATCGTTCGGCATGTTCAACCTCTGGACTAAACAATACCAAATTGCAATAGTACCCACAACAACGCCTAGTACTGTTTTGAAAATCAATGCCCGGAGTTCGAGAACACCGAAGATCCGCCGATACCGCCCGGCGCCGCGATGCATAGCGGGCTTTGTCCTCCAGTTTCGACCACATCCGGATCTGTTGCTACATAAGTCAATCCAGATCCTATAGTTAGGGCTGTGGTCAGAGTGATGTGCGTATCGTCGGTGAAGCTCTTTACGATGTACGACGTTCCGCCTATCGTGATCGGCGCGCCGACCATATCGGCTGTAAATTTCTGGCCGGACACCCACGTCACGCCATCCCCGAACAGGTTTACCGTTCCCGTGCGCGTCGTTCCCTCTGGCGCGCCTGCCGCCATCAGGACCGTACAGACCGTATAGCCCGGAGTCGTGCCATCGCTGCCGCCCATTGCGAGGAAGGAACGCCCGTCGATTACCGCGGATTCGCCGATGTAGTCCGTCGTCAGGCAGACGTCCCAGAGCTTCCCGACAACCCATGCCGGCGACGTGTTTCCGGTCTGTTGCCCAAATTGAACGTATGCCCCGTAATGGAACATGACCGCCTGTGGAGTGAATAGCGCGATGTCGGGCGATCTGTAGGCGAGCAGACGCGCGCTCGGGTTAAATCCGTTAGTGACGAATGGCGCGGCGTCGAGACACATCACGTCCGGTGCCATAAAGAAATTGTTCCAGGAAGGCGCGCCGCCGATCTGGTTGGGCGCGACGACGAACACGGCATAAGCCGGAACGAAGTTCTCGGACGGCGGAACAGTCTCAATCGTCGGGAAATATGGTGCCATCGCAAACACGCTGATCGTGCGGAGGTTATGTGTCGTGACGTCCCAAGGATCATCGAAGACGGCGAAGCCATACGGGTTGGCAATGATGGTATAAAAGGGAACTGCGCCGACGCCGATTCCGCCCATGAAGCCTAACGTCCCTTGCGTCGCGTCGAGGATATTCGTCGACACATTAGTCCCGTTTATGGTGAACGTAAAGACGATATTACCCGACAGATAATTGTCGTTCGCACCGTGCGTATCGGCGTTATAACAGGCGCAATCATAAACCGCGCTGTTTGATCCGCCAGAGGATCGCAACACGTATCCGCCGCCACTGCTTCGGCTGGTTCCGGTGGTCAGACCGTTTGACATGACATAAACGAAATTGAATTCCGCGCCGCCTGCAATCGCGGTCATGTCGATTGTGAAATTGACGGAAGTATTCTGTACCAGCGTGGCAACCCACGGTGTATTCGCATTGATGGCGCTAACGAGATTCCCCAGACTTTCAGCATATGTCAGCCCTTCCGGAACGAAGATACATCCACCGACCCCGGGCTGCTGGAGGAACGGATCGTAGAAGCTGAACCATTGCGAGCCGATGGAGAGCGAGCCGGGGAATGGGCTGCAATTGACCGTGATTAACGGCAGCGTGAGCACGCCCGCCGTGATCGGCGCGCCCAATGGAAAGTTTGCCGAAACCGTGGCATGCAGCGCCTCAATCTGCGTCCATCCATGGTTCAAAAGCAGTTGCGACCACGTGTTGATAAACCGTTCCTGTGACGGGTTACCCAGCCGAGTGCTTCCGACGTTCCCCGAATATTGGATGGATAGCGTATCGATCAGCATTAGTAGGCCACGTTTCCGAATCCGCCGCCCTCGATTTCGTAAATCAATTGCAGGCTCGAGTAAAATTGCGAATGCCACGTAATCGAGCGCACGATAAACGGCAGCCCGTTTGATCCGGTATCCTCCGCGTTTACGATGGCATCCAGAGTTCCGGCCGCCGTCTGAAGGTATGCGTCCCAGAGTTGCCCACGGATTGACCATTCCCACCCCACGAAAGCATCGATGGCAAGCGGCCGATGGCTCGAGTATGTAATCGTCGGCCACGGGATCTGATCCGAAGAGTAGGTATTGACCGCCGTCAGCGGGAACAGGCACAGCAGCCCATCGAATGGCCGCGTGTTGTTATTGTCTGCCGCGATCACGGCAACGCCATTCCGGTAATAGGTCATGCATGCGTAGCAATTCGCTTGTTCCCTGAACCCGTAAGGGAACTGGGATCCACCGCACGCCCACCAGATGTCCGTGATCGTCACTGGCGCATCCACGGCACAGAAGCCAGCCGCGGGCGGAACAAACGGGATGCCACCGGCCACAGATGCCCATGCGCCATTCGCCACCGCCGGGACGCTGATAAACAGTTGGCAGACTCCTGCGACAACCTGGAATAGCCCAAACGTTCCGTTTGCTTTCACCTGGTAATCAAAACTCTTTACCGTTTCCGCCACGTTGTAGAAAACAATAACCATACTGCGGAAATTGTAAAGATCTGCCGCCGGGTTGTCGATTTTATAGTTTATGTCGTCCTGGATTAGAACGTGCGCCTCATAGCCTTGCGGAGAGCGGATCATATACTTAAACCCGCCGGTCGGGCCGGGCAGCGGATTCCATCCGGATGCAACCGCTACCGTGTTGAGATCGCTAATCATTGCGGCCGCAGATGTGCCGTCAAGCGTGCTCCGGACGATCTCGCTATCGCTATAGGCAACGGCCATTCTATGCTGGCCTCTTTGGGCAATCCACAAAGTGCTTGCGCATCTGCCGCGCCGTTTGGGGCTGGCCGCACCATTCACAGCGCATCGTGGGGCCTGCGGGTCGGCCCCCGGGGTGTTTGGCGGGCCGCTTCATAGCCCAAACTCTCGACGGATTGCGGCAGCGATCAACCGGCCGTCAATCTGAACGTGTGTCTCCGCAATCTCCGCACACCTACAAGCAGTGCTTCTCACCTTACATTTCTGCTGGTGCATGTGAAGCCTAATCGGACCAACAAATCTTTCCTTGCACCACTGGCACTCATTCATTACGCCATCTCCACCGCATAAACAGCGTCATACTCCGCCATCGCTGCGGCGTAAACAGCCTTTGCCGCCAGGAATTCAGCATCACCGATGGTGCGGGTACGGTAGGCGATCTGAACCGCGCGGAACGCCTTGATTGCCTCGCCGCTCTTTTCGTAGGCTGCTTCGTAGGTCGCTGTGTTCTTCATACTTCACAGTATGTGGCACAAACTAGCAGAATGCAAGAACTATTTTTAAGGAACCATGATTACCGTGATTAGCCGGTCCTGCGCGCCTGTCGCCGTGAATCGAAGAATGATCGTTGAGCCGTTCAGGTCAGCCGCGCTCAGGTCGATCTTATAGGCACCGTTCGAAATTTCACTTACGGCGTTGGTGCATGCCCCGAACGCGCCGCCGTCAATGCTCCGTTGCGGCACAACGGAAAGGCCGGTCCGCGGAACACCTGCGCTGTCCACCATGACGAAGGGGAAATCCGAAAGCCCGATGTTGGTCACCGTGTTGCTCTGAATCGCGATGCGGTTACCCAGGATGTATCCCGCCTGCCCTGGAGTGTAGGAGCCGGGAAGCGCGGTCGCCCACGGATCGCCCGAGCCGGACAGATTGCCCAGGATGTAGCCGCCGCTGCCGGAAGCATAAGCGCCTGGCAGCGCCACGTCCCAAGGATCAGACTTTACGCGCCCGCTGGTGATGCTGACTTGCCCTGTGCCGGTGCCGCTGGAGAGCAGAACGTTTGCGCCAATGTCTCGCGCGGTCTGCGCCGTGCCGCTGCCAGACGGGCCCAGCTTTACCGTGTTGGCATCGCCCAGCCCGGAAGCATCGACCACCAGAGTACGCCCGGCCGTCGCCGGCTTGAGGCTGGAGTTCTTGCGGATCGTGAATGCTGCGACCGCGGCGCCCGCTACGCTGATAGCATTCACCGTTCCGGCCGACAAGACGACATCGAAGAAAGAGCCTGCCGAATAGAACGTACCATCCGAGCTAGTATCCACTGCGAAGTGGTTCAGGCCAGTCACGCTGTCGAAATTGGCCGTTATGCTGGTTCCCGACGTGCTTTCAGTCGTGCTGTTGTCCTTGTAGACCGCAATCGCCGGGCTGCCAGCAAGAGTGAACGTCGCCCCAGTCGAGGGGTTGAACGTCGAGAACTTCCCGTACACTACGGTCGAAGCGTCAAAATCGCCTATAAAATTGCTCATGAGAAGTACCCTCGCAATGGATTGACCCCGCCGAACGGGTTAGCGACAACACCGCCGCCTATTGAATTTTCCGACCCCACTGTAATAAACGTGTCCGGGCTGCTCTGACTGTTATAGTCAGCCGTGATCCAAAACGTAGAAACTACCACCGTCAACTGTCGAACTTCCTGTAGGACGCACGTCCCGAAAACTGGAGAAACATCCGCACTTTCACCAACTCGGCAGGTCCCTGCATTATTGATAGCTCCGGAACCGCCCGTACTCGCGACAGATGAACCGTCAATGTACAGCGTCATATTTGTTCCGCTAATCGCAGTACACAACATGAAACGCCAGTTCCCGTCACAGATCCCAGACGATCCGGCAATTGGGCCGACATTGTTGGTATAGAAGCTTGGAACGTTATTGTTTACGTACAAAACGCCATTGCTCATCCCTGCGTTCACCCTGGTATCCAGTACGACG
>Ga0268265_10002421_pt1 | contig 14087 bp, 15 predicted proteins | sample KBSSwiS52_FD_190355 | JGI IMG/M metagenome (GOLD analysis project Ga0268265, IMG submission 190355) | Switchgrass rhizosphere microbial communities from Kellogg Biological Station, Michigan, USA - KBS Switchgrass S5-2 (SPAdes) (version 2) | ecosystem: Host-associated > Plants > Roots >... | reverse complement strand
CCAGGCTCTCCGGGTCCCTCTGCTCCAGCAGGATGCACTTGAGGTAGTCCTCGACGGTGCTCGTCGGCATGGACGATAAGACTACCACTTGACATTTCATCCGGCCAGGAGCAATATTTTGGCATGTCAAAACTCCCGCTTTACCTTCTCGTACCCTGCCTGCTGCTTCCTGGCGCCATGGCGGGCTGTGGCGGTGGCGGCGAATCGCCGGCAGGAGCCAAGGGTCCGATCCATGTCGTGGCGACCACCGGGATCATCGCGGACGTCGCGCAGCGGATCGCCGGGCCGCATGCCCGGGTCGAGGCGCTGATGGGTCCCGGCGTGGATCCCCACCTCTACAAGGCGAGCGAGAGCGACGTCCGCCGGCTCTCCGAAGCCGACCTGGTGCTCTACAACGGGCTCCACCTCGAAGGGAAGATGGGCGACATCCTGACCAAGATGGCCCGCACCCGTCCCGTGGTGGCGGTCACCGAGGAGATCCCCCAGGACCTGCTGCGCGAGCCGCCCGAGTTCCTCGGTCAGTACGATCCGCACGTCTGGTTCGACGTCTCCATGTGGGCGAAGACCCTGGGGCCGATCACCCGCGAGCTGTCCGCGCTCGACCCGGAGCACGCCAAGGAGTTCGAGGCCAACGCCGCGGCCCTGGGCAAGGAGCTGGACGAGCTCGACGCCTGGGTCAAGGCGCAGATCCTGACCATCCCGGAGCCGCACCGCATCCTGGTCACGGCGCACGACGCCTTCGGCTACTTCGGACGGCGCTACGGCATGCAGGTGGTGGGCATCCAGGGGATCAGCACGCTCTCCGAGGCGGGCTTGAAGGACGTCGACCGCGTGGTGAGCCTGGTGGTGGACCAAAAGGTCCCGGCCATCTTCATCGAGTCGAGCGTGCCGCGGCGCTCCATCGAGGCGGTGCAGGCCGCGGTGCGGTCGCGCGGGCACGAGGCCGCCATCGGCGGGCAGCTCTACTCCGACTCCCTGGGCGCCGCCGGCTCCCCGGCGGGGACCTACCCGGGCATGGTTCGGGCCAACGTGGCTACAATCGTCAATGCCCTCAAGTGAGGTGATGCCATGAACGTGCCGGCCATCGAGGTCCACGACCTCACGGTCGCGTACCGCACCCAGCCCGTGCTCTGGGACGTGGACCTCGCCCTGCCCGAGGGCAAGCTGATCGCCATCGTGGGGCCGAACGGCGCCGGCAAGAGCACGCTGCTCAAGGCGATCCTGGGCCTGGTGCCGACCGTCACCGGCTGGGTGCAGATCTTCGGCGAGCCGTACGAGCGCCGCCGCTCCTGGGTGGGCTACGTGCCGCAGCGCGAGAGCGTGGACTGGGACTTCCCCACCAGCGCGCTCGACGTGGTGACCATGGGCCTCTACGGCCGCATCGGCTGGCTGCGGCGGCCGGCGAAGCACCACCGGGAGACCGCGCTCGCCTGCCTGGAGAAGGTCGGCATGCACGACCTCGCCCACCGCCAGATCAGCCAGCTTTCGGGCGGCCAGCAGCAGCGCGTCTTCCTCGCCCGCGCGCTCGCCCAGGACGCCCGCCTCTACCTCATGGACGAGCCGTTCGCCGGCGTCGACGCCACCACCGAGCGCGCCATCCTCACCCTCCTCAAGGAGCTGCGCGACTCGGGCCGCACGGTCGTCGCGGTCCACCACGACCTCCAGACGGTCGCGGAGTACTTCGACCACGTGGTGCTGCTCAACATGCGCCTGGTCGCGGCCGGCCCGATCGCCACGACCTTCAACGCCGACGCCCTGCAGCGCACCTACGGCGGCAAGCTGACCGTGCTCACCCAGGCGACCGAGGCGCTGCTCCAGAACCGGTCCGTGGAGTAGGGTGATGGAGCTGACCTTCACCGCCAGGAACGTCCTGATCGGCGCCACCCTGCTCGGCGCCCTCGGGGGCACGCTCGGCAGCTTCGCCCTGCTGCGGCGCCAGAGCCTGCTCGGCGACGCGCTCGCCCATGCCGCCCTGCCGGGAGTGTGCATCGCCTACCTGATCACCGGCACCAAGTCGCCGCTGCCGCTCTTTGCCGGCGCCCTGGCCGCGGGCCTGCTCGGCTCGCTCCTGATCCTCGCGACCGTGCGCTGGAGCCGCATCAAGGAGGACTCGGCCATCGGCATCGTGCTCTCGGTCTTCTTCGGCATCGGGATCGTCCTCCTGACCTACATCCAGAAGCTGCCCGCGGGCAATCAGAGCGGCCTCGACAAGTTCCTGTTCGGCCAGGCCGCGACGCTGGTCGTCGCGGACTTGCAGGTCATGGCCGTGCTGGGAGCGATCGTGATCGCCTTTGTCGTGGCCTTCTACAAGGAGTTCAAGCTCCTCGCCTTCGACCGGGAGTTCGGCTCCAGCCTGGGGCTGCCGATGCGCAAGCTCGAGGTGCTCCTCACGCTGCTCCTCGTGGTGGTCGTGGTGGTGGGGCTCCAGACCGTCGGGGTCGTGCTCATCGTCGCGGCCCTGATCACCCCGGCGGCGGCGGCCCGGCAGTGGACCGACCGGCTGGGAGCGATGCTGCTGCTCTCCGCCGGGATCGGCGCGGCGGCGGGAGCCGCGGGCTCGCTGGTCAGCGCTTCGATGGCGAAGCTGCCCACCGGGCCCGTGATCGTCCTGGTCTCGAGCAGCGTGCTGATCGTGTCGCTGCTCCTCGCCCCCCGGCGCGGCATCCTCTGGGCACGTCTGCGCGAGCGCCAGGTGGCCGAGCGCATCCAGCGCGAGAACCTGCTCAAGGACCTCTACCTGCTCGGCGAGCGCAGGGCGGACTGGGACACGGCCCTGACCTGGCCGCACCTGATGGGCCTGCGCGGGCAGACCGGCCGGGAGCTGGCCAGGAACGCCCGTCCGCTGGTCGCCGCGGGATTGGCCGAGAGGGACGGCGACGCCCTGCGCCTGACCGAGGACGGCAGAAAGGAAGCCGAGCAGGTCGTGCGCAAGCACCGCATCTGGGAGGTCTACCTGAGCCGGCGCCTGGAGCTGCCGAGCGATCACGTCCACCGGGATGCCGAGGCCATGGAGCACGCCCTGACCGAGGCCGCCGTGACGGAGCTGGAGGAGGCCCTCGGCTTTCCCGCGGTCGATCCCCACGGCAGCCCGATCCCAGCCAGGAGGGCCTCCGGGGGAGGAAACCGATGAGCCCCACTCTGGTCATTCTTCTGGTGGCGAGCTGCGTGGCCGCGAGCTGCGCCCTGATCGGCACCTTCCTGGTGCTGCGCAAGATGGCATTGCTGGGCGACGCCATCAGCCACGCGGTGCTGCCGGGCATCGTCATCGCCTTCCTGGTGACCGGCTCGCGCTCGGCGCTGCCCATGGTGCTCGGCGCCGGGGCGCTCGGCGTGCTCACGGTCCTGCTGGTGGAGCTCTTCACTCGCAGCCGGCGGCTGCGGGAGGACGCCTCGATCGGCGTGGTCTTCCCGGCCCTGTTCTCGCTCGGCGTGATCCTGATCAGCCGCTACGCCGCGCAGGTGGACCTGGACCTCGACTGCGTGCTCTACGGCGAGATCGCCTATGCTCCCTGGGACGTGCTGCTGATAGGCGGGGCCGATCTCGGTCCCAAGGCGCTCTGGGTCAACGGCGCGGTGCTGCTCCTGGACCTGCTCTTCGTCCTGATCTTCTTCAAGGAGCTGAAGCTCTCGACGTTCGACGCCGGCCTGTCCGCCGCCCTGGGGTTCTCGCCGGTCGTGATCCACTACCTGCTGATGAGCGCGGTCTCGGTGACGGTGGTCGGGGCGTTCGAGTCGGTGGGCGCGATCCTGGTGGTGGCCATGCTGGTGGTGCCGCCGGCCACGGCCTACCTGCTCACCGACCGACTCGGGGTCATGCTGGGTGTGGCGGTCGGCACGGGGATCGCCTCGGCGCTGCTCGGCTACGGCATGGCGCGGGCGCTGGACGTCTCCATCGCCGGGGCCATGGCGACCGTGGCCGGGCTGCTCTTCCTGGCGGCGCTGCTGCTCTCGCCTTCGCACGGTCTCCTGGCGCGGCTGCTCCAGCTCCGCAAGATGGGGCGGCGGCTCTCGGGACAGCTCCTGCTGCTCCACCTGCGCAAGGAGGGCGAGGTGGTACCCACGGCCATGCTCGAGCGGCGGTTCGGGTGGAGCGCGCGGCGCCTGCAGACGGTATTGTCCGGGCTGCTCCGCACCGGCCTGGTGGAACGGGAAGGCGGCGGCCTGCGGCTGACCCCGAAGGGGTCCGAGGTGCTGGAGACGACCGGGCGCGCGCAGCTCGCCCATAAACTGTAGAGAGGAGAGAGAGATGCGTGACCGGGTTCTCGCCCTGGCCCTGCCGGGGCTGTTGCTGGCTGCCGCCGTTGTAGCCCAGGAGGGCTGGACGGGCCTCGACGATTCCCTGACCACCGACCGTCCCGACTTCACGGAGAGCACCTCGATCGTGCCCCGCGGCCACTTCCAGATCGAAGGGGGGACTACGGTCGCCCGCATCGAGGACGTGGACTCCACCGCCTTCGGCGAGCTGCTGGTGCGCATCGGCACGGGCGAGCGCTGGGAGACGCGGATCGGCGTCGGCTCCTACTCGCGGGTCGAGACCCCGTTCGGCGACGTCTCCGGGCTCGAGGACCCGTCGGTCGGCATCAAGTTCCGCTTCACGGGCGACTCCGGCGACCTCGGGCCGGGGCAGCCGGAGGTGGCGCTGATCGTCCTGACCTCGATCCCCGAGGGGGACGAGGAGCTGACCGACGACGAGTGGGTGCCCGAGGCCAAGCTCGCCCTGGCCTGGGGCCTGACCGAGCGCCTCTCCCTGAGCTCCAACGTGAACTACGCCTACGCCGTGGACGGCGACGACCGTCTCCACCAGATCGGGGCGACGCTCTCCGGCGGCATCTCGATCACCGACCGGCTGGGCTCGTTCCTGGAGTGGTACGGCTTCTCCGAGGAGACGAACGACGGCCCCTCCACCCACTACGTGGACGGCGGCGTGACCTGGCTGATCAACAACGACCTGCAGGTCGACGCCCGCGTGGGGACCGGCCTCAACGACGCCGACCCCGACTGGTTCGTGGGCGTCGGTGCAGGGGTGCGGTGGTAGGGGCGCCCCTCGTGGGCGCCCTGGCCGGAGGGCGGCCACAAGGGCCGCCCCTACCTAATACTTTTCGCCGGGTTTGAGCGCGATCACCTTGCAGTTGGTGCCGTTGTCGTCCAGCGCCTTGATCAGCTTGTCGGGGGTGCCGGTCAGCGCCGGGAAGGTCCCCCAGTGGATGGGGATCACCTGCCGCACGCCGAGGAAGCGGCAGGCCCGGGAGGCCTGCGCCGGGTCCATGGTGAACAGGTCGCCGATCGGCAGGAAGGCCAGCTCGGGCCGGTACATCTCGCCGATGAGCTGCATGTCCGAGAACAGGGCCGTGTCGCCCGCGTGGTAGAACGTGAAGCCGCCCGGCAGCCGCACCACGTAGCCCGCGGCCACGCCGCCGTAGAGGGTCTGGTCCCCGTCCGAGATCCCGCAGGAATGGTCGGCGCGGACCATGGTGACCTGCAGCCCCAGGACCTCCTGGCAGCCGCCCAGGTTCATGCCGGAGCAGTTCTGCACGCCCTTGGACCCCAGCCAGCCGCAGATCTCGTAATTGGCGATGATCCTGCCCGGCTTGTAACGCTTTGCCAGCTCGACCGCATCGCCCATGTGGTCGGAGTGGCCGTGCGTGATGAGCATGGCGTCGAGCCGGTCGAAGCTCCTGAGCTCCTTGGGGCAGGCCGGGTTGTGGTCCACCCAGGGATCGATCAGGACGACCTCGCCATCCGGCAGGTCGCAGCGGACCGTGGCATGTCCCATCCAGGTGAACGTCGGGCGCGGGTGCTGGCTCATAACGGTCCTCCCTCCCGCTCGGCATTCTACGATAGAGTCCCCCGGACCAAGGGGAGGAAACCCGTATGGGCGACAACGGCTACTTCTGGATGAAGGCGCTGCACGAGATCGTGGCGCTCTGGCTGGCGGCGGGGGTGTTCGGCAGCATGGTGCTGCGCGCTCACCTCAAGCGCAGCGGAGGCGACGCCGCCGGCTACGCCCTGCTGTCGCGGCTGCACACGGTCTTCTCCGTGCCCGGCGTGATCCTCGCCGGCATCCTCGGCTTCGCCCTGCTGGGGATACGGAAATTCGGCTTCGACCTGGGCTGGGTCCAGGGATCGCTGGCGCTCTACCTGGTGCTGCTGGTCAGCATCCTCTTCATCCAGCTCCCGGCCCTGCGCCGGGCGCGGACCGGCACGGCGCCGGGCAAGCTCGCCGGCATGCTCCCCCACATCGACGCCACCCTGATCGTGATCCTGGTCATCCTGATGGCCGTGAAGCCGGCCTGACCCCAAATGAAACGAGCGGCCGGGGTCGCCGGCCGCTCGCAGGTGGTATGAAGTCAGAGGTCGGAGGCTTGCGCCTCAGACCTGGAACTGCTTGAAGAAGTGGTCGCGGAGCTTGCCGTTGAAGCCGTGCTCCGTCAGGCGGTAGTAGATGGTCTGGGCGTCGCGGCGCGGAGCGACCAGGCCGTAGGCCTTGAGCTTGGCCAGGTGCTGGGAGACGGCCGAGACCGACACCCCGAGCATCTCCGCCAGATCGCAGACGCACAGCTCTTTCATGTTGTCGAGCAGGTAGAGGAGCTTGAGCCGGGTCGAGTTCCCGGCCAGGTTCATGAGCTCCGCCGCCTCCTCGATGTCCGGCGTCCCCTCAAGGTTCTGCCGGATCTGGGCCATTTCTTTCGACGACATCGTAGGCGCCTCGCCTTTCATTTTCTTGCCTCCAAGGGTCATGACGTTATGACAGCCCCATATGGTTAATTTGCCGCCGCGCCGGATGCAGCCTCGGAGCTTGGGCAGTTTCCAACTGTTGTATGTCTAAGTGCCTTCACCAGAGCTGACCGGGACACCCAATTTCACCGTTCTCGCCCCTTTCTTGTCCCGCTTCTCAGGTAGAGCGATGGTTGAACAATCTCGATTGTACTCCTCGTCTACCCTGAAATCCAGGGAAATTTTCTGTCGGTTGTCCCGTTTCCCCCGGCTCGCGCACCTATATTACCCAAACATGCCCTCCGGTGATCTTCATTCCTCTCTTCAACAAGCGAATCCAGCGCTGGTCCAGGAGCTGCAGGAGGGAGTCTCCGAGGAGGGCCCGGCCCTTGTCGTAGAATCGTCCAGCAAAAGGAGGAAGCCATGGCCCATGTGAGGATCTCCCAGGTTCGGATCGAATACTGCGGGATGTGAAACTACTACCCCCGCGCTGCCAGTCTGGCAGCGGATCTCGAGAGGAAGTTCGGCATCCAGGCCGAGCTCGTGCGTAGCTCCGGAGGCGTCTTTGAGGTCACCGTCGCCAACGAGGTGCTCTTCTCCAAGAAGAAGACCGGCCGCTTCCCGATGCCGGGAGAGGTCGAGGAGAAGCTGAGCTCCAGGGCCGAAGCCTTGCCGTCTTGAGCGCGACCCTCGCCTTCGCCCTACTCCTCGGAGCCAGCCTGCTCGGGCTGGCGCTGAGGACCGAGGAGCAGCGGCGGAGCGCGCCGCCTCTGCCCCCGCCCTTCCCCGTCCCCCCGGGCACCGTCACCGTGCTGCTCCCGGTCCGCGATGAGCGGGCCAACGTGCTCGACTGCCTGGACGCCCTGCTCGCCCAGACGGCCCGGCCCTCCGTGCGGGTGATCGACGACGGCTCTACGGACGGCACCCGCGAGCTGGTAAGGGAGCGCATCGGTCCGGGACTGGAGCTGATCGACGCCGGTCCCTTGCCCGACGGCTGGCGCGGCAAGGTGAACGGCCTGGCGGCAGGATGGCAGGGGTTGGCCACGCCCTGGGTCCTCCTCACCGACGCCGACGCCCGCCTCGGCCCCGAGCTGCTCGCCCGCGCCCTGGCCGCGGCCAAGGAGAGGAACCTCGACGCCGTCTCCCTGGCGGGAACCCAGGAGGCCCGGGGCTTCGGGGAGAGGCTGCTCATCCCGGCGGTGTTCGCCCTGCTCGACGCCCAGCTCGGAGACTGGCAGGCGACGGCTTCCGGCGCCGGGCCGGCCGTGGCGAACGGCCAGTTCATCCTGGTGAGGAGGGAGGCCTGGGACGCCGCGGGCGGGTTCGAGACGGTGCGCAACGAGACCCTCGACGACGTCGCCCTGGTCGCCCGCCTGCGGCAGAACGGCTTCCGCACCGCCTTTCTCCGCGAGCCGGAGCTGCGGGTGCGGATGTACCGGGGCTTCAGGGAGACCTGGCGCGGCTGGCGGCGCAACTTAGGAGGCCTCTTCGGCCCCCGGCCCGGGACCCTCGCCGCGGTCCTGGCGGTCCTGCTCGTCCCCGTCCTGGCCCTCGCCGGGCTCCTGGCGGCCGGCCGCTGGGTGGAGGCCGCCCTGCTCTGGAGCGCGGGCGCCGCGGCCTCCACCGTTTTTCGCTCGGGCTCCATCCTTGGGCTGCTCTATCCGCTGGACGCCCTCCTGCTCGCCGCCCTCCTCTCGCTGGGCTCGGCCGACCGCCGCCGCGGGCGGCTCGCGACCTGGAAGGGTCGGGAGATCCGGTTCTAGACCCGGTCTTCAAACCAGCAGCGCTGGCCGGAGGATTCCTCGACGGATACGGCCAGGAGATCCACCCGGGAGCCCTCGAGGCTGCCGGCGAGATCGCGCCAGATCATCCGCGCGAAAAGCTCCATGGAGGTATTGGCCAGGGGGAGCACCAGGGTGTCGTCGGAGGGGAATCGGTAGCTCTTCTCCCCGCATCGGACCTCGATCGCCCCATCCTCGCGGCTCCAGTCCAGACGGGTGCTCTCTCCCGGGAGAAGGGTCCGGCTGTCCAAGCCGGCGCAGATCCCGCGCAGCTTCTTCTTGAACGACTCCAGGTCGACCAGGAGCCCCTCCTCGTCGAGCTCGCTCCCCGACAGCTCCACGCGGACGCGGTAGTTGTGGCCGTGAAGGAGCTCCGCCCGGCCTCCCGAGAAGAGCGTGAAGTGGGCTGCGGAGAACTTGAAGTCTTCCTTGGCGAGGACGATGCGGAAGCGGGGGGAGGGGGGCATGCGGGGGATTGTAACCTCACCCCCTGTCCCCCTCTCCCATCTCCCAACCACGCCCCCGCCGGGAGAGGGGGGACGTAGCTCAATCTCCGTGCCTTCCTTCTTGGCAACTCTGCCTCAGCAACGTCCCCCCTCTCCCGGGGCGGCCGGCCGAAGGCCGGGGCGGGAGATGGGAGAGGGGGACAGGGGGTGAGGTCCTCCGCTCTACTCCCCCTTCCCCTTCAGCCGTGCCGCCTTGCCGATCAGGCTGACCAGCTCGGCCACATCCTGGGCACGGCGCGGCTCGCGCTGCTCGGCCGCGACGACCTGGGCGCGCCGGAAGAGCTCGTCGAGGCTGGACCCGCGCGCCCAGTAGGAGTCGCGCAGGATCTCGGCGAGCTCCGCCACCACCGAGGCCAGCCGCAGGGCCGGGGTCGCCCGCTCCCACGAGGGAGAGAGCTGCGAGAGACGGAGCAGCTTCGAATCCTCCCGCACCCGGCCGCTCTGCTCCGAACGCCAGCGCAGGCGGATCTCGGCCAGCGGCTTGTCCCCGCGCATGCCCGGCTTCAGCTTCACCTCGTAGAGCGCGGTCACGCTGTGACCGGCCCCGATCTCGCCGGCGTCGACCGTGTCGTCGCGGAACTTCTCGTCGGCGATATCGCGGTTCTCGTAGCCGAGCAGGCGCCAGCGGTCCACCACCTCGGGGCTGAAGACCACCTGCACCTTGGCATCCTTGGCGATGGTCTCCAGCGTGCCCTCCAGCTCCTCGACCAGGACGCGGCGCGCCTCCTCCAGGGTGTCCAGGTAGGCGTAGCGGCCGTCCCCCTTGTTCGCGAGCTGCTCCATCAGGTGGTCGTTGTAGTTGCCCATGCCGAAGCCCAGGGTGGTCAGCTCGATGCCCTTGCGGGCCTCCTTGCCGATCCGCTCCAGGATGCTGTCAGGGCCGCTGTTGCCGACGTTTGCCACCCCGTCCGAGCAGAGGAGGATGCGGTTGTTCCCCTCGGGCCGGAAGTAGCGGTTGGCCAGGTCGTAGCCGAGAAGCAGGCCGGCTTCGGCGTTGGTGGCGCCGTCGGTCTGGAGACTCTCGACCGCCGCCCGCACCCGGCCCAGGTCGTGGGTCGGCTCCAGCACCACCCGCGCCTCGCTGCCGTAGACCACGAGGCCGACCTTGTCCGTGGGCTTGAGCCGGTTCAGGAGGAGACCGAGCGAGCTCTTGACCAGCCCGAGGCGGTTCTCCGCCTGCATCGAGCCGGAGATGTCCACCACGAAGATGAGCACCGCGGGCTTGCGCTCCTCGGGACGGATCTCCCGGCCGCGGATGTTGAAGCGCAGCAGCCGGTAGCCCTCGGGCGCGAACGGCGTGGGCGCCCCCTCGGCGCGGATCGCGAAGTCCTCCCGCGTGGGCGGCTCGTCGCCGTAGTGGAAGAAGTTCACGAGCTCTTCGACCCGGACCGACTCGGGGACGGGCAGGTTGCCGTCCTCCAGGTAGCGCCGGACCACGGTGTAGGAGGCCGTGTCCACGTCGAGCCCGAAGGTGGAGAGGCGGTCCTCCTCCGTGTCCACGAAGGGATTGACCCCGGCCGACTTGTAGAAGACGTCGCCGTAGGCCTCGTCGTTGGGCTCGGCATCACCCCCCGCAGTGCCGGCCTTCTGCTTCTGCACCTTGGGACTGGCGACCCGCAGCGCCGGCTCGCCAGGGGCTCCTCCGGCCACGCCGGCCGCGACGCCGCCCTCGACTCCCGGCGCAGTCGCGCTCACGCTGATCCGCCGCTCGTCCAGCAGCGGCGATTCGCCGGTGACCGTGATCTGCTCCCCGAACGCTTCCGGCACTTCCGTGGGCTGGACCGGCTCCGGCTTTGCCAGGTAGCCCAGGGCTTCCAGCTCGTTCCGGGGCTCGGACCCGGGCTCGGACGGCTCGGTGGGAGCTCCCGTGGGAGCGCCATACCTTCCCGGGGGAGGCACGGACGCCGGCGGCGGCGGCGCGCCGTCCGCCCGCGGCTGGGCAGTGGCCACCTGCGGCGGCTCGGCCTCTTCCATCTCCGCCGCCAGCTCCCGCTTGGAGAGGGAGAAGAACTGGAGCTTCCAGGCGAGCAGGCCGCCGAGGACCATCACGGCCAGGGAGGCCGCGATCAGGAAGCGCTGGCGGCGGGGCTCGGCCTGCCTCTGCGCAGGCAGGGGGAAGGGCCGCACCTCGCCTCCGGAGGTCCTCGATCCGACCTCGACCACGGGCGGAATCTCGGCCTTGATCTTCTCGAGCAGGCCCTCGGGCGGCTCCGCGTCCAGCGGCTCCGCGAGCCTGCGGGCGATCTCACGTTCCTTCAAGCGGCTCATCGGACGTCCTCCTCGAGGGTTCTGGCCAGGATCTGGAGCGCCTTCTTCAGACGCTTGCGGATGGCTACGGTGGTGATGCCCTCCTGGCGGGCGACCTCCTTGACGGGGAGATCGCCCCAGAAGAGAGCGGTCACGGTGTAGCGCAGGTCTTCCGGCAGGGCCAGGACCGCACGTCTCAGGCGGTCGCCCGCCGCGGCCTGCCCGACGACTTCGTCGGCGCTCGGCGCGGGGTCGGGGACGGTGGCCTCGAACCCCTCGTCCATGGAGACGAGGCGCCGGGGCCGCCGCAGGTGGTTGAGGAAGGTGTTGTAGGCGATGCGGCAGACCCAGGTGGAGAACTGGGACCGGCCGTCGAATCCGGGCAGGGCGTCCCACGCCTTGCGGTAGGACTCCTGCGTCAGGTCGGCGGCCAGGTCCGGATCGCCGCAGAGGCGGCGCAGCAGGCCGAAGACCGTGCGGTACGTGCTCTCAACAAGCCGCTCGGCCGCCTCCCGGTCCCCCGCCGCCAGCGCCGCCAAAAGGCGGCTCTCCTGCGCCACGTCGGATCGTTCCCGCATTCCGCCCCCCCACCAGCTTGTCACGGTCGCTGCTCTGGTCGTATTCATGGCATCCCGTTGGACACGGGAGGCGGGGGGAGAGGAAACCGTCGATCAAAGCGGCTCGCCGGTGAGGCGCTCGATCTGGCGCTCTACCCGCTCCAGCTCCTCGGTTGCTTCCTGGATTGCAGCTTCCAGGGAGCTCCGCTCGTCAGCGCTCTGCGCGGTTTCGAGCCGGTCCTCCATTGCGGTGAGATCGCCGAGAAGCTCGATCCGGGCTTTCACGAACCCGACCAGGGCGGACAGGATGAACTCCCGGAGCCCTTTCCGCTCCTCCAGATGCAGCAGCTCCGCCAGCCACTCTCCGTGCGGCGTGTGGGTCTCGACCTCGGCTCCGCGATACTGGAGGTGGTCCGCCATGCGATGGTCACAGGGATTGGGGAGGAACCGTCCGGCCGTGGAGACCGAATCGCTCTTCCACGTGTTGCAGACGTTGCAGGCGTAAAAGAGGTTCGGCCAGGCGAGGGCAAGCCCGGGAAACCTGGACGCCGGAAGGTAGTGATCGACGCCGAAGCCTTCGTAGCCCTTGATCCCGTCCGGAACGCGGCAGTAGACGCACTTCGAACGGAATTCCCTCCGGAGATAGGCTTTGTAGGCTTGCGGGTAGGAGAAGGGACCCGGGTCCGGCCCCCGCGGATGCCGCTCTCCCGGGAAGAGCAGCGCGTCGAGGAGACCGCTCATCCGGCCGGTTGGCTCAGCCCCAGGCGCCGTCGCCGGTCCCGGGCCTGCTCGCGGATGCGCTCCGCTTCCTCCGCCATCTGCAGGAGGGCTTCCAGCTCTCCCATGGAAACGGGTGGAAGGAGCTGCTCCAGCCGGGTGGTCAGAAAGCCGAGCCGCTCCCGTTCGGCCCGCGAGAGCCTCTGCCCGCCGTGCTTGCGGGCCAGCAGCTCCGAACGCTCGCTCGCCACCGCCTCGATCTCGGAGACTTCGGAGGAGGCCAGCTTCTTCTGGGCTTGTGTTCGCATGGGCGGCTCGTCAGGGCATATCTTAAGCCCGGGGACTCGATCCACGCAAGCCGCGTGCGTCGCTTGCGGAGGCGAAATCATGCACCGCCGGTTTCCGTGTGCGCCTCCAGGAACGTCTCCGGCTTGCTGAACACCTTGGCGATGTTCATCCCCTTGCGGACGGCGCCCAGGGTTACCTTGCGGGTCGCGAGGGCGATTCCGAGGCCGGCGTAGGTGCGGAGCTTCCCGCGGTGGCGGTAGCGCACGTCCAGCACGTGGCGCCAGAGCCCCGAGTACTCCTCGTAGAACTCGTCCAGCGGGAGCTTCGTCGGCAGCACGGCGTGGACGATGTCGTACATCTCCCAGTTGTGAGTCGTCACCTGCTCCCGGGCCGTCGCCCAGAGGTCGGTGCCGGGCAGGGGAGTGAGCACCGAGAAGCCGCTGTTGTAGGCGCCCGTCTCCTCGATCCAGGCGCGCAGGCGGGCGAAGTCCTCGCGGTCCCAGGCCGGATCGACGATGAAGTTGGGCGTGTAGCCGACGCCCAGCTCCTTGAGGATCGCGAGAGCCCGGACGTTGTTCGAGGCCGTGTTGCTCTTGTTGACCGACTTAAGCCCCTCGTCCGTGACCGACTCCAGCCCCAGGAAGATCGACAGGTTGCCGCAGTCCTTCCACATCTCGATCAGGTGGGGAAACTTGCAGATGATGTCCGTGCGCGTCTGCACGGTGAAGTGCTTCTTGATGCCCGCGGCCTTGATCTGGCGCGCCATCTCCTCGCCGCGCCGGACGTCCATCCAGAAGATGTCGTCGGTGATGAAGACGTTCGGGGCCTCGATCGCCTGGAGCTCGGCCACGACCCGCTCCGGCGACTTCTCGCGGAAGGAGCTCTTGTGGAACTTCCACACCGAGCAGAAGTTGCATTTGAACGGGCAGCCGCGGGCGGTCTCCATCAGGGCCAGCGGCTTGCGGAAGTTGATGTAGTAGTGCGGCGCGTAGTGGGAGATCAGGTGCCGGGCGGGCATGGGCAGGGTGTCGAGGTCGTCCCGCATGGGGGCCTCGCCGGTGGCGACCTGGCCGCCGTCCCGGTTCAGGACGAGCCCCACGACCTTCGCGAGGTCGGCGCCGCGGGCCAGGGCGTCCACCAGCGGCGGCATGACCTCCTCGCCGTCGCCCACGGCGATGGCGTCGATCGCCGGATGCTGGAACCAGCCGGGCTCGCGCGAGGCGTCATGGCCGCCGAGCACCACAAACGCCTCGGGCAGCTCCCGCCGCACGCGCTCG
>Ga0268265_10002417_pt1 | contig 14102 bp, 14 predicted proteins | sample KBSSwiS52_FD_190355 | JGI IMG/M metagenome (GOLD analysis project Ga0268265, IMG submission 190355) | Switchgrass rhizosphere microbial communities from Kellogg Biological Station, Michigan, USA - KBS Switchgrass S5-2 (SPAdes) (version 2) | ecosystem: Host-associated > Plants > Roots >... | reverse complement strand
AGCAGGTGGGGGCCGAGCAGGTCAAGATCTGGCGCCGCTCCTACGACATCGCCCCGCCCGACCTTCCCGCCGACAGCCCGTGGGACGTGACCGCCGACCGGCGCTACGCCGGGCTCGAGGTGCCGCGCACCGAAAGCCTCAAGGACACCATCGCCCGCGCGCTGCCTTATTATCATCTGGACATCGAGCCGGCGCTGCGCGCGGGCCAGCGGGTGATGATCGCCGCCCACGGCAATTCGCTGCGCGGGATCATCAAATATCTCTCGGACATCAGCGACGACGATATTGTCGGGCTCGAAATCCCGACCGGTCAGCCGATCGTCTATGAACTCGCCGACGACCTCTCGGTGATCAAGCGCTACGATCTGGCTTAACCGTCATTGCGAGGCCCCGCAGGAGCCGCGGCAATCCAGTTGTTTCACGCGAAGACGCGAAGATTTGAGAGACCACGCCGACCCCTTCGCATCCTTCGCGGCTTCGCGTGAATCCACCTTTTTTCTGGATTGCTTCGCTACGCTCGCAAAGACGAAACCTAGGCCGCGACTTTCCGCCGGTACATTTCCTCGTCGGCGCGGGCCATGATCGCTTCCGCGCAATCGTCCGGGCCGATCATCCCGACCCCGATCGCGACGCTCAGCGGCAACGCGTCGCCGTTGTGCATGAAGTCGCAGTCGGCGATCTGGTTGACCAGCCGCCCGGCGGTTTCATGCGCGCTCGTCTCGTCGGCATGGGCGAGCAGGATGCCGAATTCGTCGCCGCCGATTCGCGCCACGACATCGCTCCGCCGGACTCCGCCGACGAGCAATTCCGCGACCTGGATCAGCGCTTCATCGCCGGCCTTGTGGCCGAACGTGTCGTTGATCATCTTCAGCCCGTCGAGGTCGACGAACAGCATCGCCGAGGGCTCGTCATAACGCTTGGCGCGGTCGATGAACCGGTCGAGCGCACGCATGAAGCCGCGGCGGTTTGGCAGGCAGATCAGACTATCCTGGTGGGCGAGCTGGTCGAGCTGCTCGACCCGCGCCTGAAGCTGCGCGACCTGCGCGCGCAAGCGCTTAACTTCGTCGCTCAGACGCTCCGCTTCCGGAACGTCGGTGACTTGGTCGGTCATGCCCCCGGACTGCCCTTCCTCGGTTGTTGGCATAGCGCGAATCCGGGTCCCTGAATATGCGGCCAATCACGGTTGCGGCCGTCTCGCCATTTGCATGCCACACTCGCACTCCTTAAACGACCGCGCTCCGGGGACTGCTTCAAGGTGGGACAACAATGACCGAGCCGCTGGTCGGCATCATTATGGGCAGCAGCTCCGATTGGGAGACGATGCGCCATGCCGCCGAGATGCTCGATAAGCTCGCGGTCCCGTTCGAGAAAAAGATTGTGTCCGCCCATCGCACGCCCCAGCGACTCTACGATTACGCTCGCTCGGCCCGCGACCGTGGCCTCAAGGTAATCATCGCCGGTGCCGGCGGCTCGGCCCACCTGCCCGGCATGGCCGCCTCGATGACCAGCCTGCCGGTGCTCGGCGTGCCGGTCGAAACCAGGTCATTGAAGGGGATGGATAGCCTGCTGTCGATCGTCCAGATGCCAGCCGGGATCCCGGTCGGGACGCTGGCCATCGGCAAGGCCGGCGCGACCAACGCGGCCTTGCTTGCAGCGGCCATCCTCGCGACCGCGGACGCCAAGCTCGCCGAGCGGCTCCAGCGCTTCCGCGACGATCAGACCAACTCGATCGCCGAAATGCCTGAATGACGATTTCGCCGGGCTCGACCATCGGCATCGTCGGCGGCGGCCAGCTCGGCCGGATGCTGAGCGTCGCCGCGGCCCAGCTCGGCTACAAATGCCACATCTTCGATCCCCACGAACATCCGTGCGCGGCCGATGTCGCGGCCCATTTCACGCGCGCTGCGTTCGATGACGAAGCCGCGCTCCGCGCCTTCGCTGCGGCGGTCGATGTCGCCACCTACGAGTTCGAGAATCTGCCGGTCGAACCGCTGAAGCTGCTCGGCGATAAGCTCCGGCCGGGCACGCGATCGCTCGAAATCGCCCAGGATCGCGCCGAGGAAAAGCGTTTCCTCGAATCAACCGGCGCGCGGGTTGCCCCATGGCGCCCGATCGACTCCGTCGAGGACGTGCGCGCCGCGATCTCGGACCTCGGCCTGCCGCTGGTGCTCAAGACCCGCTGCTATGGCTATGACGGCAAGGGCCAGGCGTGGATCCGTTGCGGGGCGGATGCCGATGCCGCCTGGGACGCAATCGGCCGTGCGCCCGCGATCGCCGAGGCGGCGGTCGATTTCACCGCTGAATTCTCCGTCATCCTCGCCCGCTGGGCCGACGGGCGTCACGTCTTCTGGGACAGCGCGGAGAACGTCCACGTGGACGGCATCCTCCGCACCTCGACCGTGCCCGCCGGCGACGCCGTCGCGGCGCAAATCGAGGAAGCGCGCGCCGCCGCGCTCAGCATCGCCGAGGCGCTCGGCCATGTCGGCGTGCTCACGGTCGAATTTTTCGCCAGCGCCGACGGCCCGCTGGTCAATGAGATCGCGCCGCGCGTTCACAACAGCGGCCACTGGACGATCGAGGGCGCCGTCACCTCGCAGTTCGAACAGCACATCCGCGCGATCTGCGATCTCCCGCCGGGCCGGACCGGCCTGATGCGCGGCGGCGCGACGATGGACAATCTGATTGGCGCCGACGTCGACCGCTGGCCCGAGCTGCTCAAGGAACGCGGCGCCCACCTCCACCTCTACGGCAAAGGCGAGGCCCGCCCCGGCCGCAAGATGGGCCACGTAACGCGGGTCACGCGCTAGGCGCTCACCCTTCGTCCGCCGTATAATCGGCGTTGACCACGCCCCACACGATCCCGAGGCAAAACCCGGCCCAGGCCAGCTTGGCGGCAGGCGTCTGCATGCCGGTCAGGACGATCGCGACGATGCCGAAGAAGGCGAGCGGGTAGAACCCCTGCGGCGACCCCTTCCCGGCGAGCTCGTAGGCAAGCCAGCTTCGGTCTTCGTCGTCCGCTGTGCCGAGATGATCTCGCCGGCGCCGTGCCGCCATCAGCATCAGGGCGAGGCTCCCGACGATAATCGCCCCTCCATGGGGCAGCCAATCGGGCGCACCGCTCCACGCGCTCAGCAACGCCGCGCACAAAGCGATGATCACGATCACCGGCGCCCGCTTGGACAGCGCATCGAGGCCTGAACGAACCGACATCGGCGCATCTATCGTCCGCGCGGCCGGGGTCCGCAATGCCCACCAAGCGCCAGGCGCCAACGCGTTTTTAGAGTCTGGCTAGAACGATGACGGTGCCGAAGAGGAGCGTCAGTGTCGCAAAAGTCAGGCCCATCAACCAGAGTGCCGGCTTGTTAGCGGTTCGACTCCAGGGAAACAGCGCAGACCCAATGACCAGCGCCGCAATCGCCGGATAAACTGCGGTTTCCCAACTTATGTGATCGGATAGCCCAAAGGCCAGGGACGTGGCGTGACGGAGCACAAAACCAAACGTTATGACCGTTGCGACGATCACGGCTGTCGCACCAGCGAATTGGCTCCGACGGAGTGCGACAAAAAAAAGTGCCGTCCCGAGAACGGCATTCCAGGCGCCGCCTATGGCCACTAGGCCCACGACCGATATTCCGTATTGGTTCGGGCTCGCCACAGCCATTCCGGCACCGCGCACGGCCAATAATAGCAGCGCTATTCCGGCCGCGATCAGAACAAGATTGTTCGGCGCCCTGACGGACCCCATCCCCCGCTCACGCCGAGTGGCAACTAACCTACGGCGCCTCGACCACCTCGATCGGCAGGCCGAGCTTGTCCAGCTGCGGCCGCACCTTCGCCGCGTCGCCGACCACCACCCAGGTGAAGCCCTTGGGGTCGATCATCGACCGCGCGGCTTTGTCGAGCGTCCCTGTCGTCAGGTTGCGATAGCGCGGCGGCAGCGTCTCGTAATAATTGTCGGGCCGCTCGAACAAATCCATCGCCATCATCGCGTTGAGCACGTCGTCGGCGCCCTCGAAGCGGCCGGGCAGCTCATTTATGCTGCGCGAGACGGTGCGGTTCAGTTCCTCGTCGGTGACGCCCTTGGTCGACAGGAAGTCGCTGATATCGGCGTTCAGCGCGGCCAGCGCATCGCCCGTCTTGTCGGCCTGGACCGGGGCCGAGACAATGTAGCTCACGCCTTTCTCATAATAGGTCGGGCGGCCGCTGACGCCGTAGGACCAGCCCTTGGTTTCGCGCAGGTCCATGTTGAGCCGCGACAGGAAATTGCCGCCGAGGATGTCGTTCGCCGACGCCAGCGGGATGACGTCGCCGCGCGGGTCGAGCGGGATCAGCTGGCCGCCGAGGATGGTCGATTGCGGCGCGCCGGGGCGATTGACCAGCAGGATCTTCTGCGCCCCGGGCCGCGCGGGCGGAGCGGCGAAGGCCTTGACCCCCTTGGCCACGCTCGGCGCCGCCCAGGTGCCGAAACGCGCCTCGAGCAACGGCTTCACCTCCGCCAGCGGCAGGCTCGACACGACGAACACCTTGACGTTGTCGGGCCGGATCCAGCGCTGCTCAAAACCCACCAGATTGTCGCGGCTGAACTTGGCGATTGCCTTGGGGTCACCGCCCGCCGGCCCGCCGTAGGGATGGGCCGCGCCGAACAGCACGCCCGGCATCACCCGGTTGGCGACCCGCGTCGGGTCCTTCTGGGTCTGCGCGATGCCGGTCAGCGTCTGCGCCTTGATCCGCTCGATTTCGGACGGCTGGAAAGCCGGGTTGCGGATGACATCGGCGAGGATGTCGAGCGATGGCGCGAGGTTCGCCGACAGCGCCGAGAGGTTGGCGATCGACCGGTCCTGCGAATTGCCGGTGCTGACGTCGGCGCCAAGCCGCTCCTCGGCCTCGGCCAGCTCCTGCGACGACATCGACGTCGTGCCTTCGTCCATCAGGTTCATGCTCAGCGCCGCGAGGCCCCGCGCATCCGGGGAGTCGGAGGAATCGCCGGCGTTGAACGACAGCGACACCATGGTCGTCGGCACCGCGCCGCGCTGCACATATTCAAGCGGGATGCCGTTCGCGAGCTGGGTGTGGACGATGTCGGGGAAGTCGAGCGCCGTCAGCTGGCCGATCGGCGGGATGGTCCGCGTGCCCTTCACCGGCGGGGTCTCATCCTTGGCCTTGGGCGCGGCCGCGACCTTGGTCTCGGCATAAGCGGTGCGCTCGCCGGGCGACAGGATGATGGTCAGCGCCGGACGCTTGAGCCATTGCGCCATCGCCGTCCGCACCGCCGCCGGCGTGATCCCGGCATAGGAAGCCAGCGTCTTTTTGTAGAAGTCGCTGTCGTGGGCATAGGTCTGCCCCTCGGCCAGCGTCACCGCCTTGCCGCCGAAGCCGCCGACCGCCTCGAGCCCGCGAATCCGGTTGGACACTTCGCTCATCACCGCGCGCTGCACCTCGTCCGCGGTCGGGCCCTTGGCGATATATTCCGCCATGATCTGGTCGAGCCGCTTGGACACGATCGCCGGGTCGGTCCCCGGCTTGACCACCGCGGTGACCGAGAAGATTCCGGCGCGCTGCAGCGGGATCATGAACGCGCTGACCCCGACCGCGGTTTTCTCTTCGCGCACCAGGATCTTGTCGAGGCGCGAACTGGCGAGGCCGCCGAGCACCGATCCGCCGATGTCGATTGCCGCCAGCCGTTTGTCGAGCAGCCCCGGCACCGCCCAGTTGCGCTGGATGATGGTCGCCGCGACATTGTCCTTCAGCTCGATCGTCCTGGCCTTGGCCAGCGTCGGCACGCTCGCCATCGCCGGATTGTTGACCGGGCCCTTCGCGATATCGCCGAAATATTTCTCGACCAGCGGCTTGGCCTGCGCCTGGGTCACGTCCCCGGCGATCACCAGCGCCGCATTGTTCGGGCCATATTTGTCGCGGAACCATTGCTTGACGTCGGCCAGGCTCGCGGCGTCGAGGTCCTCCATCGAGCCGATGGTGGTGTGGTGATAGGGATGGCCGGGCGGGAACAGGCCGCCGAACAGCTCGTACTGGACGAGCCCGCCGGGCTGGCTGTCGCCCTGCCGCTTTTCGTTCTGGACGACGCCGCGCTGGTTATCGAGCACGCCCTGCGTCACCGCGCCGAGCAAATGGCCCATGCGATCGCTTTCCATGAACAGCACCCGCTCGAGCGCTCCGGCCGGCACCGTCTGGAAATAATTGGTGCGGTCGTAGGACGTCGTCCCGTTGTAATCGGTCGCGCCAATGTTCTGGAGGTAATTGAAATAGTCGCCCGGCAGGTTTTCGCTGCCGTTGAACATCAAATGCTCGAACAGATGCGCGAAACCGGTCTTCTTCGCCGGCTCGTCCTTGGACCCGACATTGTACCACATGCTGACCGCGACGACCGGCGCCTTATGGTCCTCGTGGACGATGACGGTGAGCCCGTTGGCGAGCTTGAACATGGTGTGCGGGATCGTCACCTGCTTGACCAGGCTGGGGATCGGAACCGACTGCGCCGCAGGGGGCGCGGCCAGTACGGGCGGCGTCAAAACGGTCGCGGCAGCGAGCAAGGCGTAGCGGCTCAGGGTGCGCATCAGTTTGAAATCTCCGGATAAATTCTTTCGGTTGAAGCGAAGCTTAGCGCCAGTTCGCCGCTGTGCAACGGCGGAGGCCTAAGCGGACATGAATTTCGACGAACGGGCCGGATAGCTAGCGGACCAGGTCGATCACCGCCTGGGCGAACGCCGCCGGTGCTTCCTGCGGCAAATTGTGGCCGATCCCGCCGCTGATCGTGCGATGCTCGTAGGGGCCGGTGAACTTGGCGCGATAGGCCGCCGGCTCGGGGTGCGGCGCGCCATTGGCATCACCTTCCATGGTGATCGTCGGAACTCCGATGGTCGGGCCGGCCGCGAGCCTGGCCTCGATCGCGTCAAACTGGCGCTCGCCCTCGGCGAGGCCCATCCGCCAGCGGTAATTGTGGATCACGACCGCGACATGGTCAGGGTTGTCGAATGCGGCCGCCGACCGGTCGTAGGTGGCATCGTCGAATTGCCACTTGGGCGAGGCCAGCTTCCAGATCAGCTTGTTGAAGTCGTGGCGGTTCTTGTCATAGCCGAGCCGCCCGCGCTCGGTCGCGAAGTAGAATTGGTACCACCATTGCAGTTCGGCCTGGGGCGGGAGCGGCTGCTTGCCCGCCGCCTGGCTGCCGATCAGATAGCCGCTGACCGCGACCAGCCCCTTGACCCGCTCGGGCCACAGCGCCGCGACAATGTCCGCGGTGCGTGCTCCCCAGTCGAACCCGGCGAGCAAGACGCGATCGATCTTCAGCGCGTCCAGCAAGGCAATAACGTCGGTGGCCAGCGCCGCTGGCTGCCCGTTGCGCATGGTGTCCGCTGACAGGAAGCGCGTCGGCCCATAGCCCCGCAGATATGGGGCGATCACGCGATAACCCTTCGCCGCGAGCAGCGGCATGACGTCCTCAAACGCGTGGATGTCATACGGCCAGCCGTGAAGCAGCAGCACCGGCGGACCGCCCGCTGGCCCCGCCTCCGCGTAAGTGACGCTGAGGACGCCCGCTTCTATCTGCTTCAGCTGCGAAAAGTCCGAACGCATTACCTGTGCCCTTGCTGTTGTCCCGATTCCGGCTTTGGCTGCCGCGAATGCCAGGGCCGCCGCGCCGAGGAAGCTGCGCCGATCCGACGTCATGGGCAGGAATGTTCGAGCGCGCGATGCTCGGGCGCATGGCCGCCCTCGACCGGCGCCCGGATGACCGGCAGGAACAGCATCGGCGGGACGATCGCGAAGCAGATCCACGCCAGCCACACGTTGACGAAGGCGAGCGGCACCGACGCCGCATAAATGGCGAGGAACAGCCAGGTTCGCCTGAGCACTCGTCGATGGATCGTCCGATGGACCTCGTTATGCGTCATCCGCGCGGCGTGCGAGCGCAGCAGCATGAAGGCGCCGGTGCAGCCGACGGCAATGACTCCGTAAACCGCCGCCGCCCGCGACGACATCGGGAAGTGCCCGAGGAACCGGGTCGCCACCGGGATCAGCGAAATCCAGAACAGCAAATGGTTGTTGAGCCAGATGTCGCCCCGCGCCGGCATGTTGATGGTGAACAGCAGATAATGGTGGCTGGTCCACAAATTGGCGATGACCAGGAAGCTCAGCGCATAGGCGACCAGCTCGATCGCGACCTGGCGCACCGCCGCGGCGTCGTCGGTGAAGGCGAGGCTTGCCGGGATCCGCACGTCGAGCACCATGATGGTGATGACGATCGCGAACACGCCGTCGGAGAACAGCTCGAGGCGGCGGTTGCCAGGCCTCAGCTCGGGGTCCGGTGCTTTTCGCGTCACTCGGCGAACGTAGTCAGCGGCTTGCCCTTCTCGAGCACGTAGGTCGCCAGTTCCGCCGCCGGCTCGGTGCCCCGATTGCGCGCCGCGTGGACGCCGCCGCTGGGCACGAACAGCACGTCACCCGCCTTGAGCGTGACCCAGCCCTTGCCCTCGAGCTCATATTCGAGCGTGCCGGTGATCACGTAGATGATCTCCTCGCCGGGATGCTTGTGGCGCGGGAAAGACGAGCCCGGCGCGAAATCGACCCGCGCCTGCAGCACCTCGTGCCCCGGAATGTTGAGGTCGTGCCGTTGCAGGTCCGTGCGCGTCGTCCCCGACGGCCGAGCCGGAGCGGTTGGCGGTTGGGCGGCTTGGGGCTGGGCGGGGAGCGGCGAACCGCTCCCCACGATCATCAGGACAGCGATCGCCGCCCCGAACGGCCGCCCTCTCAACGCACCGTCCGGAATGCAGTCCGCAGCTCGTCCACCAGATATTCCGGCTGCTCGAAGGCGGCGAAATGCCCGCCCTTCGGCTTCTGGCCGTAGTGGATGAGCTTCGGATAGGCGCGTTCCGCCCAACTGCGTGGAACCGTGTAAAGCTCGTCCGGGAATGCGGTCACGGCGATCGGAATGCCGACTCCGAACGGCTCGAAGAAGTGCACGTTGTTCTTCTCGATTCCGTACCCCGCCGAGGTCCGTGGCAGGGTCTCCCAATAGAGCTGGGCCCCGGAAATCGCCGTATTGGTCAGCCAGGTGATGGTGACGTTGTCGAGCACATCGTCGCGCGAGAGCCCCTCTGGCACGCCATCGAAGGCCCGGGCAATCATCCGGTAGCTGACGATGTCGTGGTCGAGGAAGTAAGCGGCGAGGCCGATCGGGGAATCGGCGATCCCGTACAGCGTCTGCGGGCGGTGGCCCATTTGCTGCGCATAGGCGATGCCGTGAGTGAAGAAGAGATCGAGCTGCTCATAGGCGCGGCGTTCTTCGGTCGAGAGGTTGGCGGGCGGGCCGTTTCCGTCGCGCAATGCCTGGAAGATTTCGGGAGGCGCGGTGGACGGCATGTTGGTGTGGACCGCCGCCAGCTCCGGGGGTGCCATCGCGCCCATGATCTCGGTGATCGCCGCCCCCCAGTCGCCGCCCTGGGCGGTGAAGCGGGTGTAACCGAGCCGCTTCATCAGCGTCACCCAAGCCTGGGCGACGCGGGGCGGATTCCACCCGGCGGTGGCTGGTTTCTCGGAGAAGCCGTAACCCGGGATAGACGGGATGACCACGTCGAACGCCTCCTCCGCCGTGCCGCCGAACGCGGTCGGATCGGTCAGCGGTTCGATGATCTTCAATTGCTCGACGACCGATCCCGGCCAGCCGTGGGTGATGATGATCGGGAGCGCGTTTTCGTGCTTCGACTTCACATGGATGAAGTGGATGTCGAGCCCGTCGATGTTGGTGATGAAATTGGGGAATGAATTGAGCCGCGCCTCGACCTTGCGCCAGTCGTAATCGCTCGCCCAATAGTCGGCGAGCTTGCGCATCGTCGCCAACCGCACGCCCTGCGAATCGTCATCGACGGTTTCCTTTTCGGGCCATCGCGTCGCCAGGATCCGCCGCTTCAAGTCGGCGAGATCCTCGTCGCTGGCGTGGAAGCTGAACGGCCGGATCGCCTCGCCCGTCGCCGGCTCCATTGTCACGGTCGCGCCAATCGCCGGCCGGTCTGTGGTTGGGGCATCACTTTGCGTTGGCGTGGGCTCAAGGGTCGGGGCGCCACCGGACGTCGTCGTGCTATCCACGGACATGGTCGGTCTCCTGGTTGTGCAGAACTGGGGATGTCGGTTCACACGCAGGCACGCGGTCGCGGATCGGGGTGCGCCACAGGATGAGCGACCACGCTCGCCATGCGCCTGTGCGCGCGAGTCGGTCAATGCGGAATCCCCGCGGGCGGCACACGGCCACCCGCCGGAGAGACATGGTTAGCGGGCGATGACCGGCTCGGCTTGCTGAGCTTCGAGTTCGGCGAAACGCTCGCCCACCATCTGCTCGCTCAGCGCCCACAGCGCCTTCGCCCGCGCGGGATCGATCGCATAAGGACGAACGCCCTCGCTGATCGCGCTGATCGGCGCTTCGGTGACGTTGGTCGTGACATGGCAATTCTCGCAGTAACGCCCGCCAACTTCATCGGCGTCCGCAATCACGCCCGCCCACACCGACGTCGCGGCGCCCTGCGGAATGGTCTTGAACTCGAACGGGCCCTTGCCTTCCTTGGCCAGTTCCGCGTTCATGGTCGCGACCAAATTGGGCAGCGCTTCGGGCGGCATATAGCGTGCAAGCTCGGTCTGGATGCCGCCCGGATGGACTGCCGTCGCGCGGACGCCGCGGCCCTTGTGGCGCCGGTCGAACTCGACCGCGAACAGGATGTTGGCGGTCTTCGAACGGCCATAAGCGACGAACGGATCGTAGGGCGTCCGCTCGAAGTTGGGGTCGTCAAGATCGACGTCGGAAAAGCGATGGCCGGACGACGCCAGGCTCACCACCCGGCCGCCGTCCTTGATCAGGTCGGCGATGCGGTTGATCAGCACAAAATGGCCGAGGTGGTTGGTGCCGAACTGGCGCTCGAACCCGTCGGCGGTGTGCTCGAACGGGGTCGCCATCACGCCGGCATTGGCGATCACCAGGTCGAACCGGCGGCCGTCGGCGTTGAGCAGCGCCGCGCCGGCGCGCACGCTGTTCAGATCGGCGAGGTCGATTTCGACCAGCTCGATATTCTCGGCGCCCGCATCCTTGAGCGCGCGCTCGGCCTTGGCGAGGTCGCGGGCGGTGCCGACAACATTGGCGCCATGCGCCGCAAGCGCTCGCGCGGTTTCGACGCCGAGGCCGGCCGAGACGCCGGTGACCAGCACTCGCTGGCCGGAAAGATCGATGGTGCCAAGCACGTCTTCGGTGGTGGAAGTAGCTCCAAACTTGTTCGTCACGTTGTTCTCCATGGGGTCGGTTGCTCTGGGGAGCGCCTCGGCTTTGCCAGTCCTTGGGGGTTGCGGACCGGCGAACGAATCACTAATACTGGAGGACGCCTCCGCTTAAATACGGAGGGCTCCTCCGTTTATCAAGAGGCTTTTTCGTGTCGGCTGAAATTATGTCCGCCCCGTCCCGCAAGCCGCGCGCCGATGCCGAGCGTAACCGCGTGCGCCTGCTCGACGCGGCGCGTGCAGCCTTTGCGGCGCAGCGTGGGCTGGTCAGCATGGAAGAAGTCGCCCGGCTGGCCGGTGTCGGGATCGGCACGCTCTACCGGCATTTTCCCAACCGCGACGAACTGGTGCTCGAAGTCTATCGCAGCGAAATCGCCCGGCTGTGTGAGGAAGCGGAAGCGCTGGCCGCGGCCAAGCCGCCGCTCGAGGCGCTGCGCAGCTGGCTGCTGATGTTTGTCGACCATCTCGAAGAAAAAATCGCGCTCGGCGAAGCGGTCAAGGCGTCGGCCGGCGAGGCCAAGGCCGATGTCACCGCCCAGCTGGTGACCGCGCTCGACATTCTCGTCACGCGACCGATGGCCGAGGGCAAGATGGCCGATCCGGGGATTGAGCCGCTCGACCTGCTGCGCGCGCTTTACGGCGTGGCAACGGCGACCCCCGGGCCCAATTGGGACGGCGCGGCGCGGCGCATGGTCGATATCCTGGTCAACGGCATGCGCCGCTGATCGATCAGCGCGTCAGCGCGTAGACCAGGAAGATCGCGACAGTGACAAATCCGGCCCAGGCGAACAGCGAGCCGAGCCGGCCGTAATTGTCCCGCTGGAGCTTGAGTTCGCGCCAGGCGACGACCGAGAAACCGAACAGCGCGGCCACCTCCAGCGCGACCAGCCCGCGGGTGATGTCGGTTGCGACCCAATAGAAGATCGCGGCGACCGCGGCCGATGCGGGAATGGTGATGATCCACGCGACCATCACGTTGCGCGCCACGCCCCAGCGGACCGCCGACGCCCGCCGCGCCGCGCCGGCGCCGATGACGCAGCCGGTGATGGTGTGCGTGGTCGACACCGGGATGCCGAGATAGGAGGCGGCGAACAACATCACCGACCCGCCGGCCGAGGCCGAGAAGCCCTGGTGCTGGTTAAGCTTGGTGATCCGCGTGCCCATCGTCTCGATGATCCGCCAGCCGCCGGTCAGCGTGCCCAGCCCGATCGCGACATAACAGCTCAGCGCCACCCAGTGCGGCACATGGAATTCGCCGTGCAGGTAACCGGTTGAATAAAGCAGCACGGTAATCACGCCCATCGTCTTCTGGGCGTCGTTGAGGCCGTGCCCGAGCGAGTAAGCGCCGGCCGACACCAGATGCAGCCCGCGGAAGCTGCGCTCGGCGCCGCTCGCGCTCGCCCGCGTCCCCAGCCAGCTGGTGACGAGCATGATGCACATGGTCAGGATCAGGCCCAGCGTCGGCGACAGCACGATCGCGATCAACGTCTTGTTGAGCCCGATCCACTGGATCCCGCTGAGCCCGCTATGCGCCACCCCGGCGCCGATAATTCCCCCGACCAACGCATGGCTCGACGACGATGGAATGCCCTTGAGCCAGGTAACGACGTTCCAGAACATCGCCCCGACGAGCGCCCCGAACACCACCGCGGGCGTGATCAGGTCCTTGTCGATCAGGCCCTTGCCGATGGTGTCGGCGACCTTGTGCAATTGCGGCCATTGCAGCGCCAGGAAGTAAGCGCTGAAATTGAAAAAGGCGGCGAACGCCACCGCCATCCCCGGGCTCAGCAACCGCGTGCCCACCACCGTCGCGATCGAATTGGCGGCATCGTGCAGGCCATTCAGAAAATCGAACGCCAGCGCGACGGCGATCAGTCCGATCAGCAGCGGAAGGGCGAGCTCGTGCATCCGGTGCTAGGCCCGGGTCTCAGGCATGGTCGATGACGATGCCGTCGATCTCGTTCGCGACATCCTCGAACGCATCGGTGATCCGCTCGAGATGCTTGTAGATTTCGCGCGCGACGATGAACTTCATCGGCGCGTCCGAATATTCCTCGAACGCCTGCTTCAGGCCCGCCGCGTGGACGTCGTCGGCGGCGCCCTCGAGCCGCACGATCTTCTCGGTCAGCTCGTGGATCCGGACGCCGTTGCGGCTGATGTCGCGCATCAAATGGATCGCTTCGGATGTCAGCGTCGCGGCCTCGCTGATCATCGTCACCATCTGCTTCATCTCGTCATGGAAGGTGCGCAGATCGTAGAGGTCGATGGCAACCGCGGTCGAATGCATCTCGTCGATCGAATCATCCATCGCCGCGATCAGCGAGGTGATGGCGCCGCGATCGAATGGGGTCAGGAACGTCCGGCGGACTTCGGTCAGCACCTCGCGGGTGATGTCGTCGGCTTCATGCTCGTGGGTTTCGATCAACCCGATCTGCTCGGCATGGGGCGATCCGTCGACCAGCTTGCTCATCGCCGCCGCACCGGCGACCAGGGTCGCTGCATGGGCCTCGAACATGCCGAAGAAATCGCCCTTGCGTGGCAACAGGCGTTGAAACCAGGCGAACATCAAGGGCACCCCTCAGCCGGACGATGACAATTCCATGACAGGCTTTTCGAAGGACGCAAGGCTTCAGGCCGAGGACGCGGCTCCGGCAACGCAATCGGCCCGGCCGAGTGGCGGCGGCGCATCCGCACGCAGCTTGAGCCGCGGGGTCAGCTCGCTCAGCCGCCGCACATAAGCATCGGTGAACACCACCGAACATTTGCGGCTGAGGTGCGACCATTCAGGCAGCGTCAGCCCCTGCGCCGCCGGCAAATCGTCGATATGCACA
>Ga0268265_10002414_pt1 | contig 14116 bp, 16 predicted proteins | sample KBSSwiS52_FD_190355 | JGI IMG/M metagenome (GOLD analysis project Ga0268265, IMG submission 190355) | Switchgrass rhizosphere microbial communities from Kellogg Biological Station, Michigan, USA - KBS Switchgrass S5-2 (SPAdes) (version 2) | ecosystem: Host-associated > Plants > Roots >... | reverse complement strand
GAGAATGTACGAGCAATTGGTCGACACCCTCGCCGATCTTCACGTCATCGACCCGGTCGCTGCCGAGCTTGGCGATTTCGGCAAGAGCGGCAATTATTTCGAGCGGCAGGTGATGCGCTGGACGCGCCAATATCGCGACTCCGAAACCGACTACATTCCCGAGGTCGAGCGGCTGATCGCCTTCCTGCCGGAGTCGCTGCCCGAACAGTCGCGCACGTCCATCGTCCATGGCGACTATCGGATCGACAATGTGATGTTCGACGGTGACGGCACGCTGACCGCCGTGCTTGACTGGGAGCTTGCGACGCTTGGCGATCCGGTCGCCGATTTTTCCTATCTCGCCATGCAATGGATGATGCCGGCGGACGGCGGTGCCGGCCTGGCCGGTCACGACCTTGGCGCCCTAGGTATCCCAACCATCGATGAACTCGCAACGCGCTATTCCGCGCGATCCGGTGTCCCCGTGGCCGAACAGCTCGACTGGTATTTCGCTTACAATCTTTTCCGTCTCACCGGCATCGTCCAGGGCATCAAGAAGCGCGTGATCGACGGTACCGCGAGCTCGACGAAGGCCGCGGAGATGGCCGCGCGGGTGCCGATGTTGGCGACGGCGGCGTGGAGCTTCGCAGTGAGGGCTGGGGCTTAACCTCAGGCGGTCACTCGCGACGAAGTCACTGGGCGCGATCGCATGCGCTGGGTTACGGCCGGCGCGATCGCATTGGACAGGATGAAGTGGATGATCGCGTCGACCATCGAGAATTCGTTGCGCATCAGGACCAGCGGCCCGTCGAGGTTGGCGAGGGCGTCCTTCGCCTCGTTGAGATGCGAGACGTAGATCGGCAGTCCCTCGTCCGAGATCCCATAGCGGGCCCAGGCACCCGTCCACGACATTGCGAAGCGATCGACGATCGCGACAATTGCGGCCCGGCCCGGCTGATCGTCGGTCCACTCGCTGACATAGGCGAGATGCGACTGAAGCTCCCACGGTGACATGATGACCGGTGCGTTGATCTGTTCGAAATCGATTTGCCGTTGCGGGGTTTGGCCCGGCGAGACGAATCGGGCCTTGTCTTGACCCTCCAGCGCGGAGTGGATCAAATCCCACAGGGGTCCGCCGCCAACCGTGTCGAGCACCAAGTGGATGCGGTCGTCTTTTCCGCGATTGACGACCGAATGCCGGTAGAATGAATCGAGCAACCAGCACTCGCCCGCCTGCATGTGAATTGTCGCGCCGGCGGCGGTGAAAGCGACGTCGGGATTGGTGATGACCGGAATGTGCAGGCGGAGGTGCGTTCGCCAGTAATAATGGACGTCGACATGCTCCGGTACTTCCGCGCCAGCCTGGAGCCCCATCAGCCGGCTTCGTCCCCAAGTGGACGGCAGGGCCTGCATGATTTCCGCGACATACGGACAGTGGTTCAGCCACTGGGTCGGCCCCATCGGCCCGGATGCCTGGTGGGTGATCGCGCCGCCCGGGCTGATGAGCGGGACCGCAATATTGCCGTCATACTTTTGCGGATGCTCAATCCACGCTTCGGCCGGCAGCGCCGACACTTCACGCGCCAGCGTTTCCGGGCAGAATCGGAGTGGCAATTTCAGTAGAGGCTGGCCAATCCGCACGCGTCAAAGCTCCTTCGATCAGGGTTCATTAGATACGTGGTCGACCTCGATTCGGCAAAAGCGCACCCGCGGCCTGCGGCGATGGTCGCAATTGTCCTTCGTCAGGAAGGATCGAACTGATAGCCGAACTGCTCCAGATCCTGTCTGAAAAGGCTTTCGACCGCGCCAATCAGCGACGGCGTGTAGTAGGTTCGATAATCGCGCCGTTCGGTGGCATTGACCCGCTCCAATTGGGTCGAGAGAATGCCGATGCGCTCGGCGATGGTGTCGTAGGAGGCCTGCATCGTTTCAACGCGGCCGACATAATCAGCCAGCAGTTGGCCATCCGCATCAGCAATGAAGCTGTATTGGGGCCGGAACAGGATATGATTCCAGGGCGGGTTACGGCTGAAATGGGTCATGACCCGCGCCGGGTCCGCGCGAAACGCGCCGTTCGATCGTGTGACGAACGAACAATAAGAGACGAACCGGTCGAAGGGATTGCGGACGAACGCAAACTTGAAAGAGCGCTCGAACTGGTCGGCGGAGACGTGCCGGCGCAGCTCCTGGAGGCTGATGTGGCCATGCTGCAGCCGCGCGAGGGCGGGAATTGGCAGTGCACGATGTTCGAACAGGCGAACCTGCTCCATATCGTCCGGCCCCATATGTTCGCGCAGCGCGCGGCGAACGGCGTGCGTGCCGGTCTTGGGGATGGCGGCGAAGATGAACTGGTGCAGCGTCGAGATGATCATCGGCCGGTGAACTTGGCCTCGCGCTTTTCGAGGAAAGCGGCCACGCCCTCGCGATAATCGTCGGTGAAGCCGAGCCGCCGCATGGCGTCGCGCTGCAAATCGAGCTCCTCGTCGAGATTATGCTGCCAGCTGCTGCGAATCATTTCCTTGATAGCAGCCAGGCCCAGCGGGGGCAGTGACGCCAGCTTGTTGGCCAGCGCATCGACTTCGTTATCCAGCACGTCATCGTCGACGGCTTTCCAGATCATTCCCCACTCTGCGGCGCGCTCGGCGGGCAGGGGCTCGCCGGTCAGCGCCAGCCCAAGTGCCCGCGCCTGGCCGACGAGCCGCGGCAACGCCCACGTGCCGCCACTATCCGGAATCAGGCCGATCGCCGAGAAGCTTTGAATAAACTTGGCCGATTTCGCGGCGACCACGATGTCGCACGCCAGCGCGATATTGGCCCCGGCGCCGGCGGCGACGCCGTTCACTCGCGCGATCACCGGCTGCTGCAGCGACGTCAGCGTCCGGATCAGCGGGTTCCAGCATTGATCGACGGTGTCGCCAAGATCGACCGTCAGGCCCGGCGCTACGGCGCGGTCGTTGAGGTCCTGTCCGGCGCAGAACCCGCGGCCCGCACCCGTAAGGACGAGGACGGTTGCGTCGCCCAGATTGGCGAGCGCCTCGCGCAATTCCTCGTGCATCTGCACGGTGAAGCTGTTGAGGCGATCGGGACGGTTGAGCGTGATGCGGGCGACCGCGCCGTCCGCCTTGAAGTCGATGGTCTCGTAAGCCATGCCGCTCGCCTAGCGAAGGACTGGCTATGGACGCAAACGAACTCGCCTCGCGCGTCGCGCACGGAATGCTGGCCGCCGAGGGCACCGGGCCGACTTGGGGCATTGCCGTCGAGGAAGCGCGCGCCGGCTATGCCCGGCTGTCGATGATCGTTCGGGCAGACATGCTGAACGGGCATCGCATCGTGCATGGCGGCATAGTGTTCTCGCTCGCCGACACGGCATTCGCCTACGTCTGCAATGGGAAGAACGAGAAGACCGTCGCGGCGCAGGCTTCGATTGTCTTCCTCGGCAGCGCGGAGGAAGGCGAGAAACTGATCGCCGAGGGTGAGGAAGCGACGACTGCTGGCCGATCCGGAGTCACGCGAGTCTCGGTGCGGACGTCGGACGGGCGGCCGATCGCCGAATTCACTGGCTACTCGCGGACGCTCGGCGGGCCGGCGGTCGAGATTTGAACCTCGGCAGCGCAAGGGCTACATCGGCCCCATGTACACAACCGAGCTTCAGAAGACCGCCAAGATCGAGTCCCTCGAGGACCCAAAGCTGCTCGAGGCGTTCGAGGCGCGGGTCGCGGCCGACGAGTTCGTCGAGCCTAAGGACTGGATGCCCGAGGCCTATCGGCGGACGCTGACGCGGCAGATCAGCCAGCATGCGCACAGCGAGATCGTCGGCATGCTGCCCGAGGGCAATTGGATTTCGCGCGCGCCCAGCCTGAGACGGAAGGCGATCCTGCTCGCCAAGGTCCAGGACGAAGCCGGCCACGGCCTCTACCTCTATTGCGCGGCGGAAACGCTCGGCACCAGCCGCGAGCAGATGATCGAGGCGCTCCATTCGGGGAAGGCCAAATATTCGACCATCTTCAATTATCCGACGCTGACCTGGGCCGACATCGGCGCGATCGGCTGGCTGGTCGACGGCGCGGCGATCATGAACCAGGTGCCGCTGCAGCGCACCTCCTACGGGCCCTACGCCCGCGCGATGGTTCGCGTGTGCAAGGAAGAGAGCTTCCACCAGCGCCAGGGCTATGAGATCATGATCGCGCTGGCCAACGGCACGGCCGAGCAGAAGCGGATGGCGCAGGATGCGCTCAATCGCTGGTGGTGGCCGAGCCTGATGATGTTCGGACCGCCAGACGCGGACAGCCCCAACACTGAGCAATCGATGCGCTGGCGGATCAAGCGCGACACCAATGACGAGCTGCGACAGAAGTTCGTCGACATCACGGTGCCGCAGGCGGATTTCATCAATCTCAAGGTGCCCGACGCGGACCTTAAGTGGAACGACGCCAAGGACGGCTACGATTTTGGCACCATCGACTGGGAGGAATTCTACGCGGTCGTGCGCGGCGAAGGCCCGGTCGCGAAGGAGCGGATGAAGGCCCGCCGCGACGCCTGGGACAATGGTGCCTGGGTGCGGGAAGCGGCCGCGGCGCATGAGGCCAAGCGCCGCGCGAGGAAGGCGGCGTGAATATTGAGAAACTGACGTACACGCGCGGAGAGCGGACCCTCGCCGCGCTGGCTCTCGTAATCTCTGGTCCAGCGGCGTTGAATTGGGCCCTTTGGAATCACCCGCTCTTGGGCCTGTCGGCGAAGAAAATCGCGATCCTCGCAGCCATCCCCTTGCTTTTGATCGTATATTATCTGCGTTCTCGAGCGGACGCCCGGAGCTTCAAATGAATGATTGGCCGCTGTGGGAAGTCTTCGTCCGCTCGAAGGGCGGGTTGGCGCATCGCCACGTTGGCAGCGTTCATGCTCCTGACGCGGAGCTCGCGCTGGCTCATGCGCGCGACACCTACACGCGGCGGATGGAAGGCGTGAGCCTGTGGGTCGTGCCGTCGGCGGAAATCGTCGCGTCCGACCCGGACCAGGCGGGCGAACTGTTCGAGCCGGCGGAAAGCAAGATCTACCGCCACCCGACCTTCTACGACATCCCGGATGAGGTGAAGCACATCTGATGGCGACGAGTTCGTCAGATGTTCTCGGCGCTGTCGATCCGCGCACCGACTATCTACTGCGCCTCGGCGACGACTCGCTCGTCCTTGGGCAGCGAGTCAGCGAATGGTGCGGCCACGGGCCCGTTCTCGAAGTCGACATCAGTCTCGCCAACCTCGCGCTCGACCTCGTCGGGCAAGCGACGTTGCTGCTCGGTGAGGCGGGTGGAGGCGACGGCGACAAGCTGGCGTTCCACCGCGACGTGCTCGATTTCAGGAATTGCCTGCTGGTCGAGCAACCCAATGGCGACTTCGCGCAGACCATCGCCCGCCACCTGCTCTACACGATGTGGCAGCACATGCTGTTCGACCGGCTGCAGCAGTCGAGCGACCGCTTCCTGGTCGAGTTCGCGCACAAGGCGGTGAAGGAAGTCGCCTACCATCGCGACCTCGCATCGGAATGGACCGTCCGGCTCGGCGACGGCACCGACGAGAGCGCGAAGCGTATGACCGAAGGGCTCGAGTGGAACTGGCGCTTCGTCCCCGAGCTGTTCGAGGTCGACGACGTCCTTCAAGCTGCGATTGATGCCGGCATCGCGCCCGATCCGCGCAGCTTTGAAGCGGAGTATCGCTCAGCAGTCGCGGCCGTGTTCGCCGAAGCGAAGCTCGAAGCGCCGGCCGACCAGCGGCCGATCCTCGGCGGCCGGCGTGGCCACCACAGCGAGCATCTCGGCCACCTGCTCGCGGTCATGCAGTTCCTGCCGCGCACCTATCCCGACGCCACCTGGTAATGAGCGTCCACTTCCATGCCCTGAAGGTGCGCGAAATCGTGCCCGAAACTGCGGAAGCGAACTCCATCCGGTTCGAGATTCCGGAAGAGCTGCGCGAGGCATTCGCGTTCAAGGCCGGCCAGCATTTGACGTTGCGCATGACCATCGACGGCGAGGAAGTGCGGCGCAATTATTCGCTGTGCACCGCGCCGGCGGACGGCGATTGGATGGTCACCGTCAAGCGGATTGGCGGGGGCCGCTTTTCCAACTGGGTCGGCGACTCGCTGAAAGCTGGCGACACGGTCGACGTGATGGTCCCGCACGGCAGTTTCACGACCGAATTTGCGGGAACTGCCAGTCGCCACCTCGTCGGCATCGCCGGCGGATCGGGGATTACGCCGGTGATGTCGCTGATCCGCACCTTGCTGCGCGAGGAGCAGAACAGCCGCTTCACCCTGCTCTATGGCAACCGCGACAGCAGTTCGATCATCTTCCTCGAAGCGCTCGCGGGACTGAAGGACAAATATCTCGGCCGCCTCGAAATCTACCATTTCCTGGACGCCGAGGAGCAGGACATCGAATTGTTCAACGGCATGCTCAACCGTGAGCGGCTGGACGAGGCGATCACGGCCCTTATCCCCAACGCGGCGGGCGTCGACGGCTGGTTCATTTGCGGCCCCGGGCCGATGATGGACGCGGCCGAAGGCGCCCTGCTCGATCGCAACGTCGCGAAGGAGCGCATCCACATCGAGCGGTTTACCGCCGATCGTCCGGCGGGGACGTTCGCGCCGGAAATGGCGGAACTGCAGACCAAGGCGGAGGGCCTGACGGTCGCGGTCACGCTCGACGGCCGGACGCGCAAGGTGCCATTCACCGCCGGCAACATCCTCGATAGCGCCCGCGCCTCGGGGTTGCCCGCGCCGTTCGCCTGCAAGGCCGGCGTGTGCGCGACCTGCCGCGCGAAAGTGACCAGCGGCAAGGTCGAAATGGCGGCCCGCTACGGCCTCACGGACGAGGAGGTCGCCGACGGCTACGTCCTCACCTGCCAGTCGGTCCCGCTCGGTGACGGGGTGGCAGTGGATTACGACGCGTAAGTTAGCTAATCGCCGTTCCATGCTGACGCGTACCGACGCCAGGGCAAGGGGGCTTGCCGATCTTAATCCCGTTCCCGAGGACCCCCTGATCGGGCTCATCGGCATGGTCAACGCCGACCCGCGGCCGGACAAGATTGACGTTGGCGTCGGCGTGTTCCGCGATGGCGCGGGCAATACGCCCATCCTCAAGGTGATGAAGGAAGCCGAGCAGCGCCTGCTCGATACCCAGGTGACCAAGGCTTACATCGGCAGCGCCGGCGACAAGCGCTTCGCCGAGTTGCTGCGGCCGATCCTGCTCGGCGAGCATGCCGGCGACGACCGCATTGCGGGCATGCAGACGCCCGGCGGCTGCGGTGCGCTTCGCCTCGGCTTCGAGCTGATCGCCACCGTCAATCCGAGCGCTCGGGTGCTGGTCGGGGCTCCGACGTGGCCAAACCATCCGCCGATCATCAACGCCGTCCGGCTCGAGGTGGTCGAATATCCTTATTATGAGCGCGGGCAGGGTGCCCTTCGCTTTGAGGATATGTTGGCCGCACTGGAAAGCGCGGATGCCGGCGATGTCGCCTTGCTCCACGGCTGCTGTCACAACCCGACCGGCGCGGACTTGAGCGAAGACCAGTGGCGCGAGGTCGTCCGTGTCGTTTGCGATCGCGGGCTCATTCCGCTGATCGACATCGCCTACCAGGGCTTCGGTCGTGGGCTCGACGAGGATGCGTTCGGAGTCCGCCTTGCGCTCGCCGAATGCGACGAAGTGATCATCGCCCAGAGCGGCGACAAGAATTTCAGTTGCTATCGCGATCGTCTCGGCTCGCTGTTCCTCAAGACAGCGTCAGCGGAAACGACCGCGCGAGCGATGACTCATGTGCTCCAGCGCGCCCGTGAAATGTGGTCGATGCCGCCTGATCACCCGGCGGCCTGCGCCCGGATCATCCTCGACGATCCCGACCTTCACGCGCGCTGGCTGATCGAGCTTGCCGGCATGCGCGACCGCATCAATTCGGTCCGCGCGCGGATCGCCGCGACCGACCCGCGGCTGGCCTTCATCGGCCGGCAGTACGGCATGTTCTCGATGCTGCCGCTGAGCGTCGAGCAGGTGGTGAAGCTGCGCACCGACTACGGGATCTACATGGCGGATTCGGGCCGCTTTAACGTTGTCGGCATGAGCGATGCGCAGATCGACCGATTTATCGCCGCCGTGGTCGAGGCGCTGGACGCCTGACCATGGCGGAGCGCGACCCGGGCAAAGTGTCCGCCGTGGATTGGCGCGAGGTCGCGAGGCTGGTCCTGACCAGCCGCGAGCTGGATCGGATCGAGGAGCAGGAGCTCGTCCCGGCCAAGAAGGTTCTCTACCAATTTTCGGCGCGCGGCCACGACATGGCCCAGGTGCTGCTCGGGCTTCACCTCAAGGATGGCGACGGGGTGTTTGGTTATTACCGGTCGCGCCCGGTCCTGCTCGCGCTCGGCGTCGCGCTCGAGGACGCGCTCGGATCCGGCATGGGCCTCGCCGGCGGCTATTCCGACGGGCGCGATATCGGTGTCGTGTTCAACTATCCCAATCCGGGCGGCGCGCATGCGCTGCCGATGTGCGGCGGAGTCGGGGCGCAATATACGCCGGCGGCCGGCTGGGCGCAGGCGATCGCCTACAAGCACGAGGTGCTGAAAGAAGGCCCGGCCGATGCGATCTCCCTTGTGCTCGGCGGTGACGCAAGCTGCGCAACGGGAGGATTTTGGTCAGCAATAACTATTGTGACTACACAACAGTTGCCGTTGCTAATTTACGTCGAAGACAATGGCTACGGCATCTCGGTTCCCTCGGAATATCAAACACCAGGCAAGAATATCGCTGCCAACCTTGCCAGCTTTTCGGGGCTGACGATCTTCAACGGCGACGGAACAGACCCGGAGGAGGCGTCAAAGCTGATCCGCGACGCGGTGTCGCACGTCCGGACCAACCGCGCGCCGGCGCTGCTTCGCCTGACCGTCCCGCGCCTCGAAGGCCACAGCGCGCAGGACACGCAGGCTTACAAGTCCGCGGACGAGATTGCCGCCGAGTGGGCGCGCGACCCGCTGCCCAAGCTCAAGGCGCACGTCGCCAAGCTGCAGATCGGTGACGAGCAATGGGATCGCCTTGAGCAGGAAACCGCGTGGCAAGTGCAGGCCGCGGTGGCCGAGGCCGAGACCCGCGGCGTTTCATCGCCCGAGACTGTGACAAGCCACGTCTTCTATGATGGCGAGCTCCAGCGGGTCGGCGGTTTGTGGAACAGCGGCTACGAACCGCCAGCGGCCACGGATACGCCGCAACCCGACGGCCAGCGCATCAACATGGTCACCGCGATCCGCCGCGTGCTCGACCAGGAGCTCGATGCCAATCCGCGCGTGCTGGTGTTCGGCGAGGACGTCGGACCCAAGGGCGGCGTCCACGCGGTGACGTTGGGCCTGCAGGAGAAGTTCGGCCGCGACCGCGTGTTCGATACGAGCCTCAACGAAGAGGGCATCGTTGGCCGCGCGGTCGGCATGGCGCTCGCCGGCCTGATGCCCGTGCCAGAAATCCAGTTCCGCAAATATGCCGAGCCGGCGACCGAGCAGATCCACGATTGCGGGACGATGCGCTGGCGCACGCATAACCGCTTCGCCGCGCCGATGGTGCTGCGCGTGCCGGGCGGCTTTTTCAAATGCGGCGACCCGTGGCATTCGATGACCAACGAGGTCGAGTTCGTTCACAATCCCGGCTGGAAGGTCGCGGTCCCGTCCAACGCCGAGGACGCGGTTGGCCTGTTGCGCGGAAGTCTGCGCGGTAACGATCCGGTACTGTTCTTCGAACATCGCGCCATGCTTGACGACAGCTGGGCGCGGCGGCCGTGGCCGGGCGACGATTATGTCCTGCCGTTCGGCCGCGCGAAGAAAACGCGCGAGGGCAACGCCATCACGATCGTCACCTGGGGCGCGATGGTCCCACGCTGTGAGGCTGCCGCCGAGGGCGTCAGCGCCGACGTCATCGACCTGCGCACGCTGCAGCCGTGGGACAGCGAAATGGTGCTCGCTAGCGTCCGCCGCACGCGCCGTTGCCTGATCGTCCATGAGGATCTGCGCACCGGCGGGTTCGGGGCGGAGATCGCCGCCGTCGTCGCCGACGAAGCCTTCCTCGACCTCGACGCGCCGGTCGCGCGCGTGACCATGCCCGACATACCGAGCCCGCATCATCCCAAGCTGATGGAGTGGGCGCTGCCGTCGCCGGCGAGCATCCGCGCCGAGATCGACCGGCTGGTGGGCTTCTAAGCATGATCGAGGTTCGTGTTCCCGATGAGCAGGAAGGCACCAAAGCTGTCGTCCGCGCCTGGCTGAAGGCGATTGGCGACCAGGTTGCAGAGAACGATCCGTTGGTCGAGCTCGAGACTGACAAGGTGACGCAGGAAGTGCCGTCGCCGGTGGCGGGAGTGCTGGCCGAGATCGTGCTCGATACCGATGCCGAGGCCGTGCCCGGCGCGTTGCTGGCGCGGATTTCCACGGAAGACGAAGCCGGTTCCGCGGCGGAGACCGGGGTCCAGGAGGCGAAGCCTTCAGCGCCGTCGGAAAATGAAGCGTCTGCTGGACCCCGGCCTGCGCCGGGGAACGGTTGGGAGACAAGGCTTAGCCCCTCCGTCCGCCGCGCGGTGCAGCAGCACGGCGTCGATCCGGCGCAAATTTCGGGCACCGGGCGCAACGGACGCGTGACCCGCGAAGACGTCGATCGCGCCGTCGCCGGCGGGGGAACGACGCCGGCGGCGCAACCGCGCGCATTCTCCGGCCAGGACATCCCCCATGACCGGATGCGCCTGACTATTGCCGAGAATATGGCGCGCGCGGTCGCCGAACAGCCGCACGTCACCGCCGTGTTCGAGGCCGATTTCACCGCGGTCGCCCAGCACAAGGCGGCGATGGCGGCGAAGGGCGTGAAGCTCAGCTACACCGCTTACATCGTCCGCGCCGCGACCGAGGCGATGGCCGTCGCGCCAGCGATCAACGGCCGGTGGGAAGCCGACCGCATCGCCATCTCGCCGACCATCGACATCGGCGTCGGTACCGCGCTCGGCGAAAAGGGCCTGGTCGTTCCAGTTGTGAAGGACGCCGGTGCACTGACTCTCGAACAGATTGGCGCCAAGCTCGACGATCTCACGCGCCGCGCCCGCGACGGCAAGCTCGACCGCGCGGACGTGTCGGGTGGCAGCTTCACTATCTCCAACCACGGCGTCTCGGGCTCATTGCTCGCCGCGCCGATCATCCTTCACCAGGGGCAGGCCGCGATCCTCGGGGTCGGGAAGCTCGAGAAACGCGTGGTCGTGCGCACCGTCAACGGCCGCGATGCCATGCTTATCCACCCGATGGCCTATGTCACGCTGACCATCGACCATCGCGTCGTCGACGGCCACCAGACCAACGCCTGGCTCAGCCGCTTCGTCGAGATCCTGGAAAGCTGGACCGCCGCCTGATCAGGCGACCACGCGGTAAATGCCGTAAAGGCTGGTCACCGTCAGCAGCAATCCGACCGAAATCATCAGCGGCCGCGCCGAAATCTTCTTCACCAACCAGGCACCTAGCGGCGCGGCAATGACGCCGCCGATCAACAGGCCCAAGGTCGCGACGGTGAAGGCAGCCCAGCCCAGAGCAGCGATGAACGTAATGGCGGACGTCAGCGTGACCACGAACTCGGCGGTATTGACCGTACCGATGGTGCGGCGCGGCTCGGCGCCCTGAACGAGCAAATTGCCGGTCACGACCGATCCCCAGCCGCCGCCGCCCGCGGCATCGAGGAACCCGCCGATAAGGCCGAGCGGCTCGACGATTCTCGGCGCTTTGTGGTGGCCACCGTGCCGCGCTCCGCGCCAGACCAGGAACAGCCCGATGATGGTCAGGTAAGCGAGCACGATTGGCTTTGCGACCGAGGCGTCGACTTGGGTGAGAAGGTACGCGCCGGTCGCTGCACCGACGACGCCGGGCACCACGATCCGGATCAGCAATTTCCAATCGACGTTGCGATGCGCAATGTGGCTGATACCCGAGACGCAGGTGGTGAAGGTCTCGACGGTGTGGACGCCCGCCGACGCTGCGGCGGGTGGAACGCCGAGGCTGATCAGCAAGACGTTCGAGAGAACTCCGAACGCCATGCCGAGCGCCCCGTCGACGAGTTGCGCGGCGAAGCCGATCGCGATGAACGGCAAGAGAGCGGTGAGATCGAACGATTCCATTGCGCTCTCCTGTCGGAACCCCCTCAGCCGCTAAAGTCTAGTTGAATGCTCGACAATTAGCCCGCCTTCGCTTGGGCGTGTTATTGCTCCCGCCGGTCGCAGCAGCGGCGGTCCAACTGGAGGCGTGGGGGCCGGTTCCGCCGGGGTGACTATTCCGGCTCGGGCTCCCGGTTGAGCCGCGACGTGATATCCGCCCGGATCTGGCGCCCGCTTAAATGGCGCTCGACATGGAAATAGCCCTCGCGCGTGAGCTTACGTTTGACCTCGTCCAGCGACGCGGATTCCGTTGCGAGCTGGAACGCCCGCTCGATGACGTTGATGCCTTCCACCCGGTGTCTGTGGACCCATAACGGGAACGAAACAACGGCGAGCAGCAACGTGTTGGCGGCTCTTTCCCAGACTCCTTGAGCTAAACCGCTCTAATGTCAGCATTTCACCTCAATCCTGCTCCCGCCTCATGTTATTCTCCGGGCGGGAATAGGGGAGTGCGGAGCATGGAAAGCACCTTTGGCAACTGGCGCAACGCGATCGTCGGTGTCGGTCTGACGGTCGCTGTGGTCGGCGGGGCCCTCGCCGCAGCACTGTGGTAGCCTAGCCCGCTCGCCAAGTCGGTATCGGAACCGAGGCGGGAGCGCTGATCGAGCCGGGAGCGTTCCGACAAGTTCAATTTCAATAAGGCGGCTTGTCCAAACCCTTCGGGCTCTTCGTAAAAATCTCGCACCCGTCTTCGGTGATGCCGATCGAATGTTCGAACTGGGCCGAGAGCGAGCGGTCGCGGGTGACCGCGGTCCAGCCGTCGTCGAGCACCTTCACGTCGGGGCGGCCGAGGTTGATCATCGGCTCGACGGTGAAGAACATGCCGGGGCGAAGCTCGGGGCCGGTGCCGGGCTTGCCGGCATGGACGACCTCGGGGCTGTCGTGGAACAGGCGGCCGACGCCGTGCCCGCAGAAATCGCGGACGACGCTGTAGCGCTGGGCCTCGGCATGGCGCTGGATGGCGTTGGAGATGTCGCCGAGATGGTTGCCGGGCTTCGCCTGCTCGAGCCCGAGCTTCAGGCATTCGTGGGTGACATCGACCAGCTTGCGCGCGCGCAGTGGCACGTCGCCGACGAGGTACATGCGGCTGGTGTCGCCGTGCCAGCCATCGACGATCGGGGTGACGTCGATGTTGACGATGTCGCCGTCCTTGAGCGCCTTGTCGCCCGGGATGCCGTGGCAGACGACGTGATTGATCGAGATGCAGCAGCTCTTGGTGTAGCCGCGGTAGCCGAGGGTCGCGGGCACCGCGCCGGCAGCGAGCGTCATCCGGTGGACGATGTCGTCGATCTCCTGCGTCGTGACGCCGGGGACGACGTGCGGCACCAGGGCGTCGAGGATCTCGGCGGCGAGGCGGCCGGCCTGGCGCATGCCGTCGAAGCCTTCGGGGCCGTGGAGCTTGATCACTCCGTTCTTGGCTTCGACCCGGTCCTCGGCGGTGACGGTAATGTATTGTGTCATTGAACCTAGATAGGCATTCGGGCGCCCGAAGTCACCGGAGGTCATGTGCACGACCAGGAGCGAGTGTGGACGGCGGCGTTGGCCGTGATCGGCGACGAGATATTGTCGGGCCGGACCCAGGACAAGAATGTCGCGCAGCTTGCGCTGTGGCTCAACGACCATGGCATCCGCCTCAGCGAGGTGCGGATCATCCCCGACGATATCGTGAAAATCGGCGAGACGGTGAACGAGCTGCGCGCCAAGCACGATTATCTGTTTACGACCGGCGGGATCGGGCCGACGCACGACGACATCACGGTCGACGCGATCGCCGCGGCGTTCGGCGTGCCGGTGGTCGAGCATCCCGAAGCGCGCAAGATCCTCGAGGATTATTACCGCGACCGGCCGGGCGGACTGACCGAGCCGCGCCTGCGCATGGCGCGGACGCCCGAGGGGGCCGAGCTGCTGCGCAACCCAAGCTCGGGCGCGCCAGGGGTGCG
>Ga0268265_10002410_pt1 | contig 14131 bp, 9 predicted proteins | sample KBSSwiS52_FD_190355 | JGI IMG/M metagenome (GOLD analysis project Ga0268265, IMG submission 190355) | Switchgrass rhizosphere microbial communities from Kellogg Biological Station, Michigan, USA - KBS Switchgrass S5-2 (SPAdes) (version 2) | ecosystem: Host-associated > Plants > Roots >... | reverse complement strand
GGCGGTCTTCCAGATCTGCTGCACGCCCTGAGGAACAAGCGGGTGTTCGTCGACCTGAAGCTGCCCGGCGATATCTCGAACACGATTGCCGCCGTCATCGACGCGTGCGTGAACATGAACGTGGAGCTGCTCACGTTGAGCGAGTCGATGCCGCTGCCGGCAATCCGGGCGGCGAGCGCGGCGCGCGCGGCACGAAACAGTGCGCACCCGAAGTTCCTGACGGTGCCGGTGTTGTCCAGTCTCGACGCGTCGGATCTCCCCGCGGGCGCCGGCGGCGAGAACGGCGTCGAGGCGGTCATCGTCAAGCGGGCGCGAGCCGCGCTCGACGCGGGGTGCGACGGCATCATCGCGTCGGGAGACGCGATTCAGGTCTGCCGCCGCGCGTTTCCGTCCACGCTCATCGTCAGCCCCGGCATCCGACCCTCTGGCGCGTCTACAGACGACCACAAGCGGCACACGACGCCCGCCGAGGCCATCAGACTCGGAGCGGACTATCTCGTCATCGGCCGCCCGATCCTGAAGGCGCCGGACCCGCGTGCGGCAGCCCAGCGAATCATCGAGGAGATCGATCGGGCGCCAGTGCTACAGTGAAAACCGCATGGGCAGGGCCGTTTCGCGCCGATCGTTCGTCCGGTCCGCCGGGCTGGCGGCCGCCGGCGCGCTGAGCTGCGGACCGGCCGTCTTCGCCGCCCAGCGCCGGCCGCCTCTGGCTGACCGGTATACCGATCTCCGGCGCCATTTCCTATTCGAGTACTACCCCTGGTATCGCAACGATCCGTGGGAACACTGGCCGGAGGGCGGGCATCATCCGCCCGCGGATTTCGGCTCGAACTTCGTGCCGGCGCTCGGCCTCTACGATTCGCGATCCACGGCGGTGATGGAGCGGCACGCGCGCTGGATCGCGGAGTCAGGCGTCGGCGCCATCGACGTCAGCTGGTGGGGGCCGGACAGCAATGTCAACGAGGTCATTCCGACGTTGATGGACGTGATGAAGGCGCACGACATCCACGTCGCCTTCTACGTGGAACCATACGCTGACGATCACGCGCGTAACTACGCGCGCGATGTCCTGTACCTGATCAAGAACTACGGCGATCGGCGGAACTGGGACTGCTTCCTCCTCCACGAATACGAGGACGCCACCACCGGTCCGGTCTTCAAGTCCTTCCGGACGATCCTGCCGGACACCAGCACCGACTGTCACGGCGTGACGACGCCGATTGCCGACTACGCGGCAGACGATGTCTGGAAGCGGCAGACCGATGTGGTGCGGGAAACGCTCCGTCATGATTTCGATCGAGTGACGCTGCTGGCCGATTCGCTGCACGTCGGCCGGACGCAGGCCGGCGGGTTCGACGGCATCGCGCTGTTCGACAATTACGTCGCGCCCGACACCTGGCGCCTGCACGCCGACAACTGCACGGCGCGCAACCTCTTGTTCTCCTTTCAGGTCAATCCCGGGTTCGACAGCATCGTGTTTCCGCATCCTGAGCCCGACACGTGCTATAAACCGCCGGCGTTCTCGCCCGGTGGCGGTGTCTACGACTGGACGCGCGCCGGCGATCGGGCGGCCGCCCAGGATGCCAGCCGCGGTCGAATCGCCGAGTCATTCAAGACGACGGTGGGGCTGCAGACCTCCCCGGCGCTGTCGAACGCGAAGCGTGGGTTCTTCCTCGTGTACATCAATTCGTTCAACGAGTGGCACGAAGGGCATCAGTTCGAGCCGATGAAGAATCGGGCGGACTTGAGCAACGCGGAACGCGCGCTCGGCTATCACAATCCGGACAACGGCCGGTATCGTCTCGATGCGCTCCGGGATCTCGTGCACGAGCTGATCGCGTAAGCCCGCGGCAGCACGAAGGCCACGAAGCCACGAAGTCACGAAGATAACCACAGAGACACAGAGACACAGAGATTTCACGCCGAATCTCACGGCGCGCCTCTGTGCCTCTGTGCCTCTGTGGTTAAATGCTGATTCACAGCGTGAGGGTGAAAGCTGTATGACCCTGATCCGATTCAGCGTTTTGTCGCTGTTGCTCGCCGCGTGTTCGCTGTCTCTGGCGGCCCAGAACACAGCGTGGTTCGGCACGCCGGTGCCGCCGCCGCTCAACGACCCGCGCAAGCCGATCATGAAACACGAGGACGCGTTTGCGCCGTTGCCGGCGCATTTCGCGCCGCGGCCGGGCCGCCACGACGAACTGCTCGATGGCGCGGTGCTGAAGACGGATCAGAAACGGATCGTCGGGTTCGCGCTGGAGAGCCTGGCTGCGGGCGACAAGGTGTGGGGACGCCGTGCGGCGACGCCAGCCTTCATGCACACGATTGAATGGGTGGTGAACGAGCTGAAGGCGGCCGGCTTGAAAGATGCCAGGACCGAAACCTACGCGGTGGCCGGTCCGATGTGGGCGCCGGTGTCGTGGCAGCTTCAGGTGGTCGGCGATCCGGCGTTTGGCGCCGGCACTCAGACGGTGACGCTGCAGTCCGCGTTTCCGCAACCGGGTGGCGCCACGACTCCTGGCGGCAGCCTCACCGCCGGCGTCGTCTTCGTCGGCCACGGCACCGACGCCGATCTCGCGGGACGCGATCTGAAAGGCAAGATGGCCGTCGTGCACGTCAGACCGGAACCGTCGCTCTTCGGATCGGCGGAGCAGGGAGTCGCAGCGCGGCTGGTGGAGAAAGGCGCCGTCGGCGTGATCAATGCCGTCGAGGGTCCGGGCAACGCGCAGTACTTCGATTCGCGCTTCGCCTGCGGCAAGGCGCCCTGCTTCATGGTCGGCGGCAACGACGGCTGGTTCCTCCAGCAGGTGATCGGCAAGGCGGCCAACGCCGGCCTGCTCGACAAGCTGAAGGTGAGCATGAGCCTCGCATCGGAGGAGAAGAGCGGCCTGACCTCGGCGAACGGCGTGGCGACGATTCCCGGCCAGTCCACGAAGCGGATCATCATCAACGCGCACGCCGATGGCTACTTCCAGGGCGGCGACGACAACGCCAGCGGCCTCGCGGTGCTGGTCGGGCTGGCGCGCTACTTCTCGAAGCAGCCACAACCGAAGCACACGCTGATGTTCGTCGCCAGCGGCGGCCACCACGGACCCGGCAACGGACCGGGGTCGCTGGTCGCGGCCCATCCGGAATTGAAGGACAGCACGCTGATGATCCTGAACCTCGAGCACGTCGGATACGCCGACGTGGTCCGTGGAAAGACACGCTCGCCGAACAACACCGGGATGTCGTGGGAGTTGAGCGTGACCGAGGCCGCCAAGGCGGTCGGCGTCACCAACGAGTCGCCGTTCCTGATCGATCTCTGGCGGCAGGCGGCGCGCTGCTACGGCGTCGCCACTTATCAGTCCGTCGGCGCGACCGTCTCGGGCGATCTCGGCGGATACCGTCCGCTCGGCGTCCCGATGACGCAGATGATCCAGTCAGGCACGTTCTATCATTCGTCCGGCGACGTCTACGAAGCGGTGCCGGCGGAGGCGCTCGAACGCGCCGCCCGCTTCCACGCGTTCCTGCTCGAGAAGGCGGACGAGGCACCGGAGGCGCTGATCACCGCGGGCAAGGGCACGCCGTATCAGTCAAAGGGACCGAGCTGTCCATGAAGCTGGCCGCCAGACTCCTTCAAACGTCAGGGTTTCTCGGCGCGCTCGCATTTCTCGTCATTCAGGGCGCGGCGCAGTCTCCGACCTACAGCTACCGCAAGGTGATGGTGCCGGTCCGCGACGGCATCAAACTCGAAACCGTGATCTTCACGCCGGCCAACGCCCGCGGCCCGCTGCCGATCCTGTTTCGCCGAACGCCCTACGGCGTGCCGTCGAACGCGGCGAGTGCCGGCCAGGGATCGCTCAGCGAGCTGGCGCGCGACGGCTACATCTTCGTCGTCCAGAACCTGCGCGGCCGGTTCGGATCCGAAGGCACCTTCGAGCTGTCGTCGCAGGCCGACCTCGAGAACCCGAAAGCGACCAGCGAGACGACGGACGCGTACGACACGATCGACTGGCTGATCAAGAACGTGCCGAACAACAACGGCAAGGTCGGGATGTTCGGCGTCTCCTACGATGGTCTGACCTCGGCGATGACGCTGCTGCGGCCGCATCCGGCGCTGGCCGCGATCTCGGAACAGGCGTCGCCCGCCGATCAGTGGATGAACGACGACGACCATCGGTACGGCGCGCTGCGCGAGAGCTACGCGTTCGAATATGCCGTCTACGAGCAGGCGGACAAGAACGCGAACACGCACTTCAAGTTCGAGACCTACGACACTTACTCCTGGTACCTCAACCTCGGTCCGCTGTCGAACATCAACGCCAAGTACCTGCACGGGTCGATTCCGTACTGGAACGCCATCGTCGAGCACCCCGACTACGATGAGTTCTGGAAGAAGGAAGCGTGGGTGACCCAGATCAAAGGCGCGTTCGTGCCCAACCTGAACGTCGCCGGCTTCTGGGACCAGGAGGATCCGTGGGGCCCCTGGGAGATCTATCGCCGGTCCGAGCAGAGCGATCCCAACCGCAACAACTTCATCGTCGCCGGTCCTTGGTTTCACGGCCAGTGGCACAACCTGACGGCCGAGTCGATCGGGCAGATCTCGTTCGGCGGCCACGACACCGCCACGGAGTTCCGCGAGAAGATCGAGGCGCCGTGGTTCCGCTACTGGCTGCACGGCAAGGGTGAAAAGTTCCCCTGGAAGGCGTCGACGTTCCAGACCGGCTCGAATTCGTGGCACACGTATCAGGCGTGGCCGCCGGCGTCGACCGCGACGAAGCTGTACCTCCACCGCGACGGCGTGTTGTCGTTCGAGGCGCCGCCGGCCGGCAACAGCTACGTGCAGTACGTGTCCGATCCGGCGAACCCGGTGCCGTATCGGCCGCGTCCGATTTCGCCGACCTATCCCGCCGGCGACTGGCGGCGCTGGGAAGTCGGCGATCAGCGGTTCGTCGAGAACCGTCCGGACGTGGCGACCTGGGTGAGCCGCCCTCTCGATCGCGACCTCACCGTGACCGGCGAGCTGGCGGCGAACCTCGTCGCGTCGACGTCAGGCACCGACAGCGATTTTGTCGTCAAGCTGATCGACGTCTATCCGGAGAACGCCCAGGCGAACGCCTGGGACGACAACGCCGGCCCGCAGCCGGGCCAGTATGCGCAGTCGCTCAATGGCTACGAGCTGCCGATTGCGATGGAGGTCCGGCGCGGCCGCTACAACAAGAGCTACGAGCACCCCCAGCCGCTGGTCGCCAATCAGCCGACGGACTTCACGATCCCGCTGAGAAGCCACGATCACGTGTTCCTGAAGGGCCATCGCATCATGGTGCAGGTCCAGTCGACCTGGTTTCCCGTGATCGACCGGAACCCCCAGAAGTTCGTGCCGAGCATCTACAAAGCGACCGCGGAGGACTTCGTCAGCGCGACGCAGCGCATCTACACGTCGCGCGAGCACCCGTCGCACGTCGTGCTGCCTGTCGTCCGGTAGACGACGATCAACGCAGAACTCGCGAACACGCAGAAAAACAGGCCACAGAGACACAGAGCCACAGAGAAGACAACATGCGCGACGGCCCGCAACGCGGGCCACGAAACGAAAAGAGCGCGTCAAACGCAAACGATCAGGGAAATCCCGTTTGTGTTTGACACGCTCTTTCCGTTTCAAAAGGGCCGGCTTCGCCGGCCCCGTCGCGCACTCGACTCTGCGTGTTCTGCGGTCTCTGCGTTGATCGTCGTGGTCTCTGTGTCTCTGTGACTCTGTGGCTTCACTTGGCGGCTGCGGCGACAACGGCACGGATGGTGCCGTCGGTTTTGGTGAGGATGTAGAGCTCGCCGCTGGCGTCGACCGCGAACTGGGCATCCGCGCGCCCGTCGCCGGAGATGAGGGCCCGACCGGGGAGCTTCTCGATTTTCCCGCCGCGCGTGTGGTACGCGATGCCGGCGATCGGAAACATCGTGTCGAACGCGCTCTTGTCCCACCGCAGCTTCACTTCCTGGGGCGTCACCTGTGTCTGGGCGGCGTCGGCGGCGAGCATCTCCTTGTAGTCGGCGTACCAGATGCGGCCGGTGGAGATATCCGAGAACACGTACTTGCCCTGGAGGGCGGGCAGCGCCTTGCCGCGATAGAGGAAGCCGCTGCCGATGGCGTCGCCGCCACCCGGCACATGGCCGTACTGGATGACCGGATAGTGCGGTACGACCGTGCCATTGGTCACTGTGCCCGTCACGCGGACTGGAATCTCATCGACCTCGGGACGCTTCGTCGTCTTGTTGTCCTGCTGCAGCGCCTCGGTGCCTTCCCGCATCGAGTAGCCGTAGTTCGCACCCTTGTGAACGATGTTGACGGTTTCCCAGGTGTGCAGGCCGATCGAGTTCGCGATCAGCCGGTTGTTGGCAGGCGTCTGCGGGTCGATCGCGAAGGTGAGGCGGTGGGGATTGCGAAAACCGTACGCCCAGATTTCCGGGCGCGCGCCAGGGGTTGCAATGAACGGGTTGTCGTTCGGCACCCGGTACCGGCCGTTCTCGCTGACGACGCTCGACGATTCGTGTGCCTTGAGATCCGGGATGATGCGATGGATCTTTCCGACCATCGTATCGAGACGCTGCGGGTTGGTCCGGATGGCCTGCCGCGATTCGCCCGAGCCGCCGTCACCGCAGCCGACATAGAGCACGCGCCAGTCCGGGTCGCCGGCCCGCGCCGCCGGGTTGAAAACGAGATCGCCCAGCGGGTGGATGCGCGTGTTGAGCTGGACGCGCATCAGCTCGCGCGCGGATCCCTCGAACGTCGTGTTGCCGATGTTGGTATCGGTCCACTCGATCAGCACGCCGTCGCGCAGGATCTCGCCCGGCGGAGAAATCGCCTTCGTCGGCTCGTAGCCGCGCACGTTGAGACCGGGCGTGTTCGCCGGATCGGGCACCAACGGCGCGTCGACCGACGGGTCTTCGATGTGCACGGTGTAGAAGCGCCCGTTCCGCCGGTAGTCCGGGTCGAACTGGACGCTGACGAGGCCGTTGGCGTAGCCGGTCTCGTAAGCGAAGCGGTGGAAGAGTCCCGGTTTGCCCTCGCGGCCGTTGAAGTCGAGATAGACCGAGAGCTTCTTCGATGCCTTGTCGAGGATGTACAGCGGTCCGTTGAGATCGTGGACGAACAGTCGATTCGCGCCGCCGGGTTCTTCGCGCAGGCCGTTCACGCGCGCCAGCATGCCGTCCGTCTGCCCCTTGCCGTCGAGCTTTCCGGTAATCGGCAGCTCCACGAAATCCCTGATCTCGAGGGTCAGCGGTGTAGCGCTCGCCGCGGCGAACAGAGCCGGCAATGCGGCAGCGAGGCAGGCGAGTCGCAACAGCGAAGGGCGGGTCATTTGCCGGCCGTGCCTCTGCTCTGCATCGACCAATCGTAGTGCGCCGCCGCGCGTTTGAGCAGGTCCGGCACGTCCTCCGGCAGCAGGTAGCCACGCTCGACGAGATCCAGGGCGGATGCCGCCAACTTTCCGACGTAGTCGTCGCGGCCGCGGTAGCGTTCCTCGATTGACGGCCGCGGATCGCTGGCACGCTCGCGGGCCGCGCGCGTCTGCGCGAACGGAATGTACGATCCAATCTCGCCCGCCAGCCGATCCGGAGCGCCGATTGACGCGTGGCGGTAGTTCCACCCGGCCTGTGTCGCGAGCGGAACGGCGATGTCGGGCAGCCGGATGCCGGCGCGAACGTTGCCGTCCGCGTCGACCGCTGGAACCCCGAAACCGAACGGTTTGCCCACCTCGGGCGGATCGACGCTGACGATCCCCTTGTCCCAGTCCGCGCCGAAATTCAAGTGATACGCGCGAAGCGGATGCTGCGGCAGCTGGAAACCCGGTACGGCCGGCCAGCCAGCGCGCTCCGGAGATGTCAGCGTTCCGTCCGCGATCTTCGGATACGCGCTGGGCGGCGGCGGCGTGTCCTCGACAACCCACCGATCGAGCGCACGGAACAGCGCGCGTACCGCGGGTCGATAGTCCAGCGGATTGAGCGCGGCCCGGCCCACCATGCCGCCGCCTGTGTTCGAGGCAGGTGGAAACGGCCCCGGACCATGAGGAGCGGATGCAATCATGTAGACACGGGTCGTGGATGGCAGCTCGGCGTCTTTCGTGCCGGTCGGATCGGTGTGGACGAGCGATCCCGCCCGATTGAAGTACTCGGAATTCGTCAACAGGTGAAACAGCTTCGGCACGGTGTTGGTCGCAACCGCGCGCGCCAGCAGGCTGTCGACTTTGCCGGTTTCGGGATCGGTGGACGGGCCGTCGGTGAACGGAAAGAGGTCCACCGGAAAAAGGATGTTGAAGAACTGCAGCGCATCGCGCGATGCCTGGCCGAACCGGTGGTTGAACGAGCCTCGGCCGGCGCCGCCGACCTGATCGAAGACGCCGTCGAACACCTGGCGTCCCTGTTCGTCGGCGTTGAAGCCCTGATAGACGAAGTGCCGCAGGAAGCGGCCGCTCTGTGACACGCCCCATCCGATCGCGTGCTTCAACCCCGGCGACGGATTGTCCGGCGATGTGTCGTACTTGAAGAAGCTGATCAGATCGCGCGTGCCGGCCAGCCCGCAGCCGAGGACGCGCGGGTCGCTCGTTTTGTAGACGACGTCGTAAATCCGTCCCGGTTCGAAACCGCCTTCGAGCGCGACGGTCAAGCCATCCGTGAAGCGCCAGCGCGATCGAGGCACGACCTGACCCTTGGCCGTCGGTTCGTCGCGCACCGTCATCACGTTCTCTGGCGCGTTGGGCTCGATCGCCAGATAGCCCTGATGGTTGCGGTCGGCCAGCGAGGCGGTTGCCGCGCGCTCGTTCAGGATGAAATTGCCTCGCACGAGTCCGTTGATGCGTTTGCCGTTCTCGGTTGCGATCGGCATCTCCATCCGCATCGTCCCCGGCCGCATCGGCACGTCCCACTGCCATCCCATCCAGAGCAGCGTGAACCCCTGCTGCATCAGCGCGCCATCGCCGAACTCCGCCTCCGTCTTCGGATTGAGCGATGCCGCGGCTTTCTGAAACGTGGTGAGCATGCTCTTGCCGCCCCGGTTGCCGACCTCGTAGAAGAGTCGGCCGTTCCCGCGGCGCGGATCGAGCGGCTTCAACAGATAGAAGTCGGCACTGGCCTCGACTTCACCCCGAGCGTTCCGCGGCGCGAGCTTCAGATCGACGATGATGTCGTTGGCGGGAAGGGTGGGATCGAGGCCGAAGTCGACGCGGCCCACGAGCTTTTCGTACGGACCCGCGGCGCCGAACGGCCGGCCATTCAGCACGACCTCCCGGCTCTCGATGCGCAGCCGCACGACGCGCGCCTCGGCGAGCGAGGGCGTCAGCGCCAGCAACAACGCCGCGGTCAGGATTCTCGGCATACAGTCTTCACTCTCACGCTGCCATTCTGTCCACGTTTAAACCGCTGAGACCGCAAAGCCCGCTGAGACAAAAGCTTAAACCACAGAGGTCTTTCTTCGTGTCTTTGTGTCTTCGTGTTCCCGGTACTTTTGGGCGTTTCTTAGTGTTGAGTGCTCGTTCTTGCAGCAGGCGCCTTCGGGCGCCCGTCGGCGTTTGCGATGTCCCAGCTCACCTGATGCACCAGGCGCGCGATCTTTTCCATCTTGACGTAGTTGATCTTCTCGGGCCTGTCGTACTGCGTGTGGTAGTCGGGGTGGAGACCGGTGATGAACCCCATCGCCGGCACGCCGCGCTGCAGGAACGGCCACTGATCGCTCCGCCGCAGGAGATTGGAGCTGTTGTTGTCGTACCGCTTCTTCAACTCGAGGCCGATGCCGCCGTTGGCCTTTTCAACGGCGGCGGTGATGTCGGGCACTTTCGAAAACGCCATCAGGTTCAGCGCGTTGCTGTTCGATTCGGCGGTCTGCACCTCGAGCCCGTTGAACCGGTTGCCGCCGCCGACCGGGATTTCTTCGTTGCGACCGATCATGTCCATGTTCAGGACCGCCGCGATCGTCGTCAGCGGCGCCAGCGGGTGTTCCGTGTAGGCCCACGCGCCGAGCAGGCCGCGCTCTTCGGAGTTCCAGGCGGCGAACAGCACGCTTCGCTTCGGGCGGCGGCCTTCCTTCGCGGCCAGCGCGTAGGCTTCCGCGATCTCGATCAGCGCGACCACGCCAGAGCCGTTGTCATCCGCGCCGTTGAAGATCTGCGTCGCGTCGGCGCCATTGTGATCGTAGTGCGCCGAGACGATCACCCACTCGTTCTTGAGCCGCGGGTCGCTGCCCTCGAGCAGCGCCACGACGTTGCGATCCGGCACGACGTGGCGCTCGACCGACGTGTGGATGGTCACGCGTCTACCCGGAAGCGCCACCGGCGTGAAGCCGCGTGCGGTCTCTGCGGACTTGGCCAGATCGTCGAATGTTGCGCTGCCTCCAGCGGCCAGCATCGCCGCGATCGCGGGTGAAATCTGCGCGACCGGAATGTGAATGCGATCCGCCCACTCGGCGAGCGTGTAGTTGAGAATGCGCGGCGGCTTGTCCGGCCAGTAATTGCGCGCCGCAGCCTCGAAGCTGGCCACGCCCGGATGATTGTGCACGTCGGCGACGAAGAGCACCGCGACCGCGCCCTTCTCCTGCGCGGCGAGCGCTTTTCGCCACGCCGTCGACCACTCTGACGTGACCACGCCGTCGAAGGGGCTGTTCGGATCGCGTTCGCCCGGCTCGTGATCGAGCATGAGGACGACCTTGCCCTTCACGTCGCCGCCATAATCGTCGTACCCGAGCGGCGGCGCGCTGATGCCGAAGCCGGCGAACGCGATGGCCCCGCTCACGCTTCCGGTCGCGCTGAATCGATGCGGATAGAACTCCTGCCTGACGGCCAGCTGCCGCGTGAGACCCGAGCCGTCGACAACCTCGAGCGAGTTGAGCGTGGGCGGACCGATTGTCGCGGTCATCAGGTTGTACGGCTGGAAGTAGGCATTGCCGCTGCCGGCTGGCTTGAGGCCCATGCGCTCGAAGCGCGAGCGGATGAAGTCGGCCGCCGCCCGGTTCTCCTCGGTATCCGTGAGCCGGCCGCGTAACGAATCGCCTGCCAGAAAGAAGAGATCCGCACGCAGATCCTCCTGCCGGATCGATTCGTTCTGCGGCGCCCGTTGCTGGGCCAGTATCGGCGCAAGGAACGAGCTCGCGATGAACGCAAAGACCACAAAGACCGCACAGCGTTTCAGCATCAGAGCCTCAATACGTGTCGCGCACGCGTCTGGAGCGGAAAAGATACATCAGCCAGCCGCCGTGGTACGCCAGGGAGGCGGCGACGTAGTAGATCGTGTCGCCCGGTATCCGATTGTTGGGAAAGTACGGCGTCGAGTATACGAAGAGATCGGTCGCGGCGGAGGAGATCAGCGCGATTTTCGCCAGCGTGACCGCGCCGGCATGCCGGTTCGAGAGCGCGATCCCGGCAGCGACTCCAACAGCTGTGACGACGAGCCGGAGGACGAGGACCGCCACCACCGGGGCGCCGCGAACCGCGATCGCGTCGAGGGCGCCCATTGCCCCGACTGCGAGATTCAGTGGCTGCCAGACGATCAGTAGCCGCGACAGCAGGAGTAACCAGCCGCCGACGCCGGACGAAACGTCACCGCTGGACATGCGCAATACTAGAGCGCCTTGCGACGGGCGTAGCGCAGCCCTTTAGGGCTGCCGGCGGCCGACGGGCAGGCCTGAAGGCCTGCGCTACGAGAGGCCGCCGACGCGTTGGCGACGACGACATTGAATCTGTACCTTGTTCATCACGGCGTGGCGGTTGGCGCCGAGGTCGACGCGCGCCGGCCGCTGTCGCCGGCAGGACTGGCGAACGTCGAGCGTCTGGCGTCGCAGGCCGCGGCGCGCGGTGCGAAGCCGGCTGTCGTCTGGCATAGCGGCAAACTGCGAGCAAAGCAGACTGCTGAGGCCTACTGGCGCGCGTGCAACGCGCTCGCGGAGTTCTCTGCGACGCGCGACCTGCAGCCTGACGATCCCGCGCAGTGGATTCGCGATCGCCTGCGCGGCGAAACGCGCGACATCCTCATTGCCGGACACTTCACCCATCTGCCGCGGCTGCTCTCGTTGCTCGTTGTTGGCGGCGAGGCGGGTGTCGAGTTTCCGATCAACGGCGTAGTGGCGTTGACGACGGAAGATGCGGGGGAGAGTTGGAGGGAGGTGTGGAGGTTGAAGAGCGTCTGAACACCGTGGTGCCAGGTGCCGGGTGCCAGCCGTAGCTAGCCCCCAGCCCCCAGCCCCTGCAGTGCTCTAGCGGATGACGACGCCGATCGAGGCTCTCCAGAAATGGAAGTTGCCCGGATCGAAGTTGATGTTGGTCGCCGTGCTGTTGTTCTGGATGTTTCGCAGATACCGCACGTCGCCGCGCAGGCCGAAGTGATCGGAGAAATACCCCATCAACCCGGCGCCCGCGTTCCAGCCCAAGTCGTTGTCCGATGAGCTGACGTTGGCAACCGTGCCGCCGTCAATCTGAGTCCGCAGCAAGCCAAGGCCCGCCGTGACGTACGGCCGGATGCCGGCCCCGTGGGTTCCACCAATAGGAACCCCGACGATGATGTTGCCCATGACGTCGATCACGCTGTTATTGCCGAAGTCGGTCGTGGTGCCGAAGAAGCTGGGGCTCCAGCCGAAGTCGAGCTCGGCGCCGATGATGCCCTTGCCCATCGCGCCCACCTGAGTGCCGATGCCCGCGCGGCCGTTGTCGAAGCTTCGGCCAAGATTATTGCCGTCGAACCCGGTGCCGGCGTTCGCGGCCACCCAGGGGCTGATGTAGCCTTCCGCGCGCGCTTGCACGGGCGACAACGCCAGCGCAGCTGCCGCTGTGAGTATCAAAACCTTCCCTGCACGCATTGCATGTACCTCCGGCCGTTCGAAGTGCAAGCGACGTACCTCGAAGATGTAACAGGTCCAGCTTGCGAAACGGACGAGCTCGCTGACTGGCAGAGCTTGCGGCAGCCTGGTCAGTCCAGGATGGCGCGGCCGAAGATTGGTTCGTCGCCGCGTGACGCGTAGTAGCCGTACATCGACACGGCGGCCACCGCCACCACGAGCATCATCGACGTAGTCGCGTACGGGCGCGACACATCGGTCGTGAGAGGAAAGATTTCCAGAGACAGGAACGTATAGAACGTGACGATGAGAGCGAGCAGGCCGAAGCGCAGCAGCACGCTGTACATCAGCACGATGCCGAGAAACACGATGGCGAGCTCGAGGCCCAGCTGTTGTCCGGCAAACGTGCCACTGATGGCGATCGGCACGGTCACGATCAATCCGAGCACAAGCACCAGCCAGGTCCGTCGAACGAAGATCTTCAGGAAGACGACGATGCACAGCAACTGGAGCGCGTTGTTGAAGGCGCGCAGCACCGTGCCAAGCGCGACGTCGAGCGCGTATCGCGTCCCCAGCAGGATCACGGACGGTGGCAGCAGCGGCGTCGGCAACGGCCAGTCGAGTATGGACGGCACGAACTGACGCGACGCAATCAGCATCGCGCCGATCGTCCCGGCGGCAGCGCCGACGAGAACCTCCCGACCGACGACGGGATCGCGCACACGGCCCGACAACAGGCGGCTCCAGCCGATCAGGAGCTGCGGCCAGAATCGCCGCGCGTACGGCTCGAACGCCATGTAGAGAATCCATAGACCGCCCGCGGCGAAGAGCGTGAAAGCGGTAATCTCCGAGAGGCGACGGTATTCACTCTGGAACTGGCCGTAATGCCGCGCGCGGAGCAGATACGCCGCCGCCTGAGTGCCAAACACGATCGCCGCGGTGCGAAACGCGCCACGCCGGTCGCCGCGTCCTGTCCGCAGATGCCGTCTAGCCAGCAGCGCTGCGCCGGCCAGGACGACAAGCCCGATGACGAGGGCTGTGGCCGCGAACAGATCGCCGATCGTGCGCGGCTGTGGCGTCGCCATGCGAGCGGGCTGTGTCCACGGCAACACGAGCTGGAAAAAGATCGGCTGCCCGCGGTACGCCGCGGCCTCGACGCGGGCTGTCTCGCCGGAAACATCCGGAAGAGGGCCTTCCCAGGCCGCCCGCACGTCCGCGTCGTTGCGAGGCAGCCAGCGCGGCGGCACAGGACGAAAGGCGGACATCGATAATCCTGCCGCCTCGAAGAGCGGCGCCCAGTCTGGCGCCGGCGCCGCCGCGCCGTCCGGATCGACCTGCGGC
>Ga0268265_10002403_pt1 | contig 14154 bp, 12 predicted proteins | sample KBSSwiS52_FD_190355 | JGI IMG/M metagenome (GOLD analysis project Ga0268265, IMG submission 190355) | Switchgrass rhizosphere microbial communities from Kellogg Biological Station, Michigan, USA - KBS Switchgrass S5-2 (SPAdes) (version 2) | ecosystem: Host-associated > Plants > Roots >... | reverse complement strand
GGCGGCGCCCAGCACCTGTTCCGCGGCGGCGCTGGTCGTGGTCGCGGCCTCGGTGACGCCGGAGATGTTCGACGAGACCTCGGCGGTTCCGGTCGCGGCTTCCTGAACGTTGCGGGCGATTTCCTGGGTGGCCGCACCCTGTTCTTCCACGGCGGAGGCGATGGTGGCGGCGATTTCATTGATCTCGCCGATCGTGCCGGCGATGCCCTGGATCGCCGTGACCGAATGCTGCGTGGCGGATTGGATGCCGCTGATATGGCTGGTGATCTCCTCGGTCGCCTTGGCAGTCTGGTTGGCGAGGCTCTTCACCTCGGATGCCACCACGGCGAATCCCTTGCCGGCTTCCCCGGCCCGGGCCGCCTCGATGGTCGCGTTCAGGGCCAGGAGATTGGTCTGGCCGGCGATGGTGCTGATCAGCTGCACCACCGCGCCGATCTTGTCGGCGGCCTCCGCCAGGCCCTTCACCTGATCGTTGGTGCGCTGCGATTCATCGACGGCCCGGCCGGCGATCTCGGACGAGCGTGCGACCTGGCGGGTGATCTCGGAGACCGACGAGCTCAGTTCTTCGGCGGCACTGGCGACGGTCTGGACGTTTGCTGATGCTTGAGTGGAGGCGCTGGCGACTGCGCTCGAGCGCTCGGTCATCTGCTCCGCGGTGTCGGTCATCGAGCCCGCGGTCGATTGCAGCTCCGTCGCCGCCGAGGCCACGGTCTTCAGCACCGCCATCACGTCGGCGTCGAACCGCGCCGTCAGGTCTTCGATCGCCCGGGTCCGCGCTTCGCGCTGCCGCTGTGCCGCGATTTCCTGCTCGGCCAACTCCTTGGCCTTGACCATGTTGTCCTTGAAGACCAGCACCGACTTGGCCATGTGGCCCAGCTCGTCGCCGCGTTCGACGCCCGGCACCGCCACGTTGTGCTCGCCCTGGGTCAGGCGAGTCATCACGTTGGTGATCGCCTGGATCGGCGGCACGATGGTGTGGGTGGTGGCAAGGACCACGACCGCCGCGGTGGCGAGACCGATCCCGAGCACGACCCAAAGCAAGATCATCAGGAAGTCGTTACCGGCGATGACGCTGTCGGCTTCCCGGTGCAGCAGAATTTCCTGCGCCTCGATCATGCCGCCGCTGCGGTTGCCCGCGGAATCCCGTGCGCCGTTGAGCACGTCGAGCAGCTTCCCGGCGCGCGGCGCGGCCTCGGTGACCAGCAGCTTCTGGGCGACGTCCCAGCCGTCGGAGCCGCGAATCTCGAACATCTTCGCCGGCAGCGGGGCGAAGCTCTTGCGCGCGGCGCTGAGCTTGTCGAAGGCCGCGGCCTCGGTCGGCGTGAACAGCGCGCTGCTGGCGGCAAGATCGCCGAAGCGCTTCTCGTTGACGCCCCAGAATTTGTCGAAATCGGCCTTGAACTTGGCATCGCCGCTCAAGAGATAGGCGCGGATGCTGGCGAGGCTCATCGCCATGCTGCCGCGCACGTCGGCCATGGCCAGCAGCAGCTTCTTGCGCTCGTCCGCCGACGGTTGCTGACCCTCGTCGTTGATCATCGCGGTGATCTGCTCGACCATGGCGGCGCCGAGCGGTGCCGCTTCCGTCGTCAGCAGCTTGGTGGCCGGGAACTGATCGGCGGTGTTGGCGATGTCCTCGACCTTGGACTGCGCGGCGCGGAACTCGGTCAGAATCGTCTTGGCTTGGGCCCAGGCTTCCTGGTTCTTGGGGTCGGTCCAGTTCTGGCTGAGGCCGTCGATCTCCGCGACCGAAGCGTCGATGCCCTGCCAGATCGCGGTCCGTTCGCCCTTGAAGGCGTCGTTGCCGGTCAGCATCCAGCCGCGCAACGCGGCGAGCGATCCATAGACCCGCCCCACCACTTTTTCGCCGGCCAAAGCGGTCGGCAGGCGGATGTCGATCGTCCGCTGCGTAATGGTGTTGCCTTCGTTCACCTTGAGGATGGTGATGCCGATCGACGCCGCCAGGATCAGGCAGATGATGCCGAAGCCGAGGATCAACCGGCTGCGGATACGCAAATTGGCAATCATGCTCTTCATGGACGCCATCCAAATTGTTTGTTGCGCATCCGGCTCCCGGTCTTGGCGCAAGAACTGCGCGCGGGAGAGCACGACGCTATCCCAAAGTATGACGTCGGGAATTTAAGGAAGCGTTTAAGGAATATTCTCGTATGCACTGCCGCGGCGTGTTGCCTGCATGCAGGGATATGATATATCAAAATCGGCCGGTTGCGGCTAGCCGATCTTGATCGCGACCGCGTTCGGGTCTTCCTGCGACCAGACTTCCTGGCTCTCGACGATCTTCAGCTCGTCGGCCTTGGTCGCGGCGGTGAGTGCCGCGATCCGGCTCATGCCCTCGACCGCGTTGCCGAGCGCCACGGGCAGATCGCGATGCCCCAAATAGCGGCCGAGGAACAGCGCCGCGAAACAGTCGCCGTTGCCCGACGCACTCATCGGGTGGCGCTTGGCCTTGGCCTGCCAGAACCCGCTGTCATCGAGCGCGAGCGCGGTGATGAGATTGCCGTGCGCCTCGTCGGGAATGCCGGTCGCGATCACCAGGGCGTTGCGGGTCTTCTTGCGCAGCGCTTCCATCGCCGGCCGCACGTCCTTGAGGCCGGTCACGGTCAGTCCCGAGAGCAGCTGCAGCTCAAAGATATTGGGGAAGAGGATGTCGGCCCGGGGCACTAGATCCCGCGCAATCGACTCCGCCAGTGCCTGCGAGACGTAGAGCGCGCCGTCATCGCCCATGACCGGGTCGCAGGCATAGAGCACCTCGGGCTTCTTTTCCCGCGCCGCATCGAGCGCGGCGATTGCCATCGGCACGATCGGCGCGTCGCCGAGATAGCCGGTCAGCACGGCATCGAGCCGGCCCAGCAGGTCGAGCTGCTTCAGGCCCTTCAGCAGCTCATCGATGAACCCGGCGTCGAGCTTGCGCCCGGTGAAGGAGGGATGCGCCAGGTGGTTGGAATAGAGCACGGTCGGCAGCGACCAGACCTCGTGGCCGAGCCGTTGCAGCGGAAAGGTCGAAGCCTGATGCCCGACATGGCCGTAGACCACATGGGACTGGATCGAGAGGATGTTCATGACGGGTGGGTGAAGATCCTTGGGGCGTCCTTAGGATGGACGGGCGAGGGCTTGGCGAAACACCCCGCACTGTTTAGAAAGTCCGGGGCGATTTCAAGCGGGCGATTGTCCGCAGACAATGGGCCTTTTTGGGGCGTGCATGAAGACCAATCCCGGCAATTTCTTCGAGGATTTCAAGCTCGGCCAGGTGATCCGGCATGCCGTGCCGCGCACCATCACGGCGGGCGATGTGGCGCTCTATATCGGGCTCACCGGCTCGCGCTTCGCGCTGCCCTCGTCCGACAGCTTCGCCCAGTCGATCGGCTATGCCCGGGCGCCGGTCGATGACCTGCTGGTCTTCCACATGGTGTTCGGCAGGACCGTCTCCGACATCTCATTGAACGCCGTCGCCAATCTCGGCTATGCGGATTGCCGTTTCGGGGCGCCGGTTTTCACCGGCGACACCTTGACCGCGACCTCGATCGTGATCGGCTTGAAGGAGAACTCGAACAAGGAGACCGGCGTCGTCACCGTGCGCTCGACCGGCGTCAATCAGTGGGACGAGACGGTGCTCGACTACATCCGCTGGGTGATGGTCAGGAAGCGCGACAAGGCTTCGCCGGCGCCGGAAGCGGAGATACCGGATCTCCCGGCCGAGGTGAAGCCACAGAGTTTCACCGTGCCCGCCTCGCTGGAGTTCGAGGATTTCGACATGGATCTCTCCGGCTCGCGGCATCTCTGGGACGATTACGCGGTCGGCGAGCAGATCGACCATGTGGACGGGATGACCTTGGAAGAATCCGACCACATGACCGCGACAAGGCTCTATCAGAACAATGCCAAGGTGCATTTCAACCAGCATTCCGAGGCGAAGGGCCGGTTCGGCAAGCGGCTGATCTACGGCGGGCACATCATCTCGCTCGCCCGGGCGCTTTCGTTCAACGGCCTCGGCAATGCCTTCCGGATCGCGGCGATCCATGGCGGCCGGCATGTCGCCCCGAGCTTCGCCGGCGACACGGTCTATGCCTGGAGCGAAGTGACGGCCAAAACCGAGATGCCCGGCCGCAGCGACATCGGCGCCCTGCGCCTGCGCACCATCGCCGCCAAGGACCACCCCTGCACGGATTTTCCGAAAGCCGGCGGCGATGGAAAATACCCCGAAGCCGTGGTCCTGGACCTCGACTACAGCGTGCTGATACCCCGTGGTCGGCAGGGGGGACGTCAGGGTGGTCGGCAGGGTGCAGGCCAGAAACGCTGAGGAAATTCGCGGTTAACCAGGGGTTAACCCTGTGCCCCCGTATGATTGACGCTCTGTGGTTAAAGGCGTATCTGTCGGGGGCTTTGCTGCACTGCAATCGCGCCCGTCCGGCGCATCACTGCCTAACCTAAGGACGAGCAACAGCACCATCATGGCCGGCCATCCCAGACCGCTGTCGCCGCATCTCCAGATCTATCGGCGCCAGCTCACCTCCGTCACTTCGATCCTGCACCGTTTCACCGGCATCGGTCTCGCGGTCGGGCTGCTCTATCTGGTCTGCTGGCTGACCGCCGCGGCGAGCGGTCTCGAGGCTTTCGACAAGCTGCAGAGCTTCAATGGCTCGATCTTCGGCCGGTTGCTGCTCTTGGGCTGGACCGTCGCCTTCTTCTATCACCTGCTCAACGGGCTTCGGCATTTGGCATGGGATGCCGGCTGGGGCTTCGAGCTGCCGACCGCCTACAAGTCCGGTTATGCGGTCCTGATCGGCACCGCGGTGCTGACCATCGGCGCCTGGCTGATCGGCTACTACCGGATGGGTGCGTTCTGATGGCTGAAGCATCCGAGAAGTCGCCCCATGGGACGTCCCTGCGCACGCCGATCGCGCGGGTGCGCGGCCTCGGCTCGGCCAAGGAAGGCGTCGGCCATTGGTGGGCCCAGCGCCTGACCGCTCTGGCGCTGATCCCGCTGGGCATCTGGTTCGTGGCCTCGGTCGTCTGCATGGCCGGCGCCGATCATGCGGCGATCACCCAGTGGCTGAGTGCACCCTTCACCTTGGGCGCGCTGGCGCTGACGGTCTTCGCGGCCTTCTATCACGCGGTGCTGGGCCTGCAGGTCGTGGTCGAGGATTACGTCCACGGCAAATTCGCCAAGCACGCGATCATCATCCTCATTCAGTTTGCCGGCTTCGGCTTCGCGACCGCGGCGATCATCGCGCTGCTGGTGGCGGCCTTCGCCGGCTGACGAGAACAAAGAAACCAGACCTGCCATGGCTGACGAAACCCCGATCAACGGCGCTCCAAAAATCAACGGCGATGCCTATCCCTTCGTCGATCACCAGTATGACGTGGTGGTCGTGGGGGCCGGCGGCGCCGGATTGCGCGCGACCTTCGGCATGGCGGAGAAGGGGCTCAGAACCGCCTGCATCTCCAAGGTCTATCCGACCCGCAGTCACACCGTTGCGGCCCAGGGCGGAATCTCCGCCTCATTGGGCAATATGGGGCCGGACGACTGGCGCTGGCACATGTACGACACCATCAAGGGCTCGGATTGGCTGGGCGACCAGGACGCCATCGAATACATGGTGCGCGAGGCGGTGCCCGCGATCATCGAGCTCGAGCATTACGGCGTGCCCTTCAGCCGCACGGAAGCGGGCAAGATCTACCAGCGCCCGTTCGGCGGCATGACCACCGAGTTCGGCAAGGGCATCGCGCACCGCACCTGCGCCGCCGCCGACCGCACCGGCCATGCGATCCTGCACACGCTCTACCAGCAGGCGCTCCGCCATCACGCCGAGTTCTTCGTCGAGTATTTCGCCATCGACCTCATCATGGATGAAAGCGGCGCCTGCGTCGGCGTGGTCGCCTGGAATCTCGACGACGGCACCATCCACCGCTTCCATGCGAAGCTGGTGGTGCTGGCCACCGGCGGCTATGGCCGGGTCTATTTCTCCTGCACCTCGGCGCATACCTGCACCGGCGACGGCAATGCCATGGCCTTGCGCGCCGGCCTGCCGCTCCAGGACATGGAATTCATCCAGTTCCACCCGACCGGCATCTATGGCGCCGGCTGCCTGATCACCGAGGGTGTGCGCGGCGAGGGCGGCTATCTCACCAATTCCGAAGGCGAGCGCTTCATGGAGCGCTATGCACCCTCGGCCAAGGATCTCGCCTCGCGCGACGTGGTCAGCCGCTCCATGACCATGGAGATCCGCGAAGGCCGCGGCGTCGGTGAGCACAAGGACCATATCCATCTCCACATCGAGCATCTCGACCCGAAGGTGATCCACGAGCGCCTGCCGGGCATCGCCGAGACCGCGCGGATCTTCGCCGGCGTCGACGTGACCCGCGAGCCGATCCCGGTGCTGCCGACCTGCCACTACAACATGGGCGGCGTGCCGACCAACTATCGCGGCGAGGTCGTGACCAAGAACGGCGAGGAAGCGAACGCGATCGTCCCCGGCCTGATGGCGATCGGCGAGGCCGCCTGCGTCTCGGTGCACGGAGCCAATCGCCTGGGCTCGAACTCGCTGCTCGACCTCGTGGTGTTCGGCCGGTCCGCGGCGATCCGCGCCGCCGAGATCCTCTCCAAGAACGAGCCGCACCGGCCGATGCCGAAGGATGGCGGCCAGGTTGCCCTGCATCGCCTCGACAAATTGCGCCATGCCAAGGGCGATGTCCCGACCGCGAAGCTCCGCCTCGACATGCAGAAGACCATGCAGAACGACTGCGCGGTGTTCCGCACCGGCGAATCGCTCGGGGTCGGCGTCAAGAAGATGCGCGAGATCTTCGGCATGAAAGACCGGGTCAAGGTCGAGGACCGCTCGCTGATCTGGAACAGCGATCTCATGGAGACGCTGGAGCTCGACAACCTGATGGTCCAGGCCGTGGTCTCAATCGAGTCCGCCGCCAACCGGCAGGAGAGCCGCGGCGCGCATGCCCGCGAGGACTTCCCGGACCGCGACGACAAGACCTGGATGAAGCACACGGTGGCCTGGATGGACGAAGCGGGGAAGACCCGGATCGACTATCGCCCGGTCCACATGCAGCCGCTCTCCAACGACGTGCAATCCTTCCCGCCCAAAGCGCGGGTCTACTAGAGTCGAGGTCATGGCCGAACTCACCCTGCCTGCTGGAAGTCGTCCCAAGCCCGGCCGAAGCTTCAAGGCGCCGGCCGGCGCGAAGCGCGTCAAGACCTTCAAGATCTACCGCTGGGATCCGGACCAGGGCGGCAACCCGACGATCGATTCCTACGAGATCGATCTCGATGCCTGCGGCCCGATGGTGTTGGACGCGATCATCAAGATCAAGAATGAGATCGATTCCACGCTGACCTTTCGTCGCTCCTGCCGCGAGGGGGTCTGCGGTTCCTGCTCGATGAACATCGACGGCAGCAACACGCTGGCCTGCACCAAGTTCATCAGCGAGGTCAAAGGCGACGTCCGCATCTATCCGCTGCCGCATATGTCGGTGATCAAGGATCTGGTGCCGGACCTCACCCAGATCTTCGCGCAGTACCAGTCGATCGAGCCCTGGCTGAAGACCGAGACCCTGCCGCCGGAACGCGAGCGGCTGCAGACGCCGCAGGATCGGGCCAAGCTCGACGGCCTCTGGGAATGCATCCTCTGCTTCTCCTGTTCCACCGCCTGCCCGAGCTATTGGTGGAACGGCGACCGCTATCTCGGCCCCGCGGTTCTGCTGCAGGCCTATCGCTTCATCGCCGATTCTAGAGACGAGGCGCTCGGCGAGCGGCTGGATCAGCTGGAGGATCCGTTCCGGCTCTATCGCTGCCACACCATCATGAACTGCACCAAGACCTGCCCGAAGGGCCTCAACCCCGCCAAGGCGATCGCCGAGATCAAGAAGCTGATGATGGAACGGCGCTAGCCGCAGATCCAAAGGTCGGAGCGACGTTTGGCTGAGTTATCCGACAACAAGCTGATCTCGCAACTCTCCTCCGCCCTGGTGGAGGAGACCTCGTTCGAGGGCCTGGTCCGCGAGCTGCTGGTCATGCTCGAGCTGGTCACCGACCTCGAATCCACCTACCTCACCAAGATCGATCTCGCGGCGAGCGCCCAGCAGATCCTGTTCTCACGCAACACCAAGTCGATGGTCATTCCGGAGGGACTCTCGGTGCCCTGGGGCGACACCTTGTGCAAGCGCGCGATCGACGAAGGCCGTCCCTATACGGATGATGTCGCCGGCTGTTGGGGCGATTCCGAGGCGGCGAAGACCCTCGGCATCACCACCTATGCCAGCGTGCCGGTCCGCCTGGAGGACGGCAGCCTCTATGGAACGCTGTGCGGTGCGAGCTCCGCCAAGAAGCCGATGACCGCCCGCGGCGAGCAGGTCCTGAAGCTGTTCGCCAAGCTGATCTCCCGGCAGATCGAGAAGGATCTCCTGGTGCAGCAGCTCCAGGCCGCCAACGAGAAGCTGCGCAATCAGTCATACACCGACGCGCTGACCGGCCTGCCGAACCGGCGCGCGATCGTGGAGACGCTGACCCGGCAGTTCGCCACCGCCAAGCGCAACCACCAGCGCGTCGTCCTCGCCTTCATCGACCTCGACTACTTCAAGCAGATCAACGATCAGTTCGGCCACGACACCGGCGATGCCTTCCTGGTCGAGATCGGCCGCCGCTTGAGCGCCGCGATCCGGGTGGATGATGTGCTGGGCCGGCTGGGCGGTGACGAGTTCGTGGTTTCCGGCTATGCCACGCCGCCCGGCGAGGCAGGCTCGATCGGCGCCGTGAAGAAGCGCCTGCAGGCCGCACTACAGACCCGTTTCGATCTGCCCGGCGTCAGTTTCGAATATCTCGGTGCCAGCCTCGGCGTCATCACCGTCGCGCCGGCAACCGTCAGCCCCGCCCAGGCCCTCTCCGACGCCGACGCGGCGATGTATCTCGACAAGAAGGCCCGCAAGGAACAGGGCCTGGCCGGCATTCGCCGCATCGACGGCTGACGCCGTGAAGCACGCCGGGCCGGATGCGATCGCAGCCCTGGCGGCCTTGCTGGCTCAGATCCGCGGCAACATGGCCGGCGTCACCGAGAAGAAACCCGGCACCTTCTACCGCAAGGGCCAGGGCCTGCTGCATTTCCATGAAGATCCGGCCGGGCTCTTCGCCGATTTGAAGATCGACGGCGCGTGGCAGCGTTTTCCCGTGAACCTTCCGCGTGATCGGGCGACATTTCTCAGCGCTTGGAAGCGGATGTTGGTCGGATTAACCAAAGCCGAATCTAAACCGGGGGCCAAAGCCAGGGAGTGACACGCGTCGCTAGGCTGAGGTCGAGGCTTTGCCTATAGTGCCCCCGATTCGCTGGACACATCGATGAACGCAGCCTGGCCCGTTCCAGGCTTTTTCTTTGGGGAATGGAATGCTCTACCTTGAAAGCGGTATCCACACTGGCGGCAAACTCTGGCGCGGCATGGCCGCCGCGAGCTTCGCGGCGCTGATCCTCGCCGGCTGCGGCGACAACAGCGCCGAGCGCCAGAAAGAGGCCGCGGAGATCGCCAAGGGCATCGAGGATTACCTCGCCCTCATCGAGGCGCCCAGCCAGCCGATCCGCATGCGCCATGACAAGGTCGCCGTCACGCCGGCCGAAGACGGCAAGGGCTTCCAGGTCGCCATCACCGGCGTCCGCTATGGCAGCGAGAAAGAGGCGCAGGCCACGTTCGGCGAGATCGACTATCGCCTGACCCCGGAGGGCGCGGACCAGTACCAGGTCAGCGACCTCAAGATGCCGAGCGAGATCGCGCTCAAGAATCCGGAGGGCAAGCCGGAAGCCATCCTCAAGTTCGAGACCACCGCCTTCACCGCGACCTGGTCGAAGCCGCTGCAGAATTTCCTGAAGTTCGACTGGCAGCTGAAGGATATCGCCGCCAGTTCCACGGCAGAAGACGCCCCTGAGCCGAAGGCGCTGTTCAAGATCGCCTCGGCTTCGATGACCGGCGACGGCAAGGAGAACGGCAAGGGCCTGCTGGACCAGGTCTCCAAGATCACCTTGAACGGAATCGCCGGGACCGATCCGATGGACGGCACCACGGTGAAGCTCGACAAGCTGCTCGGCACCATCTCGGTCGAGAAGCTCGACTTCCCCGCCTATCGCCAGATGATGGCCAAGATCAACGAGTTCGCCGCGAAGTATGAGCCGCAGGTCGCGGTCGGCACGTCGGCCCCGCCGCCGCCGCCGATCACCGACGAGGACCGCAAGGCGATGGCCGAGCTGGTGCGCGGCTTCCCGAAGCTGATGGCGGCCTATGGCTACGACTTCAGCGCCGAAGGCCTGACCGTCGCCGATGCCCAGGGCGGGGTGACGGTGCAGCTCGCCCAGGGCGGCATGGCCTTGGGCTTGAAGGACATCAACACCGACAAGGCGCAGGTCAATTTCAGCATCAAGCATGACGGCCTGGTCTTGAACGACCCGATGTTCCAGGACCCGATGGCCAAGGCGGTGTTGCCGAAGAAGGGCAACCTCTCCCTGCTCGCGACCGATATCCCGGTGCCGAGCCTGGTCGAGGGCGTGGCACAGGCCTTGCCGGAGATGACCAGCGCCGATCCGCAGGTCGCCCAGGGCGGCCAGTTTATGATGATGGGCGCGCTGATGTCGGCGCTCTCGCAGTCGTCGCTGAAGCTGAAGATCGAGCCCTCGGGCCTCGAAACCGAGAAGGCGAAGCTCTCGGCCGATGGCGAGCTCAAGCTCGCCATGGAGTCCCCGCAGAAGGCGGTCGGCGTCGTCAACTTCGCGCTGCTCGGGCTCGACGATCTGATCGCCCTGGCGCAGAGCCTGGTGGCGCAGAGCCCCGACGCGCAGCAGGCGATGGGCATGCTCTCGATGCTGCAGGGCCTGGCGCAGCGCGAGACCGGCGCCGACGGCAAGCCGGTGGACAAGTACAAGGTCGATCTCACCCCGACCGGCCAGGTGCTGGTCAACGGCAAGCCCTTGGACGGCATCGCTCCGTGAGGAGCGAGCGTCGGATCGGAAAAAGTTATCCTGCATTTGCAACAAGATGATGCGGTTCGGTGATAACGCCTTCTTCATCTCTCAGGCGTGCAATTGATCTCAGCGGGACTTCCCGCATGGAGGTCGAGATGTTGCGCGGTTCGAGGATGTTGATCATCCGCGTCGTGCTGTTCACCACCCTGACGACGCTGATCGCCGGCTGCGGCGATCCTGTGAAAGAGGCGAAGACCGCCGCGCAGTTGCGCGGTCAGATCGAGAAGGCGCTGACCCGCATGGAGGCGACCGGTGCGGTGCCGGGGCTGGCGCATCGCCATGTCACCGTCGATCCGGCTTCCGATGTCGATGGCTTCGCGATCAAGATCTATGACGTGAAGCTCGGCACGCCGGAGATCGGCTTCCAGGCTTTCAATGTCATGACCTTCAACCTCTCGCACAGCGGCGAGACGCATTTCATGGCGTCGGACTTCAAGCTCAAGCCGGAGCCGGTCGCCAATGGACCGAAGACCAGCGCCGAGACGCTGATCGAGAACCTGAAGAACGAGACCGCGGTTCTCAAAATCGAATAAGCGCCCCCGCTTAAAGGCGAGCGAGGTAGTCGATCGCTGCGCGCGAGTTGCGCGCATCGCTCACCCGCGCGCCCATCGATTCTGTTGCATCAATGACTCATGCGCGCCCGTTTCGCGTCGGGACGGAAAGCGTTTGTTAACTTCGCAATGGATAAAAATAAAAAAATATGTTCACATCTGCGCAATATGCATATTGACCGAGTCGCATCTCTGCACTCCCTCGGACCGCTGGTCGCTTCAATGACGACGGAAGACGGACCGCTCGCCGCCTATCGCGCCTTGAAGTCGAGTGGTCGCTTGGAACATGACGCGGCGCAGGAGCTCGCGGCTGCGAAGCTGCAATCGGTCGCCAATGCGCTGAAGGATTATCAGCCGAGCGGCAACGGCAACTGGTTGGAGCGCTGGGGCGCGCGTCTCGGCATCGGCCGCCGTCGCGACGACGTCGAGGGCGATCTGCCGAGCCAGGGCCTCTACATCTACGGCGCGGTCGGCCGCGGCAAGTCGATGCTGATGGACATCTTCTTCTCGACCGCGCCGGTCGAAAGGAAGCGCCGGGTCCATTTCCACGCCTTCATGCTGGAAGTGCACGAGACCCTGCATCGCTGGCGCCAGGAGAAGGCGAAGGATATCGATCTCATCCCGGCCTTGGCCGACAAGATCGCCGACGAGACCTGGCTGCTCTGCTTCGACGAATTCCACGTCACCAACATCGCCGATGCGATGATCCTGGGACGGCTCTTCACCGAGCTGTTCGAGCGTGGCGTCGTGGTGGTGGCGACCTCGAACTGGGCGCCCGACGATCTCTATTCCGGTGGGCTGCAGCGCGATCGCTTCCTGCCCTTCATCGCGCTCCTGAAGCAGAGGCTCGACGTCCTCGAGCTGGACGGCGCGCGGGACTATCGGTTGGCGCGCCTCAAGGACCTCTCGCTCTACCATTCGCCGCTGGGCGCCGCGTCCGACGAGAAGATGCGCGCGGCCTTCACCCGCCTCTCCGGCGGTCTCACCCCGCAGCCGGGTTCGCTGACCGTGCAGGGGCGTCGACTCGACGTGCCGCGGCAGGCGGGACCGGTCGCCTGGTTCGACTTCGAGGAGCTCTGCGCCCGGCCTCTGGGTGCCGCCGACTACATGGCGCTCGCGACCCATTATCCGGTGATCCTGATCGACCGCGTGCCGCGTCTCTCACCCGATGTCAGAGACCAGGCGCGGCGCTTCATGACGCTCATCGACGAGCTCTACGAACATCGCGTGACAGCCGTGATTGGCGCGGCTGATCGGCCCGAACGGCTCTATCCGGAAGGGGATGGCGCGATCGAATTTCAGCGCACGGTTTCGCGCCTCAATGAGATGCAGTCGACCGACTATTTGGGCCGACCGCATTTGACGTGACGAACGCCGTTGACGGTAGTCGATGGCGGGAATGGAACAGACTCTGTTAATGTGTCTTGTGCTTGTGGTGAAATGAGAGTATCTACTCTACATCTAGGGTCATCTAACATGGGGCGATATGCCTTGCCGTTTTGGGGATACGGCAATGCGTAAGCTGATCGGAATCAAACCCTAATGGCACGGAAGAAAATAGCGCTCATCGGCGCCGGTCAAATCGGCGGCACCCTGGCGCTCCTCGCAGGCTTGAAGGAACTGGGCGACATCGTCCTCTTCGACGTTGTCGACGGCGTTCCGCAGGGCAAGGCGCTCGACATCGCGGAAGCTTCGCCGGTCGAAGGCTTCGACGCGGTCTATGCGGGCGGCAGCAACTACGCCGGCATCAAGGGTGCGGACGTCGTGATCGTGACCGCCGGCATCCCGCGCAAGCCGGGCATGAGCCGCGACGATCTCATCGCCACCAACGCGAAGGTGATGGACACCGTCGGCGCGGCGATCAAGAAGCATTGCCCGAAGGCCTTCGTCATCTGCATCACCAATCCGCTCGACGTCATGGTCTATGTGCTGCAGCAGGCCTCGGGGCTTCCTGCAAATCGTGTCGTCGGCATGGCGGGCGTGCTCGACTCCGCGCGCTTCCGCTTCTTCCTCGCCGAGGAATTCAAGGTCTCCGTCGAAGACGTCACCGCCTTCGTGATGGGCGGGCATGGCGACACGATGGTGCCTTTGACCCGTTATTCCACGGTCGCCGGCATCCCGGTCCCCGATCTGGTGAAGATGGGCTGGACCACCAAGGAAAAGCTGGATGCGATCGTGCAGCGGACCCGCGACGGCGGGGCCGAGATCGTCAATCTCCTGAAGACGGGTTCCGCCTTCTATGCGCCGGCGGCGTCGGCGATCCAGATGGCCGAATCCTATCTGAAGGACAAGAGACGCGTGCTTCCCTGTGCCGCCATGCTGAATGGCGAATACGGGGTGAAGGGACTCTATGTCGGCGTGCCGGTCGTGATCGGCGCTGCGGGCGTAGAGAAAGTGGTCGAAATCGACTTGAACAAGGCCGAGAAGGCCATGTTCGACAAGTCGGTTGCGGCCGTTAGGGGCCTCATCGATGTGGTGAGGAAGCTTCAAAGAGGAGAGAAGTGATGACCAAGTTGCTTATGGAACTGGCTGCGAAGAAAGCCGCCAAGAAGTCGGGCAAGAAGGTTGCCAAGAAGGCC
>Ga0268265_10002401_pt1 | contig 14161 bp, 17 predicted proteins | sample KBSSwiS52_FD_190355 | JGI IMG/M metagenome (GOLD analysis project Ga0268265, IMG submission 190355) | Switchgrass rhizosphere microbial communities from Kellogg Biological Station, Michigan, USA - KBS Switchgrass S5-2 (SPAdes) (version 2) | ecosystem: Host-associated > Plants > Roots >... | reverse complement strand
CAATTTCCGCGCGCTGGCGAAGTACACGCTGCTCGCCACCGACAACCGCCTGTCGCAGATCGGCGTGCTGCAGGTGCGGCGGCGCGGCGAAGGCATGGAGTTCCACCAGCTGCGCGAGTACCGCCAGGGCGACCCGCAGCGCGCCATCGACTGGAAGGCTACCGCGCGCACCCAGCGCCTGATCGCGCGCGAGTACGAGGAGGAGAAGGACCAGCGCGTGCTGCTGGTGATCGACTGCGGCCGGCGCATGGCGGCCAAGGACGACGACCTCTCGCACTTCGATCACGCGTTGAATGCGGGCCTGCTGCTGGCCCATGTCGCGCTGCGCCAGGGCGACGCGGTCGGCATGATGACCATGGGCGGCATCAGCCGCTACAGCGAGCCGCGCAAGTCGGTGGCGGCGGTGAACGCCATCCTCAACCGCGTGTACGACATCGAGCCGACCCAGGCAGTGCCGGACTACCACCTCGCGGCGCGCGACGTGATGAAGAACCTGCGGCGCCGCTCGCTCGTCATCCTGCTCACCAACCTGCGCGACGAGGACGACGAGACCCTGCTGCCGGCGCTCAAGCTTCTGCGCACCCGCCACCTGGTGGTGCTGGCCTCGTTGCGGGAAGCGATCATTTCCCGGGCGCTATCGGCGCGGGTCGACAGCTTCGACCGGGCGGTGACCCATGCCGCCGCCGCCGACTACCTCGCCCAGCGCGAGCGCGCCTTCCGGCGCATCGGGGCGGCCGGCGCGGTCTGCCTGGACGTCGAGCCCGAGCGCCTGGCGATCTCGCTGGTCAACCGCTATCTGGAATTGAAGCGCGAAGGCCGGCTGTGAAAATGGGGACGGACCCCATTTTCCTGCGGGCTGTGCTGAGCAACGGAAAATGGGGTCCGTCCCCATTTTTTCCTTTATAATGCGCGCCCTATGAAACCTGGCATCCACCCCGAATACCGGGCGGTGATCTTTCTCGACACCAGCTCGAACCACTCTATCCTCACGCGCTCGGCGATCGACACCAAGGGCCGCGAGACCATGAAGTGGAGCGACGGCAAGGAATACCCGCTGGTCAAGGTCGAGGTCTCCTCCGAGTCGCACTCGTTCTATACCGGCAAGACCAAGGTCATCGACACCGCCGGCCGCGTCGAGAAGTTCAAGCGGCGCTACACGAAGAAACCCACCGAGAAGAAGGCTTAGTAGGCCGGGGGGATGCTCCCCCAACCTCAGGGCAGGGGGATGCTCCCCCGCCTCAGCCTCCCGCCGTCACCAGCCGCGCTGGCGCTCATCGCGCTGGCGTTCGCGCTTCCCGGCCTTGCCGGGCACGACCTGTGGAAGACGCACGACGCCATCGGCCTGGGCATCGTGCACGACATGACCACCAGCGGCACGCCGCTCGTGCCGCGCGTCGCCGGCATGCCCTGGCTGTTCGACCCGCCGCTCTATCACTGGCTCGCGGCCGGCTTCGGCAAGGTGTTCCAGTTTTTCACCGAGTTCCACTCCGGCGCGCGCCTGGTGAGCGGCGTGCTGGTGCTCAGCGCGTACTGGATGATCTACGTCGCCGCGCGCGACTGGGCCGCGGAGCACGAGGACCGGCGCACCAGCGGCTCGGCGGCGATGCTGGTGCTGCTCGGCTCGATCGGGCTGATGGTGCACGCGCACGAGGCGCTGCCCGAGCTCGGCTGCCTCGCCGCGCTGTGCGGCGCGCTCGCCGTCCTGCCGCACGCCGCGCGCAAGCCGCTTCCCGCCGGTCTGCTGTTCGGCGCCGCGATCGGCTGCGCCGCGCTGTCGGCGATCTGGATCGGCGCGGTCTCGCTATTCGCCGCGGTGCTGCTCGCGCACCTCGCCTGCCCGGAGTGGCGCTCGCGCAGCGGACTGATCTTCATCGGCTCGTCTTTCGTCGTTGCGCTCCTCCTGGCCGCGACCTGGCCGCTTCTGCTCGCGTGGCGCCAGCCCGAGGCGTTCGCCTTGTGGCGCATCGCGGCGTGGCAGCCGATCGGCGACCCGCTCGCCAACCTGCGCTATTTCCTGGCGACCGGCAGCTGGTTCGCGTTTCCCGGCTGGCTGCTCGCGCTCTGGGCAGTGTGGGCGCTGCGGCGGCGCTGGCGCGAGCCGCGCCTGTTCGTGCCGGCCGTCGCCAGCATCCTGGTGCTCGCGGTCGCGGCCTACTGGGGGCCGCCGCAGGACGTCAATCTGATTCCGCTGCTCGCGCCGCTCGCGCTCATCGCCTACCAGGGCGCGCTGGTCCTGCGCCGCGGCGCCGCCGGCGCGCTCGACTGGTTCGGCGTGCTCGGCTTCGGCTTCTTCGCCGGGCTGGTCTGGCTCGGCTGGTTCGCCATGCTGACCGGCCTGCCGCCGCGCGTCGCCAACAACTTCTTCAAGAGCGCGCCCGCCTTCTCGCTCGAGTTCAAGGTGCTGCCGGTGCTGATGGCGCTCGCCCTGACGCTAGGCTGGCTCTACCTCGTGTTCTTCACCACGCGCTCGCCGATGCGCAGCCTTTTGCGCTGGGCCTCGGGAATCGTGCTGCTGTGGGGAGCGTTCGCCATGCTGTGGATGCCGTGGGCCGATTACCAGAAGAGCTACCGTAACGTGGCGCTGCAGCTGCGCTCGAAGATCCCGGTCGGCGCCAGCTGCATGGCGCACAAGGGGCTCGGCGTGTCGCAGGCCGCGGCACTCGACTACCATGGCGGCATCCGCGGCCAGGCCTTCGACATCGTGCGGCCGAACGCCTGTCCGCTGCTGCTGGTGCAAGGCAGCCCGCAGCACGAGTTCGACGGGCCGGGCGCCGGCTGGGTCAAGCTCGCCGACGTCGGCCGGCCCGGCGATCGCTCGGAGCGTTACCGCCTTTATAGGCTCGGAAGATGAACACGCGTTCGCCGCTCGAATGCCCGTCCTGGGCCAAGCTCGCCCAGCACGCCGAGAGCTGGCGCAGCGTGCACCTGCGCGAGCTGTTCGCCGCCGACGCCACGCGCGAGCGCCTGTTTGCCGCGGAAGCGCCGGGCGTGCGCTACGACTACTCGCGCCAGCGCCTGGGTGCGATGACCCTACGCCTGCTCACCCACCTCGCAGGGGAGCGAGGATTCGCCGAGTGGCGCATGGCGCTGCTTTCCGGCAGCACGGTGAACTCGACCGAGAAGCGCGCCGCGTGGCACACGGCGCTGCGCGCCGGCGATGGCGCCCCCGCCGAGGTCAAAGAGACGCTCGCGCGCATGAAGCAGCTGGTGGTCTCGCTAAGAGAGAAGAAAACCTACCGGCGCATCGTCAACCTCGGCACCGGCGGCTCGGATCTCGGCCCGCGCCTGATCGCCGACGCCTTGAGCGACGGCGAGATCGACGTGCGCTTCGCGGCCAACGTCGACCCGCACGACCTCGAGCGCGCGCTGGACGGCGCCGAGCCGGCGAGCACGCTGTTCGTGGTGGTGTCGAAAACCTTCACCACCCAGGAAACCATGGCCAACGCGGAGCGCGCGAAGGCGCTCGGCGCAAAAGCGTTCTACGCCGTCACCTCCAACGTGCCCGCGGCCAAGGCATTTGGCGCGAGCGAGATCCTGCCGATGTGGGACTGGGTGGGCGGGCGCTTCTCGGTGTGGTCGGCGGTGGGCTTTGCGGCGGCCTGCTCGATCGGCTGGGAGGGGTTCGAAGACTTTCTCCTCGGCGCGAACGAGATCGATCGCCATTTCGCCGAAGCTCCGCTGGAGAAGAACCTGCCGGCGCTGATGGCGCTGATCGGAGCATGGAACACCAACTTCCTCGGCGCGCCTACGCACGCGGTGCTGCCCTACTCCAACGCGCTGCGCCTGCTGCCCGCCTACCTGCAGCAGCTCGAGATGGAATCGAACGGCAAGCGCGTCGACCGCGAAGGCCGGCCGGTGGAGTACGCCACCGCGCCGATCCTGTGGGGCGCAGAAGGCACCGTGAGCCAGCACTCCTTCCACCAGCTCCTGCACCAGGGCACGCACTCGGTGCCGGCCGATTTCATCGACCTCGCGCTCGAGAAGAACCTGTCGGCGAACTGCCGCGCGCAAGCCGACGCGCTCGCGTTCGGCACCGACGACCCGGCGCTGCCGCCGCACAGGCAGTATCCCGGCAACCGCCCGTCGAGCTTTTTCACGCTGCAGGGCGTGAATCCGCGTAACCTCGGACGCCTCCTCGCGCTGTACGAGCACAAGGTCTTCACCCAGGGCGTGCTCTGGAACATCAACAGCTTCGACCAGTGGGGCGTCGAGCTCGGCAAGGAAATGGCCAAGAAAATCCTCTCAGGAGACCGCTAATGGACCAGGAAACGTTCAACCTCAGCATCCGCAAGTTCCTCAAGATGGTGGGGGTCAATTCGCAGCGCGAGATCGAGCAGGCGGTGCAGAAATCGCAGGGCAAGCTGGGGGGAACGGACGCGGTACCGGTCAAGATGACGCTCGAGATTCCCGCGCTGGGCGTGAAGGTGCCTTTCGACGGCGAGATACGCCTAAAATGAGGGCATGAACAAAGCCCGCGAGTTCGACCAGTCGGTCCTGGCGGAGCTGAGGGCGCTGCTCGGCGACCGGGTGAGCACCTCGGCGGCGGTGCGCGAGCACCACGGCAAGGACGAAAGCTATTTTCCGTACGCGCTGCCGGACGCGGTCGTGTTCCTGAAAACGACCGAAGAGGTGCGCGACGTCGTCAACATCTGCCGCCGGCACCGCGTGCCGATGATCCCCTATGGCGTCGGCACCTCGCTCGAGGGCCACATCCTCGCGGTCAAGGGCGGCGTGTGCATCGATCTGTCGCAGATGAACCAGGTGCTCACGGTGCACGAGGAGGACCTCGACGCCGTGGTGCAGGCCGGCGTGACGCGCAAGCAGCTGAACGAGCATATCAAGCACACCGGCCTGTTCTTCCCGGTGGACCCCGGCGCCGACGCGACGCTCGGCGGCATGGCGGCGACGCGCGCCTCCGGCACCAACGCCGTGCGCTACGGCACCATGCGCGAAAACGTGCTCGCGCTGAAAGTCGTCCTCGCCGACGGCCGCATCATCCAGACCTCGCGCCGCGCGAAGAAGTCCGCGGCGGGCTACGACCTCACGCGCCTGTTCGTCGGCTCCGAGGGCACGCTCGGCATCATCACCGAGGTCACGGTGCGCCTCTACCCGGTGCAGGAAGCGATGTCGGCGGCGGTGTGCGCCTTCGATTCGGTCGACGGCTGCACCAACACGGTGATCCAGACCATCCAGTCCGGCATCCCGATCGCGCGCTGCGACATCGTCTGCGAGAAGACGGTCGGCGCGATCAACAAGTACAAGAAGACGAACTACCGCGTGGCGCCCACGGTGTTTTTCGAGTTTCATGGATCAAAAACTTCTGTCGTCGAGCAGGCCGAGGCGGTGCAAGCGATCGCCAAGGAGCACGGCGGCAAGGATTTCGTCTGGGCGACGAAGCCCGAGGAACGCACGCAGCTCTGGCAGGCACGGCACGACGCCTATTTCGCCTGCCTGCAGATCCGTCCCGGCTCGCGCGCCGTATCCACCGATGTGTGCGTGCCGATCTCGCGCCTCGCCGAGTGCGTGCACGAGACGATGGAGGACGTGAAGGACTATTTCGCGCCGGTGCCGCTGCTCGGCCACATCGGCGACGGCAATTTCCACCTCATGCTGCTGGTCGACCCGGCGAAGCCGGAGGAGACCGAGACCGCGAAGACCTTCAACAAGCGCCTGGTGGAGCGCGCGCTGCGCATGGAAGGCACCTGCACCGGCGAGCACGGCGTCGGCCTGGGCAAGATGGGCTCGATGAAGCTCGAGCTGGGCGACGACGTGATGGACGTGATGCGCGACATTAAGAGAGTGTTCGATCCCGAGAACCTGATGAACCCTGGAAAAGTGGTACCCGACCCGTCATGAGAAAAGCGATCCTCGCGGTCCTGGCGTTGTCCGCCGCGCAAGCCGCGGCGCAATCGAGCGCCCCGCAGCAGACGCCGACGCCGGCGCCGCAGACGCCCCCCGCCGCCGAGCGCAAGGCGTCGCCGAGCGAGCCGCGCCTCAACCTCAAGCTCGACCAGCCCGCGAGCTTCTATGTGCGCGAGACGCAGCCCGCAACCCCGGCCGACGGCCTGCCGACGCTCGGTGGCGGCACGCTCAACTTCACCCCCCCGCCGGTCAACCTGAAGAACGACGCCAGGGGCGCCTATCCGGTGGATGCGGAAAACAGCCGCCGATGAGCGCCGAAAAGAAGCTGAAGGACCTCGGCATCACCCTCGCCCCGGTCACCCCGCCGGTGGCGAACTACGTGAACGCCGTGCGCACCGGCAACCTGCTGTTCCTCGCCGGCAAGGGCCCGGCGTCGGGCATCGCCGGCATCGTCGGCAAGGACATCACCGTCGAGCAGGCCTACGGCCACGCGCGCACCACCGGCCTCAACCTGATGGCGGTGATGCGCGACGAGCTCGGCAGCCTCGACCGCGTGCAACGCATCGTCAAGGTGCTCGGTATGGTGAACGCCGTGCCCGGCTTCACCGACCAGCCCAAGGTGATCAACGGCTGCTCGGATCTCTTCGTCGAGGTATTCGGCGAGCGCGGCAAGCACGCGCGCTCCGCGGTCGGCATGGGCTCGCTGCCGAACAACATCCCGGTCGAGATCGAAGTCATCGTCGAGGTGGGCGGCGCGCCCCGCAAGGCGCCGCGCGCCAAGAAGAAGAAAAAAACTAAATAGTCATTACCGACTTGCGATAGAACTTCAGCTCCTCGATCGACTCGAGGATGTCGGCGAGCGCCTCGTGCTTGCCTTCTTTCGAGAACGCCTTCAGCTCCGGCTTCCAGCGCTTCACCAGCTCTTTCAGCGTGGAGACGTCGAGGTTGCGGTAGTGGAAGTACGACTCCAGGCGCGGCAACCAGCGCGCGAGGAAGCGGCGATCCTGGCAGATCGAGTTGCCGCACATCGGCGAGGACGACGCCGGCACGTGCGCCGAGAGGAACGCGAGCGCCTCGCGCTCGGCGGCGGCTTCGTCCAGCCTGGAGGCGCGCACGCGCTCGATCAGGCCGCTCTTCGCGTGGGTGCTCTTGTTCCACGAGTCCATCGCGTTGAGCACCTCGTCGGGCTGGTGAATCACCAGCACCGGCCCGGTGGCGAGCACGTTGAGCTGCGGGTCGGTGACCAGCGTCGCGATCTCGATCACGCGGTCGGCGTCCGGCTGTAGGCCGGTCATCTCCATGTCGATCCAGATGAGGTTGTTGGGGTCGCCGGCCATGGCTTATTCTCGCATGATGACAAACGCCTTCACCCTGGTGTTCGTGGCCGTGCTGGCCGCCGCGACCGCCACCAAGCTATGGCTCGCGCTGCGCCAGATCCGGCACGTGCGCGCGCATCGCGGCGCGGTGCCCGGCATGTTCGCCGAAGCGATTCCGCTCAGCTCGCATCAGAAGGCCGCCGACTATACGGTGGCGAAAGCGCGCCTCGGCATCCTCGACCTCGTGCTCGACGCCGCGATCCTGCTCGTGCTCACGCTCGGCGGCGTGCTGCAGTGGCTCGCGGCGTCATGGGAGCGCGTGTTCGATGTGCAATCGCTGTGGCATGGCACTGCCCTGATCTTGAGTCTCTTGTTGATCAAGACACTGGTGGGCGTGCCGCTCGACCTTTACCGCACCTTCGTGATCGAGGAGCGCTTCGGCTTCAACCGCATTACCCTGAAGCTGTACGTCGTGGACGCGATCAAGCACCTGCTCGTGGGCGCGGTGCTCGGCATTCCGTTGCTGCTGGTGATCCTCTGGCTGATGAACGCCGCCGGAGCGCTGTGGTGGCTGTACGCGTGGGTGGTGCTGATCGCCTACACGCTCTTCCTGCAGATGGTCTACCCGGCCGTGGTGATGCCGCTGTTCAACAAGTTCTCGCCGCTCACCGACCCGGCGCTCGCCGCGCGCGTCGAGGAGCTGCTGCGCCGCACCGGCTTCCGCTCGCGGGGTCTCTACGTCATGGACGGCTCCAAGCGCTCCTCGCACGGCAACGCATTCTTCACCGGCTTCGGCGCGGCCAAGCGCATCGTGCTGTTCGACACCCTGGTGTCGCGCCTGCAGCCCGCCGAGGTGGAGGCCGTGCTCGCCCACGAGCTCGGCCATTACAAGCTGCACCACGTGGTGAAGGGGATGGCGCTGTCCTGGACCTTCAGCTTCGCCCTGCTCTTCGTGCTGGGCGTGCTCACCAACCAGCCGTGGTTCTACCGGGGGCTGGGCATGACCACCGCCACCCCCGCGATCGCGCTGCTGCTCTTCATGCTGGTGGTGGGCGAGTTCACCTTCTTCCTGCAGCCGCTGCTGAGCCTGTTCTCGCGCAAGAACGAGTACGAGGCCGACCGCTACGCCGCCCAGTTCGCCAATCCCGCGGAGCTGGCGCAGGCGCTGGTCAAGCTCTACCACGACAACTCCTCCACCCTGACCCCCGACCCGCTGCACTCCGCCTATTACGACTCGCACCCACCGGCGGCGATGCGCATCGCAAGATTGAGAACCGCATGAGCGACTTTGCGAACCGGAAATGCAAACCCTGCGAGGGCGGCATGAAACCGTACAGCGCGGCCGAAGCCAAGGAGCTGCTCAAGGACCTGAAGGGCTGGAAGATCGAGAACAGCCGCCTCACCAAGACCTACGCGTTCGAGAATTACTACCAGACCATGGCGTTCGTCAACGCGCTCGCCTGGGTCTCGCACCGCGAGGACCATCATCCGGACCTCGGCGTGCACTACAACAAGTGCAAGGTCGAGTACTGGACGCACGCCATCGGCGGGCTGTCGGAGAACGACTTCATCTGCGCCGCGAAATGCGAAGCGCTGTTCGAGATTTGAAGCGCGTTCTCGGCTCGTATAACCAGACCGTCGTCTATCACGGCAGGAATCTCCTGCAAGCCCAGGGCATCGAAGTCCTGGTGCGTAACGCGACCCTGTCTTCCGCCCTCGGCGAGCTGCCGCCGACCGAAACCGAGCTCTGGGTCTTGAATGACGCCGACCAGGAAAGAGCAAAGCAAATACTCTTTTCAAGCCCTGTGGCAGGGCCGGAATGGATCTGCCAGTGTGGCGAGCGCCTGGGCCCGCAGTTCACCCAGTGTTGGAACTGCGGCGCGTACCGCGCCTAAGCGATCGCGCGCGCGAAAGCGCTGACCAGCGCGGCGCCGGCGAGCACCGCGACCCACAGCACCAGCGCCCGCCACAGCATGCCCACGGTGGTGTCGAGGAACGGACCGTCGGCCTCCTCGCCGGCGCCGAGCTCGGGGCGCGGCTGCATGCCGTCGACCTCCTGCACCGGCATGCCGAGGCGCACGCCCATCGCGCCGGCGCCGGCGGCGAGCACGATGCCGGCATCGGGATCGGCCCAGGTGCGCGCCTGCGTGCGCCAGCAGTAGACCGTGTTCTCGAAATCGCCCACCAGCGCGAACGCCGCCGCGGTGATGCGCACCGCCGGCCATTCGAGCATGTGGAACGCCCGGGCGGCGAAGCTGCCGAAGGCGCCTATCGGTTTCCAGCGCACGGCGAGGTAGGCGGCGAGGCGGTACAGGATCGCGCCGCTCGGCCCGGGCAGCAGCAGGTACCAGAGCAGAACGCCGAACACGTGGCGGTGCGCGGCGACCAGCGCCTCCTCGATCGAGAGGCGGATCACTTCCTCGCGCGAACGCACCACGCCGGAAGCGCCGCGCCACTGCTCGAGCAGCGCGCGCGCGCGTTCTATGTCGCCCGCCTTGAGCGCGAGCTGGATATCGGTGAAGTAGTGGCTGAACTGGCGGAAGCCGAGCGTCAGGTAGAGCACGGCGATGTTGAAGAGCAGCGCGAGCACGCCGCTCACCGCGGCCAGCAGCCAGTAGAGCACCGCGGTAATGATGACCGGCGGCAGGACCGCGACCAGCCACGCCACCATGCCGTGGCGGCGCTCGCCGCCGTTGAACGAGCGCTCGAGCGAGGTCGCCCAGGCGGACAGCGTGGCCGACACGCTCTGCCGCTCGCCGAGCGGGCGCCATTGCTCGATCACCAGCGCGACGATGATAGCGAGGATGCTCATGCCAGCATTTTATGCAGGTTGACCAGCATGCCGGCGGTGGCGCCCCAGATCATCTTTTCACCGTACTCGAACACGTAATAGCCCACCTGCTGGCCCTGGAACTCGCGCGTGCGCCGCTGGCGGTTGCGCTCGTCCAGCAGGAAGGCGAGCGGCACCTCGAAGATCTCGGCCACCTCGTTCGGATCGGGCGCGAACGCGACCGGCGGCGTGAGCAGGCCGACGATGGGCGTGACGCGATAGCCGGTGCGCGTGCGGTAGTCCGGCAGGCGGCCGAGCACCTCCACGGCTGCCGGGCGCAGGCCGATCTCCTCCTCGGCCTCGCGCAGCGCGGTGCATTCGGCGCTCGCGTCGCCCGGCTCGGCGCGCCCGCCGGGAAAGCTCACCTGGCCGGAGTGGCTGCGCAGGTGCGGGGTGCGCTGGGTGAACAGCACGGTCAGGCCCTGAGGGTGCGAGAGCAGCGGGATCAGCACTGCGGCGATGGTGCTCGCTGCGTCGCGCCCCTCGGTGCCGTCGTCGCCATATACTGCGTAGGCTGGCGGGGCGCGCTTGAGGCGCTTCCGGAGCTCAACCACATCCATCAGGAGCGCCCATGAAACGCATTGCTCTCAGCCTCATCCTCGGGTTTGCAGCGTCGAGCGCGTTCGCCCACAACTGTCCCAATGAGTGGAAGGCGATCGACGCCGCGCTACCCAAGGCCAAGCTCGACGACAAGCAGATGGCCGAGGTGAAGAAGCTGCGCGCCGAAGGCGAGCAGCTTCACAAGGACGGCAAGCACTCCGAGTCGATGGCCACGCTCGGCAAGGCGAAGAAGATTCTCAAGATTTAAGGAATGAGGACCACCGATCCGGTGGTCTTGCGGCCCTCGAGGTCGCGGTGCGCCTGCTCCGCTTCAGCGAGCTTGTAACGCGCCGTGGTCTCGATCTTCACTTTCTTCGACTTGACCGCGTTGAACAGGTCGTTCGAGCGCTTGACCAGGTCGGCGCGCGCCGCGATGTAGGTGGCGAGCGTCGGCCGGGTGACGTAGAGCGAGCCCTTGCTGGCGAGGATGCCGAGGTTCTGCGGCGGCACCGGGCCGGACGCGTTGCCGAACGACACCAGCAGGCCGCGCGGCGCCAGGGCGTCGAGCGACCCGTCCCAGGTCGTCTTGCCGACCGCGTCGTAGATCACCGGCAGCTTCTTGCCCTTGGTGATCTCTTTCACCTTCTCGACCCAGTTCTCGGTGCTGTAGTTGATGACGTGCTTGTAGCCGTGTGCCTTGGCGAGCTTCGCCTTTTCCTCTGAGCTGACGGTGCCGATGGCGGTGGCGCCGAGCTTCTTCAGCCACTGGCCGGCGATCAAACCGACGCCGCCGGCGGCGGCGTGCCACAGCACGGTGTCGCCCTTCTTCACCTTGTAAGTGGAGTGGATCAGGTAGTGCACCGTCATCCCCTTCAGCATCATCGACGCCGCCTGCTCGTCGCTGATGCCCTTCGGGATCTTCACCATGCGGTCGGCGGGCACCAGGCGCACCTCGCAGTACGAGCCGGGCAGCCCGGTGTAGGCGACGCGGTCGCCCTTCTTCAGTTCCTTGACGCCGGAACCCACGGCTTCGACCACGCCGGCGCCCTCGTTGCCGGCGACCGCGGGCAACTGCATCGGATAGAGGCCCGAGCGCTGGTAGGTGTCGACGAAATTGACGCCGATCGCAGTGTGGCGCACGCGCACCTGGCCGGGCCCGGGCTCGCCGACCGTGACGTCGTCGACCTGGAGTACTTCGGGACCACCTTGCTTGTGGTAGCGGACTGCCTTTGCCATGACTACTCCTTGGATTGGTTCTTGGGGGGTTCTGACGCGGATTTCATCGCCTGGAGCGCTGCGCGCTGCATCTCCAGGCCGTTGATAGAGAGCTTGAGCATGTTGAGGTTCATGTTGAGCCACGCCTCCACCGATTTCAGCTCGGCGATGCGCTTCTCGACTTCCTGCGGGTCGAAGGTGGGCACCGCCATGCCGGGCAGCGGTATTCCCAGCGGCCCCCACAGGCGGCGGAACATCTCGAACGGGTCCTGCGGCGGCGTCTGCTCAGCCATGGGCCCGATTCTCGTCTACTGTGAAGAATTCGCGTACCTCGGATTCGCGCGCCGCGGTGTCCTTGTAGCCGAGGTCGATGAGCGCGCGGCAGAACGACTCCTCGAACAGCAGGTAGCTCGCCAGGTTCGAGCCGGAGCGGTTGAGCGCGCCGGTGGGGCGCAGCACGAAGCGGATGGTGCCGGGCAGCTCGTGCAGGAAGCGCGACGCGATGCGCTCCAGCGGCTGCGACGGGGTGATGAACAGCACCTTCACCGGCCGCAGCGCCAGCTGCGTCTCGGTCATCCTTTCCGGCGGGATCAGCTTCACCGTGCGGTTGATGCGCTCCATGCGCTCGATGTCCACCATCAGGCTGTCCAGGAAGATGCTGTTCAGCGCGTGGCCGGCGATCTGCGCGAGCGACGGATAGGTGTTCGAGCGGGCGCGCGCATCGTCCATGGTCTGGCGCCCGGTGCCGACGATCAGCACGCGGTCGGCGCCGAGGTGCAGCGCCGGGCTGACCGGCGCGATCTGGCGCATCGAGCCGTCGCCGAAGTACTCGCGGTGAACCTTCACCGCGGGGAAGATGAACGGCAGCGCGGCCGAGGCGAGCAGGTAGTCGAGCTTGATGCTGACCGCGGCGCCGATGCGCTGGTTGCGCTCCCAGCCCTCGAGGCCGCTGCCGCCCTGGAAGAACGACACGCTTTGGCCGGTGGTGTAGCCCGAGGCGGTGACGCACACCGCATACAGCGCGCCCGAGTCGATGTGCAGCTGGATGCGCTCGAAGTCGAGGTTCTTCTCGAGCATCTGGCGCAGCGGCGTGTTGTCGAGCAGCGAGACCGGGTTGCGGCGGTACCAGAGCATCATCGCGCCCAGCCAGCGCGCGCCGGTGCGCATGATGTGCCAGGGGTCGGTGCGGTAGATGTGCTCGCACTTCATGTTCTCCCACACTTCCAGCAGGTTGCCGACGCCGCGCGTGAAGTTGTCGGCAAACACCGCGAGGGTGGCGGCGTTGATCGCGCCGGCCGAGGTGCCGCAGACGATGGGGAACGGGTTCTTGACCGGGTTGCCGAGGATGTCGCGCACCGCCTTCACCACGCCGACCTGGTAGGCGGCGCGCGCGCCGCCGCCGGTGAGCACCAGCCCCGCGCGCGCCTTGCTCTTCCCCGCGGGGAACGGCGCGATCGTGGCCGTGCTGGTCTCCACTAGAACAGGTCCTTCTCCTGCCCGCGCGGCGCGTTGGCGTCCGCCACGGCGAGCGCCGTCATGTTGACCAGGCGCCGCACGCTGGCCGAAGGCGTGAGGATGTGCACCGGGCGCGCGGCGCCGAGCAGCATCGGCCCGATGGTGACGCCGCCGCTCGCCGCGGTCTTGAGCAGGTTGAAGGCGATGTTGGCGGCATCGAGCGTCGGCATCACGAAGAGGTTGGCCTCGCCGCGCAGGCGCGTGCGCGGAAACACCTTCAGCCGGATCTCTTCCGAGAGCGCGGCGTCGCCGTGCATCTCGCCGTCGATCTCGAGCTCGGGCGCGGCCGCGCCGATCAGCTCGAGCGCCTTCTGCATCTTGCGCGACGAGGCGATCTGCGCCGAGCCGAAGCTCGACGCCGAGAGCAGCGCGACCTTCGGCGTGATGCCGAAGCGCCGCACTTCCTCCGCGGCCGCGAGCGTAATCTCGGCGATGCGCTCGGCGTCCGGATCCTCCGCGACGTAGGTGTCGCAGATGAAGATATTGCGCTCCGGCAGCATCAACGCGTTCATCGCCGCGTAGTAGCGTGCGCCGGGGCGCAGGCCGATCACCAGGTCGATGTAGCGCAGGTGCTCGGCATGCATGCCGAAGGTGCCGCACAGCATGCCGTCGGCCTCGCCCTTGTACATGAGCATGGCGCCGATCAGGGTGGTGTGGCGGCGCATTTCCACGCGCGCGTACTCCGGCGTGATGCCCTTGCGCTCGCTGAGCTGGTGGTAGGTGTTCCAGTAGTCGCGGTAGCGCGGGTCCGACTCCGGGTTCACCAGGTCGAATTCCCTGCCCGGACGCACGCGCAGGCCGAGGCGCTCGAGGCGCTGCTCGATCACCTGCGGCCGGCCGATGAGCGTGGGGCGCGCCAGCCCCTCGTCCACCACCACCTGCG
>Ga0268265_10002398_pt1 | contig 14165 bp, 13 predicted proteins | sample KBSSwiS52_FD_190355 | JGI IMG/M metagenome (GOLD analysis project Ga0268265, IMG submission 190355) | Switchgrass rhizosphere microbial communities from Kellogg Biological Station, Michigan, USA - KBS Switchgrass S5-2 (SPAdes) (version 2) | ecosystem: Host-associated > Plants > Roots >... | reverse complement strand
AACGCGATCAGCGTATTATCGCCGCGTCATGGCGGCTCTTAACGCTTTGTTTGACAAGAAAAAGCTCGCGCTTTCGCGCGCGAAGCTGCGCGCCTGGTGGAATGGCGACGCCTACGACGAAGCCGCGGCAATCGCCGAATTCGAAGCCAAGCGCGCCAACGAAAACACCCCCCAAGCCGAAGGCGCTGACGACGAACTCTTCGAGTTCGACATGCCGCCCCGTCTCGCCGCGCTCGCGTTGATTTGGGGCGAGGGCCGCGTCCGCCCCGGTGACTCCACCGCTGACGGCCTCGAACCCGCCCGCATCGGCCTCAAGCCCGAAGGCACGCTCGCCGTCCTCGGCCCCGGCCTCGTCGGCCCCATCGCCGCCGTCACCGCCGCCCACCCCGGCAAGGTCGAAGTCTTCGAATGGCGCGAAGAAACTCTCGAAGCGCTGAAGCACGGCGTGAACGAAGCCAAGCTCGACGGCCGCGTGTCGGTGTCGAAGATCGATCTCGAAGCGCATGTTTTCACGCCCGGTTCGTTCGACGGCCTTTTGAGCACCGATGATTTCGCTTATTGCGGATATCCGCCGCATCTCGCCCAGCAGATCATGAAGAGCCTGAAGCCCGGCGCCTGCGCCGTTGTCGAATGTTATGTCGGCTTCAAGTCCGACACGCTGGCGACAGCGTTCGCCTCATCCTTCGCCGAACCGCAAATCCGGGCGCACGGTGACCTGCTGCAATTCTTCGCCGACGCCGGCCTCGCGCTCGAAGCCGACGAAGACCTGACCGACGAATTTCTCGATACCGCGCGCACCGCGTTCAAGAACCTGGGCGCGAAGCTTCAAGAAGCAGGCGCTGTCGAACCGGCAACCGCCCGTGAGCTCGCATGGGAAGCCGAAGCATGGCGCGTGCGTCTGCAGCTCTTGGCGCAGCGCCGTCTGGAGCGCCGCCGCTTCATTCTGCGCAAGCCAGTCGAAGGCGCCGCCGAAGCGCCGGCTCAAGCCGAAAACACGAACGCCCCGGCGGGCTGAATCTCGACGTCCACGCTCTGACCCAGCGGCGTCCGCGCCGGCACAAGCGCGCGCCAAATCACGCCCTGGCTCTCGATCCGCACCAGATCATGCGCCCCATGCGGCCGCACATCGATCACCCGCGCCTGCGAACCAGGACGCAGCACAAGTGACTCAGCGCGAACCGCGACACGAGCGCTCGCGCCATTCTGAAGGTTCGCGGGCACCGCGCCGAAGGGCGTTAGCGCCGTGCCGTTTTCAGCGCGCGCCTCGAACACATTGATCGGACCAAGCGCAGCAGCTGCATCGAGCGATGCAGGCTTGTCGTAGGCTTCGCGCGGTGCGGCTTCTTGCAGGAGCCGTCCTGCCTTGAGGATCGCCAGCCGATCGGCGACTTGCAGCGCGTCTTCGGCATCGTGCGTGACGAACAGCGTCGTCGTCTTGGTTTCAGCGAGTGTCGCAAGCGTTGCATCGCGCAATTCAGCACGCTGGAGCGGGTCGAGCCCGGAGAAGGGTTCATCCAGCAGAATGGCGCGCGGCTTTGGCGCCAGCGCGCGCGCCAGAGCGACGCGTTGCTGTTCGCCGCCGGAAAGTTCGTGCGGGTAGGAGTGCGCGCGATGCTTCAGACCAACGCGATCGAGCCAACGCAGCGCATGCGCCTCACGTTCGGCGCGCGCTTGTCCGTTCAGGCCAAACGCCACGTTCGCGCCTGCCGTCAAGTGCGGGAACAGCGAATAGTCCTGAAACACCATGCCGACGCGCCGCTCTTCGGTTGGCGTGTTGTGTCCGGGCCCCGACGCTAGCGTTTCGCCGATGCGGATTTCGCCCGCGTCGAGCTGCTCAAGGCCTGCCACCAAACGCAGAATCGTGGACTTGCCTGAGCCCGATGGTCCGAGCAGCGCTAGCACTTTGCCTTCCGGCGCGATGAGCGACACGTCGTTCAGTGCGAGCGTACCGCCATAGGCGCAGCGTACGTTGGAGAGCGTCACAGAACTCATCGCTCACCGGCTCGTGCGCGCGATATGCCGCGTGTCAGGATGAGGATCGGCGCGAGACCAACCAGGAAAATCAGCAGCGCCGGCGCGGCCGCTTCAAGTAGGCGTTCGTCGGACGCGTAAGAGTAAGCCTTCACCGCGAGCGTATCAAAATCGAACGGGCGCAAGATCAGGGTTGCGGGCAGCTCCTTCAGAATTTCGACAAACAGGATCAGCGCGGCGGCCGCAAGGCTTGGCGCTGCAATCGGCAAGTCGATCTCCGCCAAGCGCCGCCACGGGCCAGCGCCGAGCGTGCGCGCCGAGGCGTCCAGGCCCTTAGACAACCGCGCCAACCCAGCATCAATCGGTTGCACGCCAGCCGAAGCGAAACGCGCTGCATAGGCCCAGAACAGCGCTGCGAGTGCGAGGCCCGTTCCCAAGCCGCCGATCCATCCGGCTTCGCGTGCACTTGCAAACAATGCTAGCGCGCCGATGGCGATCACGGCGCCAGGCGCGGCGTAGCCCATCGCTGCCGCGTAGAGCGAAGCGCGTCCCATTTTCGCGCCGCGCCGCGCGGCGACGGCGATGATTGCCGCCAGTACGAGGGTGAGGAGTGCGCCCGTCGCGGAGAGAATGATCGAGTTCACGAACGCCGGCGCCACGTCGCCGACATTGGCGTGGAGGATAGCCAGCCGCCCGAGCCATGCGAGCGGCAAGATTGCACCGAAGATCGCGAGGCTCGCGCAGAACAGCACCGCAAGCAGCGCCATTGGTGTGCTCAAGGTGTAGCGGGGAAGCGGCCGCCATCGTGTCGAACCGCCTGCGAAGGCCGCGCGTCCGCGTGCCCAGCGCTCGATGATCAGAAACACGAGCGCCGCCACCAGCAACACGGCCGCGATCTGCAGAGCGGCGTGCAAGCTTTGGTGCGCATACCAGGCGCGGAAGACGGCGGTGGAAAGCGTGGTCAGTCCAAAGTGCTGCGCGGCGCCATAGTCCGCCGCGATTTCCATCATGGCGAGTGCGCCGCCCGCGGCGATGCCGGGCCGCGCCAAGGGCGCGGCGACGCGCCAGAAAAGCTCTGCCGGTTTCGCGCCGAGCGTGCGCGCTGCTTCAAGCGCGCAGGCGGATTGACTGGCGAACGCCGCGCGGGCGGCGAGGTAGACATACGGGTAGAGGCCAACTGAGTAGATGAACACAGCACCCCAGAAACCGCGGATCTCGATGGGGCTGACGCCGCCCGCCCAGCTGAAGCTCGTGTAAGCGTAGGTCAGCACATAGCTCGGCGCTGCGAGCGGGATGACGAGCAACCACTCGAACCAGCGCCGTCCAGGAAAGTCGCAAAGACTCACGAGCCAAGCAGCAGCGCTGCCGAGGACGATCGCGCCTGCGCCCCCGGCGAGCACCAGTAACAGCGTGCCGATCGCGCCATCGCGTAGAAGGTCGCCGCCAAACGCGACGCCTTCACCATCCGACGTCAGCGAGAAAGCGATCACCGCAATTGCAGGCGCCACGCACACCAGTGCGGCAAGCGCCGCGAAGATCGTGACGCCGTCGTTTGCGAAGCCTGACCGCGACTTCGCCGCGAGAGCGTCTAGCGCCACCCAACCTCTTCAAAGATACGCGCTGCTTCTGCCTGATGGCGGCCCAGCGCGTCGAGAGGGATGTTTTCCTCCTTAAATGTCCCAAGCGCGGCCAAATCGGGCGATGGCGCGATGTTCGGGCGGATCGGAAATTCGGAGTTGAGCGGCGCGAGCAGGGTCTGCGCCGCGTCGCTCACCATGTATTCGAGGAAGCGCACCGCGTTGTCGCGCCGTGCCGCGTGTGCGGTGACGCCGCCGCCGGAGATGTTCACGTGCGTGCCCGCGCCGACCTGATCCGGGAAGACGAGACCGGTGTTGGCGATGGTTTCGCGATCGGCCGGGTCGTCGGACTGTTTCATGCGCAGGTAGTAGTAGTGGTTCACGAGCGTCGCCTGGGCTTCGCCGGCGCCGACGGCCTTGATCTGATCGGTGTCCGCACCCTGCGGATCGCGAACGAAGTTGGCCTTCACACCGGCTGCCCAGGCTTGCGCGTTCTCGGCGCCGAGGCGCTCGATCCGCGCCGCTAGCGTTGAAAGTTGATACACGTTGCTCGACGAACGCATCACGATCGCGTTGCGGAAGCGCGGCGTCGCCAGCGCGTCGTAGGTCGCCACGTCTTCCGGCTGCACGCGCGCCGTGTTGTAGATGATGACGCGTGCGCGCTTGGCGAACGCCCAGAACGCGCCGTCCGGATCGCGCAGGTGCGCGGGCACGGCTTGTTCGAGTGCGGGCGTCGTGACGTTTTGGAAGAGACGCGCGTCCTTCACGCGCCACAGATTGCCTGCATCGGCGCTAATAAAAAGATCGGCTTCAGTCGCATCCCCCTCTGCGCGGAGGCGTTCCAGCAATTGCTCGGCGCTGCCTGTCAGCGCGCGCACCGCGATGCCGGTGGCTTCTTCGAAGCCGCGATAGAGGGTGCGATCGGTCTCGTAGTGGCGCGCCGTGTAGATGTTGATGAAGTTCGTGGTGCTTCCGCCGCCGCCCGTGCTCGGGTTGCAGGCGGCGAGGGCGGCAGCGGAGGCGCCCAGCGCGAAAGCGCGGCGGCTAACGGAAAACGACAGGAGAACCTCCAGGAACTTGCGAACGGTTCGCAATTGCGCCTTTCGTGTTAGGAAGGTCAAGCGCTCATTGTTGCGTTTGAGAAAAGGTCGCGGAGGGCCGGGCTCGGATGGCCTGCCTAGCCGTAGCTGCGCGTGGGGCTAAGGTCCGCCTTCGCCCCTTGGGCTTCGGCGAGACAGCTTCGCTCCGCTCCGCGCAGCGAAGGCTGGTGGGCGCGACAGGGATTGAACCTGTGACCCCTCCCGTGTGAAGGGAGTGCTCTCCCGCTGAGCTACGCGCCCGAAACCAGTGTTCCGGAAGGGCGCGGACCATAAATGCGGCGCCGCCAGCGTCAAGCCGCGTCGAATTTTCACACCCTGTATTACCCCCTGCGGCAATCAGGAATTCGTGAGGGGAATTGCGTCCAAGACGCGCTCCCGCCATATCCGCGCCTCGCTCGTCGTCCAAATTGGCCGGCGCTGCGAAGCGATCAGGGGGCTGACGCAAGGCGCGGAGCGTTTCCGCGTGACCGGTCCCGGGGCCATTGAGCCCAACCCCGGAACCGACCGAACAAGAAGTGGTGGAGCTGAATGGATCACGATTTCTGCAATGTGGATGGCGCGCGTCGCCTGAAACAGCGGATCGAGGAATATTGGCGGGAGCGCGGGTTCACGGTTGATGTGAAGCTCGTCGAAGCGGGCTTCGTTGCCGCAATGCGCTCGGCGCGCACGGATGTGCGCAGTGACATGGTCAACGGTTTCCCGACGAAGCGTGCGCAGGACAAAGAACGCGCAAACCCTAGCCAGCGCGGCTTGATGGAGGTCGCGTAAGCGCCGTCACCTGTTCAGGGTTACGGGCGCGCCGCGAGTAGGCGGCGACAGGCCGGCGCTAATTCCGAATACTGATTGAGAAGCACATCGGCGCCGAGCCTCTCGGCGCCGATGTCGCAATAGCCGAACGAAACCACCGCGACGGGCGCGCCCGCTGCGCGCGCGGCGGCGACGTCGGCCACGGTGTCGCCGATCATCACCGAACGCCGCACCGTGCCGCCTGCGCGCGTGACAGCGGCGCGGTAGTGCTCAGGATGGGGCTTCTTCTCGGTCACGGCGTCGGCGCCAACAATCGCCGAGAAGCGGTCGGTCATGCCAAGCGCATCCAGGAGCTGCACCGAAAGCGCGGTGCGCTTGTTGGTGCACACCGCGAACTTGGCGCCGAGCGCACTCAGCGTATCGAGCGCCTCCAGCACGCCTGGAAAGGGCTTGGTTTCGCGGGCGATGTCAGCCGCATAGAAGCGGACGAGTTCGTTGGTGAGTTCGTCCAGGCGCTGAGGGGAGAAGGTGACGCCGTGCTGCGCGACGTAGCGCTCGAGCATCGTGCGGGCGCCCTGGCCGACCAGAAGCCGCGCAGTCTCGACTTTGGCGCGCGGCAGGCCTTCCAGGTCCATCGTTTCGTTCAGCGCACGCACCAAGTCTGGCGCGCTGTCCACCAGCGTGCCGTCGAGATCGAAAACAATGGTCGCGTCGGCGAGTTCGCCGCTGGTCATGGCATGTTCCAATTTTGCGTAAGCCCGCCGAAGCTCGCGTGTGTGCTACCGTCCTCCTTCGCCGAGGCTTCGGAGGACCAACACGCACTCGCTCCGCGAGCGTAGGTTGGCTAGAACGGCCACAGGATTCGGACAAGCAGGTAGACCATATGAGCCGAGCGCGGGCCGCGATCATTCTAGCCGCTGGACAAGGCACGCGGATGAAATCCGATTTGCCCAAGGTTCTGCACAAGGTCGGCGGCCGCGCCATGCTGGATTGGGCCGTGGCGGCGGCGGCGCAATTGGGCGCGACGCGAACCGTGGTTGTCACGGGCGCACACTCGCCAGCCGTGGGCGAACATGTCGCCAAAACGCTCGGGCCGAATGCGGTTGCGGTGCAGGATCCGCCATTGGGAACCGCGCATGCGGTTCGTGCAGGTGAGGCCGCGATGGCGGGCTTCGACGGCGATGTGATCATCATGTACGGCGACGCGCCGTTCGTGCCGCCGTCCCGGCTCGAAGAAATGTTCACGCTCCGAGAGGCCACGCACGGCATCGTGGTGCTCGCGTTCGAGGCGCGCGATCCGACGGGCTACGGGCGCATCGTGCGCGCAATGGATGGCACGTTGGAGCGGATCGTTGAGCACAAAGACGCGAACGAGGATGAGCGTCTCAACAAGCTGTGCAACTCGGGTGTCATGTGCGCTGACGCCAAGACGCTGTTTCAGTTGCTCGCCCAAGTGAAGAACGAGAACGCCAAGCGCGAGTATTATCTCACGGACGTCCCTGCGCTCGCCCGCAAGGCGGCCATCGCGACGCACGTCCTCGTTGGCCAGGAATCCGACGCCATGGGCGTGAACTCCAGAATGGAGCTCGCCGCCGCCGAAGCCGCGTTCCAGCAGCGTGCCCGTGTCGCCGCGATGGAAGCGGGCGTGACGCTGATCGATCCGGCGAGCGTGTTCTTTTCCTACGACAGCGAACTTGCGCCCGATGTTGTAATCGAGCCGAACGTCTTCTTCGGCCCTGGCTGCAAGGTGGCGAAGGGTGCGCACATCCATGCGTATTGCCATTTCGAGCGCACCGAAGTGGGCGAAAACGCTGCTATTGGCCCGTTCGCGCGCTTCAGACCGGGCGCGAAGCTCGGCAAGAAAGTGAAGATCGGCAATTTCGTCGAAGTGAAGAACGCGGTGTTCGGTGATGGCGCGAAGGCCAGCCACCTTGCGTATATCGGCGACGCCGACGTGGGACCGCGCGCGAACCTCGGCGCGGGCACGATCGTCTGCAATTACGACGGCTTCGACAAATATCGCACGACGATCGGCGCCGACGCCTTCATTGGTTCAGACACCGCACTGGTATCGCCAGTCTCCATCGGCGATGGCGCTTACACCGGCACCGGTAGCGTGATCACCAAGGACGTGCCGGCAGGCGCGCTGGGTGTCGCGCGCGGGCGGCAAACCAACATCGAAGGCTGGGCCGACGCCAACCGCGAAAAGAAGCTCAAAGCCAAAGCCGAGAAGGACAAACGCGAATGAGCGGAGATCTGGCCAAGTTCAACGCGGCGCAAGCGGCGCTGGAGTTCGTCAAGGACGGCATGATTGTCGGCCTGGGTACGGGCTCGACGTCGGCGCATTTCGTGAAGCAGCTCGGCGAGCGCGTACGGCAGGGTCTGCGTGTGAAGGGCGTGCCGACCTCCGAAGCGACGCGCAATTTGGCTGAGCAGGTCGGCGTGCCGTTGCTGGAGATCAGTCAGGTGACATCGATCGATGTCGACGTAGACGGCGCGGATGAAGTGGATTCCGGTTTCCGCCTCATCAAAGGCGGCGGCGGCGCATTGTTGCGCGAGAAGATCGTGGCGGCGGCGTCGAAGCGAATGGTCGTGATCGCGGACGACAGCAAGTGGGTCGAGACCCTAGGCGCGTTTCCGTTGCCCGTCGAAGTCACGCGCTTCGGTTTTGCCCTAACCCAGCAACGCGTTGCCGAAGCGCTCCGCGCAACTGGCTGCGCAAGCGACGACGTGGTGCTCCGCATCAGCGGCAAAGCCAACGAGCCGGTCATCACCGACGGCGGCAACTATATCCTGGATGCGCACGCGCAGCGCATTCCAAACGCGGAAAAGCTCGGTGCGGCGCTGAAGGATATTGCGGGCGTCGTCGAGCACGGCCTGTTTCTGGGCCTCGCCCAGACTGTCATCATCGGAAAAGACAAAGGCGCCGAGGTGAAGTCGCTCTAGGCGCGCTTCTTCGCCTTCTTGGCCTTCGTTTTGGTCTTCGCGGTTTTCGTCTTCGCGCGCGTCCGCGTGGCGGCCGCCGCGCGCTTTGTGGCCGCCGGCTTGACGCGCTTGGCTTCGCACTTCGGGCAGGCACAAACGTCCTTCAGGTATTCCTTGAAGTAGTTTTCGCCGTAATCGTAGTTCAGCTCCTCGCCTGGCTTGATCTTGCGCAGCGCGTGAATGAAGACGCGGCCCTTGTGAATGTTGGGCTCGCAGTTCGCTTTGCACGAATGGTTGATGTAGCGCGCGGTGTTGTAGCGCGGCGCGCCGTTGATCGTCTTCCGGGCGTTGACCTCGAAGAGGTAGAGCGAGTTGACGTTGTCTTCCTCGCCCTTCGGCACGACCGGGCCGACATACTCGATCACGCACGCCCCCTTCGGGATCGTCTCGTTCTCGCCGACGAAGAGCCCGAGCCCCGTCTTCGACCGTTTCACAATCAGATCGAAATCACCGGGGATGTAGCTCTTTCTCGCCATCGTTTGCTCCGAACGCCTTCTGCGGCCGCTCGCGGGGCCAGCGGGCGCGTTTATGTGATTTGCGGCGATGGGGCTAGTGGCCTGCCATCCGAAGCTCGCGGGTGGAGGAACCAATTCTCCTACGCCAAGGCTTCGGAGGACGACCATCCTGCACTCGCACGCGAGCGAAGGATGGTCGGAGTAGCAAGATTCGAACTTACGACCCCCACGTCCCGAACGTGGTGCTCTACCAGGCTGAGCTATACTCCGAGGAGGCGGGCTTATAGCGTCGGTCCATCGGGCTGGCAACGCACCCGAGTGCGGCTTAACCGGCGTACCACAGGGGCGCTGTTGCATCGGGTCGCGACCGCCTCTAGATACCCGGCTTCCCGGTTTTGGGGTGTCGCCAAGCGGTAAGGCAGCGGTTTTTGGTACCGCCATTCCTAGGTTCGAATCCTAGCACCCCAGCCACCCACTACCCGCGAACGCCAGCGCGTCGCAGTGAAAAGGTAGCCCTTTGACCTAGCGTTGCCTTAGGGTGCTGGCCGCCTTGGGAGAAAGACATGACGACCGGAGAGCAAAAGGCGCTTAACCGCGGCGTGGCGGCCGGTACGCTGATAGGTGTGGCGATCGGCCTGATGATCGCATTGGCCATCATGGCGAAGCCCGCCTTCTTTGCGGCGCTGATCGGATAACCCTTAGCGCGGCGCGACCTTCCCGATGCCGTTGAAACGCCGCACAATACTGGTCGCAGGGTTCGGCCTTTGCGCCGGTTCGGCGCTGGGCGCCTGTGGGTCGGAGGGCGCAATGTACGGCTTGATCGGCAAAATGATCGCCAAGCCTGGTCAGCGCGATGCGCTGCTTGCGATCCTGCTTGAGGGCACGGGCGGGATGCCCGGCTGCCGGTCCTACGTGATTGCGACCGATCCGGCAGACGCCAACGCGATCTGGATCACAGAGGTTTGGGATACCGAGGAGCAGCACAACGACTCCCTCCAGCTGCCGCAGGTGCAGGCCGCGATCGCACGCGCGCGGCCGCTGATCGAGGGTTTCGGCGAACGCTTCATCACCGCGCCCGTCGGCGGCGTTGGGTTGAGCTAAGTGATGACGCCTGCCGATTTCAATGCGCGGGTCTTCACCCAAGTTCTGAACATGGATCGCAGCACCGCGCGGCTCGCGACCATTGACGCGTACTTGAAGACCGCGCGCGTCGATTACGCGCGCTTCTCGGCGATCGATGGCAGCAAGCTCGACATGAGCGAGCCCGAGCTCAAATCGATGTTCGATCTCGACGCCTGGGTGCGCGGTCATCACCGCAATCCCACGAAGGCCGATATCGGCTGCTACCTGAGTCATTATCGCGCGCTCGAAGCGTTCGTAGCGCAGGACAAGCCGTTCGGCCTCATCTTTGAAGACGACGCGGCGATCCCTGCCGATTTCATCGAACGCGTCAGCTATGGCGTCGAAGACGCGGACGCGTGGGACATCCTGAAGCTGCACGTCCGACATCCGGGCCCGCTCGTCCTGCGCCACGCATATCGCGACGACGTGCGGCTGTGCTCATTCCTGGTCCGCCACGCCGGCGGCACGGCTTACATCGTGAACCGTGCGGCGGCTGTGAAAATGCTGAAGCACATGAAGCCCGCGCGCCGTATGATCGATTGGACCTATGACGAAGGCCACCGCATGAATCTGCGCGTGCGCACGCTATCGCCGATGATCATCGGCCTGCAGCCCGTGCCGACGACGCGGGAGACGGGCATGGGCCGCAAGCGCACATGGCTTGAGCGCCAAACCGATCGCCCCATTTTGCCGCGCTGGTCCTTGCCGTTCCGCCGCTTGGGCGACGATGGTTATCGATTGCTGTTCAATCTGTTCGGCGACGGTGGCTTGCAGGCGATGCTGTTTGGCCCCGACCGGTCGAAGCCGCCTCACGCGGCGTAGTGCGTCATCACCCAAACGGCGCCGAAGCCAACGCCGACCAGCAGCACCCAGCGCATTGTCTCCGCCAGCACGTGCACGAAGCGGCGGAGCGGGCCGAACATCGAAAGCGCCAACGCGATCATGAAGGTCGCGCCAATCGCGAGCCAGCTTTCGAACTCGCCGACTCGTGAGTCTGCGGCAGCGATATAAGCGAGGTAGGCGGCGAACGCGGCGAGCGCGAAGCGGACCACGGCTTTCAGCACGGTGCTGCCGCTGGTGTGCGGATCGGCGGCCTCAGCCGGTGCGACGGCCGCCGGCGCGGGTTGGGGCGCGGTGAGGTCAGCGCGTAGTCGCCTCCAAGCCTCGGCTTCGAGCTCGGCGCGGATCTGCTGCTCGTGCATCCAGTCGTCGCTGGCGAGAACTGGCTTGTGGGTCCCGGTCATCTGGGCGCACCCCTCCGGGCGCCATAATGCGCCAGTGCCGCGTTTCGGGAAATACGCTGCGGCAGCCTTTCCGCCAGAGGTATGGTCTCTGCGGATTTATCATTTTTCGATAAGAAGTCGCTTGCCTTCGGCGGGAGGGCATATCATTTATCGATAAATTTGGCCTGGTGCTCGGAGTAGGCTCGTGAAGCAATTCCTGATTACCGTCGGTGGCGTCGTCGTCGGCGGCATCCTCTTCTTCCTCCTCGGGATCTTCGTTCTGTTCGGCTTCATCGGCGCCGCCTCCGCGCCCGCGCCGCAACCGAGCCGCATGGTGCTCGAACTCGACTTGCGCGAGCCGATGACGGACCAGCGTCCGCAGAACGCCTTCGCAGCCTGGGGCGGCGAGCAATCGCTTCTCGAAACGCTCGCGCGCATCGAGTCCGCGCGCACCGACAATGCGGTGAAGGGCATCTTCATTCGCGCCAACACCGAAGGCATGCCCGCTTCGCAAGCCGAGGAGTTGCGCTCCGCGCTCGCCGCGTTCCGCGCCTCCGGCAAGTTCGTGATCGCGCACCTGCAGACCGACGGCGTGCGCATGTCGATGCCCGGCTACCTTGCTGTCGCTGACGCCGACGAAGTTTGGCTGCAGGAATCGAGCGAGTTCATGCCGATGGGCCTTTCCGCGGAGATGACGTTCTTCGCCGGCACACTGCAGCGCTATCACATGTTGGCGCAGTTCGAGACGCGCGAAGCCTACAAGAACGCCGCTGCTCAGCTCACCGACCGCGATTTCACGCCGGCGCACCGCGAAGCGATGACCGGCCTGATGACGGGCCTTTACGACAACATGCTGGCCACGATTGCGACGGACCGCGAAATCACGCCGGCTGCGGCCCGTGCGGCTGTCGAAGCTTCGCCATTCACGGCCCAACGCGCTGTTGAACTGAAGCTGGTCGATCATCTCGGCCGGCCGGAGGAAGCGGCGCGCGCCGCTTTGGCGCGGGCTGAAAACGCTGAAATGGTGGAGTTTGGCGACTATCGGGCGCCGGTTCATTCCGGCGGCCGCGTGATCGCAGTCGTGCAGGGCGAAGGCGCCATCGTCTCCGGCCCCGAAAGCCATGACGTCTTCTCCGACGAAACCGCGATGAACAGCGATCGCATTGCTGAAGCGCTGCTTGACGCTTCGGACGATGATGACGTCGCCGCGATCGTCTTCCGCGTTTCGAGCCCCGGCGGTTCGGTTGTCGCGTCTGACCAGATCTTGGCGGCGCTGCGCACGGCGCAAGAACGCGGCAAGAAGATCGTGGTGTCGATGGGCGACGTCGCCGCTTCCGGCGGCTACTACGTCTCGGCCTACGCCGACGAGATCATCGCCGAACCGTCGACCATCACCGGCTCGATCGGCGTGCTCGGCGGCAAGCTGATCATCGGCGGCGCGATGGAGCACTACCTCTCCTCGAATACCGAGACGATCACGGTCGGCTCGCCGCTCGTGGAAATGTTCTCGAGCGACCGTCCCTTCAACCAAGCTGAGCGCGCCGCGTTCGCGGGCTTTATCGATCGCGCCTACGCACAGTTCCTGGCGCTTGTTGCTGATGGCCGGAGCATGACGGTCGAGCAAGCGCGCGCGGTCGCCGGCGGCCGCGTCTGGACAGGGCGCCAGGCGCAGGAGCGCGGCCTGGTCGACTCGCTCGGCGGCTTCAGCGATGCCGTCGCGCGCGCGCGTGCGCTCGCCGGCATCGAGGAAAACGCCAAGGTGCAGCTGCGCTACTATCCGACGGCCGAAAATCCGTTCGAAGCGTTCGGCCGCATGTTCGGCGCATCCTCGGAAAGCGTTGAAGCGTTGGTCCGCATCAACGCCGCGCTGCAGAACCCGCGGGTTCAGCAAGCCCTCGCGGCGGTGCGCGAAGAAGACGCCAACGTCCGCGCCGAGACGGATCGCTTCACCGTTCGCTAAGCAAACTCCAAAGCCCTGCCTCCACGGCCCTTCCTCACGGAAGGGCCGTTTTGTTTGGCATGATCAACGCCGCATTCACGATCCTTGCTAATCGGTTCGCAAGACAACGAAGACAAAGTTAGTGGCAGGTATGGGTAGGGTGGCCGCCGGAAGAAGCGGCCAAGCGGACGCTGTGGTCGACTCTGTAAGCAAACAGAAAGCACGTTCGCGCGCGCGCCGCGCGCGGCAAACCAATGAAGCGCCGGCGCCGGAGGCGAAGCCGCGTTTGCGCGTGGTCGCCTCGATACAAGCGCCGCGCCCGCCTATCGTTAATGACGAATTCGAGGCCGAAGACGTCTTCGTCGGCGCTTCCGTCTTCGCCGAAGACGATGCGCCGCCGTTCGACCCGCCCGACGCCGAGGATCTGTTGGCTGTGCCGGAAGCCGAAGACGATTGCGTTGAACCGGCGCCGCCTGTCTTGGTGCAAGCCCTCGAGATAGAGCCGGAGGAAGTACTCGAGTTTGTCGAGGAAGAACTTGAACTCGTGACGGCGGTTGAGCCTGTCGCGGCGAGTCCGGTTGACGATGAGGAACCCTTGCTCCTCGAACTCGCCGACGTTGAAGATGCCGTCGACGAAGCGGTCGTCGATGAAGCGGACGTGGAAGAGGATGATCTCCCCTTCGATCCGCCGGATGACGAGGAGCCGGCCACCTTCGTGCGCGCGGCGGTGCTGGACGATCTGCTTCCGCCGCCGCCACAAGCCGCGCCCGCGGCAGCCAATGAAAATCGCGAGCCGCACCCGATCGCCAAGTTCGTGCGTGCTGCAGAGCCGAACTACGGTGTAGCGCCACCTATCTCGATCCATATCAGCTGGGATCGCACCGAGACCGGCGCGGTCGCTTCAGCGATGAGCGACGATCCGCGCATGTCGCGCGCCGAGATCACCAGTGAACGCGGCGGCCTGGACGGCGCGGCGGTGAAATTCGCGTCGGAGACGGCGCCTGATCTCCTGATCGTGGACACCACGCTGAGTGGCCAGGCCATGT
>Ga0268265_10002397_pt1 | contig 14167 bp, 12 predicted proteins | sample KBSSwiS52_FD_190355 | JGI IMG/M metagenome (GOLD analysis project Ga0268265, IMG submission 190355) | Switchgrass rhizosphere microbial communities from Kellogg Biological Station, Michigan, USA - KBS Switchgrass S5-2 (SPAdes) (version 2) | ecosystem: Host-associated > Plants > Roots >... | reverse complement strand
AGGTAGCCGTAGGGGAACCTGCGGCTGGATCACCTCCTTAACGGAGCCGGCGAGTAGCCGTAGCCCCTCGGGGCCCGACGAAAACCGCTCTCGTGTCGCGCCATCCACGAGTCACATTCGATTGTTAGGCATACAGAAAGCCCCGGCATTCATCACGGATGCCGGGGCTTTCGCGTGCCCCTGCGCGCCGATTCTACGGTCCGCGCGGTTCCTAACGGCTGCCTGCGTCGTTCTACTTCTCGTGGAACCGAAACACGACCTCTCCCATCTCGATACGATCGCCCTCACCCAACTGCGCCGAGCCGCTCGCGCTGCCATCCGATGCCAGCGGACGGCCATTCACCACCACCGGGTTGGTCGCTGAGAGATTCTCGAGTCGCCAGCGCGCGCCGTTATTGGAATGCGAGGACCCGCCGGTACTCGATGCACCGCTCTCCAGCGTCATGCGCGCGTGCGCCCGGCTCACGGTCGGTTCACGCAGCTGGACGTGCCGGTACGGCGCGCCTTCGGCCCGGCCGAACGTGATCCGCGTGCCGTCGGGGCCCGGCGTGCGCACGAACCGAATCTCCTGTCCGGCGTCGCGCCCCGCGATCACCTCGAGACGTCCGGGCAGGAACTGGAGCGTACCGTCGGCCGGCCTCCAGTAGCGCATCGACGCTCCATCGACGGCGGCGCCTTCGACCATCTCGTTAGGCAGCGCCGTGTCCGCGAGAGCGCCGGGCGCGGCTGCCGCTCCGGCGTGCGCGACGGGCGCTGCAGGTGGCGGCGCATACGGTGATCGTGCCCGCTCCCGAGCGCTGCCGTTGTCCGCCGGTGCCGTCGACGAAGGCGTCGGAGCGGTCGCAAACGTCGAGCTCGTGGCGCGCGGCAGCGTGACCGCAATCTCCGGGCGCCCCGGGCCAGCGGCACTCCGCCCCGAAGAGAACGGAATCAACGGCAACGGCGCTTCGTCAGCGCGCGTCTGACGGCGACGGCGGATGAGCGTGACGAGCATCGCGATGATGACGATCGCGACGACCGTAGATCCGCCCGCGACCAAGAGTGTTCGGTATTCCTCCACCCGGAACCATTGCTGAAGACGGTGAGCGCGTTCTCGTGCGCCCGAGCACACCGCCCGCGGCGACGGGCGCAATCGTGAACCATTCAAGACGCACGCCGTCGCGTGACGTTTCGCTCACGTGGTGATTCAACCAAACCTAGACGCGGTCAATGTCTTCGCCAGATGGTCGCCCATTGGCGAACTCTCATGACACGGCGTCAGCGTCCGCGCGGCAACGGCATCTGTCCAGCGATTCTGAATGCGACTCCTGTTCGAGTCGGCACGACATCCGGCGCAAATAGTTTCACCGCACCTACGCGTGCCGCCGGCGGCCGTCCTGCGGGCGGCGCAGCGGTGGCACCACGCGACCGTCGGGCGTAGTGCGCGGCCTCGAACGCGGCGCCGATAGTGAGCGTTGCGAACGCGGCGATCCCGGCGGCGTAGTACGGATGCTTCGTGACCGTGATCGTGTCCTTGTACGTCGGCTCGGGGAATCCGGGCGGAAACTCGAACTCCCGTATCTCCTGTTCTTCCTTCGACTGGAGCGCAAAGTACAGAGACGTCCCAGCGGCCGCCGCCACGCCGAGTCCCTGCCACGGCCGCGACGTGTAGACCTGGCCGAGCCCTGGAATCACCAGGCCCGTTACGAGCGCGGTGGTGGTGCTCCAGGTGGGTCGCCGCAGCGCATCGATCTGCGCCCGAACCTGTGCCTGATCCTCGGCGCCCGGTCGGAGCGTGAGATATTGCTCGAAGTCGCGGACGGCAGGATCGCGTTCCTGCAACGCGCTGAACGCGACCGCGCGATTGTAGTAGGCCTCGGCAGCACGGGGCAGTGACTGCGCCACGCGCGTGAACGCCTCGGTGGCCTCACGCCAGCGCCGCTGGTCGAGGTGCGTGACGCCAGTGCGAAACATTTCGTTCGCCTGATCCCCGACCGTGGGTCCGCCGCCAGCGGGAGCCGCGAGCGCCGTGACGCGTGCGCGGACGTCCGGCGCATTACTCGCCTGCGGCGCCAGCGCGAGGAAGCGGCAGTATTCGCGCACCGCATTCGGCCGTTCGCCCAACTCCTCGTAGGCTCGGCCGAGCTGGTACGCGATGCGCTCATCGCCCGGGCTGAGACGTGCGGCGTCAAGGAACACGTCGCGGGCCTGACGATGGTCACCCAGAATCGCCGCCTCCTGGCCGAGGGCCATGAGGCGCCTAACGTCAGGCGTGTCGTTGCGCGACGCCGTGACCCCCGCGACAGGTGCGGGGCAGGGGAGGGTGCTCGTCGGGGACAGTGCGCGCTTCGGCGGAAGCTGTTGCGACGACGCGCGCGTCGTGACCAGCAAGCTGACCACCGCGACCGCGGCGACCGCGAGGTGGCGATGGCTGAAGAAACGCGCGGGTACAGTCATGCCGAGTAACCTATTGGATCGTCACCAGGGATGTGCCGGTCTTGCCCTCGACCGTTGCCGTGATGGTCACGGTAGTTCCCTTTCCAGCGAGCAATGTCGTCACCAGCCCGGTCGTCGGATTGACGGTCGCTCGCCCGGTGTTGCTGGATGACCACTGGGTCGGTCGGGGCGCCAGGACGTTGCCGCCGGCGTCCCTGAGCGTTGCCGTGAGCTGAACCGTCTGGCCGGCGGCCACGTTAGGCGCCGGCGGCGTCACCGTGACTGTCGCGACGGGTACCGCGGTCACCGTGACCGACGACGCCCCGGAGACGGTTCCCACCGCCGCGGAGATACTGACGATGCCAACGGAGACGCCGCGCACGAGACCATTCCCGTCCACGGTGGCTGTCGCCGGCGTCGCACTCGTCCATTGGAACGGGACCCCAGTGATTGCCGTGTTCGCGGCATCCCGGGCAACGGCGGTGAGCTGTCGCGTTTGACCGGCGACGACCGTGGTCGGGTTCGGAGACACGACGACACTCGCGATGCCGACTGCCACGAACGCCGTTCCGGCGACGCCATCGCAGGTCGCGGTGATCGTGACCACGCCCGCCTTGAGCCCCGTCACACGCCCCGAGCTCGAAACAATGGCGACGGCGTCGTTGCTCGAGCTCCATTGCACGGGCCGGCCGGTGATAACGGTTGAACCAGAGCGGACCGTTTCCGCGAGCACGACCGACGCACCGACGCCGATGTTGCTCGAGGCGGGCGCCACCGTCACAGTCGTCACCGCGAGCTGCCTAACGCTGACGACTGCCGATCCGGTGCTCCCCTCGATCGTCGCGAAGATGACAGCACTACCGGCGCCGATGGTAGACACGACACCGCTGGCCGACACGGTGGCGACCAACGGCGCACCAGTCGCCCACGTTGCGGGACGATTCGGCAACACCGTCCCACGCGCATCCTTTGCGATGGCGGTGAGCGTCACCGTCTGGCCAAGCGTGACGTCGGGCGACGACGGCGACACCTCGACCGTGGACACCGGAACCGGAATCACGGTGACGTCGACGATCGCGCTCTTGCCCTCGGCGGTTGCCGCTATCTGCACCGGGCCGGCGCGCACGCCCGTTACCACGCCCGCACCGGAAATGGTGGCGATCGTCGGGTCCTTGGTGGCCCATGCGACCTTTCGCCCCTGGAGCAGAGCCCCCGACACGTCACGCACTTCGACCGTGAGCGGTGCGGACACACCGACGCCCACACTCAACCGGTTCGGAGTCACCGACACCGAAGCAACTGCGTCACGATCGGGATCGAGCGCATCGTTCGTGCACGACAAGGCGCTTGTCAACAGGACGAAGGCGCGGAGGGCACGCCAACGCCGGCCGTGGGCCGCACGGTGCGGAAGCGAAATCATGAACGGATACGCCATTGCCTAACGGGACTGGGTTTCGACGCGCACCGGCCGCGCCCGGTGATTCCTGGTGCCGTCGCCCAGCTGGCCCTCGACATTGTAGCCCCAGCAGTAGCTCTCACCGGCGGCCGTGGCGGCGCAGGTGTGTGCGCCGCTTGCTTGCACGACAGCGACCGAGGGTATTCCGACGACCCGGACGGGAGTTGGACGGTCCGTCGTCGTTCCATCGCCGAGCTGGCCAAACGTATTTCGGCCCCAGCAGAAGACCTGGCCGCCCGTAGTCCGCGCGCAGGTGTGCACGGCGCCGGCGGTGACGGTCGAAAGCTCCGCGCTGATGTCTACGCGCGCCGGCTGCGACCGATCGCCTTGGCCCGTGGCGAGCTGACCGTAGTTGTTCCGCCCCCAGCAGTACCCCTCGCCGGTGGACGCTACGGCACACGTGTGCTGGCTTCCGGCGGCCACCGACACGAACCGCGCGGTCGCGGACACTCTGATCGGCGTCCGTCGATCCTCACGCGTGCCGTCGCCGATCTGGCCGGCGTTGTTCGAGCCCCAACAGTAGAGATCTCCGATCGCTGTGATCGCACAGGTATGGTTCCAACCAACAGCCATGGCGCCGAACCGCAGCGCGCCGGCGACATCGATCGGGCGTGAGCTCGCGAGTCCGGCGCCGCTGCCGAGCTGCCCTTGCATGTTGGACCCCCAGCACGACACCTCGCCCGCGCGAGACAGCGCGCACGAATGACTGAACCCGGCACGGACGGTCTTGAACGGGCCGGCCGCCCCGACGCGCACCGGGGTATCGCGCTGAAGCATCGTGGCGTCGCCGAGTTGTCCGCGCTCGTTGTTGCCCCAGCAATAAGCGTCGCCGTCGCGCGTCACACCGCAGGTGTGGGATGCTCCCGCACTGAGCTGCGCGAACGTCAGATCTCCGGCCACGAGCGTAGGGCCGGTGCGGTCATCGTAGGAGCCATCGCCCAGCTGGCCCTGATCGTTGGCTCCCCAACATTTCGCGTGGCCGGCATCGTCGATCGCGCAGGAGTGTCGCCCGCCCGCGGCCACGATCGCGCGCTCAGCCGGAAAGGTGACAATCGACACGACAGGCACCCGAATCGACGGTAGCGCCGGCGCGATGCGCGTTCCGCCGGTGGTGCCTGGCACTGGAGCCGCCCGCGGCGCCGGTCGAGTGTCCGAAGTCCGCGCAGCCAGGTCGCCGGATCTCGCGCGCCCATCGGGAGGGCGCACCGCCTGTGCGGCGGGCTGCGGTTCAGGCGCTGGCGCGGTTGCAGTCGCGGCCGAATCCATGCGTCGTGCTGCAGCGGTCGCGGCCGGCTCGCTCGCTTTCGGCGCTGCAACCGTCGAGGGGGACGAAGTGGCCGCGCTGTTAGGCGTACGGGGTGTGGCGACGGGTACCTCGACGCCGCCGTTGTCCGCGAAGGTCGTCGGTGTCTGGTCGACAACCGGTGGCTCGGCCCGTCCACGAAGCAGCCGAGCGCTCGCACCGATCCCGGCTATAACGAGGGCCAGCACTATGACGACCGGCGCAAGCGATCGTCGGCGCGGCCCCAACGCGGGCGCGTGCGAGGGCAGATCGTCACGCGCTTCAACGTTGTCGGCCGCGACCGCGCCGTCCGGCCGAGCGCTGCCTAACGTCGCGGCAGGGGGCTCCGGTGGGGGACGTGACGCGTCGCGCTGGAAGCGAACGGTCTCGAGCGCAGCCGAGAGCACCGAATCTCCGCGCTCTCGCGCTGCCGTATAGACCGCGGAGCGGCGGCGCTTTCGCCGCTCCGCCTGCCAACGCGCCCATCCGCCTTCTGGCGCGATCGTGGATGCGCGCTCCGCGAACTCGGCGGCACCACTCCAGCGGTCCGAGGGGTTCTTTCGAGTCGCACCCTCGATCAGATAGATGAGCCGGTTCGGCGCGTCCGGGCGCAGCTCGTCGATCGGCTGCAGGTCTTCGCGCTTCTGCTTGTAGATGACGGTGTACAGCCCTTCGCCTTCCCACGGTCGGCGACCGGTGAGCATCTCCCAGCCGACGAGACCGAGCGAGTACAGGTCGCTGCGTCCATCGAGCTCCGTTCCGTCGATCTGTTCCGGCGACATGTACGACGGGGTGCCGATGGCGGTCCCGGTAGCGGTGAGTTGGGAATCAGACTCAATGGACCGCGCGACGCCAAAGTCAGAGAGCAGAGCGCGTCCTGTTCGTTCGTCGATGAAAATGTTCTCGGGCTTCACGTCCCGATGGACGATTCCACGCTCGTGGGCGTGCGCGAGCGCGCCGGCGACGTCGCGAAGGACCCGGTCTGCTCGCTCGAACGACCAAGCGCCCTTCTCGTTCAGAATCTCGCGGAGCGTGCGTCCGGGGACGAACTGCATGACGAGCGCGAGGCTTCCGTCGCGCACGCGACGGACGGCGAACAGCGTGACGATGTTCGGGTGCTGGAGCTGCGCGACGGTGCGTGCCTCACGCGCGAGACGCGCGACGGTCTCGTCGTCGTCCACATACTTGGGACGGATGACCTTGATCGCGACCTCGCGGCCGAGCTCGCGATCGCGCGCTCGGTAGACGACAGCCGTCGCGCCCCGACCGAGCTCGCCAAGGATCTCGTATTCACTCTCGAGATCGGTTGTCGCGACGTTCGCTTCCGTATCACCAAGCATCAGCCCAGCTCACCGTTCCGCGGGTTCAACGCCGGTTACCGGACGACGGCGGAGGCAGCCCGGGGTTCGGAACATTAGCGCGCGTGAAAGACGAAGGCGACTTCGCCCATCTCGATCCGATCGCCGTCGGACAGGATGACCGAGGATCTCACCCCGCCCTCGGCCTCCAATGGGGCACCGTTTACGACCACGGGGTTCGTCGAAGACAGATTCTCCAGCATCCAACGGGCCCCGGCGCTGCTGGTGCTGCCGCTCGACGCCGAACCGTTCATGCCGCCGGGCTGCACGAGCGACATTCGCGCGTGGACTCTGCTGACCGTCGGCTCACGCAGCTGGACGTGACGATATGGGGCACCCTCGGCCCGACCGAACGTCACGCGCGTCCCGTCAGGGCCGGCGGTGCGGACGAACCGGATCTCGTGGCCAGCGTCACGACCGACGGCAATCAGCAGCCGACCCGGGAGGAACTGCAACGTACCGTCCGCCGCACGCCAGTACCGGATGGACGCGCCGTCCACAGCCTCGCCGGAATTCTCGCCATGCTCGTCAGCCGGCGGGGCGGGCGGGTCACCGCGCTGGGGCCGCGCAAGAGTGGATACCGCGCCATCGCGTGTCCTGATCGTCGGCGCGGCAGGAGAAAACCGCATTCCTGCGTCGAACGAGGCCTCGTGGGGGCGCGAGGGCGGTACCGAGTCGAACGAGGGTGGCGTATCGCCGAGATCAACCATGGGCCTCGCAGCAGGCACGAGCGATGCCGCCGACACCGTGAAGAGCGGGATATCGTCACGCCGGCGCGCCGAACGCTGACGCCTTCGCGCGATGACCAAGGCGGTCGCGATCGTCAGTGTCAGGAGAGACAGGATCGCCAGCGTAATCATGACGTTGCCTCCGAAGCCATCCAACATGCAGGAAAATAGTTAATGCCGTGGGTGATGCGCCTGCGTCGCGCGGAAGAACGCACGGGCCGCGGCCCGGAACACTTCATCCGTCGCGCACATAAGTACGTCGCGACGCGCGAATGGGCGGACACCACGGGGGCAATTTCTGTTCCCCGTATGGATGGGCTCACTTGGCTCGGCGGTATGATCGGTTGACTCGAATCCGACGGCTGGATACCTTTCGCGACTCTTTCCAAGGGCCTGTAGCTCAGGTGGTTAGAGCGCACGCCTGATAAGCGTGAGGTCGATAGTTCAACTCTATCCAGGCCCATTCCCGAACCGATTGAAGAGCCCCGGCGACCAAGTCGCCGGGGCTCAGCTGTTTTGGGGAACGTGGGGCGGGGGAGCGGAATTCGCCAGACCGGGAGCCCGAAGCTGCCGTCACACGGCGGGCAGTACAGGCGCAGCTCCAGGTGAACCGTCAGGCGCGACGGTGGCCGCTGCGACTTTCGAGGTCAGTCGGCCAGGCTCGAAGACCGGTGCCGATACAGGTTTCGCAACGCCGTTTTGTCGCCGTCCGACACATCGGTCACCAAGACCTGCGGGTACATGATCGAGTCTCGCGCGCCGACGTGCTCGAGCCCGAGCAGGTGCCCGACCTCGTGGAGGGCAGCGCCGCGCTGCATCTCGATCGTCAACGGGCGCCCACGGTGATCGTGAAGCGCGAGCGTGATACGCGCCGCGTCGATCTCGTCGCCGAAATCCCGCCGCCAGGTCTTGCCGATGCAGTTACCCGGGAGGGCGTCGACCCACTCGACGATGACGTCGGCGGCCGAGGCCGACGACGCGCGAGCGAATCGAACCGGTACCCCTTGCGTGGACCACCGGCGGAACGTTGCCCACACGGCGTTCACCATTGCCGGGTCCCACCCGCTCGTCGTGTCGGCGGAGACGATGAACACGCGCACCGGCCTGTCGGGCCGCCGTTCCCAGCGCGCCCGTACGGGGCGCACCACCGTCGTCACGTCCGCTGGTGCTGCGGGCGAGGGCGCCGCCGGGTGTGCGGCGGCGGTCACGCCAACGAGCGTGACGGCAAGGTAGAGCGGAACGAGGACAGAAATCGAGCGGCGCATGGACGGGTTGCGAACGTCGATTGAGTGGACACAGAGCTACGAGAGTGCGTCGAGCAGTCTGCCGGCGCGCGTATCGGACCGAGAACAGCGTTAGGCGGCGGCCGAACGTGTCGCCCGCCCGATTTCAGCAACGTACGGCGCTCTTATCCGGTAGGTGTCAACGATGGCAAGCGTGGAGACCGGGCGACCGCGTTGGACTCCACTGCCGACTCCGCCACGCGTGAACCCCTGTTCCTTCGAACACCCGGGATGAGCTCGCGCATCGTGTCGAGCAGTGCAAGGAATCCAGCCCACGTGACCCAGAGCACGCCACGCAACAGTGGCAAGCGCGACCGGGGCAGCGCTGCATACGGATTCGCACCTGTAAACCGACGACGACGTCCGGTAACGGACGGCGGAGTGGGTACCCGATTCGTTGGCTCGCTCATCGACTTCCCCTTGGACAGCGGGCGCCCGCAGCTCGTTCAGCCGAGCATGCGAACCAAGGCGATGACGACTCGATCGGGCGGAAGGGCACGGACGGTCAGTCCACGGCCGACGCGAGCATCGCGGTCATCTCGAGCGCGTTCGTGGTGCCGTAGTTCGCGTAGCAATTGTTGAACACCACGTGCGTCTCCTCTGCCTTCTCGGCGACCTCGAGCACGCGCGGCACCCAGCTCGCCAGCTCATCACGATCATAGAGGTAGCGATACTTGTCGACCACTGCGACGCCCCGGCGGTTCCAGAGATCGTCGCGGCGGCCGTGCATGCGTACGATGGCGAGCGTTGGCGCCGTCACCGCCGCGACCGGTGGCACGCTGTTCGGGAGTCCCTGCGGCTCGTCCACGATGACGTACGGCAAGGCATGATCGCGGAGAAAAGCAAATGTGCGCTCACGGGCCGGCGGATCGAACCACTGCCGATTCCGGAACTCGATGGTGCAGGGAATGCCGGCGAGCCGGTCACGCGCCTGCAGCAGCGCGTTCCGCGCCGTCGATCCGGGCGTGAACCACTGGGGATATTGCAGCAGCACCGAGCCGAGCTTTCCCGCGGTCACGAGCGGCTCGACCGCTTCACGGAAGAGCGACCAGATTTCGTCGTAGATCTCGATCGGCAGATCGCGCGGGTACACGCGCGTCGCGGAGGCGAGCGCTGCGGGGAGCGCGGCGCGCAACGCCTTCGGGAGCCGAGCCACCTCGCTCGGATGGCCCGTCATGAGCGCGTACGCCTTGATGTCGAACGTAAACCCGTCTGGCGTTCGTTCCGCCCAGAGCTCCGAATTCCGGCGCACTGGCAGCCCGTAGTACGACGAATCGATCTCGACGAGCGAGAACCGACTCGCGTAGAAGCGGAGCCGGTCCTCCGGCGTGTCGATCCCAGGGGGATAGAAGAGTCCCGGTGGAAGAATCGTCCGGTCGGTCCAACTCGCCGTGCCGATGCGAATGCGCCGACCGTCCTTCAACGTGACCCCGGTGGGAGGCGCGTCGACGACGGCAGCCGCACGCGCTATCGCCGCCCGGGCACCGGGATCATGATGGGCCGGAAGTGTTTCGCTCACATCGATCCTCGATTCGCCATCGTGAAACCCCGTACGTAGCCGACGCCGTAGGGACCACCACCCCTTCCCGGACAGGTACGCCGATGTGGACGCTCATCAAGGGCCTGCTGCTCAAATGGGCCATGCTCAAGTGGTTGCTCAAGAGCCTTGGCTCGTTGGGAATTCTGGTCCCGATCGCCTTCATCCTGAAGATGGTGGGGTTGCCGGTCCTGATGGTGCTGGCGGTGCTCGCGTTGCCGATTCTCATCATGCTGGCTCTGTTCGGCATGCCCTTCATTCTGGTCTTCGTGCTCGGCGGAGCCCTGATGGCGATTCTGTCCGCGGTACTCTCGTTCGGACTGCTGGCGCTCAAGATCGTGCTCCCGATCGTCCTGCTCGTGTGGGTGCTCCGTTGGGTGATGGGGTGGAACGGCGGCAAACCAGACACCGGAACGACGACGACACCGGGAGAAACGACAACTCCACCGGCCACGGGGCCAATCAGCGACGTCTGAGACGGGACACGACACGAGTCGGGAAGCGGGAAACGGAAGGGCGATGAAGCGACCGAGACGCGACAAACGGCTCGGTCGCTTTTCTCATGGAGCCTGATCTAGGCTTGATCCGCCGCCGGGGCGCGCGACATCCTTGCTCCATGGCGACTCGGGCGGAGCGCGCCGTCGGACGTAACGTCGCGCGCAAGGATGGCATTGGCAAAGCGACCGGAACTGCGGTCTACGCTGACGACCTGGTATTTCCGGGAATGATCTGGGGGCGCACCATCCGCGCGGAGATCCCGTGCGGTCAGGTGCGCGCCGTCCACCGCGACTTCGATGAGTCGGAGTTCACGGTCGTCGACTACCGGGACATCCCCGGCAGGAACGTCATCGCGTTGATCGAGTACGATCAGCCCTGTCTCGTCGAGCGACAGGTCCGACACGCGGCCGAGCCCATCCTGCTGCTCGCACACGCGGATCGCGAGCAACTGAACGCTGCGCGCGTCACGATCGAGTACGAGCCCTCCACACCGCTCCTCGACGCCGAGCAATCGGATGTGGTGTTCAAGCATATCCACATCGAGAAGGGTGATGTCGACGCGGGCCTGCGTGATGCCGACCTGGTAATCGAAGGAACCTATCGGACGGGGGCGCAGGAGCACGTCTACATCGAGCCGAACGGCGTGGTCGCCGTTCCCGAGGGTGGCGGGATCGCCGTGCACGGCTCGATCCAATGCCCCTTCTACGTGCACAAGGCTCTCGTCACGCTGCTGGGCGACGCCGTCTCGCACGTGCGCGTCGTGCAGACCGAGACGGGTGGGGGGTTTGGCGGCAAGGAGGAGTTTCCATCCGTCATCGCCGCGCACGCCGCGCTGCTCGCGCTGAAGTCGAAGCGGCCGGTGAAGATCATCTACGATCGCACCGAGGACATGATCGCGACGACGAAGCGGCATCCGTCCGTGGTGCGGCACCGCACGGGCGTCACGCGTGATGGGCGCCTCGTCGCGATGGACATCGATGTCATGCTCGATGGCGGCGCCTACGCGACGTTAAGTGCCGTCGTGCTCTCGCGCGGGACGATTCACGCGGCCGGCCCCTATCGCTGCTACCATACGCGCATTGCCGGCCGCGCCGTGATGACCAATACGCCGCCCAACGGGGCGTTCCGGGGCTTCGGCGCGCCGCAGACGCAGTTCGCGATGGAGGTCCACATGGACCGGATCGCCGAAGCGTTAGGCATGGACCCCGTGCGCCTTCGGGAGATCAATGCGCTGCGGCCAGGCGACGTGACCGCAACCGGACAGATGCTCGGCGACGACTGCAGCGCGTTGGAGACGCTCCGCCGAGCCGTGCACACGTCGCGGTACCGACAGAAGCGGGCCGTACCGAGCGGCAAGCGTCATGGTATCGGCGTATCGCTGTTCTATCACGGGTCCGGTTTCACCGGAAGCGGCGAGCTGCGACTCGCATCGCGCGCCGCGCTGGAGCTCACGGCGCAGGGCGTGCGCGTGCTCACGTCGAGCACGGAGATCGGACAGGGCACGCGAACCATGCATGCGCAGATCGTCGCTGACGCGCTCGGGGTGCCGTACGAGGAGGTGGAGGTCGCGCAGCCGGACACTTCGCGCGTCCCCGACAGTGGGCCGACGGTCGCGTCGCGCACGTGCATGGTCGTCGGTGGAATTCTTCAGCGCGCCGCCGCGGAGCTGCGGCGCCGCATTGGCGACGCCGCTCCCGCGGACTACTTCCGGGAGCACGGTCCACTGCGGGTCGAGGCCGAGTACGAACAGCCCGAGTGGATCCAGTGGGACGATCAGACGTACCGCGGCGATGCGTACGCCACGTACGGCTGGGGTTGTAACGTCGCCGAGGTGGACGTGGATCCGGTGACGTACGAAGTGCGGCCGCTTAGACTCACGGCGGTCGTCGACGTCGGCAAGGCGATCCACCCTGCGCTCGCCATCGGGCAGATCGAGGGCGGAACGGCGCAGGCGTTAGGCTTCGCCCTGATGGAGCACGTGGTGATGCGTGACGGCGCGATGGCCAACGCTCAACTCACCAACTACACGATCCCGACGGCGCTCGATACGCCGCCGATCGACGTCGTGCTCATCGAGAACCCGTATCCCGGCGGACCATTCGGCGCGAAAGGGCTGGGCGAGCTGCCCATGGATGGACCTGCGCCGGCAATCGTCAATGCGATCCGCAGCCTCGGGTTCGACGTTCGCGAGGTGCCGGCGTTGCCGGAAGTCCTTTTGCGGGAAACGACGGGCGCCCGGGGAACGCGGGCGGGTGGGGATCCGGAATCGCCGGCGCACCGCAACCCGCCGATCGGTGGCACATCGGGATAACAATGCGATTTCGACTCAACGGGGAAGAGGTCGACGTCGACGCACATCCGATGCGGCGGTTGCTCGACGTGCTGCGTGAGGAGTGTCGGCTCACGGGAACCAAGGAGGGGTGCGGAGAAGGGGAGTGCGGTGCGTGCACCGTCATCGTCGACGGCGACGCGGTGGTGTCCTGCCTCGTCCCGTTCGTGCAGGTAGAAGGCCGGGCAGTACAGACGATCGAAGGCGCGGACGCGCAGACGCTGCAGCGGTCGTTCATGGATCACGTTGGCGCTCAGTGCGGCATCTGTACCCCAGGGATGATCATGGCGTCGTTGGCGCTCGGTTCCGATCCCACGCGGCAGCAGATGCAGGAGGCGCTCGCGGGCAACCTGTGCCGATGCACCGGATACGAAGCGATTTTCCGGGCGATTCGAGCTGCGAGGCAGACGATTCGTAAGTCGCAGGCGGCGACGACGCCGTGAAAAACGCGATCACGCCGCTCGAGGTGCGTCGCCCGGCGAGCGTTCGCGACGCGCTCGCCATGCTGCGGGACGAGGGGCCGCTGGTGCCGCTCGCAGGCGCGACGGACCTCTACGTCGCGCTGAACTTCGGGACACTTCAGGCGACCCGATTTCTCGATCTGTGGTCGCTCGACCCGCTCCGACGGATCGGCATGCGTGGCGACGTGCTGTCCGTCGGCTCGCTCGCCACCTACACGAGCCTGACGCGGTCGCGGCTCGTCCGACAGCGGATGCCCATGCTGATCGAAGCCGCACGGCAGATCGGCGGCGTGCAGATCCAGAATCGCGGGACGATCGGCGGAAACATCGCGAACGGTTCACCGGCTGGTGACACGCTGCCGGTGCTCGCCGCGTGCGATGCGATCGTCGTCGCCCGTAGCGCGAGCGACGAGCGGCGCATCGGCTTCACCGAGTTCTACACAGGCTACCGCACGAGCGTGCTCCGTCGCGACGAACTGATCGTCGCGGTCGAGTTCCCGCCGCTCGAGGGACGGCAGTGGTTTCGCAAGGTCGGCACGCGTGCCGCGCAGGCGATCTCGAAGGTGGTGATGGCAGGTATTCGGTCGGACCGCTCGAGCGTCGCGGTGGGCTCCGTGGGTCCGGTCGTGGTTCGCGCGCGCCGCACCGAGGACGCGCTCCTCGCGGGGCAGGGCATCGACTCGGCGACGGAGACGCTTGGCGACGAGATCACGCCGATCGACGATGTGCGTTCGACGGCCGACTATCGGCGCGTCGTCGCGCAGAACCTCCTCCGCCAATTCTGGAGCGACACCGCGTGATCGCATCCGCGGCGCCGGCG
>Ga0268265_10002395_pt1 | contig 14173 bp, 13 predicted proteins | sample KBSSwiS52_FD_190355 | JGI IMG/M metagenome (GOLD analysis project Ga0268265, IMG submission 190355) | Switchgrass rhizosphere microbial communities from Kellogg Biological Station, Michigan, USA - KBS Switchgrass S5-2 (SPAdes) (version 2) | ecosystem: Host-associated > Plants > Roots >... | reverse complement strand
GGTGTTCTTCGCGCTCGCCGGCGCGCAGATCGCCGTCGGCGAGGTGGTGGCCTTGCTGCCGATCGTGCTCCCGATCGCCGTCGTGCGCGCGTTCGCGATCTGGGCGGGTGCCGGACTCGGCGCCCGGTGGGCGAAGGCAGCACCGGGTGAGCGGCGGTACGTCTGGATGGGCCTCGTGTCGCAGGCGGGCGTCGCGATCGGTCTCGTGACCCTCGTGTCGTCGATTTATCCGGCGGCGGGCGCCTCGATGCGCACGTTCCTCCTCGCACTCATCGCGATCAACCAGGTCGTGGGCCCGATCCTCTTTCGGCGGGCGCTCGTCGCCTCCGGCGAGCTACCCGACAGGAGGCCCGCTGACGGCAGCGCGGCCGTCGGAACTCCGGTTGCCGGCCATTAGCGATCCACCCGATACCGCACTCTCCCTTCTCGCCGCGTAGGCCGCCAGCCGGGCATCGATCTGCCGGAAGTGCCGCTCAGCGTGGCGAACCAGCACGGTGAACGCATCGCCGACATTCATCCGGATGAGCTTCGAGACGGGCGAGGCCAGCCGCAATCGCCTCCAGTCGTGAGCCATCGCCGACTCGATGAGGTGCTCGATCTCGTGCTGCCGCGTCAGAAACTCGCCAATCACGTTCGGCCGTGGCGCTGGCGCCGGACGCCACATCTTCGGGGCCGGCAGCTTCCGCGGCGAGTCCATCGAGCGCGCGAGCAATCGGCCCGCAAACGATGGGCGCCACACCCGATCGGCGACGTCGCCGCGCGACGTGGCCGAAACGGTACCGAGCACGCGCCGCAACCCGACGAGGTAGCTGTCGTTCGCGACGCACAGATGCTCGAACACCTGGCCCGCGCTCCATCCGCCTTCGGGCGGCTGCCACTCGAGCGCCGCGGTGTCGGCTGCACGCTGCAGCTCGGACGTCCGCACATCGAGCGCATGCATCGATGCGATGAGGTCCCTGGCGTGTTCTGTCTGAGAGGTCTTCATCGAGTTCTCCTTCCGCGCGCCCCGATCGTTGCTCGCGCTGCGACGCAATAGCGCGCGACGACGAGATCGATCACGGCGTCGAGTGGGTACCGATCCGGGTCGAGGACGTAGTGTTGTGAGATCCCGTCGATGAGAGCGAACAGCGCGGCCGCCTCGACGTCCGGCCTCGCGACTCCCGCCTCGCGGAGATAGCCCTGCAGCGTTCGCCGAATCAGCGCGGTCCATTCGTGCAGCTCAGGTCCGAGCCCCGCGAGCACCGCTGGCTGCATGCGCACTCCGTACGAGAGCCTCCAGAACGCCATGTTGCGGCGCAGGATTTCGAAGCTCCCGCGAACGAGTCGCTCCAGCCGCTCGCCCGGCGGCGCGGCGTCTGCAAGCGCAAACGACGCCCGAACGTCGGCCACGCTCTCCTCGAAGATCGCGTGCAGCAGCGCCTGCTTGCTCTCGAAATAGTTGTACAACAACCCCGGCGATGTCCCCGCCGCCTCCGCGATCATGCGCACCGATGTGCCTTCGTATCCGTGCTCCGCGAACAGCGCGAGCGCCTGGTCGATGATGCGGCGACGGCTCTGTGCTCTGATCTGCTCGTTCTGATCGGCAGTGCGCGGGGACATTGCTCGTTTTCAATGAACGAGTGTTCAATGTAAAACATGTCGACGTCACTGCGCAATCATCGCGGTGAACCCCTCCGTCCCGGCGTAGCTTTGAGCCAACCATGACCGCCGAGACCTTCACCGCGACCGTCGCGCTCATCGGCATCGTCATCCTCGTGTCGTCGCTGCTGTCGGGCGTCGTCGAGCGAACCGGCGTGCCGCAGGTCGCGATCTTCCTCATCCTTGGCGCAACGCTTGGCCCGTACGGGCTCGGGGTTTTCGACCTCGCGCTCGAATCGCCGAGGCTCCGGGCCATCGCGACGCTCGGCCTCGTGCTCGTGCTGTTCAGCGATGCGATCGGCCTCGACCTCGGTGAGATCAGGCGCAACCGTAAGCTCGCGCTGCTCGTGCTCGGTCCGGGGTCGTTGATCCCGGCCGCGATCATCGCCGTCGCGTCCCACTTCATGCTCCAGCTTCACTGGGCTGCCGCGGCCATCATCGGCGCATCGCTCGCGTCGACCGATCCGGTCCTGCTCCGCGGCCTGCTTCGTCGGAAGGACATTCCGGCACAGGCGCGCATCGGCCTGCGACTCGAGAGCGGGTTGAACGACGTCGTGCTGCTTCCGATCGTCGTGCTGAGCATGATGCTCCTGCGCCCCCCGGGCGCTGAGGAGCATCTGAGCTCCGCTCGGCTGGCGCTCGGCCTCCTGGTCCTCGGTCCGGGCGCAGGGGTGCTGATCGGTCTCATCGGCATCACGCTGCTCGATCGTGTCCGCAAGAAGTTCGGCGTGCGACGCGACTACGAGTCGCTGTACGCGCTGGGAGTGGCGTTCACGGCGTTCGCTGCGGCGGAGGCGCTCGGGGGGAGCGGGTTCCTCGCTGCGTTCGCCGGGGGAATCACGGTCGCCGCGCTCGACGTCGAGCTCTGTGACTGCTTTCTCGATTACGGCGAAGCGACGGCCGAGATGTTTCTGCTGCTAACGTTCGTGGCGTTCGGCGCGTCACTGATCTGGCGAGGCCTCGAAGTCGTCAGCGTGCGGACCGTGCTGTTCGCCATCATCGCGCTCGCGGCTCGAACGCTGGTGCTGTTCCCGGTACTGATTCGCACCGGGATCGATCGGGAAAGCCTGCGCGTGATCGCCTGGTTCGGGCCACGAGGACTGAGTACGCTGCTGTTGGTCCTGTTGCCGGTTTTCGCCGGTATTCCCGGTTCGGAGCAGCTCTTCACGATCTGTTGCCTCGTCGTGCTGTTGTCCGTGCTCCTGCACGGGAGCGCCATCGGCCTCATCATTCGCCGGCCGGAGACACCGGACCTGGCGTTACGCGCGGTGACTGCCGGTGGAGGATCTGTGCCCTCGACGGCGTCGTTCGTCGCCGCACGGCCATCCCATTCGCAGCCGGCCACGAACGCGAACGGCGCGTCCGGCCCCACCGCTACCGACGGCGCCGAGCCGCCCGAGCTCGTGACCATCGAGGAGATGCAGGAGTTGCAGCGCGCCGGTGAACCGGTGGTGGTCCTCGACGTACGAACGCCGCGCACGTTCGACATCGACCCGTTCATCGCGCGTGGCGCTTTCCGCATGCCCCCCGATGACGCCGTCCGGCTAGCGCGAGCGCAGGGCATCCCGTGGAAGGCGACGCTCGTCGCCTACTGTGCCTGAAGGAACGAAGAGACAAGCGCCCGGGTGGTGCGAGAGCTGAGACGAGCCGGATGGAAGCGAGCGCGCGCGCTGAAAGGCGGATGGCATGGCTGGCGTCAGGCCGGACTCCCGATCGACCCTGTCGGGCCTAACGCGCCCGACTCGCCCAGCCCGGCGGCGCTGGGCTAGGCCGTACGCGGCGAAGGTCAATCGCCTTCGGCGCGCCCGAACATCAGGTGAATGAGCGGACGATCGTCCGGCCGGGCGAACACGTAGACGTGGTCGCCCGCCGTGATCGTGGTGTTTCCCTTCGGCGGCACGATGTCCTGGCCGCGCACGATCATCGCGACCGATGCCCCGTCGGGGAACGGGAGGTCCGCGAGCGTCACACCCGTGACCGCCAGCGCTTCATCGATGTAGAACGACATCAACTCGCCGTTGAGCGGCTGCATCGATTCGATCTCGAGCACCGCGGGCGGCGATGGCGTTTCCCGCGCGTCGAGTCCCAGACGTCGGGTGACCCATCCGACCGTGGCGCCGGGGATGATCGCGTTCACCACAACGATGAAGAACACGACGTCGAAGATCCGGAGCGCACCGGGAGCCCCAGCCAGCACCGGGATCGTCGACAGGATGATGGGCACCGCGCCGCGAAGTCCGACCCATCCGACGTAGGCGACCTCGCGCAGGCGAAACGCGAACGGCGCCAGACAGAGCGCGACGACCAGGGGGCGAGCGATGACGGCGAGGAAGATGGCGAGCAGCAACCCGATGCCGGCCACGTCGAACAGCCGGGATGGGAACACGAGGAGCCCGAGCACGAGGAACATCACCACCTGGCCGAGCCACGCCAGGGCGTGGTGAACGCGGAGCAGGCCGGCGCGGTACGGCAGCGGACCGTCGCCGAGGATGAGCGCGGCGATGTAGACGGCCAGGAAGCCGCTGCCGTGCAGGATCGTCGGGACACCGAACGCGAGAAAGGCGAGGCCCAGGGTGAGCGCAGGATACAGCCCCCCTCCAGGCAGCTTCACCCGGCGGAGCAGCCAGCGCCCGCCATGCCCGAACCCAACGCCTAACGCTGCACCGACGACCATCTCGACGACGACATTGAGGCCAAGCGCCCAGACGGGCTGATCGCCGCGGCCAACGAGCTGAGCGGTGAGCGCGGTCGTCAGCATGACGGCGACCGGATCGTTGATGCCGGACTCGACCTCGAGCGTGATCCCAACGCGCCGCTTGAGATGCAGCCCGCTGCCCCGCAGGACGGAGAAGACGGCGGCCGCGTCCGTGGAGGACACGACGGCCCCGAGCACGAGCGCCTGATTCCACGAGAAGCCCAGCGCGCGGGCCGCCGCCGCCATGAGCACGGTCGTCGCAATCACGCCGAGGGTTGCGAGCACGCCGGCGGGCCTGGCGGCCTCGCGCACGGCGTCGATCGGCGTGTGCAGACCACCGTCGAACAGGATGAGCACGAGCGCGATCGTGCCGAGCCGAAAGGCGATCTCGTAGTCCTCGAACGCAATCCGGCCGATGCCTTCGGACCCGGCGAGCACGCCGATGATCATGAACACGAGCGCCACCGGCACCGCAAACCGCTCGGCGGCGCGGCTGAACACGATACTGAGCGCGAGCAGCAGCCCGAACGTCGTGAGAAAGAGGGCTGTCGCCAGCGGCTCGGTGCCAGTCATGGTCGCGGCGCCGCTATCGACGTGCAGCAATGCCGCATGGTCGTGATCCGAAGACCACGACCATACGGAAGCACACACGAATCAGGGGAGAGTGGGCCAGGCGCGGGCTCCGCGAGGACTGGCCGCAATGTAACCGCGGCCACCCGCGCCTAACTAGCGCCTATGGCTTCGACGTTCCAGGAAGCTGGATCATCGGCATCGCCGCGCCCGAGACCTGCGGCATCTGCCCGTTCCACCGCTTGGCCATCTCGTACTGCACGAGGTTCCCCGTCACACTCTCCGCCAACAATCGGTTCGCCTTCGCCTGCGCTTCCGCTTCGGCGAGGATCGCCTTCGCGCGGCCAGCGGCCTTGATCGAGTCACCCTGCGCCTGGAACTGATTCTTCTGCAGCTCGTTCTGCGCGGTGAGCGCCTGCTGCTGCATCACGTTCTTCGTATTGATGGCCTCGATCACCGCCGGCGGGGCACGCAGCTCGTTGATCGTGAATTGCTTCACGACGATCCCGTACGGCGCCAGTCGCTGCGAGATCCTCGCCTGCGTCTGATTCACGACCTCGGCCTTCTTCGGCCCGATCACGTCGGCGATCGGCTCGGTGCCCACCACTTCCTGGAGGGCCTGACGAATCGACTGCTTCACGTACCCGTGCTGGATCGTCTCGATGTCGGTGCGGAAGGTTTGGTAGAGTGCGGGGACGCGCGTCGGATCGAGCTCGAACGACATCGAGACATCGAGCGAGATCGGCTGACCTTCGACGCTGTTCACGTTGATCTCATCGTTCCCGCGCGAGCCTTCCGTGTTGCCGCGCGTCAGGACGAGTGTCTGCATGTAGATCGGATACTCCTCGATCTGACTGAGGAGGGGATTCCGCGGATGCAGCCCGGGGCCCATGAACTTGGGATCGACGCCGCCCCCGGCGCGATGAATGAGAATGCCGACGTGCCCCGGGTTGATGTAACTGACCGTCGAAGGCAGGAGCACGAGCAGCAGGATGAGCGCGGCCGCCGCGAACACCAGCCGTCCCACCTTCGCGCCGAAACCGGCGCGATCGCCACGCATTCCACCGCGAGCCGCACTGAAGCGATCGCCGAGGGAGCTCTCCACCGTTATCTCCTTGACCGGCTGGGTCCCGGCGTTAGGCCGGCAGCCGTATCTTCTGAGTGACGGCTCCGAACCTTCCGCGGACGCGGTGGAGGAGCCGTTAGGTGTACTACGAAAAACTCTCAGCGCTGTTTCCCGTTCGTCAGTCATCCCGACTTATGTCATTCCGAGCGGAGCGGGCGTCAGCCCGCGGAGACGACGGATCGCAATCCTCCCGGTAGAGGGTCAGGCCCCTCGGTCGGGACGACGGCGATTCCTCGCCTCCGCGCCGCTCCGCTCGGAATGACAGATGTCACGCCTGCCCTCCAATCGCCTCCCGATAGCACTCCGGGCACATCACGTCACCTGACGGCAGCCGGACCATCGCTCGCTCCTCCTGCGTGCCGTGAATCTCGCACGTCAGATTCACGACACGCTCGATCTCCTTCCGATTTCGTGTCTGCTCGATGACGCGCCCCGCCGCCGTGTAGTGGCGCACGACGAACACCACGAGCGTCACGGCGACGCACAGCAGTGCAGCGAACAACACCCCTTCAATGATGATCGCGTTCATCGCGTCGGTCCGGGAAGCGCTGGCACATTGCCGTCGAGCACTCCGGCCCGACCGACCAGCTGTGCGGCAAGCACGGTCTGAATCACGCCCGTGATGCTGTTCGTCGTGGACTCGGCGGCGTTTTCACCGCCGCTCGCGATCGTGACGAGCTTCGCCTGCGACAGCGCCGTCGCGATCGCCGGCCCAAGTTGCGGGAGGAGCTCGATCTGCTTGTAGCGGAAGTAGCTCTCGCCACCCGCCGCGATCGCGTCGTTCACCTTGCGGATGCTCTCGGCCGTCGCGTCCGCGATCGTACGGATGCGAATCGCTTCCGCTTCGGCCGCCGCGAGCGCTTCGATGCGCACGCGCTCCGCGTCGGCTCTCGCCTGCGCGATCTGCGTGGCATCGAGCTCCGACGTCCGCTGGAGCGCGAGCGCGTCCTGCTTCTTCGCTTCTGCCTGCGCGATGAGCGCCGCGTTGGCGGCGCGCGTCTGCTCCAGCTCCCGCTGCTTGTCCGAGATCGCGCGCTCTGCATCGAGCTGCGCCTCACGCGCACGACGTGTCTGCTGCGCCGTCGCGATCTCCGCGTTCGCCTGCGCCTCGACCGCACTCTGACGACGACGTGCTTCGGCCACCTCGCTCTGCACGACCTTGATGTTCAGCGAGTTGAACACGAGACCGAGATCAGTGAGCTCGCGCGAGCACGCTTTCCGAATGATGACCGCGAGCGGGTCGTCCTCGTCCTCGACGTCGTCGGCGTGCACCGGAAGATGGCTGCCGCGTTCCGCCGGGACGACCGAAGTGGACGTCGCTCCCTCGAGCAACGCCCGCGGCGTCGGCGCAGATCGCGCCGAGTAGAGCTGGTCGTGCGTGAGCAGGTTGATGGCGCGCCGGCCCGAGCTCGACAACAGGTCAGTGAGCGTGTTCACCTGATCGGCCTCGCTCTTCGAAAAGAAACGATTGGCCGCGGTCTTGATCATCGCGTCGCTGTCACCCACAGAGACGATGGCGCTCGCGAGCACGCGCACCTTGATCGGGCGCGGCACGCCGCTACCGTCGATGTCCGCGGTCTGGTCGGTGATGTCCAGGTCGACGTTGATGACCTTGCTCGAGATGGTCGTGCCAGTCGTGAGGAGCGGGATTTCCTTCGACTTCCCCGGTCCGCGGTAGATGACCGAGCCGCCGTGGAGCCAGCTCACGATGCGGATGGTGCCCGCTTCGACGCTCCGGAGGAACGAGGCGACGATCACGGGAATGACTATGAAGACACCAACGAGGATCGCACCTATCAGGATCAGACTTGTCATATGGGTAGCTATATGGTTGTCGCCCGGCGCCGCGTCGTTGCGCTTGGGGCGGGACGGTGACCGGAGTCTCCGACGCGCCGGGCATTGCTACGCACCCAGATACGTGACCGTGCAACGGTTGCGGGCAGTGTCGACCGCTTCAATGCGCAGGCGATCGCCGGTGCGGACTTTCCGCGCCGCACCGCGCTCCGTCGCGTTCAGCGTTGCCAGGAGCTGCACCACCTGCCCATCCAGCTCCACGGCGACGAGCCCGTGACCGTCGGCGTCGAACCCGGTGACCGCGCGAGCCTCGTCGCTCACGCAGGAGTCCAGGGTTTGTGCCGGCGCGGACGCAAACCGGAACAGGAAGCGCCAGAGCGGCGATACGACGAGCCATTCGAAGCCGACGCCGCCGCCTAACGACGCAGCCAACAGCGCCGGCTCGCCGAGGAGCGGTCGAAGCAGCAGCCCGGTGGCGCCGAATCCGACGAGCACGCTGAACACCACTCGTGGTGAGAGCAGCGCCAGCATTCGGGACGTGGCGTGGCCTCGCGCTGCCGGCGCCGCGTGCCCCGCGTGCGGGACGGCCTGCGTGTGGCCGTGGCCGTGAATGGGGCCGTCCACGTCGTGCAGGTGCGACGGAGCCGGCGAGGAACCGTGGGATTGGCCGTGCGAGAGTCCGTGAACGCCGCCGTGCGACTGACCGCCGCCGTGGGTATGCCCGTGTGAGTGGGCGTGACCCGAGTGTGTTGCTTGTGCGAAACCGCTCAACGCCATGACGCCAAGACCAACACTGCCGAGCGTCAGACCGAACGTGTAGGGGTCCATGATTGGGTTAGCGCGCGTCCCACCACGAAAAAGGGAGTGACCCGCACCGCGAAAGCGGTGACCACGTCACTCCCTACCGGTAGGCGCACACACAGTAATAATACGGGCACTTTCGCCCGCCGGTTTTGGCACACCGCCAACCCCAGTCAATGCAGGCGGTTAGCTCGGGTGGAGGGGGCTTGCGCTATTTGCCGAGCTCGTGTCGCAGCGCCCCATCCAGCTCGGGAAAGTCGAAACCGAAGCCGGCATCGAGGAGGCGTCGCGGCACGACGCGCTGTCCCGACAACAGCGTCTCCTCACCCATCTCGCCGAACATCAGCTTCACCGCGAACTCCGGGACGGCGGCGACCGCGGGACGGTGCAGGACGTCACCGAGTGTATGCGAGAACTGCGCGTTCGTGACGGGATTGGGTGCGCTGACGATGATGGGACCCGAGGCCGACGCCGACGTCATGAGAAAGAGCAGCGCGCGCACGAGATCGTGCATGCCGATCCAGCTCATCCACTGTGTGCCTTTCCCGATCTTGCCGCCGCCCCCGAGGTTGAAGACGGGAATGAGCTTCGCCAGCGCGCCGCCGTCGGGATGCATAACGAGTCCCAGCCGCGGATGGATGACGCGTACGCCGGCATCCTGCGCGGGCGCCGCGGCCTGCTCCCATTGCTGAACGACGTCGGCCAGAAACCCGCCACCGGGCTTGCTCCCCTCGTCGAGTGGCTCGTCGCCACGCGAGCCGTAGATCCCGATCGCCGATGTGCTGAGAAACACGTGCGGCGGTGAGCGCACCGCCACCATGGTCTTCGCGAGCACCTCAGTGCTGCGGACGCGACTCGAGAGGATCTCGCGCTTGTGATCGCTCGTCCACCGCTGGGCGATCGTCGCCCCGGCCAGGTTGACGACCGCATCGGCGCCGTCGAGCGCGGCGGGATCGAGCCGGCCCGCCGCGAGGTCCCAGTGAAACTGCGCCTGTCGGCTCGACGAGCGACCGATGCGGCGAACCTGATGCCCTTCCCGTTCGAGATGCCGCGCGAGCGCGCCGCCCACGAACCCCGATGCGCCTGCGATCGCGACAGTGGCCACGGTCGTGCCTTATTCCAGAGATCGAGGGTTCGCCACAGATACCAAGGTATTTCGAATTGATCCTTCGTCACGACCTCCTTAGGGCAGCGGCGATCGGCAAGCGATGTGCCGCGGGCCGGGTAGCGGGTAGCGGGTAGCGGGTAGCGGGTAGCGGGAACCGGGAACTGGGAACCGCGGCCGCGAGCTGCCGCTGCATGCTCCACTCGTTGCGGCTGGTGGCAGCAGCGAGCAGCTCGGAGCAGCAGCACGCGGCCGTCGGCGAGCGGCAAGCAGCCGCAAGCAGCTTCGGTTTCGGTTCCCAGTTCCCTGCTCCCCGTTCCCTGTTTTTAGTTCGCTGCGGCCAGATACGGGAACGTCGTCATGAACGGCTTGTCGTTCTGATTCACGTTGTCGGTCGTGAGGCCCGCCGACACGTTGTTCGGACTCAGCAGCCTTCCGAAGATCGCCGAGAGTCCGGCATCGACGACGTCGTCCGTGAGCTTCCGACCGCCGTAGCCGTTCGCGAGCGCCCACGTCAACCAGCCCGCCGTGGTCGTCGCCTTGTCCGTCTGCACGATCAGCATGTCGGGGAGCAGCACCGACGCCAGGGTGTTCGCGACCGCGGCGTCACGACCCGCCACCGTCGTCACGAATGCCTTGAGCTCCGTCGCATGACTGGCGACGTCCGTGCTCGGCTTTCCCGCGTTATGAAACCCGTGATTTCGCTTCGCGAGGAACACCTCGCTCACCAGCGGGTTTCCGAGCCGCTCGACCTGCACGTACACGCGGTCGTTCCCCGTCCCGGTGATATCGTTGTCCGTGTCATCGGTGCACGCTCCGCCGGTCAGCACCAGCGCGAGCGCGCCGAGGCCGAGGAGCATGCGCTGTCGCATCTGCATGAGAGTGTCTCTCCCGTATTGAGTTGATTTGTCGTCAATCTGTCGGTCGTTAGGCAGTCGCGTTGGCGCTAGCGGCTGATCGTGCCCCAGACGCCGAGCTTTCTGGTGCCCCCGTCCGTCAGCATCACCGCGGGCATCTCGAGCACGATCGCGAGCGTGTTGATGCCACGGAGATAGTCCACCGCCTGTCCGGCCGGGCGGAACGACGACGCCGTCGCCTGGTCGGGCAGCTGCGACAGCGGACCACTCACCGGCTTGCGATCGGGCACGATGCGGAAGAACTGCTCGAGGTCGAGGAAGAACGGGTCGTCGCGAATACCGGCGAACACCTGCATGCCGGTCGCGCTGCCAAGATTCGAGTTCGTCGCACCCATGACCGAGGTGCCGCTCGACACGAGCGTGTTCATCGTGCCGGTTTGCGCGGGCGCGACCGGCCCGCGCACGGTCACCTGCTGATTCGTGCCCGATCCACTGAACGTGATCTGAATGACCTTGTCTTCGACACCGTCTCCAGTGTTGTCGATCTTGAGCTGATACAGCAGGTTCGGATCGAATGCCGCGCCGGACGACTGCGCCGGCGTGATCGGCGACGATGTCGTCATCGCCAGCACGATGCGATCGGCCGACGCGCCCGGGAACGCGTAGACGTCGTTGACGTCCATACGCGGGCTCAACTCGACCTCGGGGGTATCCTGATGGTCCGACGCGCTGGAGCTGCTCACCACGGCGAGTGTCGCGCCAAGCGCTGCCATGGCTGCGAGGATGCTCCACCCGCGCGCACGTGAGAACGGTTTCCGCATGCCCCTCCCCTCCCTCATCCACACGACCACTCCGGCATGCGTCGACTGAGGCCGCGCATCGACCGCCTCGCATGAGGGCAGCTCCCGCCAGCTGGCGAAACAGCCGCAGCCCAGCGGGTCGTACGCTCGGCTGAACCGGGTACGCTTGACGGCTGCAATCGGATTGATTTAGGAATCATGGTGCCGCCGGCGGTGTACCAAGCCGCGTCGACCCAGGCTCAGCCCCGGTTTGCTTCCCGTTTCCCGTTCCCGGTTCTTGCCGTGTCCCGCATTCGCCGATTTTCCGCCCTCGTCTTCGCGCCGACGCTGCTCCTGGTCGCGTCGTGCCGCGATCGCGCTGCGGAGGACGCCGCTGCGGCCGATTCCGCGCTCGCTCGCGATCTCACGCTTGCGACGACAGTCGCGTCGGCGGCTCCCGAGCTTCGTGACACGCCCGACTCCAACCCGCCCGTGGAAGCGCCGCCGCCGGCCCCGCCGGTAAAGAATCCGGCGCCCCGGCGTGCGCCGCCTCGTGAGCAGCCGAGGCCGGTGACGCGTACTCCTGAGCCGGCACCGCCGCCCGTGGTCGAGTCGCCCGCCCCGGCCCCCGCCATCACTCCGGCGGCGGAGCCTGCTCGACGTACGGGTGTCATCGCGGCCGGCACGTCCGTCGGGCTCTCGCTCGACTCGCGGGTCTGCTCCAACGCGAATCGGCCGGGGGACAAGATGATCGCACACACCACGGGGGCCATCACGGGGACCAACGGTGTCGTGATTCCCGCCGGCTCGCCGGTCGTGATCGAGGTCGCGACGGTCGTACAGAGCGGGAGCGCCGACTCGTCGACCATCACGTTCCGGGTGAAGACCATCGCGGAGGGCGGCGTCACGCATACCGCGACGGGTGACGTGCTCGCGACCGGAACGCTCCAAAAAACGCGAGTCGCGACCCAGTCGTCCGACAGGGGCAAGGTTCTTGGCGGCGCGATCCTTGGCGCCGTGATCGGGCGCGTGGCCGGCGGCGGCAGTGCGAAGGGCGCGATCATTGGCGCGGCTGCGGGCGCAGCTGCCGGCGCGGCGGCTGCCGCCGCTTCGGCGCGCTATGAAACGTGCGTCCCCGCGGGTGCTCCGCTCCGGATGACGATCGACGCACCCGTGGAAGTGGAGCTCGCACCGTCCTAAGTTGCGCCCAGCGGTTTCGCGAAGCGCTCACGCTCTCTCTTACCCGACCTTTCCCGATACTCATGCGCGTGCTCGTGCTCGCAGCGCTCTGCGCTGTTCCCGGTTCCCTGCTCGTCGGCCAGGGGACGCGCGCTGCGTCTTCCGTCGGACGCGGGCTCGAAGCGCTCACGCCCGGCGTCGGTCGAGGCCTGGAGACGATCACGTCCGCCGATGTGAAGCGTCGCGTCGAGATCATCGCCGATGACTCGATGGGCGGACGCGACACGCCGAGCAAGGGACTCGAGGCGACGGCGCGGTACATCGCGGCAGAGTTCGGGCGGCTCGGTCTCGCGCCGCGCGGTGACGCCGGCACGTTCATCCAGCGGTACCCGATCCCCGGGGAACGCCAGGGGCAGACGCAGCGGACGGCGCCTAACGTGGTCGGCATGCTCGAAGGCTCCGACCCCGCGCTCAAGGATGAGTACATCGTGCTGTCGGCGCACATGGATCACGTCGGCATCGGCGCACCCGTGAACGGCGACTCGATCTACAATGGCGCGGACGATGACGCGTCAGGCACCGCAGCCGTGCTCGAGCTGGCGGAAGCGCTGAGCCAGCCGGGCGCGCGTCCGAAACGTTCGGTCCTGTTCCTCACTGTGAGCGGCGAGGAGCACGGGTTGTGGGGGAGCGCGTGGTTCAGCGAACACCCGGCCACGCCCATGTCGCAGATCGTCGCGGACCTCAACATCGACATGATCGGCCGCAACTGGAAGGACACGATCGTGGTGATCGGCAAGGAGCACTCGGATCTCGGTGCAACGCTCAATCGCGTGAATCGTGCGCACCCGGAGCTCGGTATGCGTGCGATTGACGACATCTGGCCGGACGAGAACTTCTACTTCCGCTCGGACCACTACAACTTCGCGCGGAAGGGCGTGCCGGTGCTGTTCTTCTTCAACGGCACGCATCCGGATTATCACGGCCCGGACGATGAGCCGAACCGGATCGATGCGGAGAAGGAATCGCGCATCATCCGGCTCGTGTATCTGATCACGCAGGAGGTTGGAAACACTGCGCAGCGGCCCGCGTGGAATCCGGCGAGCTACAAGAAGATCGTGCGCCCAAACTAGGGTAGCGGGAAGCGGGAAGCGGGAGACGGGAAGCGGGAGACGTGAAGCGGGTTCGTTGTCATTCCGAGCGGAGCCGCGCAGCGGCGAAGGCGAGGAATCGCACTCATCCCGGTAGAGGGCCGCTCGGTCGGGACGACGCGATTCCTCGCCTCTGGCCCTGCGGGCCTCCGCTCGGAATGACAGCCGCCGTTACGCCGCTACCCGTCACCCGCTACCCGCTCCCCCAATGAGCGGTTCAGCCCGTCCTCCACACACCCACCGCACCTGCTCGTCCTCATTCAGCGCCAGCTCGAAGATCTCCACGCGATGGTTCGCGCGGTCGCCTAACGGACGGCCCTGCGCATCCTTTTCGTAATCGGATGGTGGCCGGTGCGGGATCGCCGGCGAGCAGAAGCTGAAGCCGCGAAACCTCGGCTCGAAGCGCGATCGATCCACGCCCTGCGCGAGCAGGTACGCCGTCACGCTGTCCGCGCGGGCGAGCGCGAGACGCTCGTTGTAG